>Ga0209474_10003724_pt1 | contig 13323 bp, 12 predicted proteins | sample GraSoiAngelo_145_FD_185902 | JGI IMG/M metagenome (GOLD analysis project Ga0209474, IMG submission 185902) | Grasslands soil microbial communities from the Angelo Coastal Reserve, California, USA - 14_1009_05_20cm (SPAdes) (version 2) | ecosystem: Environmental > Terrestrial > Soil > Grasslands...
GGCAGGTCGCCGAGTACACCGTTACCGGCCACATCCACCGCCAGTTCGGCAATCTGTCATCGACCGGCAAGGTGACGGGCAACCGCTTCAAGGCCGGTGAAGGCGACCTCATGCTCGCGGTCATGAGGCAATTCGCCGCCCTAATGTGTGGGGTCGGCCGCGCCGACGCGCTCGATGATCCGCGCTTCGCCGACTGGCCCTCGCGGGCGCAAAACGAGCCGGCCCTGCGCGCGATCATCGAGGAGGCGCTCGCGGCCGATTCGGCAAAAAACTGGGAAAAGCGGTTGACCGAAGCCGATGTCCCCTGCGCCGCGATCTGGCCGATTTCCGAGATCGTGCATCACCCGCAACTCGTCGCGACGTGCTGCAGCATGTCGCGGCGCCTTACGGCGAATTCACGCTGGTCGGCTCCGGGTTCCGTCTCGTCGAGGGCGGCACCGGCAGCATCGATCGTCCGCCGCCCCTGATCGGCGAGCACACCGCCGAGATCCTCGCCGAGACCGGATATAGCGAGGCCGAGATCGCCGCTTTTCGCGAAGAAGGGGTCACCTGATCAGAAACCGGCCGCGGTCATTCGCGCTGCGGCCGCTTCGACCGCGGCCCGCCGCTGCGCCGCCCCGGCGGCATAACGTGCCGTGGCCCGGGCGAGGATCTCGGGTGGCGCGATTTCCGGGGAGCCGGCATTGAACGGCGGCGCCGGCGCGTACTCGATGCCAAGCTGTATCGCCTGCGCGGTCTCCGCGCCGGCCAGCTCAGCCACGAGGCTCAGCGCGAAATCGATGCCGGCCGTGACGCCGCCCCCGGTCACAATATTGCCGTCGCGCACGACGCGGCTGGGATCCGGTATGGCGCCGAAGGCGGTGAGCAGCTCGCGCCAGGCCCAATGGCAGGCGGCGCGCTTGCCGCGCAACAGTCCGGCGGCGCCGAGCACCAGCGAGCCGGTACACACCGACGTCACATAGCGCGCGCCGTCGGCGAGGCGGCGCAGCTCGCGCAGGAATTCGGCGTCGCCGATCGCATTGTCAGTGGCGCCGAACCCGCCCGGTACGCACACGATATCGCATCGCTCGATATCGGCGAGCCGGCGCAGCCCGCTAAAGACAATCCCGTGGGCCTCGATCGGCTCGCCGGTCCGGCTTGCCAGGAACACCCGAGCTCCCGGCAGCCGCGACAGCACCTGATGGGGGCCCGTGAAATCGAGCTGCGTCACGCCGGGAAACAGCGCGAAGACGATGATGGTCGGATCGGCGGCCATGACGAGGCTCCCTGCAATTGACGACGCGATCTTGCCTTAGTTAGGGTTTTGCCGAAATGACACCGATTCCTCGATTTAGGCCATAGATATTAGACATGACGCGAACCATCGGCATTCTGGTTTTTCCGGACTTCCAGCTGCTCGACGTGGCCGGACCGATCACTGCTTTCGAGTTGGCGAACCGTGAGACCGACTCCTCCGCCTATCGCCTGTGCCTGTTCGCGATTGCCGCAGGACAGGTGACGAGTTCATCGGGGATCGTGCTGCTGGCCGAAAATGGCGTCGAAGCGCCTGTGCTCGACACGCTGATCGTCGCCGGCGGTCTCGGGGCCCACGAACCGGAACCGTCGCCGCAGCTGCTGGCGCTGGTCCACGAGGCGGCGGCACACGCGCGTCGGGTAACGAGCGTCTGCACCGGCGCGTTTCTGCTTGCGGCCGCGGGCCTCCTCGATGGACGGCACGCGACCACCCACTGGCGCTGGGCGTCAGACTTGGCGCGGCTTTACCCGCAGATCCGGGTTGAGCCGGACCGCATCTTTGTGCGCGACGGCAATATCTGGACTTCGGCTGGGATCACCGCCGGCATCGATCTCGCGCTGGCCCTGATCGCCGAGGATCTCGGCGAGGCCGTGGCCAAGCGCACCGCGCAGCGGCTGGTCGTCTATCACCGCCGGCCGGGCGGCCAGTCGCAATTCTCGGCCCTGCTTGAATTGGGCCGTCCGGATGGGCGCTTTGGTGGGCTGCTCGGCTGGGCGCGCGAACACCTGGCCGAGCCGTTGCCGGTCGAGCATCTCGCCGATCGGGCGGCGATGAGCCCGCGCAATTTCGCCCGCGCCTTCGCCGCCGAGACCGGCATGACGCCGGCCAAGGCGGTCGAGCATCTGCGCCTCGAAGCAGCGCGCGCCCATGTCGAGGAAGGCTGGGATCCGATCGACCGGATCGCCGAGATGACCGGTTTTCGCGATCCCGAACGGATGCGGCGCGCCTTTATCCGCGCCTTTGGCCAGCCGCCGCAGGCATTGCGCCGCGCCGCCCGCACCGCATGACGGTTAGTGCTGCTCCCGGGTCGCCCTGAACCGGATCCCGGGCCATTCCTCGATCGTGGTGCGCAAATCCCAGGCGTTGCGCGCGAGAAACACCGGCACGCCATCATGGTCTTCGGCTATTGCGGCATGTGGGCTGGCGCGGAAGCGGTCGAGCTCAGCCGGCTCGGCATCGAGCCAGCGCGCCGCCTCGTAGGGCGCGCCGTCGAGCCGGGTGGCGAGCCCGTATTCGGCCTCGAGCCGGGCCGTCAGCACGTCGAGCTGCAACGCGCCGACCACGCCGATGATCCAATCGCCGCCATTGGCGGGCTGGAACACGCGGGTCACGCCCTCATCGGCCAATTGCGTCAGCGCATGGCGCAGATGCTTCGATTTCATCGGATCCTCGATATGCACTCGCCGCAGGATCTCGGGCGCAAAGCTCGGCAGGCCGGTGATGCGGGTCTCGGCGCCCTCGGTCAGCGTGTCGCCGGTCCGCAGACTGCCGTGATTGGGAATGCCGATGATGTCGCCGGGCCAGGCTTCCTCGGCCAGGTTGCGGTCGCGGGCGAGAAAGAACACCGGGTTCTGTACCGACATGAGCCGCCCGGTGCGCTGGTTCTTCAGCTTCATGCCGCGCCGGAAGCGGCCCGCGCATAAGCGCAGGAATGCCACCCGATCGCGGTGCTGCGGGTCGATGTTGGCTTGCACCTTGAAGACAAAGCCGGCCACCGCCTCTTCCTCGGGGCGGATCGGCGCCGGTTCGGCCGGTTGCGGCCGCGGCAGCGGCGCCAGCGCGCCGACCCCCCGCAATAATTCCCGCACCCCGAAATTGTTGATGGCGCTGCCGAAGAACACCGGAGTCAGATGGCCCTGCCGGTACGCCTCCAGATCAAATTCCGGGCATAGGCCGCGCGCCATCTCGACATCCTCGCGCAGCTTGGCGATCGCCGGTGCGGGCAGCCGGCGCGACAGCTCGGAATCGTCCAGGCCCGCGCAGCGGATCGGCTCGACGACCCGGTCGTGCAGCCCGCGCTCGAACAGCAGCAGCCCGTCATTGAACAGATCGTAGGTGCCGAGAAAATCGCGTCCCATGCCGATCGGCCAGCTCGCCGGCGTCGCATCGAGCGCCAGATTCTGCTCGATCTCGTCGATCAGGTCGAACGGGTCGCGGCTCTCACGGTCGAGCTTGTTGATAAAGGTGATAATCGGTACATCCCGCAGGCGGCAGACCTCGAACAATTTTCGCGTCTGCTCCTCGATGCCGCGCGCCGCGTCGAGCACCATGACGGCACTGTCGACCGCGGTCAGCGTCCGGTAGGTGTCCTCGCTAAAATCCTGGTGACCTGGGGTGTCGAGCAGGTTGAACACCAGCCCGTCATGCTCGAACGTCATGACCGCCGAGCTGACCGAGATGCCACGCTCGCGCTCGATCGCCATCCAGTCCGAGCGAGCGCGCCGGCGTTCGCCGCGGGCCTTCACCTCACCGGCCAGCTGGATCGCGCCGCCGAACAGCAGCAGCTTTTCGGTCAGCGTGGTCTTGCCGGCATCCGGGTGCGAGATGATCGCAAAGGTGCGCCGGCGCGCGATCTCGTCGGTGAGACTGGCCATTTTTCCTTGTAGAAGCTGCGAGTTGGCGCGCTGTCCGCTCAGCCCGCGCCTGACGCCTATATGTTATTGCGGTGCCGCTAAACCAATCCCCGCGGCCGGGCCGATCTCACGAGATAAGCTTCTGTAGTCGCTGGGCGATCGCATCGGCGGTGCTGTCCGGGGTGAAGGTGGCGGTGAAACGGCCCTCGGGGTTCATCACATAGATGACCGCGCTGTGGTCCATGTCGTAATCGCCATCGGCACGCGGATGCTTGGCGTAATAGACGCGATAGGCCTTGGCGGCCTGGGCCACGGCATCGGGCGACCCGGTCAGTGCGATGATCGGGGCGTCGAAACTTTGCACATAGGATTTCATCACGTCCGGCGTGTCGCGATCGGGATCGACCGTGATGAACACGACCTGGATCTCGCCGCGTTTCTCGCCGAGCTGGTCGAGCGCCAGCGCCATCTCGTTCAGCGCGGTCGGGCAGGCGTCCGGGCAATGGGTGTAGCCGAAGAAAACGAGCTGCCATTTGCCTTTGAGATCGGCATCGCTGACCGGTTTGCCGTTCTGATCGATCAGATGGAACGGGCCGCCGATCATATTGGCGAGCGCGGTCCCCGCGGCTCCCTTTGGCGTCTCGCGAATGGCCAGTCCGAGCAGCACCCCGGCGGCAACAACGAGCAGCGCCGCAAAGACGATCGCGATCAGGGCAAAACGCGGCGGGTTGCGGGGATCGGCTGGAGGACGGGCCATGCCTCTTTTCCTCAGCGATGCCCCGGCATCTGCATCTGCATGCCGGCATGCCCTTCCGGCCCCATCGCGCCGGGTTTTTCGACCGCAACCTCGACCTCGCGCTGGCCGGCCTTTTCGAAGGTCAGAATCAGCGGGAAGGATTTGCCGGCCTGCAATGGCTCCTTGAGCCCTTGCAGCATGATATGCGTCCCGCCCGGCTTCAGCGTGACCGGCTGGTTGGCCGGCACATCGACCCCGTCGGCCGGACGCATCTTCATGACCCCCCCATCCATCGTCATCGTGTGCAAGCCCGCCTTTTTCGCCGCCGGGCTCGACACCGCAACGAGCCGGTCCGGGGTTGGCGACACGATCGTCAGATAGGCCGCGCCGTTTTCCGCTTTCCCGGGCGTCGCGCGAGCCCAGGCATCCTTGATATCGACCGGGCCGGTTTGCGCCGCTGCGCTGGCCGAGATCAGCAGGCAACCGGCGATCGCGAGCCGCTTCAAGACCATGTCCACTGAATCTCCAAATGCTGCTTCAACGATCGCCGTCCGTCCGCCGTCCGGCGGTCTACTGCGACAACAGCGCGTCGATTTCGGCGATCAGATGGCGCAAATGAAACGGCTTCGCCAAGACCCGCGGCCGTTTCGGCGTGAAACCCTCGCCCTCCACCGCGACCGCGGCAAACCCGGTGATGAACATGACCCGGATCCCGGGCTGGCGCGCCGACACGCGCCGCGCCAGCTCGATGCCGTCGATCCCCGGCATCACCACGTCGGCGAGTAGCAGGTCGAAGTTGGTATCGTGGGCCTGCACGAGAGCGGCTTCGCCATCGGCAACGGCGTCGACGACATGGCCGGCGCGCCGCAACCCGCGGCTGAGAAACGCGCGCAGCTGATCGTCGTCTTCGGCGAGAAGGATCCGCGCCATTGCTCCGGGACTTCGCGGTGCCAAGCATTTGCTCCCGGGCCAAGGAGTAACACGGCGGCAGCCCCGGCGAAAGCTAACCGCCGGGTTGTCCCGACACCCCGACCGCTGATGACAGCCTGGCGGCGGCGCACTAAGCTTGCGGCATGGACGGTTCGTGCCCGCGACGATTGACGGTGGAGGATGCCCTCGACATCCGGCACCCGGCGGCGCGCGCGGTGCCTCTCGTCCTCGCCTCGCCGCATAGCGGCGCCGAGTATCCGAGCGATCTTCTGGCCGCCTCGCGCCTCGATCCGCTGACCCTGCGCCGCTCCGAAGACAGTTTTGTCGATGCGCTGTTCGGCGCCGCGCCGGAGCTCGGCGCGCCCTTGCTCGCAGCGCGCTTCCCGCGCGCCTACCTCGATGTCAACCGCGAGGCGTGGGAACTCGACCCGGCGATGTTCTCGGATGCGCTGCCGAGCTTCGTCAACGCGCGCTCGCCGCGGGTGCGCATGGGGCTTGGCACGATCGCCCGCGTCGTCGCGAGCGGCGAGGAGATTTACGCGCGCAAGCTGTATTTTTCCGAGGCGAAGCAGCGCGTCGACGAGCTTTATTACCCGTATCACCAGACCTTGCGGGGCCTTGTTGACGAAACCGACGAAGCCTTCGGCGGCTGTCTCTTGATCGATTGCCATTCGATGCCGTCGGCGGCCAGCGCGACCGGCGGCCAGGACGCCGCCGATATCGTGCTCGGTGATTGCCACGGCACCGCCTGCGCGCCGCAGATCATCGAGGCGGCGCGGTGCTTTCTGGCCGAGCGGCAGTTCGCCGTTGCGCTCAACGCGCCCTATTCCGGCGGCTTTACGACCGGGCATTACGGCTGTCCCGAGCGGCGGCGTCATGCCCTGCAGATCGAGATCAACCGCGGGCTCTACATGGATGAACGGAATTACCGGCGCAAACCGGGTTTCGCGCGGCTCGCCGCCGATATGACCGAGCTGATCGAGCATCTCGGAGAGGTCGTGCGAGACTGCTTGTCGCACGCCGCTAAGTATCGCGGGTTACCCGGCAAACCGTTCGAATCGGTCCATCCGCGCGATTGAAGCGCCGCCCGGGTGTTCCTAGGTGCAAGGGGAGCACCTTGCGGAGCACGCGATGAGCGGCAGGCTGAGGGATCATACGGTCGAGCAGAACTGGTCCGGCTATAGCGAGGATGAGCACGCCATCTGGCGGCTCTTGTTCGAGCGCCAGCAAAAGCTCCTGAAGCGCCGCGCCTGCCGCGAATATCTCGATGGTCTGCAGGGCCTTGGGGTTGCGGCCCACGGCATCCCGGATTTCCGCCGGCTCAGCGACATTCTCGACCGCGCCACCGGCTGGCGCATCGCCCCGGTGGCCGGCTTGGTGCCCGACGATGTGTTTTTCGCGTTTCTCGCGGCCCGCCGTTTTCCGTCGACCTGCTTCATCCGCCGCCGTGATCAGCTCGATTACCTGCAGGAACCCGACGTCTTTCACGACATCTGCGGCCATGTGCCGATGCTGATGAACCCTGTCTTCGCCGATTACATGCAAGCTTATGGCGAGGGCGGGCTAAAGGCGCTGCGGCTCGGCCACCTGGAACATCTTGCCCGGCTTTATTGGTACACCGTCGAATTCGGGCTGATCGCGACCCCGGAGGGGCTGCGGATCTACGGCTCGGGCATTCTCTCCTCGGCCGGTGAATCGGTGTATTGCCTGGAGGATCCGCACCCGCACCGGCTGCGCTTCGATCTGCGACGTGTGATGCGGACGCAGTACCACATCGACCGCTATCAAGAGACTTACTTCGTTATTGACGATTTCGCGCAGCTGTTCGCCGCGACCCGGCCCGATTTTGCGCCGATCTATCGCGAGATCGCGGTATTGCCGGACATTCCGGCGGAGGCGGTTTTGCCGGAAGACCGCGGCTACGCTGGGGTTCGCCCGGGGATGCGAGCGCGCAAAAAAGAAGGGCCGCGCGTTCGCACGGCCCGAGTTTAGGGAGGAAACGCCTAGAAGACGTACGGCAGAACCAATCGAAAGAATGATCCATACCGCATCGCACAATTTAGGGAATGGCCTGCTTGAGTCAACCCCCCTGAACAAAATCGTTGGCAGGCTTCGGAATTCCTCATATCTCCAACCGGCAGGTGCGGCAGAACGTGTGCACTGCACAAGCGCCGATTCGGGCCGGCGTGCCTAACGTGACCCATCCCCCCGATCTCGACCGGGACATGGCCGTGTTCATCGATGTCGACGGGACATTGCTCGAGATAGCGCCGCATCCGGCGCTCGTCGAAGTCCCGCCGCAGCTGCCGAACCTGCTGCGGCGACTGGCGGACGAGCGCGGCGGCGCGTTGGCGCTGATCAGCGGCCGGCCGATCGCCGATCTCGATCGGCTGTTTCAGCCTTGGAAAGGCGCCGCCGCGGGGTTGCACGGGATCGAGCGGCGGCATCCGGATGGCCGCCGCATTGCGACCGGTGATACCCAGGCCGATCGCGCCGCTGCGGCGGCGCTCGACCGGCTGCGCCCGGAATTGGCCGCTCTGGCAGCACGACAGCCGGGCGTTTGGCTCGAAGATAAGGGGCGGACGCTGGCATTGCATTATCGCGCCGCTCCCGAAGCCGGCACGGCGATCCGCGACGCGGCGATGCGGCTGCTGCGCGAGAGCGCCGATGCGCTGCGCCCGATCGCGGGTAAAATGGTCGTCGAGTTTCAGCCCCGGCACCACGGGAAGGATACGGTCATCGCGAGCTTCATGGCCGAGGCGCCGTTCCAGCATCGCGTCCCGGTATTTCTCGGCGACGATACGACCGATGAAGACGGTTTCGCGGAAATCAATCGCCGCGGCGGCATCTCGGTCCGGGTTGGCCCGCCGCCGGGCGGCAGCGCGGCCCGCTACGAGCTTCCTACGGTCAGCGCGGCGCTCGATTGGCTCAGCGGAACCCGGGCCGAGCCGGACAGATAGCGCGGAACACCCCCGGCGCGGCACTGTTTCAACCAGGGGTGGCCAGCGAGGGCGGAGAATGTCGATAGACGAGGCCGGCTCGACGGTTGGCGAATTGGACCCGCACGGGTCCGCCGTCGCAGCGGGCCGCGTCTCTGCCAAACCCGCTCCGCGTCGCCTAGTCATCGTTTCCAACCGGGTCGGACCGATCGGGCGCAACCAAACGGGTCAGGGCGGGCTGGCGATCGCCGTTCGGGCCGCGCTGGAGCGCACCGGCGGGATCTGGTTCGGTTATAGCGGCTCGATCAGCGAGCGGCCGAGCGCAGCGCCGAAGCTGACGACGGACGGCAATATCACAGCCGCGCTCCTCGACCTGTCGCGGCGCGATTACGACGAATACTACATCGGTTTCGCCAACCGCGTGCTGTGGCCGCTGTTTCATTACCGGCCGTCGCTGATCGGATTTTCGCGGCGCGACCTCGCCGGCTATCTGCGGGTCAACCGCGGCTTCGCCCGCGCCCTGGCGCCGATGCTGCAGCCCGACGATCTCGTCTGGGTGCATGATTATCACCTGATACCGCTCGGCGAAGCGTTGCGTCAGCTCGATTGCCGGCAGCCGATCGGGTTCTTTCTGCACACCCCGTTTCCGGCGGCCGAATTGCTGCGCATCCTGCCCAACCATCGCGAGCTGGCGGCGTCGTTGTGCGCTTATGATCTCGTCGGCTTCCAGACCGCCGCGGATCTGGAGAGCTTTCGCGATTACCTGCTGCGCCAGGGCGGCGGTGAGGATCTCGGCGGCGGCAGATTGCGCGCCTTCGGCCGAACCGTGCGCGCCGGCGTATTCCCGATCGGCATCGACGTCGCCACTGTCGCACGGCAGGCAGAGGAAGCCGAAGAATCGCGGCAGATGCGGCGGCTGACGGCCAGCATCCGCGATCGTTCGCTGATCATCGGGGTCGATCGGATCGACTACTCGAAGGGGTTGCCGGCACGCTTTGCCGCCTATTCGCACCTGCTCGAACATTACCCGCAGACGCGCGGCCATACCGTGCTGATGCAGATCGCGACGGCATCGCGCTCGGATGTGCCGGAGTACCGCGAGATTCGCCGCAATCTCGAAGCGGCAGCCGGTAACATCAACGGCCGCTACGCAGAGTTCGACTGGACGCCGCTGCGCTATCTGAACAAGAGCTTTAACCACCGAATCCTGTCCGGCTTCTACCGCGCAGCGCGGATCGGGCTGGTGACGCCGTTCCGCGACGGCATGAACCTGGTCGCCAAGGAATATGTCGCGGCGCAGAAGCCGGAAGACCCCGGCATGCTGGTGCTGTCGTGCTTCGCCGGCGCGGTGCGCGAGCTCGGTGAAGCGATCATCGTCAACCCCTATGATCTCGAAGCCATGGCCGAGGCGATCTGGCAGGGTCTGCAAATGCCGATCGAGGAGCGGCGCGAGCGGTGGGCGGCGATGATGGCGACGCTGCGGCGCAACGACATCAATGCCTGGCGCGAGCGCTTTCTCGAGGCGCTGACGGCCGCCGGGTCCGGGCGGTGATGGCAAGCCCGAACACGGTTTGGCTGGTCGGCGATATCGGTGCGACGAATGCCCGCTTCGGGCTGGTGTCGCCGGACGGCGCAATTCTGCACTCGCGCACCTTCGCCGATTCCGACTTCGCTGCGATCGGCGAGGCCATCAGAGCGTATCTGTCGCAATCCGGGTCATCGACGACGCCGCGCATCGGTTGTCTCGCGATCGCCGCTCCGGCGACCGGCGACGAAATCCGCATGACCAACCACCCCTGGAGCTTTTCGGTCGCGGCGTTGCGCGCCGAGCTCGGCTTCGAGCGGCTCGAATTCATCAATGATTTCACCGCCGTCGCACTCGCACTGCCGCGCCTGAGCCCCGCCGACCGTACCCAGATCGGTAACGGGGCGCCGGCCGCCGGACGGCCGATCGCGGTGCTCGGGCCCGGCTCGGGGCTGGGCGCCTCGGGCCTTGTTCCGGCGGGATCGCGCTGGCTGCCGCTGACCGGCGAGGGCGGCCATGTGACGATGGCGGCGGTCACCGAGCGCGAGAATGGCGTCTTGGGATGGATGCGCCGCCACTTCGATCATGTCTCGGCCGAGCGCTGTTTGTCAGGCCCGGGTCTCGTGAACCTCTACAATGCCCTTGCCGCGCTCGACGGCGCGCCGGCCGCCTCCTACACCGCCGCGCAGATCACCGATCCGGCGGTGATGGCGCAGGACGCGCTGTGCCATGAGGCGACCGAGATGTTCTGCGCGATGCTCGGCACGGTGGCCGGCGATCTGGCGCTGAGCTTGGGCGCACAGGGCGGCGTCTACATCGCCGGCGGGATCGTGCCGCGGCTCGGCGCGTATTTTGCCGAGAGCGGGTTCCGCGCCCGGTTCGAGGCCAAGGGCCGGCTCGGCCCCTATCTCGCGGCGATCCCGACCTATGTCGTGACTCACCCGCTGCCGGCCTTTCTCGGCTGCGCCACAAAACTCGCCGACGGGTAAGAGTGCAACTCGATCGGATCGAGTCGACATCGTAGGGCGGGTGAACGAAGCGTAACCCGCCGAAAATCGAATCCGGCATCGGCGAATTGCGCTGCGCTTATCCGCCCTACCGATCGAACTTGCTCGAATAGAGATCTAAAAGCGGCTCAGCTGGGCCGGGGAGCGGCGGCGCGGCGCAGCCGGTCGTTGATGGCGCGTCCGAGGCCGCGCTCCGGGATCGGCATGACGGCGATCGCGGAGAACTCCGGACGATCGAGCTGGCGCAGCGCCGCGAACAGATTGGCCGCCGCCTCGGTCAGATCGCCGGTGCGCGACAGCCATGCCACTTCGGCGAAGCCCGGCGGCGCGTCCGGGCCGAAGGCGAGCAGGGCCTCACCGGGCCGCGCCGCCTTCGCGTCAAGGCGCACCGGCAGGTTCGGCGCGTAATGGCTCGGCAAGCTTCCCGGCGCCCGCGGGGTTTTCTCGCCGGGCGTTGGCATTGCGATGTCGCCAAAGACAGCCATCAGCTCTTCAAGGCTGATCCCACCGGGCCGCAGCAACACCGGGACGCAGCCGGTCAGATCGAGGATCGTCGATTCGAGCCCGACCGGGCAGGTCCCGCCATTGAGGATCAGCGCGACGCCAGAGCCGAATTCGGCCGCAACATGCGCCGCCATCGTCGGGCTGATCCGGCCGGACCGGTTGGCCGACGGCGCAGCGACCGGTATGCCAGCCGCGCGTAATAATTGTTGCGCGACCGGGTGAGCCGGGGCGCGCAATGCGATCGTGTCGAGCCCGGCGCTGGCCAGCAACGACAACCCGCTGTCCGTCTGTCGTGGCAATACCAAGGTCAACGGACCGGGCCAAAAGCGATGCGCGGCTCTCCGCGCCCGCTCATCGAACTGCGCGAGCGGTTCTGCCTCGGCTAGACCTGGCGCGTGCACGATCAGCGGATTGAAGCGCGGCCGGCCCTTCGCGGCGAAGATCCGCGCCACTGCCGTCTCGCTCGTCGCATCGCCGCCGAGCCCGTACACGGTCTCGGTCGGAAACGCGACGAGTTCGCCATCGCGCAGTAGCTGCGCGGCGCGCGTGATCGCCTCCGCGCTCGCCTTTATGACTTCCACCTCCATGACGGACAATTATTGGCAGGACGGCGCAGAGGCAAGCTTAGGGCCTAAAATGTAATAGCAGTGCGCAGCCCGAAGATCGCGGCATCGCCCACCCGCCGCCCCGGCGCGTTCGGGTTCGCGACGCCGCCGGCGGGATTGAAGACGTATTGAAAATCCGGCTGCAGCTGCCACCACCCGGTGAGCTGAACCCGGTAGCTCAGTTCGATGACCGCTTCACCCGACCGGATCGGATGAAACTGGCCGGTGAAGCGCACGATATCGGCGTCGAACGCGCGCGCCGCATTGCCGATCCGCGAATAGGCGATGGCGACTCCGAGCTCATCCTCGGCGCGGCCGAACGGTCCTTTGTAAGTCAGCCCGCCATCGAGATAGAGGCTGATCAGATTGCGGTCGCCGGGCGCGCCCATCGCGCGGGCGAACATCGCCCAAGCGGGATCGGCATCGCCGAGCGGCAATGGCTGGTGAACAAAGGCGAAGAGGCTGAAATCATTGTTGTGCTGGCGCGGCTGGCCGTTGCTGAAGAGGCTCGCCAGCGACACCCCTCCGGTGTCGAGGTGCAGATCCCTGAAGCGCTCGGAATTCCACCAGCCGCCAAAGCCGTAGGCGCCGTTCTTGTCCGAATCGCCCGGATTGTATCTCACCTGACCGATCACGAAGGCGCCGTCATTGGTGCGAAAGGCGGTGCCCGAGGCGTCGCGCAATTGCGAGCCGCCGACCCCGGCGCCGGTCGGGTCACCGTTGAACAGGCCGAGAAACAGCGTGAGTCCGTCCTGCGGGTCAACCCGGACGCGGACCGCCGGCGTGCCGAGCGGGAACCCTGGCCCGCCCGATGGCAGGTCGATCGACGGCAGGGTCGGCCAGCCGAACGCGCCATTGATAAACAGGCGCGCCGATTCGGGATTGAGAAATTCATTGCCGATCGTCTGCTCGCCAATCCGCAGCCGCCAATAGTCGAAATGCTGCTCGTACCACAGCTCGTTGAGACGCGTGGTACGGGCCGCCTCGATATTGCTGATCGTGTCCAGATTGCCGATGTTGTTGGCAGTCAGCCCGCGCCCATGGATCTGATAGGCGCGCGCATAGATTTCGCTGCGCCAATGCAGGCTGCGCCGCAGATCGATGCGCAGGTTGAGATCGGTCAGGCCCGCGTACAGCGCGCTCTGCCGCAGGCCGCCGGTCAGATTGACGAAGATCTCGCTGGTTTCGGTAATCTGTAATTCGAGACCCG
>Ga0209474_10003725_pt1 | contig 13323 bp, 5 predicted proteins | sample GraSoiAngelo_145_FD_185902 | JGI IMG/M metagenome (GOLD analysis project Ga0209474, IMG submission 185902) | Grasslands soil microbial communities from the Angelo Coastal Reserve, California, USA - 14_1009_05_20cm (SPAdes) (version 2) | ecosystem: Environmental > Terrestrial > Soil > Grasslands ...
TCGTCGCGCCGCAGCGGACGGTGCGGCGGCCTCGCGGCCGCCGGAATTAAGAATCAGGAATTTGGAATTTGGAATGCGTGATCACGATCGTCGCATCGTGATGACGAATTCCATATTCTGAATTCCAAATTCCAAATTCCTACGCCGTGCGCAGGATGTGACGGCGGATCTCTCGATTGAGCGAGTGAATCTGCCTGCGCACCGCCTTCAACGTGCCGCTGTCCTTCGACGCCAGCGCATCGTCGCGCTTCTTCTTCAGCTCCCGCATCTTCGCTTTGATCGCCGGCCTGTCGATGCCGACGACCTCCGCGTGCTCGTGAACCGGGATCCCGAGCGCCTTGCACAGCGCCGGCAGCAGGTGATCCTTGTTCATCTGCGAGAAGCCCTGCACCGCGTCGTGGTGCACGTCCTTCGCGATGTCGCGCAGCTCCTGGATCGTCTTCGCCTTCAGCTCGTGATACGTGTGGGCCATATCGTCTGCATCTCCGCAGTCAGGAGAGATCAATCTAACACAGCGTTTCGTACAATGAACGTGATGCGCTGGCGGGCGGCTCTTCTGTGCGCGGCTGACCGAGTCGGGCTTCCAGGCGACGCCGGTGAGCGGCACGGCGTGCGCTGACCGACGACTGGACACGCCGGCCGGCACCACTGCAGAATGTCGCGGCGATCGGATCATGCAAGCCGTCTACGTGTGCGGCGGCAAAGGTCATCGGCTGCAGCCGCGTCCGGTTCGTGCGAAGTCGCTGATGCCGGTCGCCGGAGCCTCGCTGTTCTCGCGCCTGGTCGACCGCTTCGGGCCGCTGCATCGCTCGACGAAGCCGCCCGTGGTGATCGTCGACGCCGAGGACGAGGAGATGCCGCGCGAGGTCGAGGCGCTGCTGCCCGGTGCGCGCCTCGTGGTGCAGCGCGAGGCCGACGGCGTCGCCAATGCGCTGCTCTTTGCGCAGCCGCTGCTCGACGACGCCGTGATCGTCACACTGGGCGATCTGTTCTTCGACGGCGCGTTTGCCCCAATCGATGCTCGTCCTGCGGTGATGCTGTGGCCCGGCGCGCCTGCTGGCGAAATCCGGCAGAACTTCGGCGTCGTCGTCTCGGGCGGCATCGTCTCGCGCGTCGTCGAGAAACCGGTCGAGTGGCGCGGCCTGCAGTGCGGGCTGGGCGTCTACGTGCTGACCCAGCCGGTGATCTCGTGCTTTCGCGACGCGCCGATCGACGCGCGCAGCGGCGAGCGCGGCATCACCGACGGCCTGCAGGCGGCGATTGCCGCGGGCGTCGCCTTCCGCGGGATCCTGTTTTCGGGTTACTACAAAAACGTCAACTCGCAGGCGGACGTCGCGGCGGTCGAGCGATACCTCGCGCGGCCGGTCGGGTGATCGGTGCACCGGCATCCCGCGGTCACGATCGCGATCTGTCTGTTCAACTCGTCGCGCTTCATCGGCGAGACGCTCGACAGCGTGTTCGCGCAGACCCGCCAGGACTTCGAGGTCGTCCTCATCGACGACGGGTCGACCGACGGCTGCGTCGAGCTCGTAGAGCGGCGGTTTCCGGATCCCAGGATTCGCGTGCTGCGGCAGGCGCACCGCGGCCTGTCGATCGCGCGGCGGCGGTCGATTGCCGCCTCGACGGGCGAGCTCGTCGCGTTTCTCGATCACGACGACATCTGGCTGCCGCAGAAGCTCGAACGTCAGCTCGCCGCCGCGTCAGGGCATCCGGAGGCGGCGTTGTTCTTTTCAGATTGCGTCTACATCGACGAACACGGCAACCCGCTGCGTCGGCTGTCCGACGAGTACCGGCTGAACGATCTCGATCTGACCGGGATGAGCGCCTACGCGGAGCTGTTGCGCCGCGGCTGTTTCGTATGGCAGTCGACGGTGCTCGCGCGGACCGCGGCGCTGCGCGCCGTCGATGCCTTCGATCCGGCCTACCGGTACATCGCCGATTACGACACGTGGCTGCGGATGGCGCGCCGCTACGGGCTGCACTACACGCCCGAGGTGCTCGCGAAATGGCGCGTCCATCGCGTCCAGTTCACACAGCGCTGTCCCGAGGTGACGCTGGCCGACCACCGCGCGCTGCTCGGGGCCCTGTACCGGACGGAATCGATCCCGCAGGCGATCCGGATCGCGGTCGGCGATCGTCTGCTCGGCCAGCATCGCGTGTCATGCCGCTGGCTGCTGAAGCAGGGACGCTACGCGCTCGCGGCGCGCGCGCTGTACGGGATGTTCAGTTATCCGGACCGGTTGTTCGCGTATCTGGTCGGCAAGGTCCTGGAACGGCGACGGCTCGGGCCGGCGCTGCGGATGGCGCTGCGCGCCGTCAAAGGCGCCGTCCGCCTCGGGCGAGGGCGCCGGCGGCCGACGGTCGAGGCCGGCGTCGCTTCCACGCGCGCGGCCCACATCTGGATCGACGGGACGGCGCTCGCCGCGGCCGAGACCGGCTATTTCAATCTGGTTGCCGAGATGATTCGCGCCCTCGCCGCCGGTAGCTCCAATGTCGTGCACGTCGTCGCGACGCCTGCCGGCCGCGCCGCGCTCGAGCGGCGGCTCGGAGGACCGGCCGCCCGGCTGCAGTTTCATCCCTCTCCGCGATACGCACTCGACGGCAGCGGCTTCCGACATATGTCCAACCGCCGATGGGTCCGCGTGGTGCGGTCCGTGCTGCGCGTCGTGGCCGCGCCGCGCGGCGCGCCGCCCGATTCCAATACGATCGAAGTCCTGGTATGGCGCGGCCGCTTCCGCTGGGCCCGTTCGCAGCACGTCGCTCTGGTCCAGGATCTGACGACGAAGATTCTGCCGGAGCTGCACACCGCGGCCAACGTCGCAGAGTTCGATCGCTTCCTCGCGTACGTACGACGACATGCGTCGGCGATCGCGACGGTGTCGGAGCACAGCCGTCAGGACATCGTCGAACGGCTCGCCGTGTTTCCCGACAGCGTGTCGGTACTGCCGATGCCGGTCCATCCGCGGTACCGGATGCCGTTGTTTTCGAAGGCCGCCGCGGCCGCGCACGGCCTCACGCAGCCCTACATTCTCTGCGTCGGCTGCGTCGAGCCGCGCAAGAACCTGCGCCGTCTCGTGCGCGCCTTCGACTTGATCAAAGACGACGACGCGGTGGCGAACCATGTGCTGGCGCTGGCGGGCCCGCAGGGATGGGATGAGGGCTTCGGCCGCTTTCTTCTCGAAAGCGACGCCGCGCCGCGCGTGCGGACACTGGGATTTGTTCCCGGAGAGGATCTGCCGTCGCTTTACCACTTCGCATCGACGGTCGTGTGCGCGAGCGTGTACGAAGGCTTCGGCATTCCGGCACTGGAAGCGATGTGTGCGTCGGCGATCGTCATCGGATCGGCGACGACCGCGCTCGGCGACGTCATCGGCCGCGACGCGATTACGTTCGATCCATACAGCACAGAAGCGATCGCATCGGCGATGTTGCACGCGCTCAGTCTGACGCCGGCCGAAGCTGCGCAGTACCGGCGGCGCTGCCGCGCCCGCGCCGACGCGCTGCTGAGTCGATCGCGTCAGATGCCGCTGCTGCCCGGACTCCGCGCGCCGGCTCACGCGGTGGCCACGTGACGATCACCATCGTCGTGCCGTTCGTGAACCTGACCGGCGGGATTCGTGTCGTGTTCGACTGCGCGAACTGGCTGCACGACGCCGGACACGATGTCACCGTCGTCTATCCGCTGTGGCCATATCGGTATCATTTCAGCCGCAGCGATCAGTGGTCCGAGTTCCGCCGCGCATTCCGCGCTCCCGTGCGCGTCGACTGGTTCGATCTGCGCTGCCGGCTGGTGCGGGCGCCGCGGATCGCGACCGCCTTTCTGCCGCCCGCTGATCTCGTCGTCGCGACGTCGTGGCCGGTCGTTCACGATGTCGCGCGTTTGCATCCATCGCGCGGAAAGAAGATCCATCTGCTGTTCCATCACGAAGCCGGCACCGGACCAGAGGATCGCATCAGACAGATATACACGCTTCCGTTCCGCCGGATCGTCTTCTCGAGACGTGTGCAGGCCGAGCTCGAGATGGAGTTTGCCTGCGAGATCCACGAGCAGGTGCCGGCCGGTGTCGATACACGCCTTTTCTTCCCCGACGGCGATCGGACCGACGACACCGTGCTGATGCTGTATCACGACGATCCACGCAAAGGCGCGGACGACGGCCTGGCGGCGTTGACGTGCCTGGGCGCGCGGCTGCCGCACGTGTCCGTTCGCATCTGCGGGACCGTGCCGCCGCGCGTGCTGCCCGGATGGGCGCGGTTCGATTTCTGCCCCACCGACGGCGGTCTGCGGCGCCTCTATTCCACGTCGGCCGTGCTGCTGTACCCGAGCCGCTGCGAAGGATTCGGTCTGCCGCCGCTCGAAGCGATGGCCTGCGGCTGTCCGGTGGTGACGACGGATGTCGGCGCGGTCCCCGAGTTCGCGATCGATGGCGGCAACGCCTTCGTCGTCGCCCCGCGCGAGGTCGACGCGATGGCCGATCGGCTCGAGCAACTGCTCGTAGACCCGGCGCTGCGGAAGGCTTTCTCGCGCGAGGGGCGCGCGACAGCCGGCCGCTTCGACATCGCCTGCACCGCGCCGCTCGTTGCGGCCGCGATCACCCGCACCTACACGGGGAAACCGAACCCCGCCGCCAGCTCGCGGAGGACGACGAACGGATTCGCTTCCGACGACGGGCACGGCGCGCCGAACGGACCGGGCGGCACGGCGTACTGCGGCGCGCGCGAACGCGGCGCGGCGAAATCGAGCGCGTCGGCGAGGTTGTTCGCCGTCGCGTCGCGGACCGTCAACGGCTCGAGGCCCCATCGCCATTCGATGAAGCGCAGCACCGACGTGTGATCGAACAGCGTTTCGGCGACGAAGCGCCGGCGCGCCACCGGTGAGACGAGCACGCACGGCACGCGGAAGCCGCGCAGGCCGTCGGCGTCGCCTGCGGCGGCGCTCGCCGGCGGGATCGGCGCCGCCGCGGGCGGCACGTGCTCGAAGAACCCGCCCCATTCGTCGAAGTTGATCACCAAAAGCGTCCGCGGCCACGCCGGGCTGCTCGTCACCGCCGTGTAGACCTCGTTGAGAAACGCTTCACCGTTGCGGATGTCGCCGTGCGGATGATCGTCGCTGGTCGTGCCGGTCAGCTCCTCGACGAAGCGCGGATCGACGTACGACACGTGCGGCAGACGGCCGGTCGCGCACGCCAGCAGAAAGGCGCGATACGGCCGCGCGATCGAGACATACTTCGCGCCCCATAGCCCGAGAAACGGCGCGTCCTGGAAATAATACCGGCCGCTGACGCCCGCCGCGGCGAGCCGATCCCAGATCGTCGGCAGCGTGCTGAGCTCGAAGGTGTTCGACAGGCGATCGGTCTGCGCCGCATGCTGGTACATGCGGTTGGGAAATGTCGGACCCATGATCGCCGCGAAGTAGCGATCGCACGCCGTCCAGTCGGGTGCCGCCTGTCCGAGGAAGGCGACGTCCTTCGCCTCGTAGTAGCCGATCGCATACGCGTCGTTGTCGCCGGCGCGCAGCCAGCCGTCGCACGCGCCGCCGTCGTACTCGATGCGCGCGCCGTCGTAGGAGTGATCGGGATCCGGATGGCCGCACCCCTGAAAATCCGGCGCCAGCGGAGCGGTATCGTGCGGCAGCCCGGCGCGATCGAAATAGGTGAGGCCGCCCTGGCGGCCGTCCGCGCCCGGCAGCCACCCGAGCAGGTGATCGAAGGATCGGTTCTCCATCATGACGACGACGACGTGATCGATGCCGGAGGAGCGGGGATCGGGCAGCGCGGGCGCGGCGAACAGCTGGGCGGTCGTCGCGTGACGGCCGAGTATGGCGGCGCCTGCGCCGAGCGCCGCCGATTCGAGAAACTGTCTGCGCGAAAAGATGGATCGGTTTGCCATGGCGGAGAGGCCTCGGCGCCGACCCTACAAATTCGATACCAGGCCGATCTCTACTTCTCGCTGATCGGTTCGATCGCGAGCCGGCGCGCCAGCTCGTTGAAGCGCGGCAGATACGTGCCGAGCACTCGCTGCAGCCGATCGGTCTCCGCCTTCAATTCCGCCTGCAGCTCGTTGAAGATCGGCTCCGCGTTTCCGATCGGCCGGCCCTCGCCGGCCTCTACGACGCGCAGCAGCGACCCGAGGCGGTTGTTGGTCTTGATCGGGAAGTTCAGCGGATCCTGGTTGCTCTGGTTCCGCACCTGATACACGTCCTCCTCGACCGCGCTCATCTCCTTCGTGAACTGCTCGGCGATCGCCTTCACGTCGGCGCTGTTCGACTTCTGCACGCGATCGAGGAGCTGCTGCTTGATGCGGCGGATCTGGACGATGGCGTCGTTCGCCTCGTTGACCTTGTCGCGAATCCGGCTCGCGAGCTCGAACTGCGCGCGCAAATCTTCGTCGCTCATCGTCGACAGCGGATTTTTGCCGACGACGATCGGCTGCGTGAGCGTCTGGCCGTCGACGGTGAGCCTCGCCTGGTACGTGCCGGGCAGCGCGAGCGGACCGTTGGTCGTCGCGCCCCAGAACACCATGCCGGGGAACTGCGTTACCGGCGCGTGCTGCAGGTCCCACGTGAAACGCTGCACGCCGGCGGCCATCGACGGCGGCGGCACGCGGCCGCGTCCGCCGCCTTCTTCATCGTCGGGCGGCGGCTGCTCGGCCTCCGCGGTCGTCGTGCTCTCCGACCTGCCCGTCTGACCCGCCTGGCCCGCCCGGCCTGCCTGACCCGCCTGGCCCGCCTGACCCGCCTGGCCCGCCTGACCCGCCTGACCCGCCTGACCCGCCTGGCCTGCCTGGCCTGCCTGGCCTGCCTGGCCTGCCTGGCCTGCCTGGCCTCCCCGGCCGGTTTGCGGCAGCGCGCCCGTGAAGGTCCGCACCATCTGCCCGCGCTGGTCGAGGATCTCGAGCGTCAGCTTCTGCGGCGGCTTCTTCAGAAAGTACGTGATCTTCGCCGGGTACGCGTTGCGGACCGCTTCGCCCGGCTTGAACAGATACACGTCGGCCGTGCGCATCGCCGGCGCGCCGAGCTCCCGCAGCGGGCCGACGTCGTCGAGGATGTAGAAGCCGCGCCCGTGCGTCGCGATCGCGACGTCGTTCGCCTCGACCCACGCGTCGTGCACCGGCGTATCCGGCAGGCCGTTCTTCAGCGGCTGCCAGCGATCGCCGTCGTCGAACGAGACGTAGAAACCGTGCTGCGTGCCGGCGTACAGCAGGCCGCGGCGCACGCGGTCCTCGCGCACGACGTGCGTGTAGTCGTTCGGCGCGATTCCCGAGACGATCTTCGTCCACGTGCGGCCGAAGTCGTGCGTGCGGAACAGGTACGGGTTGTAGTCCTCGAGCAGCGGCTTCTTCACCGCCAGGTACGCCGTGCCGGCGTCGAACGGCGACGCGTCGATCTGGCTGACGCGCCCGAGCTCGGGCATCTCCTTCGGGGTGACGTTCGTCCACGTCTTTCCGCCGTCGCGCGTCACGTGGACGAGACCGTCGTCGGAGCCGGCCCAGATCACGTTGACGTCGGTCTTCCCCGGCGCGAGCGCGAACACGGTCGCGTAGATCTCCGGGCTGTTCATGTCGTGCGTGATCGGGCCGCCCGAGTCCTGCATCGTCTTCGGGTCGTGGCGCGTGAGGTCGCCGCTGATCCGCTCCCAGCTCTGCCCGCCGTTGGTCGTCTTCCACACGTGCTGCGACGACGTGAAGAGGACGTTCGCGTCGACCGGCGAGAAGACGATCGGGAACGTCCACTGCCACCGCTCGACGACCGAGGCCGAGTTCTCGCCGGAGAAGAAGCGCGGATACGGATTCACCTCGCGCAGATCGCCGGTGCGGCGGTTCAGGCGCGTGATGAAGCTGCCGTTGTTGGCGCCCGAGAAGAAGACGTCGAGGTCCTTCGGGTCGGGCGCGATGTAGCCGTCCTCGTTGCCGCCGACCGGATAGAACGGCTGCTGGTTCGCGCCGCCGCCGCCGCCGCGCGCGGGCAGGCCGTTGGTGCTCGGCACGCACATCGTGCTGTTGTCCTGCTGCGCGCCGCAGACGTGATACGGCGCGTGGCGGGTGGTGATCACGTGATAGAACTGCTCGGTCGGATAGTCCTGCCGCGTCCACATCACCGGACGCTCCGTGATGTCGAAGGTGATCGCGCCGCCGCCGTCGTTGCCGATGATCACGTGCTGCGAATCGTCGGGATCGATCCAGAGATCGTGGTGGTCGCCGTGCGTCCCCTGGCCGATGTTCGCCAGCGTCTTGCCGCCGTCGGTCGATCGAAACGCGCTCGTGTTGAGCGCGTACACCGTGTCCTTCTGGTTCGGATCGGCGAAGACGTGCGTGTAGTAGAACGCGCGCTGGCGGATGTTGCGCCCCGTGTTCACGAGCTTCCACGTCGCCCCCGCATCGTCGGAGCTGAAGAGGCCGCCGTTCTCGTTCTCGATGAGCGCGTAGACGCGGTTGGAGTCGGCGCCGGAGATCGCGATGCTGATCTTGCCGACGACGCCCTGGGGCAGGCCCGGGTTGCGCGTGATCTCGCGCCACGTCTCGCCGCCGTCGGTGGACTTGAACAACCCGCTGCCGGGCCCGCCGCTCGACATCTGATACTCGACGCGATACGCCTCCCACAGCGCGGCGAACACGACGTTCGGATTGCGGCGGTCGATCTCGACGTCGACGGCGCCGGTCTTCGTGTCGCGGAACAGCTTGCGCTGCCAGCTCCTCCCGCCGTCGGTGCTCTTGTAGAGCCCGCGCTCGTCGCTCTCGGCGCCGTAGCGCCCGAAGTCGGCCACGAAGACGATGTCGGGATTGGCAGGGTGGATCCGGATCTTCGAGATCGCGTCGGAAGCGGTGAAGCCGACCCGCGTCCACGTCTTGCCGGCGTCGGACGACTTGTACACGCCGTCGCCCGGCATGATGTTGCCGCGGATGCACGACTCGCCGGTGCCGATGAAGACGACGTCGGGGCGCGATTCGGAGACGGCCACCGCGCCGACCGAGGCGCTCGTGATCAGGCCGTCGGTAACCGGCGTCCACTTCATGCCGCCGTCGATCGTCTTCCAGAGGCCGCCGCCGACGGCGCCGAAGTACGCCTCGCGCGGCCGGCCCTTCACGCCGGAGACGGCAATCGATCGGCCGCCGCGATCGGGCCCGATGCTGCGCCACTTGAAGGACGAGAGGATCGCCTGCTCGAACATGTCGGCCGCGGCCGACGACTGCGCGGCCAGATCGGCGCGCGCGCCGAACCGCGGGGCGGCGGAGACGACGAGCAGCGCGGCGCAGGCAATGGCCGTGCGATATCTCGACAACCCGAACATGGCGATACGCCTCCTCGAAAGAGAGCAGTCTAGCATCTGAATCCGTCGGGAAAGGACGGGCCGATCGACGATGCGCTGGCCAAGCGGTTGATCGACCAGGCGGCGCTTGGCCGCGGATCGATCGTGCTCGACGTCGGCGCCGCCACCGGGCGCGTGGCGCGGCGAACGCGAGTTCCGCCCGAAGCGCGCCTCGGCCCACGCCCGCAGCGCCGGGAGGCACGTCTCCCGCACCGCGTCGGGGACGCTCCACGTGTAGCTGCACTCGCCCGACTCGATGCAGTCGAGGAAACGGCCGATCGTCATCTCGCGTCGCTCGGCTTCGTCGGCTGCGGCGGTGCGGCGGCGCCTTCCGGCGACCCTGAAAGGATCGCCCTACACCGAATTCAGATCGTGTCCACGTTGTGTGCACTGCGTGCGGCGCTTACACGCGCGCTTTCACTCCGCGTAACATCGGCGGCGGCCGACATCCTCCATCGCACGACATTCGCTGCCACGCGCGCTCCGCGATCTCGTCCGCAGAACGAGTACTAACGAGCAGACCGCGCGCAGGTTCACGCTGGTCAAGCATTCGATCGTTCGCGGCTCATCGCTCCTCGCCGCGCCGGACGGTATTGCGTGGCGAACCTCTTGCTACGCTCGACGCGACCTGTCCCGCGTGCGCCGCGGTTCGCGCACTCATCGACGACCAGTCCCAACGAAGGAGCTGCGAAATGAAGATCAGCCGCAGCAGCATCGTGGTTGCCGTCATTGCGGCCGCGCTCGCCGCAGCCGAAGCCGGCGGCTCAGCGGCGGCGCGACCTCAGCGCGCGGCCTCGCCGATCGCGGCGCATGCGCCCGCGAATCTGCCGTTGACGTTCGTGGAGAACCGCGGCCGCGCCGACGCGCGCGTCCGCTTTTACGCGCAGGGCGCGCGATACGCGTTCTATCTCACGCCACGCGAGATCGTGCTCGCGTTCCTGAACGAACCGACGACGGAGGAGCACGCGCTCGCGATGCGCTTCGTCGGCGCCAACGCGAACGCCGCGATCTCCGGCGCCGGCCCGCAGGGCACGTTCAACTACCTGCACGGATCCGATCCGTCGCGCTGGCAGACCGACGTGCCGTCGTACTCGACGATCGTCTACCGCGATCTCTGGCCGCACGTCGATCTGCACGTGAAGGGCGACGGCGGAGCGCTGAAGTACGAATTCCACGTCGCTGCGGGCGCCGCGCCGTCGGCGATTCGTCTCGCGTACGAGGGCGCGTCGAGCCTGACGCTCGACGATTCGGGCGCGCTTCTCGTCGGCACCGCGCTCGGCGCGCTTCGCGATGCGCCGCCGATCTCCTACCAGACGATCGACGGCGTCCGCGTGCCGGTGGGGAGCCGCTACGTCCTCGACACGGGGCGCAACGATCGCGGATTCGGATTCGCCGCCGGGCCCTATCGGACCGATCGCGAGCTCGTCATCGATCCGGGCATCGAGTACACGACGTTCCTTGGAGGCGGCAGCCACGAGATGCCCGGCGGCACGGCGGTGGACGCCGGCGGCAACGTGTACGTGACGGGCTTCACCCAGTCGCCCGACTTCCCGACGACCGTGGGCGCGTTGAAGCGCACCGGCGCCGCGCAGAACTCGGTCGAAGCATTCGTCACGAAGGTGAACCCGACGGGCACGGCCCTCGTGTACTCGACCTTCCTCGGCGGCAGCGACTTCGACTGGGGGCGGCGGATCGCGATCGACGCATCGGGCAACGCGTACATCGCCGGCCAGACCAAATCGGCCGATTTCCCGACCACCGCCGGCGCGTTCGCTCGGTCGCTCGCCGTCCCGGCGAACTGTCCGCGCTGCTTTGCGGACAATTACGACGCGTTCGTGGCGAAGCTGAACGCGAACGGCTCCGCGCTTCTCTATTCCACGTACCTCGGCGGCACCGACATCGACGACGCGCGCGGCATCGCCGTCGACTCCGCGGGCAACGCCTACGTGACCGGCGAGACGGTGTCGTTCGATTTTCCGACCACCGCGGGCAGCTTCCAGCCGGCGTCGAAAGGCAGCTACGACGTCTTCGTCACGAAGGTGAATCCGACGGGATCGGCGCTCGTCTACTCGACGTTCCTCGGCGGCAGCGCGGTGGACAACGGCGAACGCATCGCCGTCGACTCGAGCGGCCGCGCCGTCGTGCTCGGCTTCAGCAGCTCCGCGGATTTCCCGACCACGCCCGGCGCGTACGACACGACGCCGAACGGCGGCTTCGACGTCACGATCACGAAGCTGAACGCCGCCGGATCGGGTCTCGTGTTCTCCACACTGCTCGGCGGCGCCGACATGGATACGGGTGGCGGCCTCGCGCTCGACGCGGCCGGCAACATCTATGTCTCCGGCGGCACGGCTTCGCTCAACTTTCCGACGACGCCGGGCGCGTTCGACACGTCGCCGGCCGGCGGCGACGCGTTCATCGCCAAGCTGAACCCGACCGCCACGACGCTGATCTGGTCCACCCTCCTCGGCGGACATGCCGGCGGTGCAGGCGCGTCGGCCGTCGCGCCCGACGTCAGCGGCAACGTGTGGATCACTGGCACCTCGAGCGCGTCAGACTTTCCCGTCACCGCCGACGCGGTGCAGAACACGTTGAAGGGCGTCTCAGACGCGTTCATCTCGGAGGTCAGCGCCGACGGCGCAGCGCTGATGTACTCGACGTTCCTCGGCGGCACGGACGCCGACGGCGGCGAGGACGTCGCGATCGATCCCAATGGCAAGGTGTACGTCGTGGGGCACACCTACTCGCTCGATTTCCCGGCGACGGCCGGCGCGTTCGACACGGTGTTCAACGGCGACACGTCGATCTTCTGGGGCGACGCGTTCGTGACGAAGATCGATCCCAACGCGACGACCTCCACACCGCCTGCGGGCGCGCCGGTGCCCGCGGCGCCGGCGCTGCTGTCTCCCCCGAATGCGGATACGCCGGCGCAGCCGATCACGTTCGACTGGAGCGACGTCGCCGGCGCGGCGTCCTACACGATTCAGATCGACGACTCGAGCGCGTTCACCGCGCCGCTCGTGCGCAGCGCCAGCGTGGGCTCGTCGATGTACGCGACGACCGGCCTCGCGACCGTGACCCATTTCTGGCGCGTGCGCGGCGTGAACGTCGACGGCGTGGCGGGCGCGTGGTCGGCCGTGCGCAGCTTCACGCCGCAGACGGCGCCGCCGCCCGCGACGCTGTCCACGATGGACACGAACCCCTCGTCGGTCGTCGGCGGCAACGCGTCGAGCACGACCGTCGTGCTCAGCACCGGCGCGCCCGACGGCGGAGCGGTGATCGGGCTCTCGAGCAGCAACCCGCAGGTGGCGAGCGTGCCGCCGACGGTGACGGTGCCCGCGAACGGATTCACGGGCACCGCGACCATCACGACGTCGCCGGTGGCGGCGAACACGAGCGTCACGATCACCGCGTCGTACAACGGAACGACGAGGAGCGCGGCGCTCGCCGTGACGACCCAGGCCGGCGCCGTCACGATGCAGTCGCTGGCGCTGTCGCCGTCGAGCGTCACCGGCGGAACCGGCGCGCAGGGCGTCGTCACGCTGACGGCCGCGGCGCCGTCGGGCGGCGCGGTGGTCGCGTTGTCGAGCGGCGATCCCGGTGTGGCGGCGGTGCCGTCCAGCGTGACGGTGTCGGCCGGATCCACGACCGGTGTGTTCAACATCTCCACGACGTCGGTGAGCACGACGACAACCGCCGCGATCTCGGCAAGCTATATGGGCACGACGAAGGCGGCGACGCTCACGGTGACTGCCGCGTCGCCGCCTCCGCCGGCCCAGAGCGCGGCGCTCTCGCTCACCGTCACGGGCCGCAGCGGCGTTCACGTGACGAGCACGCCGTCGGGCCTGAACGTCGTCACCGGGACGACCGGGTCGGCGTCGTTCACCGTCGGCACGTCGATTACGCTCACGGTGGGAGACGGTCGCGACGCGATCTTCTCGGGCGCGTGCACGAAGAGCAAGTCGAAGAGCTGCACCTTCACGCTGAACGGCGCGGCGTCGGTGACCGCCAACGTGCA
>Ga0209474_10003729_pt1 | contig 13312 bp, 17 predicted proteins | sample GraSoiAngelo_145_FD_185902 | JGI IMG/M metagenome (GOLD analysis project Ga0209474, IMG submission 185902) | Grasslands soil microbial communities from the Angelo Coastal Reserve, California, USA - 14_1009_05_20cm (SPAdes) (version 2) | ecosystem: Environmental > Terrestrial > Soil > Grasslands...
AGTCCGGCCGGAATCGCGCCGAGCAGCGTTCCGGCCGCGTACGTCGAGATGAAGACGCCGGCGCCGGCCTTCGACAGCTCGTACTTGTCCGCGAAGTGCGGGACCAAAGGCGTCAGTGCGGTGAAGAACAACGTGTCCACCGCGACAACCACGCTTACGAGGACGAGCAGACGGCGCATGGCGCCGAAGCTATCAGCGCCGTGTTCCGCTACGGTCCCGCGCGATGAGCACCGCGACGATGCATACGAACCACGGCGCGATCGAACTCGAGCTCTACGACGAGGACGCCCCGAAGACGGTCGAGAACTTCCGGAAGCTCGCCGCCGACGGCTTCTACAACGGCGTCAGCTTCCACCGCGTGATCAGGGACTTCATGATCCAGGGCGGCGATCCGACCGGCACGGGGAGCGGCGGGCCCGGCTACACGTTCGAGGACGAGTTCAACGAGCACAAGATCGAGCGCGGCGCGCTGGCGATGGCGAACGCGGGTCCGAATACGAACGGCAGCCAGTTCTTCATCGTCACGACGGACGCCGCTCCGTGGCTGGACGGCAAGCACACCGTGTTCGGACGAGTCACCGCAGGTATGGAAGCGGTCGACTCGATCGAGGGCACGGATACGAATGCAGCCGACAAGCCTGTTGCCGACGCTGTGATCCAGCGCATCGAGCTAGCGGCCTGACCACAGCTTCGTAAGGCCTTCGTAACGCGTTCGTGACGCTTCGCACGAGCTGCTAACCGCGGCCGCCTATTTGCGTCTAAGTGTTCTCGGATAGGTCAACAGACCAGGGCGCGCCCTTTGTGCCGCAACGCAGGCCGTGCCCGCCGCCGCCACTTGACGTCAACGACCCGGGGGTCCATTCGTGTCTGCAAACAAACGCTGGCTATTGCTGTTAATGGGCGCGTTCGTACTGAGCGCGGGAGTGGCGCGCGGGTCCGTGTTGCTTTCAACGCCGAAGCTGCTCGCGCACGTCCCGAGGCACCGAGGCAAGCAGAAGCCGAGCCACGTGAACCCTGTCTTGATCCGCCGCTATCGCGACAAGACATGGCGTTGGCAAGCGCTGACCGGAACCGCACGCACAACGCATCCCCTCGGGCCCAACACGAAGGCCAGCCTCCGCTTCTGGGTCCGCACTGCCGGTCAGGCATACCTCAGGGCGATCCATCCGCCGCACAGGCGCGCCTGGCTCTGCATCCACCGCTACGAAGGCTCGTGGCGCGACTCGGGGGATCCGTACTGGGGCGGGCTGCAGATGGACCGCGGCTTCATGGCCGGCTATGCGCCGCGCTACCTCCTTCGCCGCGGGCTCGCCGACCGCTGGTCGCCGTTCGAGCAGATGTGGGTGGCGGAGCGCGCCTACCGCAGTGGGCGCGGCTTCCACGCCTGGCCGAGCACGGCACGGATGTGCGGATTGATCTGAGCCGGTTTGGGGGAAAATGGGGCGATGGCAGACGAGCAGATCCGGGCGCTGCTGGAGAAGGGGGAGGAGCAAGGCTGCCTCAACCTCTCGCAATTCGGTGAGTTCGTCCAGGAGCACGAGCTCGACGAAGAGCAGCTGACTCACCTCTACGACGAGCTCGACGCCCGTCACATCGATCTCACCGACGACTGCGCCCGCAGCGAGACCGACGCCGAGTCGACCTTCGTGAACGGCGACCTCGCGGTCGCCACGACCGACGCTCTCCAGCTCTTTTTGAACGAGGCAGCGAAGTGGCCTCTGTTGACGGCCGAGGAGGAGGTCGAGCTCGCGAAGCAGATCGAGCGCGGCGATCCTCAGGCGAAGGAGCGGATGATCAACTCGAACCTCCGACTCGTTGTCTCGATCGCAAAGCGTTATCAGGGGCACGATCTGCACCTGCTGGACCTGATCCAGGAAGGGATCATCGGCCTGATTCGCGCGGTCGAGAAGTTCGACTGGCGCCGCGGCTTCAAGTTCTCGACCTACGCGACCTGGTGGATCCGCCAGGCCGTCCAGCGCGGCGTCGCGAACAAGTCGCGGACGATCCGGATCCCGGTTCACATCGTCGAGCGGGAGCAGAAGATCGCCCGGGCCGAGCGCGAGCTGGCGACGAAGCTCGGCCGGCAGCCGACCGAGCAGGAGGTTGCGAAGCGGACCAAGCTGCCGCTGAAGCAGGTGCGCGAGGTCCGGCAGGCGGCGCGTGCGGTGACAAGCCTCGACAAACCGATCGGCGCCGAGAACGAGGGCTCGTTCGGTGAGCTCGTCGCGTCCGATCAGGAGACACCGGAGGAAGAGGTCACCTACAGCCTCCAGGAGAAGGCGTTGCGCCGGGCCGTCGCCGAGCTGCCCGAGCGGGAGCGGGAGATCGTCAAGCTCCGCTACGGCCTGAACGGCGACCGCGACCCGAAGTCGCTCGAGGCGATCGGCCGCGAGCTCGGGTTGACGCGGGAGCGCGTGCGCCAAATCGAGGCCGCGGCGCTCGAGCGGCTTGCGGTCAACCGCGAGCTCGACGCGATCTCGGACGCTGCCTAACGGGCTGTAGTTTGTAAATCGCTACCCCGCACCTTCCTCTTACATCATCGGACGACAACGGCGACGGCGCCGCCGAGCACCGCAATGCCTACCGTCAGCCAGGCCACGTAGTCGCCGACCACGCCGCTGTGAAGCGCCTTCAGCCCGGCGACCGGACGGTCGGCCACGCGCGCCGCCGCCCGGCGAAGGACGATGGGCAGCCGCCTCCGGTAGAGGCCGAACGCGGCGAACGCGAGCGCTCCGAGCGTCGAGGCGACGCCGTAGGCGTAAGCCGCCGCGCTCGGTGAGTACGACGGCGCCGGGGCCGGGGGCGGCGGCACGCCGTGCAGCAGCTCGCGTGCGTGCGCCGAGCGATCGACCAGCCGCCCTGCATTTCTCAGTGCGTGCCCGGCGAGCTCAGGGACGAACACGAGGCCGAGTCCGACGAGCGCGAGCGCAGCTGCCGGGATCCAGAGCAGGGGCTGGCTCACGCGTCTCGTATCGGTGGGCTCCTCCTGCGACTCCTCCGGCTCGTGCGAGAAGAGGGGATCCTTGGCCTCGCCCAGGCCGCCGAAGATGCGCGCCGCGGCGCGGAGGATCGTTCCCGCGCTCAGCACAGCCGCGAGCGCGAGGACCGGCGGCACCCAGCCATAGCCCAGCGTGTCCGCGGAATCGACCACGAGCGCGTTGGCGAGAAACGGGCCGAACGGAGGCAGCAGCGCGAGTCCGAGCCCGGCCGCCGCGAAGACCACGCCGGCGATCGGCGCGCGCCTGCCCCGTCCGCGCAGGTCGAGCTCGTCGCCGCTCTTGAACCTCCGCACAAGGATGCCGACGGCGACGAACGCGGCTCCTCGGAGCAGTCCGTTCGTGTTCAGGTAGACGATTGAGCTTGCCAGGCCGCTCCTCGTCAGCAGCGCGATCCCGACCAGGACGGCCCCGATGTTCGAGATCGTCGCGAACGCGAGCATGCGTTTGAGGTCGCGCTGAAGGAAGCACATGAAGCCGCCCATGATCGCCGTCACCAGACCGAAGCCGATGAGCACCGGCCGGATGTCGCCGGCGGTCAGCGTTCCCGAGAAGCCCGTCCAGTAGATCCGTGCGATCGCATGCAGTCCCAGGTCGCTCATCACGCCGGCGAGCAGAATGCAGACCGGCACGGGCGCGACGGCGTAGGCGTCCGAGAGCCAGAAGTGGAACGGCACCGCGCCCGCCTTGGTCATGAAACCTCCGACGAGTAGCGTGAAGGCGACGATCACGAGCCCGTCCGCGTGTCGTCCGGCGAGCGCCTCGCCGATCTGAGCGAGGTTCAGCGCGCCGGTGCGCGCGTAGAGAAAGCCGATCCCGAAGAGGATGCAGAACGAGCCGACGCTGTTCGTTACCGCGAAGTTGATCGCGCCCTCGAGCGGCCCCGCGTGCTCGACGCCGTAGCCCGTGAGCGCGTACGCGACGACGCTCATCAGCTCGAACCACACGAACAGGTTGAACAGGTCGCCCGCGAGCGCGAAGCCGCACATCGCGCCGACGAAGACGAGCATCAGGACGGGGAACAACGTCCCGACCTCGTCGAAGTACCGCCACGAGAAGACGAGCGCGGCGAGCGCGAGCGTCGCCACCAGCGTCGCGACGGCCGCGCCGCCGGGATCCACCGTGAAGGAGATCCCGAGCGCAACACCGTTGCTCGGTTTCCAGCCGCCGAACCAGTAGACGAGGTCGTGGTCGTTCGAGCGAAAGACGAGCAGGAGCGAGATCACGAGCGTCGCCGCGGTCGCCACGATCGCGATCAGGTCGTCAAGGCGCCGGCCGCACCAATATCCGAAGGCGGTCAGGGCCGCCGCGGTCAGGAGCGGGATCGCAACCGGCAGCGGGACGAGCACGTCCATCAGCCGCGCACCGGCCTCAGCTCGTCCGGATTCATCGTCTTCGCGTGCTTCTTGGCCTGGATTGCCAGCGCGAGCAACAACGCGGCGACGGTGACGCTGACGACGATGTCGGTCAGCGTCAGTGCCTGGACGACCGGGTCGACGGCCTTCGTGCCCAACGGGACGTCCTTGAAGATCGGGGCACCGCCGTGTTTGACGTAGCCGATCGAGAGCAGCAGCACGTAGGTCGACGACTGGGTCAGCGAGAGGCAGACGACGAGGTGGATGAAATGGCGGCTGCGGACGATCCCAAAGATCCCGACGAGGAAGATCCAGGCCGCAAGGACGAAAGGCAGGTAGCTCACGACGGGCGCCGCGTCGGGTCGATCAGCACCGCCCGTTCGCTCAGGAATTCGTTGAAGAGCAGCACGAACGCCGCTGTCACCTCGAGTCCGGACGCCCAGTTGAGGAGCGGGATGCTGCCCCCGGAAGAGAGCTTGCCGGCGACGCCGTAGGGGAGGAGGTTGTGCAGGAACGCGTCGCCGATCAAGAGGGCGCACAGGCCGATCACGACGTAGCCGCCTGCCCCGCTGCCTTCCGCGAGCTCGACAAACGGCGCTCGTGCAAGCCCCCGGTAGGCGCGGTACGAGCCCGCGAGCCAGACGAGCAGGAACGCCGCCGCGAGGACGACGCCGCCCTGGAAGCCGCCGCCTGGCGTCACGTAGCCGTGGGCGACGATCCAGAGGCCGAGCACGAGCGTGGCGCCGGCGAGCGAAACGCCAAAAGCTCGTAAGGCGTCGCTTCGCACCGGATCCTCCGGCACCGGTGCCTCCTCCTCGCGCGGCTCGCGGAGCAGCATCGCCACGCCCATGACGGCGGCGAAGAGGATCAGCTCCTCGCCCATCGTGTCGAACCCGCGGTAGTCGAAGACGACTGCGGCGACCACGTTCGAGGTCTGCCGTTCCTGCGGCGCCCTCTTGTTGAGGATCTTCCCGTAGGCGCCGTGGTAGTCGCCGAACTTCGGCAGGCCGGTGATCGACCAGAGCAGCAGCGCAGCCAACCCGCAGGCGGCGACTCCGAACAGTGCGAGGCGTACCCGCCTAGTCATCGGCGCGGTCCCGGCGGATCGCCACGAACAGGACGAGCGGGTAGCCGATCGTGCCGACGACGAGCATCGACAGCGCGACGTCGGGGGCCTGCAGGACGACGAAGAGGACGACGAGCAGCAGCGTGTAGGCGCTGCTGACGATCACGAGCCGCACGAGGTCGCTCGTCAGCGCCACGGCCAGGGCACCGAGCGCGACGAGAATCGTGATCGTCGCTTGGAGCGGAACCATCAGGCGCGCTCCCGTTCCGCGGGCGTCGACTCGAGGCCGCCACGCTGCCGGAATCGGATCAGCCGCGCGGTCGCACCGGCGACGGCGGCGCTGCCGAACGCGAGCAGCAGGGCGGTCAGGAGCGAGTTCAGCCCCTCCGAGGAGACGAAGCCCTCGCGGACGCAGACGGCGGCGGCGATCAGCGCAGGCCCCAGCGCCGCCCCGGCGCCCGCGTAGTGGAGCCGGTCGATCGCGTTTCGCATCGCGAGCAAGCCCAGACAGCAGACGAGCTCGGCGGCGACGCCGCCGGCGATGAGTGCGTCGACCGCGTAATCGCGCACGGTCACAGACGTCGGTCGGCGAGAAAGCGGACGAAGATCAGCGCGCCGACGACGTTCAGGAATGCGAGCACGATCGGAACTGCGAAATAAGAGGAGCGGTGATAGCCCTCCGCCAGCAGGAGGAGCGCGACCGTCGCCAGCGTTGTGACGAGCTCGAGCGCGACTAGGGCGTCGAGGATCGGCGCGCGGACCAGCACAACGCCGCACGGCAGCAGCGCGGCCAGCAGCACCGTCGCCCCGATCAGCCAGACGTTCACGGCACTGTCTTGGAGGCGCGCGCGGGCACGAGGTCGTGCTTGAGCGCCACATCGCGGTCGCAGTCGACATCGGCGACGATCGTCAGCGGGCTGACGTTGTCGATCAGCGGTCGCAAGGCGCGGTTGCCGGCCGACACCGGATCGTCGCCGCCCGCCTCGAACGGAACCGCGACCCAGGCGCTGCGGATCCGACGGATTCCCGCCAGGTCGAGCCCGAGCGAGACCGTGAGGATCCAGAACTCCCGCAAGATCTGTGCCGGCAGGCGAGCGACCGAGGCAAGCGCCGCGACGCCGGGCGCCAAGCGAAGCAGCCCTCGTCGCCGGAGCAGCTCGAGGAGCGTCGCCCCTAGCGCGGCCGCCCCGGCACCGGCCGCAAGTTCCATCTGCTCGTTCGTTCCCTCCATGACGATGTAGAGGCCGAGCAGCGCCAGCCACCAGAGGGTCCAGGAGCGGAGCGCGTGGATCACGGCACCCCGGCCGAAAGCGGCGGTGTCGGCAGTCGGGCCCCTTCCCGTATTCCGGAGAGGAGCTCGAGGAAGGTCGCGTCCGCTGCGTGCCGCGGCTCCCAGCCCAGCTCGGTGCGAGCCCGCGAAGCGTCGAGGAGGGGCGTGGCCAATGCGAGGTCGAGCCAGCCCTCGGGAGTCGGCTGCAGATGGAGGCGCCAGCTCAGCCAGGCGGCGACGCGCGCGAGCCGGGCGGGGACGCGGACCGTCCGCGCCCCCAGCAGCCGCGCGATCAAAGCAGGGTCGAGGACGGGTTCCGCCACGATGTTGAAAGCGCCGCGCAGGTCGCTGGAGAGGGCGAGACGGTAGGCGTCGCCGACGTCCAGCGAATGCACGGCCTGGAACCGAAGCCGGGGTATCTCGGGCACGGCGGGTACCTTGCGGGCGAGAACGCGCGGAAACAGGCGGCCGGCGAAGAGCCTTCGCTGCTCCTCGCCGGACTCTCGCTTGAAGATCAGTCCTGGCCGCAGGCGGACGGCCCGGATCTCCGGATGCTCGCGCTCGAACCGGTCGAGGAGCCGCTCGACCTCGGCCTTGTGGCGCGAGTAGAAGCTCGACTCGACACCGTTCGTCGGCCAGCTCTCGTCGACGCGGCGGTCCTTCGGGCCCGGCGAGTAGGCGCCGACGGAAGAGGCGTAGACGAGCGCGGGCACGCGCGCCTCGCCGACGGCGCGGAAGACCCGCTCCGAGCCGACGACGTTGATCCGTCGAAGGGTCCGCAGCTCGTGCGAGGGCTGGATCGCCCAGGCCAGGTGGACGACGGCGTGGGCCCCGCGGAAGTGCGGCGCGAGCTCGTCGCGCGCGATGTCGGCTGCGGCCCACTCGACCTTCGGCAGGGTGAGAGCCGGCAGCCGGCGGGCGAGGCCGAGCACGGATTCGACCGTGGGATCCGCGGACAGCGCTTCAAGCACGCTCGTGCCGACGTTGCCGCTCGCCCCGGTGACGACGATCCTCATGCTGCGGCCTTCAGCAGATCCGATGGGCTGTCGCCCACCCGCCGGGTTTGGACGGCCGCAGCGGCAAAGCCACTACGGCCTCTAGGACGGCATCGCAAGCGACGCCTCACGCCGCCTCCAGGATCCCAAGCTCCTCGCCGAGCGTGAAAAAGGCGGCCGCGTACGGGGAGCCGTCGGTACGGCGGCGCACCTCGTCCCAGTTGACCTGCTCCCGGACGGGACGGGCCATCTGGACGACGCTCTCGTAGTCGAGCTCGTGCTCGCGCATCGCGGTCAGCTTCGTCACGAACACGTCCTCGAGCGCCATCACGCGCATCGGCACCGCGTTCACGTTCAGCTCCTCGGCGCGCCCGAAGACAGCGTCCTCGATCGGCTGTCCCGACGGGCCGAAGATCAGATCGATCATCACCTCGCCGTCGTAGGCCTTGTACAGCCAGCCCTCGGGCGGCTCCTCGGTGCGCAGACCGGCCTTCGCGAGGACTTCCCGGGCCCGCTCCGCGTCGCCGGGCAGCAGCATCAGGTCGATGTCGTGGACGGTCTCCGGCCCACCGCGGGCCCAGACGGCGAGCCCGCCGCCGAGCAGGAACGGCACTTCGGACTCTCGTAACAGGCCCGCGACGTTCTTCAGCGTCTCGAGCAGCTCGTCGAAAGGCGTTTCATGCTCCGGCACGCCTACGGGGTACCCGGCCGCGCTCGACTCAATCGCTCCGCTTGAATTCGGGCGATGGCGAGGCCGATCCGCATCGCCGCGGCGGGCGACATCCACTGCAGCCCCGAGAGTCGCGAGCGCGTCGAAGAAGCCTTTGCGCGGATCGCCGGCGTCGACCTGATCCTGCTCGCCGGCGACCTGACCACGCACGGCGAGCCCGACCAGGCGGCCGTGCTCGCGGACATCTGCCGCTCCGCGAAGCCGCGCGTCGTGGCGGTGCTCGGCAACCACGACTGGCACGCGAACCGGATCGACGAGCTCGTCCCGCTGCTCGAGGACGCCGGCGTGACGATGCTCGACCCGGGCTGGATGACTTGCGAGGTCGACGGCGCCAGCGTCGGCGTCGCCGGCACCAAGGGTTTTGTCGGTGGCTTTCCGGATTCACAGCTGCCGGACTTCGGCGAGCCGATCCTGCGGCAGGTGTACCGCGACACGACCGCGGAGGTGGAGGCGATCGCAAACGGGCTCCAGGCGATCGAAGGCTGCGACCACCGGGTCGTCCTGCTCCACTACGCGCCGACCACGACCACGCTCGAGGGCGAGCCGCGGGTAATCTGGGCGTTCCTGGGCACCGACCGGATGGCGTCGCCGATCGGCGAGCACCGGCCCGACGTCGTCCTCCACGGGCACGCCCATCGGGGCACCTTCGAGGGGGAGATCGGCGAGGTGCCCGTCTACAACGTCGCCGTCGAGGTGATGCGGCGCGACTTCTTCGTCTTCGAGCTCGGCGCCGAGGGGCTGCGCGCGATCTAGACGAACTCCTCGCTCTCGGCGTAGGCGAGGCGGCGGTCGATTCGGCGCTCCCGCTCGGCGTCCGGCAGGAACCATCGTTCCGCGATCGCGGTCGGAACGACTGCGGACAGGACGACGACCGTGACCAGCAGGGAGAACTGCGTCTTGTCGATGATCCCGGCGTTCAGCCCGTACAGCGACGAGATCGTTCCGAAGGTGAGTCCTGTGCTCATCAGCAGCGTGATGAACGTCCCGTGCCGGCGATCGGCACGATGGGCGAGGGGATAGATGAAGGCGAGCTTCGGAAGCATCTTGCCCACAAGCAGGATCGCGAGCAGGCCGAGGTTCCTCACGACAGCGCCGAGCGAGACGTTCAGTCCGCCCTTGAGGAAGAAGAACGGCGTCAGGAAGGCGAATGCGACCACGCGCAGGCGCTTCTGTTCCTCGCGGTGCTCCGCGTAATGGCGGCTCATGACCAGGCCGAGTACGAACGCCGGTAGGACCGCGTGCCCGTTCGACGCGTCCGCGAGCACCATCAGCAGGAGGAGGCACGCGAACACGAGCTTGATCTCCGGCTCGATCACCCGGTCGCCGTAGCGGCCGAAGAACCACGGGGCGAGACGCGGCGGGACGAGGATCAACGCCAGCGAGACGACCAGGAAGGCCGGAAACCAGAGGTTCGGCTTGATGAAGATCGCCGAGAGTGCCAGCGCCGTGCAGAGGTCGGTGACGAAAGTCGCGCTCATGAGGAGCTTGCCCGCGCCGGTGTCCGTCAGCCCGCGCTCGACGAGCACGGCGTAGACCACCGCGAGCGACGTCGTCGACAGCGCGGTCCCCGTGATCAAGGAAGCACGCGTGCTCCAATCGAGCACGAAGTACGCGACGAGCGAGGCGACGACGAACGGGCCGACGAACGAGACGACGCCGATCCCGAGCGACGCCTCGAGACGCCGCCGCATGTAGCTCGGATCGACCTCCATCCCGGCGAGGAACGTGAGAACGATCGAAGCGAACTTGGCGACGAAGTCGAGCCAGTCCTGCGTGTGCAGGTGGAAGGCGTTTCCGGCGACGACGCCGAGCGTCAGCTCCAGCAGCGCAACCGTCACGCCCAGCTCGACCGAGACGACGCTCGCAACGAGGACGACGGCGGCGAGAGCTGCGGCGAGTTGGACTGGGCTCATGGTGGCCTCCTCGGCGTCGGTGACGACGTTCGGTAGAGGCCATCAGCCCCGGAGGGCGGTTAGAGCGCGAGCCTCATCGCGCAGGGCGCTCAATACAGCGGCCACTTCGCCGCCGTCTTTAGACTTCTCGCGGGGCTGGCGGTGGTCGACTTCCGAAGCGAGAAGCTAGCCGGCGAGCTGCTTGATCCTCGTCGCGGATTCGAGCCCGCGGCAGTCGAGCTCGAGATTCGCTGGGATCCGCTCACGCGCCAGAGTGCGCGCATCCTGCCGGACGCCGGTCTGGCGACGCAGATCGTGTTCGCGCGCGCGGCGACGAAGGCGGATCCCGAGTCACGCTGGGTTTCCATCAACGCAAACCACATGCTCCCGGCGGGCAGCTCCGTCTTTCACCCACATCTCCAGGGGAGCGTCAATCCATTTCCGACCACCTTTCAGAAGCTCCTCGCCGACGTGGCGGGAGCGCAGTTTCGTTCCTACCTGGAGTCCGAGAAGCGCGACGGGACGCGCTATCTCGGCAGCACCGGGCACGTCGACTGGCTCGCCAGCTTCGCTCCTCTCGGCCCGGCCGAGCTACGAGCATTCGTTCCGGGGGTTGCCTCGCCGACGGAGCTCGATGGCGAGCTCACCGAGGAGCATGGCGGCGGCATTGCGACCGCGCTCGGCCTTTACGCGGACCTCGGCTTCGAGAGCTTCAACATGGCCCTCTACGGAGCCCCGGTCGGCACCCCCGACTACCCGCTCAACCTGCGGATGATGTGTCGTTCGAATCCGGAGCCGCTCTACCGCTCCGACGCCACCTGGCTCGAGCGCCTGCATTGGGAGGCTGCGGTCGACATCTCACCGGAGCGCCTCGCGGAGGAAGCGGCCGGCCGTTTCGGCCGGTAGGCCCAGCAAAGTTCGCTGCGTGTCTACGTGCCGACGACCTGGACGATCCAGCGGCGGTCGCGCTCGCGGTCGAGCTCGAGGAAGAGCACCCGCTGCCAGGTGCCGAGGCAGAGCTCGCTGTCGCGCACCGGAATCGACTCGCCCGCGGTGCCGAGCAACATCGCCATGCAGTGCGAGTGACCGTTGCCGAAGTCCATGTCTTCCGGGCAGATGTTCTCGGTGCGGCGATCCCAGTCGTCGTGCGCGTAGTAGGCGTCACTCGGGATCAGGCGCTTGAGCATGTTCGCGAAGTCCTCCAGGAAACCGCTCTCGAACTCGTTGACGCGCACGCAGCAAGTCGTGTGCGGCGAGTAGACGCAGGCGATGCCGTCGACGACGCCGCTCTCGCGGACGACCTCGATCACTTCCTCCGTGATGTCGCGGACCGACAGTCCGCCGCTGGTTCGAAGCTGCGTCTCTTGCTGGAAGACCTTCACCTTCGCTCACCCTCCTCCGTTGTCGGCGGCCGCGGAAGCGCGGGCAGGCCTATTTTGAGGGTTTCGCGCGAAAGTGTGAAAGAGAACTGTCTCTAGTAGCCCTTGCGGCCGGTCGACGTGCCGGTCGTCTCGGTCGTGCCGGCGCCGCCGGTCCCGGAGCCAGTCGAGCCGCCGACGGTGATCTTCCCTTTCATGCCCTGGTTCTTGTGGCCGTCCACCGGGCAGTAGATCTCGTAGTTGCCGGCCTTCGGCAGCGTCACCTTCAGCGTGCCGCTGCTCCCGGCCGAGATGTCGGCGCTGTCTTGGTCGACGCCGTTGCCCTCGACCGCCAGCGCATGGGTGACCGTGCCGTCGTTGACGCCCTTGAAGACGTACGTCCCCGGCTTGGCGAGCGAGATCGTGTTCGGCGTCAGCTTGAACTCCGTCCCGTGGACGGTGACGGTCTTGATCACCGTGCCGCCCGAGGACGCCGTCGCCGTCGACGCCGTCTTGGCCTTCGAGCCGCCGTAGCCGCCGCAGCCGCCGGAAACGGCGGCCACGACGACGACGACGGCACCAAGCAGGGAGATCCGGTGCGTCCTCATATGGCTGACTACGGCGGTTCTCGTCCCTCGGTTTTTAGCGCGGCCGCCACTTCGCCGTCGAATACTGAACGTCGCGCGCGATTGAGCGAGCGTCCTCATTTGCCAAGAACAGTAACTCTCGAAGCCGCGCCCTCATCCGCGCTACGCTCGCCGTGCCGGGCCCGTAGCTCAGCTGGTCAGAGCAGCGGACTCATAATCCGTTGGTCCCTGGTTCGAATCCAGGCGGGCCCATAGAGCACCGCACGCTTGACGGAAACCACCTGGCTGTACGGGTCACACGTGTCGGAGATGTCGGTGTTGCGCGCGGCGTGCCCCCACCGGTGCCCCCACGAAAACGCGTCAATCAAGACAACGCCCGAGGATGAGGGTGAGCGCGGCCTCACAGTCACCCGAGCGCGTGCGCCATGACTTGTCACCGCTCGCAGTTCCGCCAAAAGGCGACAAGCCCCCTTTACGACCAACTCGCGAGGCTAGACGTCGCGATTGAGCTTCTCCGCCCTTGCAAACATCTCCAGGTTCCTCAAACCTTGGTTCTCTATCTGGCGGATCCGCTCGCGCGAGACGTTGAACGTCCGGCCGAGCTCGTCCAGCGTCCGCGGATACTCACCGTTGAAGCCGTAGCGGAGCTCCAGCACCGCTCGGTGGCGGCTGGGCAGCGTACCGAGGATTTTCCGCAGCGCTTCCTCGCGAAGCGTCGCCTCCGCCGCCTCGTCCGGCAGCTCCTGGTTCTCGTCTGTGAGGAAATCACCGAACTCCGAGTCCTCCTCGTCACCGACCGGCTTCTCGAGCGAGACCGGGGGCTGGGAGCTGCGCCGGATCGACTCGACCTCGGCGGCGTCGAGCTCGAGCTCGTCGCCGATCTCCCAGGCGTAGGGGTCGCGCCCAAGCTCGGCGCGGAGCTTCCGCTCCGTTCGTACGATCTTGTTCAGCTTCTCGACGATGTGGACCGGCATCCGGATCGTCCTCGCCTTGTCGGCGAGCGCCCGGGCGACGGCCTGGCGGATCCACCAGGTCGCGTAGGTCGAGAACTTGAAGCCTTTGC
>Ga0209474_10003730_pt1 | contig 13311 bp, 6 predicted proteins | sample GraSoiAngelo_145_FD_185902 | JGI IMG/M metagenome (GOLD analysis project Ga0209474, IMG submission 185902) | Grasslands soil microbial communities from the Angelo Coastal Reserve, California, USA - 14_1009_05_20cm (SPAdes) (version 2) | ecosystem: Environmental > Terrestrial > Soil > Grasslands ...
CACCTGTTCCTCAATATCAGATTTATGACATTGGCGTTGTCGACGTTGGTGATACTTTTTCGCAGGGCCTTGGAGTCTCGACTGAGGGGATCGCAGTCGGTCGTTCGATACGCAACGACGGAAGCCATGCGTTTAGCTGGACGCTTAATGGTGGCATCGTTGGATTGCCCGATCTGGCAGGTCGCAGCTATTGTGTTTCGAACAGCGCCAATGACAGCGGCGGCGTCGTAGGAACGGGCGCCACCACGGTATTCGGCTCGGGTCGGTTGCCGGTGATTTGGCAAAATGGCGTGGTTTCACAGCTTCCTTTGCCGGTTGGTCAAACGCTCGGCGACGCAAACTCGGTGAACGCTTCAGGTGTCGCAGTCGGCTCGGTCAATGCCGGGAGCGATCAACGCGGGGTGATCTATAGCGCGGGCAGCGCGACGATCATCACGCAGACGACGGCGGACGGAAGTTATTTTCTCACCGCATTTGGTATCAATGATTCAGGCCGCATCGTAGGTCAGGGTATTGATCCGGCTCATGCCGCCCGCAACGTGGGGATCGTTTACGATATCGGTCAGAACATGGCTTTTGACGTAGGCGCACTGCCAGGCGCCAACGGAGCGCTCGCTTTCGGTGTGAGCAACAACGGCTACGTCGTCGGGTCAAGTATGTTTAACCAAGGCTCTGGCATGCCATTCATCTGGTCGGACCAAAATGGAATAGTCGCGATTCCCCTCGCGTCCGGTACGAGTCTCGGCCAGGCCCAGGGTGTGAACTCGTCGGGTTGGGTGGTGGGCACTGATGGGGGTGCCTTCGCCGTTCCCTTCCTGTATGATGGAACCAACACCTATCGTCTCCAGGATCTCATCCCCGGCAACTCGGGCTGGGACTTGTCGATGAACACCTCGTCATCGGCCATGGGCATTAGTGAGAACAACATCATCGCCGGCACAGGCGTTCACAATGGCGAGACTCATGCCTACGCAATGGTCCCGGCTACCCCGACACCTTCACCTACTCCAACGGCTACGCCTACTGCTACACCGAGAGTCACACCCAGACCGCGTCCGACTGCACATACGCGCCCGACACCGTCGCACTAGGCTATTGATCCGCGATCCGAAGCGACGCGATCAATGCCCGTGACGGGTTGTGCGCCGAGCGTAGCTGAACCGGCTCTACGTCTCAAATCTTCCTGCAGACTGATCACACGCTCCGACGGTTCGTTGAGGTAACAACTGTGTTACTTTGAAATGGTTGCAATTCTCGTGCACTTCTGCGGTACAGGAAGGGTGCGTAATATCAAGTCCGCGACAATTTGTTTAACCTTGGCCTGCGTTCTCACAATCCCCGCGCGCGCGACGACCGTCATAGTTAGTAACACCAATGACAATGGCCCCGGCTCGTTGCGCCAGGCGCTCGCCGATGCAAACGATGGCGATACGATCGACGCGATGGGTATTTCCGGCGTCATTACACTCACCACCGGGCAATTACTCGTGGACAAGAGCGTGACAATCAACGGCGCCGGCGCTGGTGTGCTGGCCGTTGACGGTAACACCACCAGCCGTGTCTTCCAGACTGCTACAGGTGAAACGGTGTCGATTTCCGGCCTGACGATCAGGAACGGTCAGGGCGGCGAAGGCGGCGCCATCTTGAACGCCGACACCGCGACGCTGACGATCATTAACAGCACGCTCAACGGCAACACGGCGGGGTTTGGTGGCGGCGTCTTCAATTCGGGAACGCTGACCATTATTAACAGCACTTTTAGCAGCAACATGGCTAGTGAGGGCGGCGGCATCTACAATTCGGGTGGCGGCGTTTTGACGATCAGCAATAGTACCCTCAGCGGCAACGCGGTTTCCGAAACTGGCGGTGGCATCTTCAACATCGGCACGCTGCAGCTCGCTAATAGCACAGTCAGTGATAACTCGGCTGCTTTTCTGGCTGGCGGTGTCTTAAACTTCAACAACCTAGAGATCGGAAACACCATCCTGAATAGAGGCGCCTCAGGTGTAAGTATTTATTCAAATGGGGACGGCTTGGTAACTTCGCTGGGCTACAACATTAGTAGCGATGATGGAAGCGGCATTTTAACTGGCCCCGGGGATCAGATCAACACGGATCCAATGCTTGGTCCATTGCAGGATAATGGCGGTTCTACCTTTACGCATGCTTTACTGCCCGGTAGCCCGGCCATTAATGCCGGTGATCCGGCTTTCACTCCGCCGCCTTTCTTCGACCAGCGCGGTCTCGGTTTCGACCGGATCGTAAATGGCCGGCTCGATATCGGCTCGTTTGAGGTACAAGGCCCGACACTTACTCCAACCCCGACACCTACCGCGACTCCTGCAACGACACCGTCACCGACAGCTACTCCGTCGCCAACGGCTTCAGCTACAGCTACTCCAACACCTACTGCTACGCCGAGCCCGAGTCCAACCCCTGGGCTTACCCCCACACCGACGTCGACGCCAACGGCCACTGTAACTCCCAGCGCAACACCAACACCGACAGCTACTCCGAGATCTACTCCTACATCGAGGCCGCGCCCAGCTCCACGACCTCGGCCGACCCCGAGGTAGAGAAAGCGGTAATTTTCTGGGAGCACAGGTTGCCAGCCTGTCCTTTTCGGCAGCCTGCCGAAAAGCGCTTCGCGCGCTGGCAACCGAAGTCTCCTCGCGCCCGCTGGGCTGTCGTCGGCAAGCTGCCTGCGACTACAGGGTAGCAGCTTGTGCTCCCAGACATTCGCGATTGCAACAAACTTTCATCCCTTCCTGTTTTATTCCATGTGACTTGCTCTGAGTAATTCTATTCGTGCTTGGTTCTCTTCGCTGCCTTCTGTAAAAGGGACTCTGGTGAAAGAACCCGATCACGAGAACCAGCACGCGCCGCTGAGTTATTACGGAGCGCGGCGCATCGTATGGTTGGTTTTTCTATTGATCATTGTCTGGTTGATCCTGCGCGGGTTACAGGATGTGATCCTACTTTTCGCCCTCGTCTTTCTTCTCGCCATGGTCCTGAACCCGATTGTGGTCTGGCTCGAAAAACGTCACGTCCCGCGTTTTGTCAGTGTAATCCTGCTGATCCTTACCCTCGTTGCGATCACTGCCACGATTGTGATCTTTGCGATTCCCCCGCTGGCCAGGCAAACCCAGGAACTGGTCCGTAGCGCACCGACTGTTTGGCAAGGCATTCGCATCCGTATCGAGTCGCTGACGAAAAATTATCCCGCTGTTCGTGAAGCATTGCCCCGCACAGAAGAAATCGCCGGAAAAGTCGGCGCGGCCGCAGGAACAGTCGGCAACATTTTGCTAAGATCGACACTTGGTTTGGTCGGCGGCGTGGCCACCTTTGTGCTCACCGTTCTTTTGCTCGTGTTTGTGCTGGCTAACCCGCGTCCTCTCGTAGCGGCATATCTCGCGCTGGCGCCCGACCGTTATCGCGCGCAGGCGCATCGCACTCTCGCCCAGCTGATGCGACAAATGACCGCCTGGGCGCGTGGCGTCGCGATCAATGGTGTCATTACCGGACTCTCCATCGGCGTGTTGCTTTGGCTAATCGGCGTGCAACCGGCGCTCATCTTCGGCGTGTTCGCGTTTCTGGGTGAATTTTTGCCAAACATCGGCGCATTTCTTGTCGCCATTCCTATTCTGCTGATCGCGTTGAGCCTGGGCGCGACAAAATTCTGGCTAGCTCTCGGCGTAATCGTGCTGGTGTACCAGGTCGAGCTAAACGTTCTGGTGCCGGGCGTGCTCGGCAAAGAGATGCGATTGCATCCGGTCAATATTTTGTTCTTTACCCTGGCGACCGCCAGCCTGTTTGGGTTGCTGGGAGTTTTTATTGCCGTCCCGGCTGCGGCGCTGGTGCAGATCGTGATTGACGAATTTTATTTGCAACCGCGCAAACCGGATTATGCCGCGCTCGATCGCGAAGCAGCAGCGCTCGTGGAAGGAAAGAAGTGAACGTGGTGGATCGGCTTCTCCTGAAAATGCAAGTCCGGCTCGGACCGATGGCAAACTGAGTCGCCGAAGGCGCGAATATCAGACGGCACAGCCGCATCAATTGCCAACGCGTTGAGGACAACGCGTTCCACCTTATTCCTTCCCTCGATTCGCCGACTTTCTTCGCTGCCTCTTGTACCTGGTTTTCTCATTCTGTTCTCATCGTCATTTGTGGTTCGTCATTTCTTTTTCTCACTCCGTCCGTTCGGCTCCAACCGCAGTTAACAGAACTTTTACGAAAATTGTCTTGACATTCTTCCGCGTTCTTCAGTAAAACGGCGCTCCACCCCAACCATTACTCCCGGAGGTAAACAAAAATGCAAAAACAAAATAACTCTGCCATCAATGCGCATCTTCTTCGAGCTGCGTTCTTCGTGCTTCTGTTTCTCGCCGTCGGCGTGATCCCATTCGCGCTCGCGCAGAGAGGAAGCGGCAAAAGACCACTGGCGCCGCGGGGAACGTGTCCCACGCCGTGGACGTTCATCGCAGACATGCCGGTTGACCTTTATGGCGCAGCATGCGCTAGCGACGGCACATCTATTTATTGCGCCGGCGGCTACTCCTTCAGTTTTCCTGGTCTCGTACCCCAGCTCATCCGTTACGACCCAGGTACCAACACGTGGACGGCCCTGGCACCCGTACCTGTCCCCTCTTCCATGGCTTCCGCTGTGTATTATCCACCTACAAACAAGATCTACGTCTTCGGTGGCTCGGACCCGGACGCCCAGACAGTCAACAATCTGAACCAGATTTACGATATTGCCTCCAATACGTGGAGCACAGGCACACCGTTGCCCGATCTGCGCGCGTTTATGGCTTCCGGTTATAGTCCGGATAATGGCAAGATTTATCTTGTCGGTGGTTATAACACAGCCTTTGTGGACAGCGGCCAGCCTAACACCTGGGAATATGACCCCATAGCCGACACATACACCAATAAGACCGACTTTCCGGAGCTGGCAGGTGGCTATGCCTCAGGAATTATTAACGGTCACCTGTATGTCGCCGGTGGCCGGGATGCTAATAACGTTTCTCTTAACACCGTTTTTGACTACGACATCGCAGCTGATACCTGGACGCAAAAGAACAACATGCCAGGCACCCAAAACAATGTTCGAGGTAGCGCTGTCGCTTTGGATTCGCTTTTCGTGTTCGGTGGAGGAAATCCATTTATTGCCCCGGGTAGCCCTGCCTCAAAATCAAAGGCTGCTTTCTCCGCTAAGGAGCTTAAAGCTTCCGCCGCAGCGGCGAAAGCCGGATCCAAAATCCAGGTCCCTGCCACTACCAACAACACAAACGTATACGTCCCCGATACTGACGAATGGCGAACCTCTGCGAACTTGAATGTGTTTCGTGCATTCCCCTCCGGCGCGGCGATCGGCACTAATGTCTATGCCGCCGGCGGCTATGACGGCACGATTGGCTTTACCGTTGCGAGCGCAGAGGTGTTGGCTGCATGTGTCCCAGAGCCGACACCGACACCTTGCCCGGGAGATCAGTACACAATCACCGATGGGGCCGATACCATTGTGCCAGGTGACACCGACACTGGCAGCCATTGCGACGATTGCGACACCGTGGTGACACTGCCGTTCCCGTTCCAATTGTACGGTCAGAGCTTTGTCGCGGTGAACGTGAGCTCCAATGGACGCCTTGACTTTGTCATTCCAAATGAGCCGGGTGGCTTCGTCACAGCCTGTCTGCCTGCGCCGCCAAATATTGGACCATACGACTACACCATCTTCACTCTGTGGGAGGACATGCGCACAGATTTTGGTCTCAGCGGCTGCGCGAGTTTCCCAGGCGGAAACTGCGGTGTGTTCACCTCGGTCACGGGCAGCGCGCCTAATCGTATCTTTAACATCGAATGGCGCACTGTGCTTTTTGCTGATAACTCTGCGACGCAGAATTTTGAGGTGCGCCTGTATGAGAACGATCCGCTTAAGACCTTCGAGGTCATCGTCGGTGATCTCACCCCAGCCAGCGCCGATCATCCGTGGGTATCGGGCGTTCAAGGACTCGGCGACCTTGGGTTCTTCACACAGAACTTCTGCATAGACCCGCCTGGCAGCCCTCTGGAGTTTGTCTCACACACTTACACCTCGCCAGGCTGTGGAACCCCAACACCAACGCCGACACCGAGCCCAACGCCTACTGTAACTCCAACACCGACGCCACGGCCTATTCCTACACCGAGGCCGCGCCCGACTCCGCATCCTAGGCCGACTCCATAGGACACTTAAAAGATTAGATAGGCACAAAGCGGTCACTTGGGAACTCGCGAGGCGTCTCGTGAGTTCCCCGTTTTTAGGTGGAACGGTCGGCGACCGACTTCGGGCTCACGTCTATAGGTATTCAGCGCCAAAGGCGCACATTTCATCTGGAGCCTGGGGCGGTGCCCCAGGATTTGTGGAACCGAACACCGCCAGCGCTGAAAGCGCGATTCACTTCCGGTGCCAGTTTGATGCATACTGCCGTCATGCCACAGTCGCTAAGCAGAGTCATCCTTCATATCATCTTTAGCACGAAGAATCGCGAGCCTTGGCTCGATTTGGACGTGCGACCGCGTATGCATGCTTATCTGGCCACAGTCTGCCGCGACCTCGGCGCCAATTTCGTGCACATCGGCGGTGTTAGTGATCACGTCCACATTGTCACAACGCTGCCACGAACCGTTTCGCAAGCTCAAATGATCGAGCAGATAAAGAAAGCGTCTTCGAAATGGATCAAAGCCCTTGATGATCGATATAGCCACTTCTTCTGGCAGCGTGGATATGGGGCATTTTCAGTAAGTCCAAGCCAACTCGATGCTGCACTGCAGTATGTAGAAACGCAACAAGAACACCATCGCACTCGCACGTTTCAAGAGGAATATCGCCAACTGCTGTGCAGGCACGGCGTTGATTTCGACGAGCGCTATGTCTGGGATTAAACCCGTTGCGGAACTGAATCGCGCATTCAGCGCTTGTTCATACGCGATTCAATTCCTGGGGCGATGCCCCAGGCTCAGATTATACGGCGCCTTTAGCGCTAGGCAGATATTCTTGCCGAACGCCTAAGCGGCCTAAGAAACAGACTGGCATTTTCAGGAGAAGCCGATCCACCTTAACGCCGTCCTATCACAAAAATTTTCTACCCCGCGAGATTCTGCGTCGTGCGATTGGAAAATAGCGATTTGTAGGACGCGGACGTACGCGGGATCAAATTTTCAAAAAAAACTCTTGGCTTGCGCCGCCGGCGCGTGAGACAAGTTACAACTTCACTCGCAGCCGGCCAAACGGCGCAAAAAATCGGAGGACAAAACAATGTTAAAGAAAATCCTGATTGCTCTCACACTTTCCCTGCTCGTGCTCCTTGGAAGCTACGCGGTCCAGTCCGCTAAGGCCCGGAACCGAGGTGGCGAACTCAACCAGAAAGCTTCCGACGCGCCAACGGGGACACTTCAAAAGATGATCGTGGAAAACGGAAGTGTCACGATGGACCTCGACATCGGTCGGCTGAACGGAGCCGCGGGACAAACTCTCCAGGCGCAATTCGCTGTAGGGGCCAATTCCTTCTTTCCTGTTCTCGTTTTTAACGATCAGCTGCGCGGCCCGGTGCCAGGATCAATGGCCTTGATCCCGTCCCGCAGTGGCGGGATTCCGCCGCTTCCCGCGGCGTTAAGCGCGTCTCTCAAGCAGCTCGTAGTCGAAAAGCTTCCATCCGGTCAGGGGGCCGATCTGGCCGTGCGCGACAGCAACACGAGATTCACGTTTTTCAACATTCAAGGGCACCAGTACGACTACAATCCCGCTGCGCAGTCGCTTGCCATCACCAATGGCCGGCTTCTCATTTCCAAGGAGTTTGCCAACGCGCTTGGCCGTCCGTCTGACGCCGGTTCAGTCGCTGGAACAATCTCCATCGGCGCAGCAATGCAGCCCGCCGAGATCACGCAGCTTTCCAACGGGCAAGCACAGTCAGTGACGATGCCGCCTCTGCAACACGCGCTTAGCCAGGGAACACCCCAAACCCTGGTGCCAGGGCCGGATGTTATCGTTGGAGACATCGAAAGTGTTGAGCAACCCCAAGGCGCGGTCAATGGAAACTTTGTCGGTCTAGGAGTAGGAACTGTTTCGTGCAACAACGGCGACCAGCCAATCGACTGGCATCCATTGCCTAACACCAATCATCCGGTGATTCCACAAAATCTTTACCGTATGAGCGGCGGCGGCGACCACACCGAGCGGTTCGAACAAATCGGGCAATCTTGGATGAAACATGCGTTTTTCGCATTGGAAGAGTTCATCTGCGGCACATGCAACACGAGCCCTCCTTGCGTCACCGGTGATCAGTTGTGCCCTGGCTGTGCCGATACTTATGTCGCAAGCTTAAATTATGACCAAGACCTCATCGGCTCCCGCGCGTGGGTGAACCCATTCACAGGCGTTTTCCCATCTAACCCAGACCCAAACAATCACGCGGGCCACAATCATACTGGTACTTCGCATCGAGTGACAGTCGCAACGAGCGACCTGATTCCAGCACAAAATCCGGGTGCCACCTACTTTGCCGAAGCGGACTACATCTCACCTACTGAATACACCTGGTGTCAAGCCCACCCGGGGCAATGCAACATGTATAACAACGTCTCCTATCGTCCCTTCACTGTCAGCGGCGGGCCGACCACCTTCACATTTGGCGCTGCGGGTCTAACGGTGCGCATGCAGCCCGCTATTCAGACGTGGACATCTACAGGCGCAACAGTGGCGCAGGTGGAGCCCGACCCCGGCAACGATGGTATCTGGTTCATGGGTTACAAGGTGACCAACCCTTCGGCTGGAGTCTGGCACTATGAATACGCGCTTTCTAACGAAAACCTCGACCGTGCTATTCAATCCTTTAGCGTACCAGTGGGTGGAGCGCACATCAGTAACATCGGGTTCCATGCGCCACCTCAGGAACCGGCCTGGCCAAACGACGGGACTTTCAACAATCAGGGGTATAGTAGCGCGCCTTGGGCGGTTGATCAGAGTGGTGGTTCGATTACTTGGAGCACTGAAACCTTTGCCACAAACCAGAACGCAAATGCGATTCGCTTTGGTACACTGTATAACTTCCGTTTCGACGCCGACCAGCCGCCGCAGACTGCCAACGCCACAGTTGGTTACTTTAAGACCGGCTCGCCGATGACAGTTGAAATCCAGGCGCCGGGCCAGGGGGGTGGCACGCCTACGCCAACTCCAACAGTTACCCCTACGCCGACAGCTACGCCGACTGCGACCGTGCGGCCTACTCCCACGCCCAGGCCCTCTCCGTTACCCAGGGTACGCCCAACACCGCATCCGAGACCGTGAGGGAATAGGTGGAACGCGTTGTCCTCAACGCGTTGGTGAATGCACTGCGGCTTTGCCGCCGATCATTTGCGCCTTCGGCGGCGGTCCATCCTGCCATCGCCTTCGGAGAAGTCGACCTACCCCTCGCTCTCCTAGCCGATGTGGAACGGTCGCCTGCACTATCGAAATTGTCTTGACTCGCTTCCCTTGCTCATGAGAAAAGAGCAGTTTCCTCCCGGGCCTGCAGCACAGATCACCCGCAAACGTTAGGACCCACAAACCATGTTGAAGAAAACACTCATCGTCTTCGCGCTCCCGTTAATTTTGCTTTTCGCAATCACTGCAGCCACGGCCCTGTGGGGCGTTGTTTCATCGCAAGCCGCATCCCAGACCCCGCGCTCGCCACAGCGAGCAGGCTCTGCCGTGGCTACAGCCCCTGGGACTGGCACACTTCAAAAGATGATTGTGGAAAGCGGAAGCGTCACGATCGATCTCGATCTTAATGGGTTTAACGGAAACAGCTCCCTCGTGGCAAGACCTGTCACACTCCAATTCGCGGTTGGACCCAACTCGTTCTTTCCCATTCTTGTGTTCAATGATCTGTTGCGCGGTCCTGAGCAGGGATCGATGGCCTTAATCCCAGCCGGGATCAACGCCTCCGGCTACAGCTTACCCGCCGCGTTGGGCGCGTCTCTCAAGCAGCTCGTAGTCGAAAACCTTTCTTCGGATCGAGGCCATGATCTTGCCGTGCGCGATGCCAACACGGGATTTACCTTTTTTAACGTTGAAGGACACCAGTACAATTACGACGCCAAGGCGCAATTGCTCAGCATAACAAAGGGCCGGCTCCTTGTTTCAAAAGAATTTGCCAACGTGCTCGGCCGTCCTTCGAACGCAGGTGAAGTCGTTGGAAGAATCTCGGTCGGCGCGGCGATGCAACCGATCGAGATCAATCGTCTCGACGAAAACGGAAATATAAAATCCGCCTCACTGCCGGCGCTGCATCAACCCGGGGTTGGAACCGTTCCGGGTCCCGATGTGATCGTGGGCAACCTGATTGACCTGGTGCAATTGGACAATGGCGCCGTCAACGGCAAGGTCGGCGTCTCTCTGGGGACTGATGCCTGTAACAAAGGGACAGAGAACGTGGAGTGGCTTGCCTTACCAGACAATCGGCACCCGTTTATTCCGCAGAATCTTTACCGGATGAGCGGCGGCAATGACAACACTCAGCAGTTCGAACAAATCGGCCAATCGTGGGGTAAGCATGCGTTTGCGGCAGCATCATCCAACACGTGCGGCTTCGGATGCAACGGCGTAGGCGGCGATCATCTTGGCTCCGGCTGCTCTGACGCTTACGGAGCCGGTTTAAACGGCGCCCAGGACCTGATCGGCTCGCGTGCCTGGGTCAATCCATTCACCGGCTTCTTCGCCCAGAACCCAGACCCGAACGACCACAGCGGCCACGTACACGCCCCCGCCGACCCCACAGCACACCGAATTCTGGTTGACGTTAACGATTTGAACACCTCGCTAAACGTCGGGGCGACCTATTTTGCTGAAGCGGAATACATCGTCCCGCACGAAGGCACCTGGTGCCAGAGTCACCCCACCGAGTGCAACATGTATAACAACGCGTCTTACCGACAGTGCAGCGTAATTGGAATCAACCAGCCTTTCTCCTTTAATTTCGTGGGCAACACGGTGCGAGAGCAACCGGCCATTATGGCTTGGACCGGAGCAGCGGTAAACGAGGGTGAACCGGATCCGGGAAATGACGGCATTTTCTTTGTTGGTTACAAGGTGACAGGACCAAATGCCGGGGTGTACCACTACGAATACGCCATCTATAACCAGAACCTCGACCGCGCCATCCAGTCCTTCGAAGTCGTTTACCCACTTTTCCCGCCAATAGTATTGGACAACGTTGGGTTCCACGCACCGCCACAGCATCCTCCATTTGCAAACGATGGCACCCAGGGAGACGCTGGCTACAGCAGTGACCCCTGGATCTTCACTACGAGTTTCACCTCTGCCACCTGGAACTGCCAGACCTTTGCGGAAAACCAGAACGCCAATGCGATTCGCTACGGCACATTGTACAACTTCCGTTTTGATTCCACCGCACCGCCGGCTGAAACCACTGCAAACATCGGGTTCTTTAAAACCGGCTCTCCAATTTCGGTTAAAGTCCAAGCTCCTGCCCAGTCGGACGCTACGCCAACAGCAACGCCGAGTGCTACTCCCCCTACACCCACGCCGACAGTTACACCCACAGCAACACCTACGCTCACCCCAACGGTCACGCCAACTGCAACCCCGACGATAACACCGACTCCAACTCCACCCGCAACACCGACGGCTACTCCTACAGCTACAGCCACAGCCACAGCCACAGCAACACCAAGGGCCGTTCCACGTTCTCGCCCGACGCCGCATCCGCGCCCGACTCCCTGATTCCCGAGTAATCGGTGATCAGTAATTAGTTGTAGCCGGGGTCGCTGAACCCGGCCGAGCGCGCGATCACCATCACAAATTTGCCGCGGTGCAACGCGCGGCTGCAGCAGCACCGCAGCAAGAATTTCAAATTTTTTGCTTGGCTTGCGTCTCAGTCGCATGAGACAAATGGCAACTCTATTCGCCGCCTCGCTCAAACGGCGACGAAACCCAGAGGATAAACAATGTTAAAGAAAACGCTTATCATTCTCGCGCTCCCGTTAGTTTCGCTTCTGGCAATTAGTGTAGCCACGCCCCTGTGGGGCGTTTCAGCGCAACCCGCATCCAAGACGGCGCCCAGCGCCGTGGCTACAGCGCCCACCGGCACACTTCAAAAGATGATCGTGGAAAGCGGAAGCGTCACGATCGATCTCGATCTTAATGGGTTTAACGGAAACAGCTCCCTCGTGGCAAGACCTGTCACACTCCAATTCGCGGTAGGAGCCAACTCGTTCTTTCCCATTCTTGTGTTCAACGATCTGTTGCGCGGTCCTGAGCAGGGATCGATGGCCTTAATCCCAGCCGAGATCAACGCCTCCGGCTATAGTTTACCAGCGGCGCTGGGCGCGTCTCTCCAACAGCTCGTGATCGAAAAGCTTCCTTCGGATCGAGGCTTTGATCTTGCCGTGCGCGACGGCAACACGGGATTTACTTTTTTTAATGTCGAAGGACACCATTACGATTACGATGCAAACGCGCGGGCATTAAGCATAACAAAGGGCCGGCTACTCGTTTCAAAAGAGTTTGCTGACGCGCTCGGCCGTCCATCAGACGCGGGCTCCATCGTTGGAAAAATCTCCGTCGGCGCAGCGATGCAACCGGTCGAGATCGACCAGCTTGTTAACGGCGAGCCGCAATCGGCCGTGATGCCGGGCGTTGGAACTGTTCCTGGCCCCGATGTCATCGTCGGTGATCTGATTGGGTTGGAGCAATCCCAGAGTGGTTCCGTCGGAGGCCGCGTCGGCCTCGCTTTGGGGACTGATGCGTGTAACAAAGGAGTCCAGAACGCGGCTTGGATTGCCTTGCCGAGCAATAACCATCCGTTTATTCCGCAGAATCTTTATCGGATGAGTGGCGGCGCCACCAACGACGACCGGTTCGAACAAATCGGCGAGTCCTGGGGTAAGCACGCGTTTGCGGCCGCATCGTCCAACACGTGCAACTTCGGATGCAACGGTGTAGGAGGCGACCATCTTGGCTCCGGCTGCTCCGACGCATACGGCGCCGGTTTAAACGGCAGCCAGGGCGGCATCGGTTCGCGCGCCTGGGTCAATCCATTCACCGGAAGTTTCCCAGGTAATCCAGCAAACGACCACAGCGGCCACAGTCATGACGTAACGTCCCACCGAATGCTGGTTGACGTTAACGACTTGAATACGTCTCTAAACGCGGGGGCGAAGTACTTTGCCGAAGCGAATTACATCGTCCCGGACGAAGGCATCTGGTGCCAGGCGCATCCTACGGAATGCAACATGTATAACAACGCTTCGTACCGTCAGTACAGCGTA
>Ga0209474_10003732_pt1 | contig 13302 bp, 6 predicted proteins | sample GraSoiAngelo_145_FD_185902 | JGI IMG/M metagenome (GOLD analysis project Ga0209474, IMG submission 185902) | Grasslands soil microbial communities from the Angelo Coastal Reserve, California, USA - 14_1009_05_20cm (SPAdes) (version 2) | ecosystem: Environmental > Terrestrial > Soil > Grasslands ...
CCTTTGCGAACTCCAGATCGAGGCCGAACGGATCGACGCCGTACTCGTTCTGCGGCGCGACGAGCCGCGCGAGCCGCGCCTCGAGCTCCTTGCCGCCTTGCTGCAGCGTCCACTTCTCCATCGCGCCGCGCAGCCGTCCGAACAGACCCCGGGGACGCTCGGGCTCGAAGCGCACCAGCGCCGTTGACTGGCTCTCGACGGGTGCGCGCACTGCCATGGGGGTGTCGTGTGTAGTCGCAAGGCCAGGGGCGGTCAACCCGATCGCCTCGCTTCCCCAGCGGCGCGAATTCGCGGCGCGGGCAACAGCCGCAGCGCCGCGCGTTCGAGCATGAGCGGCTCCATCGTGTTGCGGAGCGATTCGAGAACGGCGCGCAAACGGCGCAGCTTCTCCGCCGCGGCGAGGCGGAGACCTGGTTGCGCGGCGACGAGCTCGGGCGTCGCATCCGACGCGTCGAGCGCGTCGATCCCGTGCAATTCGAGATTCAGGTGTCCGCCGGCGCGACCGGCTCGGGCGAGCGCGGCCGCGGACCTGCTGCGCAAGGCCAGCAGCACCGTCCCGATCACCGGTGCGCGCAGGAGGGGGACGGTGGCGATGGGAAGCTCGCGTACGCCATCTCGCCAGTGAGGACCTCGCCTCGCGAACAATTGCCCGACGCCGCCCAGGATGCTGCCGCTGCGTCTTCCGCGCGCTGCGTACAGCGCGATCGCCGCCGCCTTGGCCGCGTAATACGCGGGCGAGGGCAACAGCGAGCTGTCGTAGAGATACCCGCGCGCTCGCACCGCGGCGAGAAGCGATCGCGACATCGTGTAGCCCGGCGCGCGAAAGCCGCGCGGTTTTTGCCCCGTGACGTTCGCGATCGTCTCTTCCGCGCGCGCAAGATCGGCCTCGATCTCGGCCTCGGGACGGCGCGACAGCGCGTAGTCGTGCGCGTGAGAATGCGAGGCAATCTCGTGTCCCGCGGCTGCGGCGGACTCGAGCGCCTGCGCGCTGCCCGGAACGGTCAGCTCCGACCCGATGGCGAAGAACGTGGCGTGCAGCCGCACGGAAGCGAACACCTCGCAGAATCGCTGGAGCGCAACGACCGGCACGCCGCGTAGCAGCCGAGGCCGTCGAGATCGACCGATACGCTGAAGATCACTGTCGCCGCGTCTCTTCCGTGAGGTAAGAGATGTCGTCGCGGATGGTGTCCGCATCGCCCGCATCGGGCCGCAGCGACAGGTACTTGCGGAACTGCGCGATCGCTTCCGCGTGCTTGCCGTCGTCCTTGTAGAGGTATCCGAGTTCGTGGTGAGCGACCCAGTCCTTCGGGTCGACGACCTCCGCGCGGCGCAGCGCCTCGATCGCGCGGGACTTGCAGCTCGTGCAGGCGCGATCCTTGTAGGCGATTCCGAGCTTGCTCCAGACGCCGGGCTGGTTCGCGTCCTGCGCCAGCGACTTCTGATAGTTCGCGATCGCGCCGTCGAGATCGCCCGCCTGCTGCTGCGAATCCGCCACTTCGGCCCAGAGACGCGCCCGCGACGGGTCGAGCGCCGCGGCTTTCTTGAACGCGTTCACCGCTTCCAGAAAACGGTTCTCCACGTTGAGGTTCTGCCCGAGGTGCTCGTACGCGTCCGCGTTCTTCGGGTTGCGCGCGAGCGATTTCTGGAAGCTGTCGACGGCGTCCGCCACCTGCTGGGCCTGTTCGTAGACGAGAGCCATCCAGTACAGATACTCCGCGTTGTCTGGCTCCAGCTCCACCGCCTTGCGCATCATGTCGGTCGCTTCGCCGAGCTTGGCCTGCCCGGCGAGCGCGCGCGCGAGGTAGAAGTGGGTCTCACCATACTTGTCGTTCGCCAGCCGCGCCTGGCGTAGTTCCGCTTCCGCCTTATCGAATTCGCGCCGCTCGACCAGAAGCGCGCCCAGCCGGGATCGATAGCGATAGTCCTTCGAATCGAGCTGCACGGCGCGCTGGACCGCCGAGAGTGCGCCCTGCGAATCGCCGATGCGGCGAAGCAACGAACCGTACTCGTAATGAAGCAGCGGATCGGTGTCGACCTGGCGCAGCGCCGCTTCGAGCTCAGCCCGCGCCCCGGGAAGATCGCCCAGCGCCGCGAGCGCCCGTCCCAACCCGGAATGCGCTTGCGGATCCTCGGGATCCAGCCGCTGCGCGCGCTCGTAGCACGCCTTGCCAGTGTGGCCGTCCCCGAGAAGCAGCGCGAGATCGCCGGCCGCTTCTTCTTCACGCGCGCTGCGCGAGGGCACCTTGAGCGCCGTCTCGAGGCGCTCGCGAGCTTTCTTCTTGTCTCCGCGCGAAACCCAGATCGCGCCTTGCGCGACGATTGCCTCGGCCAGGTCCGGCTTCTTCTGCAGCGCTTTGTCGTACGCCTTGTACGCGTCCTCCTGCTTCGCCAGCGCCTCCGCGACGAGGCCTTGCGCGACGAGCACGGCGGGATGGCTTGGATCCTTCGCGAGCGCTTCCTGCACGCGTTTGTCGGCTTCCACGATCCGATTGATGCCGAGGTACGCCCGAGCGGCGTCAGCCAGCACGCGCGGGTTCGACGCATCGACCTGCAGCGATGCGTCGAGCTGCTTCTGCGCCTTGTCGTATTCGCGGCGCCGCAGGCGGAATGCACCGTATTCGGCGTGGACCTCGGCGGACCCCGGATCGAGCTGCACGGCGCGCTCGAACGCGATCTCCGCGTCCTTCGATTGGTGCTGCGCGGCGAACAGCTTGCCTCGCAGCATGCTCGCGCGAGCCTCCTCGGACGCGTCGAGCGTCTTGCGCGCGTCCGGCGCCAGCGCCTTGTCGAGCAGTCGCGCGGCTTGCTCCGTCTCCTTCTGCATCAACCGGACGTCGGCCAGCTCGACGAGCGCCCGCCCATGCTCGTGGCGCGTGGCGAGCGCCTTCTCGAAGAAACCGATTGCCTCCGGCAACGCGCCCTGCGCCTTCGCGGCAAGGCCCCTCGCGATGAGAAGCTTCGGCGAGCTCGCGTCGGCGCCCTTCAGCGCACGATCGAGGACCTGGGCCGCGCGCTGCACGTCGCCCCCGCGCACCAGCACCTGCGAAAAAAGCCAGGCCGATTCGGCGTCGCGTTCGGAGAGCGGCGACAAGAGCTGCCGCGCCTTGGCGAGATCGGCCGTGGCGAGGACGAACGCACCGCGCGCGCGGTTTTGCGCGATGGCATTGCCGCGGATCCTGTCCACCACTCGCTTCGCCTGGTCCCAGTCGGCGCCACCCTGTCCGTACCAGATCTTCAGCTCGGCCGCGCAGAGCACGAAGAACGCCTTGGCGTCGTCGTCGTCGGGTGCCGACGCCAGCAATTGCGCCGCGGCGCCAAGAGACTCGCGCGCCGCGGAGAACGTTCCTTCGGCGAGCTTCGGCTGCGCCGCGGCGACCACCGCGAGGGTGGTCGCGCTCGGTTTCATTTTGGAAACGGCGACGAGCCTGTTCTTCCAGAAGAGGCCGTCGGCCGTGCTGCCGGCGCGCACCCCCATCGCCACGCCGCCGCCGATCACGGCGATGAAGAGCACCAGCGCGAGGTTGCGGCCGGTGTGCCGCTGCGCGCCAGGGCGCGCCGGGCGCCGTTTGTCGACGCGTTTCTTGTCGGCCGCCTTGGCTGGCTTGCGTGAGACGGGCGCGATGACCGGTGGAGCGGATCGGCCCGGCTTCGTCGATTGCTTCGGCTGCTCGTCTACGAAATCGAGCAGCTCGGGAGAGTCCGGCGCGGCCGCGGGCGGAGGTGGCGGCGGCGGAGGCGGCGGAGGACGCGAATCGACGAAGTCGAAGCTGACGTCCGCGGCGTCGGATGACGGGACTGCCTGCCCGAACGGATCGTGCTCAGGCGTTTCCTTCGGCGCGAGATCGGTTTCCTCGATCGCCTTCTTGGGGGTGAGCGCGGTGTCGTCGGAAACGGGGAACACATCACCCGAGCCGGACGAGGGGCCGAACGCGGAATCGAATTCGTCCTGCTTCGCGGGACGGAAATCCGTGACCGTCTTCGCGGACGCCGTGTCGTCGTCGAGTCCGGGAAGCGAAGGCGCGTGCATCTGTGCCGCGGCGGGAGTCACAGGCTCGGCGAATGGATCGTCCGGCGGCGGCGCGGCGGGTGTCGCGCCTGGCGTGGCGGTGGTCCGGAAGGCCGGCGCTCCCGGAAGCGGAACGACGGATCGGCCGGCCGCGCCAACCGAACCGGGCGGCACGGGCGGCTTTCCCGCCGGCGGGGTTCCCGTTCCGGGAAGCGCCACCTTCGAGGTCACCGCCTTGCGCTCGCCGGGTTTGGGCTGATGCACGGTGAACGGCGTCTTGCACTTCGGGCACTTGATCGAGAGCCCCGCGGGCGGCACGCGGCCGTCGTCCAGCTCGTATGCCGCGGGGCAGTTGGGGCACTGGATGCGCATCGCCTTTGGTCGCTCCTTCAGGCGTACTCGAATCGTTGCTTCAGCGAGAGATATGTCGTGTAGGTATCCAGACCGCGGTCGCGCGCTTCCGCGAGGCGCGCGCCGAGGACGCGGCGCGCGATCGCGTGCGCCTCGCGTTCCGGCAATCCCGCCAGCTCGGCCAGCTCGCTCACCTCGAGCGGGTCGTACTGCTCTTGCAAGTCCAGGTAGAAGAGAAAGTCGTTGAGCAGCTTCTCCGGTCCGAGCGCGAGGCGGTCCGCGTGGCGGACGACGAGGCCCGCGCGCTCGAATACCTGCGAGACGCGCTCCGCCTCGCGCGGCTTCAGTCCCGCGCGCGCGGTCAGGTCGGCGATGGTCGAGCCGGACGGCATCCAGCGCACTCCCGCCTGATCGGGCGGTTCCGCCAGCGTGCGCAAGAGCGTCAACGCGCGCGCCGCGCCGGAACGGCTCATCAAGGCCTGGATTTGCCGGCCCGCCTCCCGGAGTCTGCCAGAGAGACGGCGGAGCATGCGGACCGCGATCTCGCCGCTCTTGCGGATCAACATCTCGAAATGCTCCTGCTCGATCTCGATGAGCTGAGCGTCGTCGACCACGGTCGCGCCGGCGCTGCGCGGCAGGTTTTCCAGCAGCGCCATCTCGCCGAAGAACTCACCGGGGCCGAGCACGGCGAGCGTGATCTCGCTGTCCGAGATCCGCTTCGAGATGTTCACCTTTCCCGTGCGGATGACGAACATCCTGTCGCCCGGATCGCCCTCGCGAAACAGCACCGTGCCCGCCTTGTGGCGGCGCACGAGGTGGAGGAGACCCTGCAGCGACTCGCTCATGGAGGCTGTTCGACGGTAGCAGAGCGCGGAGCGCGCCAGCAACGAAACGGCCGGACGTTTACCGCAGGGAATATGCGGGACATTTCAATGGACACTTGGATTCGTGACGGAGAAGATGCGTCCCCCTGTGCCGCTCTCCCACACCGTGATTGCAGGCGGCGGACTCGCCGGGCTGTCATGCGCGCGCGAGCTGGGCGGCGGCTTCACGCTGATCGAGGCGGAAGATCGCGTCGGCGGCCTGACGCGCACCGAAATCGTCGACGGCTTTTCGTTCGACTTCACTGGCCACTGGTTTCACGCGCGGGACGAGGACGTGCGCAAAGTCGTGCAGGAGCGCTGGCTGCGCGACAACCTGCTCACCGTCGAACGGCGCGCGCTCATCCATAGTGAGGGTGTCTGGACCGAATTTCCTTACCAGCACCATCTCCATGGTCTTCCCCCGCGCACCATCGCGGACTGCCTCATCGGGTTCGTGCGGGCGACTGTCGGCGACGAGGGGCGCGCGCTGCGCGAGCGGCCGCTGCGCAACGCCGCCGAGTTCATCGAGCGCCATCTGGGCGCCGGATTCGCTCACCATTTCATGCTGCCGTACAACCGCAAGCTGTTCACCGTCGCGTGCGAAAACCTGTCGCCCGAATGGGGCGGCCGCTTCATTCCGCGCCCGACGCTGGACGAGGTCGTGCGTGGCGCGCTGGGGATCGCGCAGGGCGGAGCCGGGTACAACGCGACGTTCTGGTATCCGCGCACGGGCGGAATCGAGGCGCTGCCGCGCGCGATCGCTCGCGAGCTTCGCGGCGGCGAGGTGCGGGTCGCCGCGCGCATCGCCGCGCTCGATCCGCAGCGGCGCCAGCTGCGTCTCGAGTCGGGCGAGCAGATCGCGTACGGGAAGCTCGTGTTCACGCTGCCGCTCTCGTCGACGGCGCGCCTCTTGTCCGGCCCCGGCGAGGTGATCGAAGCGGCGCGGAAGCTTCGCTCCGTCAGCGTGACCGTCGTCGAGATCGGGGCGGACGACATCGGCGGCGAGCGCTTCCACTGGGCTTATTTCCCCGAGGAGCGCTTTCGATTCTACCGCGTCGGCTCGCCGTCCGAAGTGAATCCGGCGCTCGCGCCTCCTGGGACACGCAGCTTCGCGGTCGAGTTCTCGCACCGTGGACCCATCGAGGCGCGAGCGCTCGTCGACGACGCCGTGCACTCGCTGCACGAGCTCCACCTGCTCGATCGCGGCCGCGTGCGCTTGGCGCGGGCGCGGACGATCCCCGTCGCGTACGTGCTGTTCGACCACGACCATGCCGCCGCCCGCGCGCAGGTCGTCGAGTACCTCGAGCGCCACGACGTGCACGTGGCGGGACGGTACGGCAGATGGGAATACAGCTCGATGGAGGACGCGATCCTCTCCGGCCGTGAGGTGGCGAGGGCGCTCACCGCATGAGCTCGCCGGAGATCTCCGTCGTCATTCCCGTCTACAACGAAGAGCAGATCGTCAGGGTAGCGACGGAGGAGTTGTGCCGCAAGCTCGAGGCGCTCGGTTGGGACTTCGAGATCGTGCTCGCGGAAAACGGATCGCGCGACTACACTCGCGAGATCCTTCGACAGCTCGCCGATCGGGACGCACGTGTGCGCTGGTTCCACGAGGAGAAGCCCGACTACGGCCGCGCCTTGAAGCGCGGCATCCTGGAGGCGCGGGGCCGCGTCGTCATCTGCGACGAGATCGACCTCTGCGACGTCGGCTTCTATCAGCGCGCCCTGCCGCTCATCGCCGAAGGCGCCGATCTCGTGATCGGGTCGAAGGCGATGCGCGGCGCGAACGACGAGCGGCCTTGGGTCCGGCGCGTGGCGACGCGGACGATCACGGTGCTATTGCGCCTGACCACGGGGTTTCGCGGCACCGACACGCACGGCCTGAAGGCATTCGTGCGCGAGCGGCTCGAGCCGGTCGCGCGCGCTTGCGTCGTCGGGCGCGACCTCTTCGCCAGCGAGTTCGTCATTCGCGCACAGCGTGCCGACCGCGACGTGCGGGAGATCCCCATCGCGTTGCGCGAGAAGCGACCACCGTCCATCCAGCTCCTGCGGCGCGTGCCTCGCGTGCTCAAGGGACTGCTGCAGCTCGGCTGGACCATCCGCGTGCGGCATCGCCAGCGCTGAGCGACGCCGCCAGGCCATCCGCCGGCGCTCGGGCGCGTCAGAAGTCGTGCTGGTACAGCACCGAGACTTCGCTGGAGATGTCCCCCACCGTCGCTTCCGCGGTGAGCGCCTTGTTGATTTCGTATTCGAGGCGCCCTTCGACGGTATTTTCGTTCGGCGCGGGCGTGAGGCGCTGCCGGTAACCGATGAAGATGCGATCGCCGATGTATTTGCCGACGCTGGCTTGAGCGACGCCCGTGCCCTGCGTCTCGATGGTGAGCACGTCGACCGGCAGCACGCTGGCGAGCGTCTTGCGCAGCTGTCCGAAAAGGAGGCTCCCCAGCACGCTGCTCGCCGCACTGGACAGATCGATGCCGCCGCCGTTCTGGGTCGCGCGTCCTTCGATGCGGCCGGTCGCCAGGAAGAAGGCGATGGCGTCCTGGTCCATGGGCGGATTGGACGTGAGATCGATCTGCGGCTCCTTCGCCGAGCCGGAAATGATGATGTTCACCGTCGCCTTCGAGCTTTCGAAGCGCGCCCGGATGTCCAGCTCGGGATTCGTGAGGTCGCCGCCGTTCTCGGTGATCTTCGCATTGTCGATGACGAACCGCCGCCCGAGCGCGCTGAACGTGCCTTGCGACACGGTGATGGTTCCCTCCGCCGTTGGAGCGGCAGGCTCTTTCGCGTCGTATTCGAACGTCAGATGAGTCTCGACGGGGAACTCGAAGTCCTCCGCAGCCACGTACAGGTGCTCGATGTCGAGCTTCGCGTGCAGGCGGAACATGGCGCTCTGTTTCGCCTCGATCTCCGCCTCGACTTCCTCGGGCTCCTTTCCTGGCGGATGGGCGCGTTCGCCGCCGTGTACCAGCAGGACGTCCGGATTCGGGTCGAGGCCGGGCAGCTTCTTGTTGGGCAGCTGGACGACGCGCACCGTGGCGTCGGGGATCTTCGCATTCAGCGTGAGGACGCCGTCGGTGTAGTCGCCGAACACGTCCAGCTCACCTTGCACGGTGGCGCGCTCCTCGCCGGCCTGCCTCAGCGGAACCGGCGCCTTCCGCACCGGTTGGCCGTTGATCGTCCGCCCCTTCACCGACTCGTCGTCACCCAGGTGGATCTCACCGGTGAAGTCGAGCGCGGCGACGCCTTCGGCGCTCGCGCGCTGCGAACCGGCGAGGATCGCCGAGAAGGTGCCGCCGCCCATCGAGCCGCTGAGCCTCTCGACCACGACCTCCTTCGGCGAGAACGTCGCGTCGAGCGAGACGTCCTGGAAGACGCCTTGGCCGACGATGTCGAACTGTCCGCCGCGCAGGCGCGTCTTTCCTTGCGGCTTGGGCTTCCCGAGAATCCCGCTGACCTTCACTTGCGCGTCGAGCGTCCCGCCAGCGCGGCGCAGGCCCGGAGCGATCCCGGAGAGGAACGCGAGGTCGAGCTGCTTCGCATCGAAGTCGCCGGCCAGCTCGCCACCCAGGACGCTCGCAACGCCTTTGCGCAGGAGCGTCCGCCCGCCGAGGTCCGCCACCAGGTTCACGTGCCCCAGGAATCGCCCGCCGCCCGGAGGGTTGATGCCGAGGTGCAGGAGCGCGCCGCCCCGATTCGCTTCGACGTACAGGTCGGCGTTCCCGAGGTGATTGCTGGCGCGCTCGAGATCGTGGAGCTGCAGCTGCCCTTCCAGCCGCGGAACCGCCGCGGTCCCGGTGAGCGCGATGTGACCCTGCAACCGGCCTTCCGCGGGCGACTGGGTGCTCCCAGTGAGATTCGCGACGCGTCCAACCAGCAGCCCGGGAAAGTCCATGGCGATCGAGATGGCGCGATCGAGCAATGGATCGAGCACCCGCGGTGCGGCGCGCGATCGCGCTACCTGCACGAGCTCGGCGCCCGAGACGGCGGCGTTCGCGTCGAGCCGTCCGATAGGCTCTCCGTTCGCCTGCGCGCCGAGCGCGAACGTGAAGGCGCGATCGAGCGTGAGTTGTGACTGGAACGAGAGGCCGCGCAGCTTCCCGGAAGTCACGCCGTCGCCGCGAGCCGCCGCGGTGAGCTGCGGCGCGAGAGGCGTTCCCGTCACGTGCAACGAGAAGCTCACGTCGCCTTTGGCGTTCTCGGGCAACGCGCCGGCGCGCGCGAGCCGCTCGAGCGGCAGTTGGGCGACGGCGAGATCGACCTGGATGGGGCGCTGCGTCGCGGTGGCGAGGTACGAGTGATCGCGCAGGGCGCGGGAGAGATCGAACGGCGTCTGCCCGGACACGCTGACCGTCGGCTCGCCCGCGAGCGCAATCGCCCCGTCCAGCGTCGCCCGGCCCGCGTCAAGCACCATGCCGGCTCGCACGTCGACGTCCCGTACGCGCGTGGTCGCCAGGCGGCGCGCGGTGATGGAGAGCGTCGCGCGCGGCGCCGCGAGCGTTCCGCTGGCGAGCAGCCGCGCGTCGAACTGGCCTTGCGTCTGCTGCTTCTGCATGGAGTCGAGGTGCAGGCGTCCCGCAAGCTGTGACAGATCGACGCCGTGCAGCTCGACGTCGACGCGAACCGGCGTCGCGCCCGACAGCTCCGGCGCAGCCTGCACGGGCGCGTCCGCGTCGAACCGCAGCTCGGGTCCGCCCTGCGGAGGGCGCACGAATCCCTGCGCGGCGAGGCGGCCGGCGTGTAGATGCGCACGCGCGTGCGCGTCGAGCGGCATGTCCGCCGTGCGGTGCACCCCAGCGCCGCGAATGTCCGTTTCCAAGTCGAGCTCCGGCCGCGACTTCGGGCCGCTCATGGACAGGTTCGCGTCCAAGACGCCGTATGGGCCGAGGTCGGGCGGAAGGACGAAGCCAGGCAGTCGCGAAAGGTCGAACTGCTTCACGAGCGCCGTAGCGTTCACGCGCGAGGGCGTCAGCTGCGCCTCCAGATGAACCGACCCGTGCTCGCCCACCAGATCGAGCGGTTCGACGACGGTGACGCCCTCGCGGAAATGGATGCGCGTGTCGCGCGCGAGGCGCAGCTCGTTGCCGGGCCAGGAAACGGTGAAGTTCGCCAGGCGCAGGCCGTCCTTGTCGTCGTCGATGCGCGCGTCGCCCGCGAGCAGCACGCGACCCTGCGCCACGGCGGAGTCGATGCGCAGATGCGCCCACGGCCAGCGGAGGAGCGCGTCGATGCGCGGGGCGCGCAGCGCGATCTGCCCGGTGTCGATCGCGTCCGCAACTACGCGGAGATTCCCGTCAGGCGCGGCGAGCGTGCCCTGCAGCGTCCCGTCGACGGCGAGCGCTCGCGCAGCGAACCGATCTCCCAGCCGCGCGGCGGGCACGCGCAGGTGGAGCTGCGCATCGGGCGCACGAGGCGAACCAGTCACGTGCGCCTCGAGATGTGCCGCGCCCGAAAGCGGAAGCGACGGCTGCTTGCGAACGGCGCCGACAGCTCGTCCGACGACTCGCAGATCCGGCGCGCGCACGTCGAGGTCGAGCGCAAGCGCGTCGAATGACGCCCTGCCGTGCGCCGAGACGCGGAGCCCGAACGCGGTGGCGGTGAACGCGCGCACGAGCGCCTGACGCCCTTGCACGTCCGCCTGCGCGTCGACGCGGACCTCCCCGACCCTGTCCATCCGGGCGGGCCCGACATGCGCGCGCAGCGCGATCTGGCCGCGTACACCGTGCGCGTCCAGCCGGGGCAGCTCGCCACCGCGCGCCTCGACGCGCGCCGTTACCTCGCCTGCCGGCGCGGCGGTCGCGACGCGCGCCGGGTCGACACTTTCGAGCGCGAGCGCCACCTGCCATTGCGGCGTTTTTCCCAGCGTCGCCTTCGCGTCGATCTCGATGCGTCCTCCGCCGCCATTGAGACGCGCCGAAAGGGTCGCGGAATCGCCGCTCATGCGCGCATTCGCGCTTCCTCGCAGCTCTCCCGAGAGCGGCGGAGGCTTCCCGGGGAGAGCACCGCGACGTCCCGCGGCAGAAGCCGCAGCTCGCGAAACCTGAAGCTCACCCGTGCGGGCGGCCAGATCGTACCGACCTTGGGCCGTTAGCCCGCTGCCGCCGAACGCAACGCGCAGGTCGCGCACTTCCGCGTTCCCGGTCTTCGCCGTGCCGCTGAGCAGGGCGTCCACATCCAGAGCGATGGCGTTCTTTTCCGGCGAGCTGAGCTCCGCGCGCGCGCTGATGCGCGCGTCGGCACCGTCCGCGGCGTAGCGAACGTGCGGAGCCGAGATGTTCACACCGTCCAGGGCGAAGGTCGCGGCCGCGCGCGGAGCGGGTCGCATCGCGACGCTTCCCTGCGTGAGCTGAAGACGCGAGACCTCGATGACCCATTTGAACGGGCCGCTCTGCGGCTGCGTCTCCTCTGGTGGCTTGCGCGGTTCGAGAGCACGACTGAGCGTGGTGGCGGGCTTTCCGTCAGGAGTTTCCACGGCCGCGATGTCGATGCGCGGCCGGATGAGCTGCACGTCGCTGAGGAGCACCTTGTTGGTGCGCAGCGCGAGGGGGTTCACGTGCAGGCAAACGCGATCCGCCGCCAGCGCGGGATTGCCATCGGGATCGCGCAAGTCGACGTCGTCGGCGCAGATAGTCAGGAACCCGCGCACCTCGATCGAGCGAAGCGACAGCAGGCCGCGAATCGCGCCGCGCGCCTCGTCCGTGACGATGCCCGCCAGCTTCCGGGCACCGGTTCCGGTATGCAGCCAGACGAGCGCACTGACGACTGCCAGGAGGATGAGGCCAAGCAGCGCGAGCAGGCCGAGTCCGAGCCACCGCATCGGACCTCGGCGCCGACGGCGCGCCCGCGCTGGTCGCAGGTCCGGCCGCGGAACGTAGGCAGGCGCCGTCTCGGGAGGGTGGGGTTCGCTCACGCGCTTGCAATTCTAGGCGCGACCGAGCGCTTCGGCACTCCGCCTCGGACGACGGTGCGCGGTTTAGCTCCTTTGCGTGAGACGATTGGCGCCCGCAGAAATTCGTCGCCCGCGGTTCAGAACGCCTCACCCAGGGTGATGTGATACGCCCAGCGCCGCTGGTAGATGCACTGTTGCGTCGCCTCGATGCAGTCGGCGCCGATGGGCGTCGCCGCGACGAGTCGCTGACTGAGAGTGGTCGGGTCCGTGTACGTGCCTGCACCCGCGACCACTGTCGCGGGGTTCAGCAGGTAGGCGACGTCCACGCGCACCGGTCCGAAGGGGGTGATGTATCGAAGGCCAATGCCGGGCGCGACTTCGAGCCGGCCTTCCCAAGGCAGGCTCGGATTCGGGGTGATGCGGCTCGCGTCCGCGAAGAGGACGAAAGCGCTGTGCCGCAGAAGGAAATCGGTGTGGATGCGAAGCTCGCCCGAAAGCAGGGCGGCGCCGTTGCCGCCGATGGCGGCATACGTCGTCCAGCGACTCAGCACCGGCCCGGGACCCAGCGGTTGTCCGCTGATTCCGAAACTGGGCGAGCCACCAGCTTTGGGGCCTTGCCCCAAGGATGCGTACCCGCGCTGGTAGCTCTGCCCACCTCCGAAGAAGCGCTGCGTAAATGGGCTGGACTGCGCGTTCTGGTCGCTTCCTTCAATGATGAGCGCACCGTATTGCGCTCGCGCCGCGAGGATCAGCCACGGCGCCACGGGGATATACCCACGGATTTCCGGCTCGAATCGGAAGTACGTGAATGACCCGGGCTTGAGCGTCTGCTGGAAGGAAACGGTACCAAAGAATCCGTACGTCGGCTCGAGCACGTTGTCGCGCGAATCGTACGTGTAGCGGAGCTCGGGATACGTGAGCGTGCAGCTGGGGATACAGCCCTGCAGCGCTCCGAGGTTCTGCTGCACGAGCGTGGGCAGATCGACGCCGTTCAACCCCGCGTTGAAGTAGCGCACGAAGTTGAGCGAGGCGGCGATCGTGTGCCGGTCGAACCGGTAGATCGGCCCGAACCGCCCGGCGACTTCCTCGTAGCCGAAACCCTGCTGCAGGTCGCGGCCGAACTCGGCGCGGCTCACGAAGTCCAGACCCGGGAACAGAATGTTCGGCGTCGTGAGCTGCGCGCTCGTCAGCGT
>Ga0209474_10003733_pt1 | contig 13301 bp, 4 predicted proteins | sample GraSoiAngelo_145_FD_185902 | JGI IMG/M metagenome (GOLD analysis project Ga0209474, IMG submission 185902) | Grasslands soil microbial communities from the Angelo Coastal Reserve, California, USA - 14_1009_05_20cm (SPAdes) (version 2) | ecosystem: Environmental > Terrestrial > Soil > Grasslands ...
ATGAAGCTGTTCGAGATTGATTGGCTTCACCAGATGCGCCAAAAAACCGGCCTGCTGCGTCCTGGCGAGGTCTTCGGCCATTCCATATCCACTTAGGGCGATACCTCGGAGCCCATGATGCTTACTCAATTGCATCATTAGATCGATGCCGTTGCCGTCTGGTAGGCCAAGATCACTGATCACAAAATCAAACGGGTGATTTGAGGCCAAAGTCAGAGCACTTTTAACGGTGGAGGCTGTGAGAACATCATGGCCCTCCCTGCGAAGAAGATTCGTGAGCACTGAAAGCGTCGGCTCATGGTCTTCAACTACCAGCAGTCGGTACAACTTAGCCTCCAACTGCTCAGGCCGTTCCGGGTGAATTTGAGCATCGAGAAATGGTGAGACCGTGCTTAGCTCGATAGTAAACAGCGCGCCAAGACCGGGCCCGGGGCTCTCCGCTCTGATAATTCCGCCATGCAGCTCGACAATCGCTTTCGAGATGGCCAAGCCTAGGCCCAATCCGCTGTTAGATTGCGCACCGCGTGTGTTTCCCTGTTCAAACGCTCGAAAAACAAAGGGTAGCGTTTGCGGATCGATGCCGATGCCATTGTCGTTGACCGTTAGAACAAGTTTTCCCGGGACAAGATTTACCGTGCGCACGGTGATTTGACCACCCGTAGACGTGAACTTGATTGCGTTCTTAAGCAGGTTCCAAAATACCTGACTAAGCCGAGCGGCGTCGCCGGCAACATGGTGCTCGCCAGCCGTCAATTCCAGGTAAAGCGCTAAAGATTTAACTCGCGCATCGCTGCGCACAATCTGCTCGGTGTGACCCAGCAACGAGTGAACATCGACGGGTCCGGAAACAAGGAGTTGGAATTTACCGTGGGAGACCTTGGTGAGGTCGAGCAAGTCATCGATAAGTCGCGCTTCGAGCTCGACATTGCGCCGCATCATACTAAGCTGCTGACGTAATTCGGGCTCGATGCCGGGCTCTTGCTCGAGCGCGGCGGCCGACATGAGCACGGGGGTAAGCGGGGTTCGTAGCTCATGCGAAAGAGTGGCGAGGAACCTATCTTTCGCGCGGTTGGCACGTTCCGCTTCGTTTTTCGCTTCCTCTAGCGCAGCGGCATCTTTCCTGCGCCGCGTGATGTCCTCCACCATGACTACGTAATGACGTGGCTTACCGTTTTCGTCACGAATCACGCAGGCAGTTCGCCGGGCCCAGATTATTTTGCCGTTCTTGCGAACGTAGCGCTTTTCCACGCAAGAACGCGCGATTCTCTTCAATAAGTGACGGGCGAGTTGCTTGGCCTCGGCGACGTCGTCACGATAGGTTATGTCCGAGGTCGTGCGCGCCGTGAGCTCCTGTTCGGAGTAGCCAACCATATTGCAGAGCGCGGCATTTACTTGGGCGTACCGGTCGTTCAGCCCCACCACTGCCATGCCGATGGGTGCTTCTTTGAAAATCTCTCGGAAGTTTTGCTCGCTCGATTCCAGCGCGGCCGTGCGCTTCGCAATGAAGCGCATTTCACGGATGCTGCGTAGGCATGAGATCACCAGGAAGACATCTTCGAAGATTACCCAACCGGCGTGTTCGATTGATCGCCACGGGCTCGCGCCGAGAACGCCATAGACGGAGTAAGGCCAGTAAACTCCGCGTATGAAATGATCCAGGTAGACTACCACTGTCGCCACGCCAATCGCGATAGAACGACAGGATAACCAGCGACCCAAAGACATGAAAATGGGTTTCGATTCGTCCGCCCGTTATGTCGATGAGCAATACTGACACCAGCATTTGTGCGACGGCAATGATGTGACGAGTCAATGCTGCGCCCGGCCAGGCTCGCGCCATCCAAATCGGGAAAATGCTGATCGCGCCTCCCATAAAAATTGCGGCCCAGATATGAATATGAACGTAACTTGATTGGCCGGCCCATGTGCGGGGCGAAATGATCATAGCCATCAAGATTGCCGCCAGCCACTGAAGAGGCATTAGTCTGACGAATAACTGATCTGTATTCCGGTAGATCTCCTCCTGATGTTGGTGAAACAGCTCGTCAGCCCGGTTGGCGCAACTGTTCGATTGGATAGACTTCTCTGCTACTTCAGGCATTGCGGTATCCCTCCGAGCTGAGGTCGATCACCTAGCGAGCACCCGAACACGGGCGTGTTAGTTCGCACAGGCGATCGGTCATTTAGCAGAATGGATTCAATCGTTCGTTCGCCGGCGTTGTCTCCAGCGTGTCCGCGTGTTTGGGTGATGCCCCCCGTAAAGAGCAGACGGCCATCGCGACCAAACAGAAACGTATGGCCGGATGTCTCGGCACCGAATCGATCGGCTTCGGCTCCATCCACGTCCGACAATACTTTCACGCCCCGAATTCCCGCAGCGCTGCGTCGTAGGTCGGTGTCGGTCCACCCGCCAAGGGACTGCTTTGGTTTTAGGAAAAGAACATAGGCATATACTTTTCCCTGCACGCGAGCCATTATTTGGGCCAGCTCGGCGACGCTCGCTCGTGTGCAAGGACAGCGTGGATGTGCCAGCATCACTAGCGTCGGGCGATCAGCGAGCCGGCGAATTCGCGAAGTGGGAGGCCAGACCGTCGGCACCAGACCTACATGTCCGGGCGTGCTCTCATAGTTTAACAGGATTCCTAAGCCGGAGACGACGCCGATGATCCAGGCGATGCCTACCAGTGCCGTTGCCAGCAATTTCTTCCTTGGTGGTTGCACGAGGTGACTAAGGAGCGGGCTGATTTTCGCAGCAGACAGCGTTCCATTTGGGTGCAACGAATCGACACTTTAGCGGCGCTCGTCCGGAAGCCGCTCGGCGTTAAACTGATTCCGGGGGCGAAAGTGCGGGAGAATTGCATTCGAAAACCTGATGCCAGCCAATCGAGTTGTTCTACCCGGGGAGTGGACGGTATCTGTCTTTCTCATCGGCTTGGGGCTTCCCTTGGAGGTGTCACAACCATCGCGCGCGCGTGCGCGAGGGTTTTCGGACAAATTCGGACACAGGAACTGCGTAATTCTGCGCGGATCTGCAATCCGTCGATTTTGAGTGAACGCGGTTAACGCGCTGATTCTTGCAGATTTGAACGGAAATCGCGCAACTTTACGAAGTCGCTAAACTGGGTTCGAATCCCGTTAGGGTCGCTTCCATCATAAGCGAGAGCTACTGCCCCGATTGCATAACGTATTCGCATAACAAATGCACTGAAATTCGCCTGCTTCCGCTGACGTGCAGAGACGGAGCGAGGCATGCTTCCAGTGCTCGCGTCGCCCCGCAAGTCGGTCAGGGTATGCGCTGCCTCGCGTGCGCGGGGAAAGGGTCAGAGGCGCCGAAACACCAAACTAGTTTCCTGCCTGTGTGTGTGCGCGCGCGTGGAACGTACGGTGGCGAACAGTCAATGAGCACCTGATTCTGATGCGCTCAGTGCGACCGGTACCTTCACTTCTTCAACAAGCTTTTCAAATCGCGGATCGCCGCGCAGTGGGTCCCAAAAGGGGAACAGCTTCAATTGGCCATAGCTGAGATCGCTTGGGCGGCGAACGACCTTGGCAAGCTGTTCGCAGGCGAGATCTTTGTCGCCAACCCATGCAGCGATCATGGCAAAATGCTTGATCATCGCGATGCCACGGACCGCATCTTTCTCGACGGGAAGAAGCTCCATCGCGCGGCGGCCTTCCCGTAATGCTTCTTGCTTCCGTGCGAGCGCGGCGTCGATCACACCAAGCACGCACACTGTCGGACCGTAATTTGCTTGAGCTTGGATACTTTTCTCTTCCTCCGCGCGTGCCGCGGTGAAGGCCGCCTGCGCCTTGGCGTCGTCCTTTGCTAAACGGGCGATAACCCCTTCCATAAAAGAACGATTGAATCTCACGTCGGCGAGCGGACCTAAAGAGGCTGGATTCTCGCCTAAGGCAATTAAGGCCTTCCTCGCGGCAGCGGGATCGCGTTCAGCGAGCGCACACAGAAGCCAATTGTCAGCGACACTAGACAGCGCAGCAGGGTTCTTCTCGAGAACTAAATCGGTTACTTCATGCAACGGTCGGGTATCAGCTTTTGAATCGAGTTCCACGAACGCGTGCTGCGATTTCGTAATCGGATCGTTCGGTTCGAAAGCCAATATGCGTTCAAATGTCGATTTCTCTTCAGCGTAGCGCCGAAGTTGCTGGTAAGTTAATGCCAACTGCTGAAGTGTTAGAACGTTGCGTGGATCGAGCTCGGTAGCACGCTCGAGATCACGTATGCACTCTTCCCAGCGCCCCTGACGCCGCTCGATGTAGCCCTTCAACGAGAATATCCAATCCTCGCCAGGCAGGCTTTGGCGGGCAATTTCCAACTCGCGTAAAGCGCCGTCATAATCGAGGTAACCCCAATAAAGATTGCGGGCGCGCGCGAGATGGGTTTCACCGGCGTCGGGACGGAGGCGAGCCGCCGACTGCAAAGCTGTTTCGGCTTCCGCCAAGTACGCAGGGGTATGGTCAAGAACACCGTAAATGTTGATCTCAGTGAAGGCGAGTTGGCAATATGCCTGGAAGAATGATGGATCACGCGCCACAGCCTGCTTCAACAGATCGGCCGCTTGTAGTAAGTCGGCTCGCCCATTAGTACCGGAAAACGCCGTCAGAAAAAGACTCTTGGCGTGAGAGTAGAGATTAAACGCGGTGATATCGGTCGTCGGCGGCTGTTCGATGGCACTCTTCTCGCTTGGCGAAAGCTGCGCCTGGAGCTGATCGGCGATGGCTTTTGCGATCTCGCTTTGAATAGCGAAAACGTCGGCCAGATCGCGATCGTAAGTCTGCGCCCAGAGGTGTGCATCGGTGCGCGCATCGATCAACTGTGCGTTTACTCGTACGCGATTGCCAGCACGCTGCACACTTCCTTCCACGACATGCGCGACGCCAAGCTCATTTCCGATTTGGTGCAGATTACGTTTCGGTCCGGTCTTATACTGCATAACCGAAGTGCGGCTGATAACTTTCAAGTCCGCGACCCTGGCCAGGTCGGTCAGAATTTCATCCTGCACGCCGTCGGTAAAAAATGCGTTCTCTGGATCGCTGCTCCGATTTTCAAACGGCAGCACGGCGATGCTTTTCTCCGGGACTTGTGCTGGCGCAGATAAAGCGGTACCGGCCGGGGCGACGAGTTCCTGGAAACGCGAATCATTCCGAAGCGGATCGAACATCGGATCGAGTCGGAGCAGAGCGGGAGTAAATGGCGCCGCTGTGTCCGTCACTGCCGGTATCGAGAGCAGTTTCTGTAAGGCAGCGATGGCGCGGTCGGGCTCTCCCATTTGCGCAGCCACTCGGGCGAGAGTCTCGATCGGGCTCGGCCCGCTGACCGCATCTTTTTCGAGTGGGTTGGCAGCGATCGCCCGTTCGGCCAGGGCTAATGCCGCGGTCTTGTCGCCAAGACCCATGTTGGTCAGCGCGAGATCAGTGAGCACGTTGAAATTTTCTGGCTGGTCCTTCAGGAACGATTCGAGTTCGCTTTGCGCCTGCTGCCAACTCTTCCGGGCGGCGACGTGGTCGCCTGCGAGGTCTTGTGCCCAGCCTAACCAAAAACGCAGGTCGCTGTTGAAGTAACCCATCTCGGGATCCGGCTTCTCCAATATCTGCTGTAGCCGGGGGATGATTGATGCAGGCCGGCGTTCCAGGATCGCTTGGTAAACTTGTGTTTCTAGAGTACCGGCGTCGTCTGCGTTTGGATGCAGAGGAGCGAGGAGCGCCGCGGCTCGCGGCAGATCGCCTTGGGCTTGTGCGATCCCCGCCTTGAATGCAACGGTACGAATGTCATCTGGTGTTATATTAAGAACCTGATCAAGCTTCCGCAGTGCTTCCGGGAAGCGACGAAGTCTCATATACGAAACGGCGTGTTGCGTGAGGAGGTTCGCATTGCGCGGGTCGAGCCGCTCGGCTTCGTTGAAGTACGTTTCGCTCCGCTCCCACTGGCCACGCCTTCGTGTGACGTAGGCTAGCGATTCTGGGATGCGGCTGTCATTGGGCAGGATCTGACGTGCCTGCTCGAAATAACGAATCGCGGTGTCGTAATCCTTCAGGCAACCGTAGTGGTAATAGCCCTTGGCCATCAGTGCTTCGCCTAGATCAGGACGGAGAGATAGAGCGGTTTCGGCCGCTTGCCGCGCCTCTTCACGAAGAGCGACCGTGGGTTGAAGGGTCTTCGTGAGATAGCCGACCGAGTGCACCGATGATAGCAGTGCCCAGGCACGCGCGAACTTTGAGTCTAACCGCACCGCTTCTCTGAGATATTTCTGTGCGCCAAGGGCGTTGGCGGTTGTGTTGGCAGGTTTCAGTGAGTAAGCGAGGCCGCGTAAGTAGGCGTCATAAGCGTCGGCATTGTCGGTTGGTTTGGCAGCTATAACTTGCTGCTCCTGGCCAGTCAGTTTCGCGCCTAGCTGGTCTGCGATCGCTTTCGCCACCTCGCTCTCAACAGAAAAGGTGTCGGTCAATTTGCGATCAAACGTATCCGCCCAAACGTGTGAGTCGTCGGCTCCTTTGATTAACTGCACGTTCACCCGCACAGCATCGCCGCTCTTTTGCACACTTCCTTCCAGAATGTGGGCTACGCCAAGTTGCTTCGCGATGTCGGACACATTTGCGGGCGCGCTTTTGTATTGCCGTGTTGATGTGCGCGAAATCACCTTCAAGTCAGCTATCTTGGACAAGCGGGTCAGAATCTCGTCCTGAATGCCTTCAGCGAAGTAAGCGTTATCCGGATCGCGGCTGAGGTTTTCGAAGGGGAGTACCGCAATTGATTTTGCTGGCACAGCTGTAGCAACGGCCTGCTTCGGTTCTTCGACGAGTTTTTCGAAGCGCGGATCACTCCGCAGCGGATCGAACATTGGATCGAGCCGGAGGAGGGCAGGAGTCAGCGGTGCGCCAGGACCAAGCGGCCCCGAATAAGGTATCGATAGTAGCCTCTGCAAAGCGGCGATGGCGCGATCGGCTTCTCCTGCTTGCGCTGCCACCCGGGCGAAAAACTCAATCGAAGCAGGACCAACTAGCGCATCCTTGTCGATCGGATTCACAGTCATGGCCCGCCCCGATAGTGTTAGCGCGGCGGCCTTATCGCCGAGGCTCATGTTAGTCAGAGCAAGATCGCCGAGAAGGATGTGATTTTCTGGTTGTTCTTTCAGGAAAGATTCCAGTTCGCTACGTGCCTGTCGCCAACTTTCCCGGGCAGCCGCATGATCGCCAGCGATATCTTGTGTCCAGCCTAACCAGAATCTCAGTTCGCCAACGTAAAAACCTAGTGCTGGATCGGGCTTGGCCAGTAGCTCCTTGAGTCGGGACGTGATTTGCGCAGGCTGTCGCTCCAAGATCGATTGGTAAGCTTGTGTTTCTATTGCGTTCGTGTCGCCGGCTGCCGGTTGCAAGGAAGCCAGCAGAGCCGAAGCCCGCGGCAAGTCACCCTCTGCTTGCGCGATCACTCCCTTTTCCACAATTGTGTCCACGTCGTCCGGCGTAATATTTACGATCTGCTCAAACTTCCGCCACGCTTCCGGGAAGAGACGACGATCCTTGTAGGAAAGTGCGTGCTGCGTAAGCAGGGAAACATTCCGCGGGTCGAGCCGCTCGGCTTCGTTGAAGTACGACTCGCTCTGGTCCCACTGGCCTTGCTTTCGCGCAACATAGGCCAGCGATTCCGGAATCCGGCTGCTATTCGGCATGAGCGGGCGTGCTTCCTCAAAATAACGCACAGCCGTGTCGTAGTCCTTCAGGCAGGCATAATGATAGAACCCCTTGGCCAAGATGGCCTCACCTAAATTAGGCTGGAGAGCGAGCGCGGTTTCGGCTGCCTTCCATGCTTCGTCACGCAGGGCAACCGTTGGTTGAAGAAACTGGGTGCGATACCCGCGCGCGTCCACGAACGACAGCAGCGCCCAAGCAAGGGCGAACTTCGGATCCAAACGCACGGCTTCTCTGAGGTATTTCTGCGCGTTAAGAGCATTGGCAGTTGTGTTGGCCGTTTTCAGGCTATAAGCCAGCCCACGCAGGTAAGCATCGTAGGCCTCGGTATTGTCCGTCGGTTTGGCGGTGATAAGTTGCTCTTCCTCACCGGTGAGTTTCGCCTGTAATCGATCGGCGATGGCTTTCGCCACATCACTCTCAACCGACAAGATGTCGGTCAGTTTGCGATCGAAGGTGTCGGCCCAGACATGGGCATCATTAGCTGCTTTGATTAACTGCACGTTCACCCGCACGGCGTCGCCGCTTTTTTGCACGCTTCCTTCCAGAACGTGGGCCACGCCAAGTTGCTTTGCGATGTCGGGTATGTTTGCGGGAACAGTCTTGTAATGCTGCGTTGAAGTGCGCGAGATCACTTTCAGATCGGCGATCTTCGATAAGCGTGTCAGGATCTCGTCCTGGATGGCATCGGCAAAGTACGCGTTGTCCGGATCGTGACTTCGGTTTTCAAACGGCAGTACGGCGATGCTCTTTTCCGGGATCTCAGTTTGCTGAGGTAAAGCAAGCGCCCGTGCAGTATCGCGAAAGCTGCGGTAGCGCATCAAAAACACGGCTCCGAGGCCGGCGATAACAATCGCCGCGATGGCAACCTTCCATAGCCAGCCAATCTTAACCTTCGAGGCCGCCGGTCCCTGATCCAGTTTTGTCTTCAAAGAGCGGAGTTCGGCCAGCATCTCCGCAATTGTCTGATAACGATCGTCCCTGTCTCTGCGCAAAGCCTTGTGCAGTATTGATTGCAACTCAATCGGCGCCGTCGGGTTCTTCTTCAGGACAGGAGCGATGTCGTCAGTCACAATCGAACCCGCGAAGGGCGGAACTCCTCCGAGCATTTCATAAAGCACAACGCCCAAACTCCAAATATCGGAGCGCGCGTCCGCCCGCTCGCCGCGCATCTGTTCGGGAGACATGTAACGCAGGGTTCCCAGCACGAATCCGGCCTGCGTTTGTGTCATCCGGAGGTCCTGAACATGTGATGCCGAGCGTGGTTCCGTAAGTTTCGCAATCCCGAAGTCTAGCAATTTCACGTATCCGTCCGGTCGGAGCATGATGTTGTCCGGTTTAATGTCGCGATGCACCACTCCGGCTTTGTGCGCCGCGTCGAGCGCCGAGGCCACTTGCACCGCAATCTCCAGGGCTTCGCGCACACTCATTCTCTCTGCCAGCAGGGAGGCGCTCAGCGTTTCGCCTTCAATGAACTCCGTCGCTATGAAATGCCGGTGCCCGTCCGTACCGATCTCGTAAACCGTTAAAATGTTCGGATGATTCAGCGCCGAAGCGGTACGCGCCTCGCTTTTGAAACGGCTAAGTTGCGTCTTGTCCGCAGTCAGCCGCTCCGGAAGAAACTTGAGTGCGACTTTGCGCCCGAGTTGCTCGTCTCGCGCGAGGTAGACTTCGCCCATGCCGCCTACGCCGACGAGAGATTCAATTCGGTACCGGCCGATCAATTCCCCCTTGATCGCACCGGCGGGCTCCTTCGTTAGAAGTTCGGGAGCGATTTCGAATGCCGGTGATTCGATGAAATTTTCTGCGGACTCATGAGAGGTGATTAGAGACTCTACCTCCCGCAACAAGGCTTCATCACCCTGACAAGCTCTTTGGAGAAAAGTCGTCCTTTCATCGGGCGTGCGATCGGCGACTGCCTGAAACAGTTCGTTGACCTGCTGCCAGCGTTCAGGCGTCATCAGGTTCTCTTCCGCTCAAGGCACGATAAAGCCAGGCTTTCGCCATCGTCCATTCCCGCTCAACTGAGCGGTGCGACATTTTTAGGAACGCGGCGGTTTCTTCGACGGTCAAACCTCCGAAATAACGCAGTTCAACAATCTGGCTCTTAAGCGGGTCCAGCGCTGCCAGTTTTTCTAACGCTTCGTCCAGCGCGACCAATTCTTCCGATCGGCGTTCTGTCACGAGCGCAACGTCGTCCAACGATAGTTTGACTGCGCCGCCGCCACGTTTCAGGGCACGGCGTTCACGTGCGTGATCGACCATAATGCGCCGCATCAATTGCGCGGCCGCGGCGACAAAGTGGGTGCGATTCTGCCAGCTGCGCTTGGGATCATCGACCAGCTGCAGGTAGGCTTCGTTTAACAGCGCCGTGGTTTGCAACGTGTGACCAATGGCTTCCCGGCTCATGTAGTGATGCGCCAACCGATGCAGTTCGGGTTGCACTAATGGGATAAGCTTCTCAAGCGCGCGTTGGTCTCCGCTGCTCCAATCGCCGAGCAGTCGAGTGACTTGTGAAGGCGCGGGAAGAGTCATGCGGCCTGCTTTACCGCTGTAAATCCTAACAGGACCGAAGGCGGCATGCGACAGCAAACTTGGCGGGTTTTAACCGGCCGTTCCGCTTTAGCAACCAGAAACACATCTGTGCGGCTGCCGGAAAGAAGACGCCGCCCAGATGGAGCAATGGAAAGACGAAGAAACCAAACCAGAACTCGTATGAAACAAACATGGGACTTTAAACAGCATCTGCGCAAATTGTTTTCTGTGCTGGCAATAGCTGGTACTCTGCTTGGTTTGCCGAGCGCTCACGCGGCAACCATTACCGTAACCAACAACCGTGACAGCGGCGCCGGCTCATTGCGGCAGGCGCTCGCGGACGCCCATAACGAAGACTCGATTAACTTCGACTCTTCGCTCAAGGGGCAGACGATCACGCTTACTAGCGGCGAACTGGTCGTGAACAAAATTGTGAGCATCAACGGTCCTGGTCCAAATAATTTGGCAGTCGATGCTAACCATGCGAGCCGCGTCTTCCATGTGAGCGAAGGGGCTAGCGCGGGGATCTCCGGTTTGAGCATCGTCAACGGTTCCGCCTCCGGCCTGTATGGCGGTGGCATATACAATGACCACTCGACGTTGAGCGTGATCAACTGCACCCTCAGGGACAACTCGGCCAACGCGTCGACCGGCGCTGGCGGTGGCATCTTCAACGATGCGTCCTACGGTACGGCGACGCTGTGGGTATCCAACTGCACGCTTACCGGCAACTCCGCCGTGAACGGTCACGGCGGAGGCATCTGCAACGAAGGTTACAACGGCAGCGCGACGCTGACCGTCCTCAACAGTACAGTCAGCCGTAACTCCGCCGCTTCCGGCGGCGGAATCTACAGCGAGGGCCTCCTCGTCGGCACTGCAACGCTTGACATCCTTAACAGCACGCTCAGCGGCAACTCCGCCACTTTTGGCGGTGGCATTTACGCCCGTAGTGCTACGTCCAGCAGCGCGACGGTGCACGTGCTCTACAGCACGCTCAGCGATAACTCGGCCATTGCTTCCTCTGGCGGGGCCGGCATCTACAACGACGGCGCGATAGCGCAGCTTGCCAACACCGTGTTTAACGCTAGCAGCATCTTCAGGGCCTCCGGCATGATCGGTTCGCTTGGTTACAACCTTTGCAGCGACGATGGCAGCGGTTTCCTCACAGCGACCAGCGACCAGATCAATACCGATCCGATGCTTGGGCCTTTGCAGGACAACGGAGGTCCTACGTTCACTCACACGCTATTGAGTGGCAGTCCGGCCATTGATTCCGGCAACCCCAGCTTTGACCCATATTCTTTTAGTCCGCTGCTGCTTTATGACCAGCGCGGGGATGGTTTTGCACGTGTGGTGAACGATCACATCGATATCGGCGCATTCGAAGTACAGCCTGCACCTACGCCAACACCGACACCGACAGCAACACCCAAGCCAGTACGGACACCCCCTGCTTCGAAGGGGCTAAAAGCGATCAATGCCACCAATTCCCCCGCGGCCGGCGCCGTCAGCCCGGCGCTGGCTTCGATGACGGTGAATCCGGCCACACTGACGGGCGGCGCGAATAGCACCGGTACCGTTACGCTTAGCGCCGCGGCGCCGGTGGGCGGTGCCGTCGTCGCGTTGACGAGCAGTAACACCAATGCAGCCACGGTGCCGGCCTCCGTGACGGTGGCTGCCGGCGCCACGACGGCCACGTTCACGGTCGCCACGAAAACCTTGACCGTAGGCACAGTCGCAATCATCACCTCCACTTATGATGGCATCTCCAAAGCAGTCGGGCTCGTGGTGAACCCGCTGCTGGGTTCGTTGACGCTGAACCCTTCCGTACTGATCGGCGGCACTGGCAGCACCGGCACAGTGACACTCACCAGCGCGGCGCCGGCGGGCGGTGCCGTGGTGACGCTGACAAGCGGTAACACGAATGCAGCAACGGTTCCAGCAGCGGTCACCGTGCCTGCAGGGGCGACGAGCGCAAGCTTCGCGGTCACAACGAAGGCTGTGACGGCCGTGACGCAGGCCAACATCACGGCCACATCCGTTGGCGCCTCCAGGGTCGTCACGCTGACGCTGAATCCGCCGCTGGTCGGCGTGACCGTCAATCCGGCAGCTGTGAGCGGTGGCGTCGGCAGCACGGGCAGGGTAACGCTCGGCGCAGCGGCGCCGGTCGGTGGGGCGATCGTGACGCTGGCGAGCAACAATCTCAATGCGGCGACGGTGCCGGCATCCGTCGCGGTGGCTGTAGGCGCGACGAGCGCAACGTTCGCGGTCACAACCAAGACGGTGACCGCCGTGACGGCGGTGACCCTCACCGCCACCTACAGCGGCGTGGCCAAGACGGCCACGCTGACCGTGAATCCAACGGCCGCAGGGCTGGTCGGCGTGAGCGTCAATCCGACAGCCGTGACGGGTGGGACGGGAAGCACGGGCACGGTGACGCTCGGCAGCGCCGCGCCAGTCGGCGGCGCGATCGTGGCGCTGACGAGCAGTAACGTCAATGCAGCCACCATGCCGGCATCGGTCACCGTAGCTGCAGGGGCGACGAGTGCCACCTTCGCGGTGACAACCAAGGCGGTGACGGCGGCGACCGCCGTGACCATTACGGCCACCTACACCGGTGTCGCCAAGACTGCGACGCTGACGGTGAATCCCCCGGCAGCGCTGGCCGGCGTGAGCGTGAATCCAACGGCAGTGACGGGCGGCGCCGCAAGCACGGGCACCGTGACGCTTGGCGCGGCGGCACCGGCTGGCGGCGCGGTGGTGACGCTGGCGAGCAGCAACTTGAATGCGGCGACGGTGCCGGCCTCCGTGACTGTACCGGCCAATGCGACGACAGCTACCTTCGCAGTAACAACCAAGGTGGTGACGGTGGAGACCGCGGTGACCATCACGGCCACTTACAGCGGCCTGGCCAAGTCCGCGACGCTGACGGTGAATCCGCCGGCGGCGCTGGCCGGCGTGAGCGTCAATCCCACGGCCGTCACCGGCGCGGCGGGAAGCACGGGCACGGTGACGCTCGGCGCAGCGGCGCCGGCCGGCGGTGCGGTGGTGACGCTGGCGAG
>Ga0209474_10003737_pt1 | contig 13293 bp, 11 predicted proteins | sample GraSoiAngelo_145_FD_185902 | JGI IMG/M metagenome (GOLD analysis project Ga0209474, IMG submission 185902) | Grasslands soil microbial communities from the Angelo Coastal Reserve, California, USA - 14_1009_05_20cm (SPAdes) (version 2) | ecosystem: Environmental > Terrestrial > Soil > Grasslands...
GAGACGCTCCCCTTCGATCGCCTTGCCCCCGACGAAGAGACCGTCCGGCGCCGGCTCGAGGCGATCGATGCGCTCGGCGCCGGCGAACCGGTGGTCTGCTTCACCTCCTGGACGGCGATAACGCGACCGACGCTGGCGCCGGAGGCGCTTCGACGCTGGGGCTTCACGTTGCGGCCAGGGCAAACCTACGCGGTCGATGACCTGCTGCGCCGCCTGACCACCCTCGGGTACCGGCGGGAAGCGCTCGTGCAGGGACGCGGCGAGTTCAGCGTGCGCGGCGGCATCCTCGATTGCTTTCCGCCCGACCGGCGGCGGCCACTCCGCAGTGAATTCTTTGGCGACGAGCTGGAGTCGCTGCGCGAGTTCGAGGTGGAATCGCAGGGGTCGGTAGGTGACGTGGCCGCTGCGCGCATTCTTCCGGCGGCGGAAATCATGCTGACACCCGAGGCGGTGGCTGGCGCGGACGGACCGCTGCGCGAGATCAACTTCAGTCACACCCTTCCCGAGGTGCGCGACCAGTGGCTGACCGACATCGAGAGAGTCCGGTCCGGTGCCTACTTCGACGGGATCGAAGGCTTCCAGGCCTATCTCGATCCAGCGCAGCCGACGCTGTTCGCGCACCTGCCACAGGACGCCCTCATCCTGTCCCTCGACGGGCGGCGATCCCTGACGCAGGCCGAACAACGCGAGCAGGAACTCCAGGAGTTGGTCGCCGTCGAGATCGAACGCGGTGAGCTGCCGCAGGGATTGCGACCCGGCCTGGTGTCGATCGCGAGCCTGCGGCAGGCTGCCGGCGGTTGGCGCCGGCTCGAGGTCGCCCGTGGCGCGGAGCTGGGCTCGCTCGACCTCGGATTCGAGCCGGTCGACGCCTACGCCGGCCGGATCGACGCCTTCTCCGACCGGGTGCGCACGGATGCGCGGGCGAAATCGCGCCTCTTGATCGTGACCCAGCAGGAACCGCGGCTGCGCGAGCTGCTCGAGGACCGCGACGTCTACCCGGCCGGCGGGGTCTTTGTCTGGTCGCAGACGCCGCTGGCCGCGGGCCTGGTCGTCCTCGGCAACCAGCCGGTGGCGCAAGGCTTCCGGGTTCCCTCCCAGCAGCTCGAGGTTTACGGCGACACCGACCTCTTCGGTGGCTTGCGCCAGCGCGTCCGCCGCGGCGTGGTGCGGGCGCGCTCGGCGACCTGGGAGCTCGAGTTCGAGCCCGGCGACCTGATCGTCCATGTCGACCACGGGATCGGGCGCTTCACCGGCATGCGGCTGATGGGCGACGAGGGCCAGGAGCGCGAGTACATGCAGCTCGAGTACGCCGAGGGCGACAAGCTCTACGTGCCGGTCGAGCACCTGGATCGCATTCAGAAATATGTCGGCGGTGGCGACGCGGCGCCGAAGTTGCAGCGGCTCGGGACGGGCGAATGGGACCGGGCAAAGCGCAAAGTGCGCGAATCCGTTGAGGAGGTCGCGCACGATTTGCTCGACCTCTATTCGAAGCGGCAGCTCGTCGAGGGCCACGCCTTTTCGGAGGACGGACCCTGGCAACACGAGCTGGAGCAGTCGTTCGCCTACGACGAGACCCCGGACCAGGTCCGGGTGCTGGAGGAGATCAAGGTGGACATGGAGGACTCGCGTCCGATGGACCGCCTACTCTGCGGCGACGTTGGCTTTGGCAAAACGGAGCTCGCGGTGCGCGCCGCGTTCAAGGCCGTCATGGACGGCAAGCAGGTGGCCGTCCTGGTGCCGACCACGGTGCTCGCCCAGCAGCACTACCTGACGTTCCGCGACCGCTTCCAGCCGTTCCCGGTCAAGGTCGACATGCTGTCGCGCTTTCGCTCGGATGCCGAGGCGACCGACGTCCTGCGGCGCTTGATGGTCGGGGAGGTCGACGTCGTGATCGGCACCCACCGGCTGCTGCAAAAGGATGTGCGCTTCAAGGACCTCGGCCTGGTGGTCCTGGACGAGGAGCAACGCTTCGGCGTGATGCAGAAGGAGAAGCTCAAGCAGCTCCGTGCCTCGGTCGACGTCCTCTCGCTGTCCGCAACGCCGATCCCGCGCACCCTGCATATGGCGCTGGCCGGCATTCGCGACCTGTCTGTCATCCAGACGCCTCCCGAGGAACGCCTGCCGATCAAGACCTTCGTGACGGCGGACGACGACGACCTGATCAAGGAGGTCATCCAGCGCGAGCTACAGCGTGGGGGCCAGGTCTTCTATGTGTACAACCGGGTGCAAACGATCAAGAAGGCCGAGGAGCGGGTCAAGCGGCTGGTGCCGCAGGCGCGGGTGGTGGTCGGCCACGGACAGATGCCGGAGTCGACGCTCGCCGACGTGATGCTGAAGTTCATCAAGGGCGACGCCGACGTGCTGGTTTGCTCGACGATCATCGAATCGGGGCTCGACATCCCCAACGCGAACACCATCGTGGTGGTCGACGCCCACCGTATGGGGCTGGCGCAGCTCTATCAACTGCGTGGGCGGGTCGGCCGTGCCGGCCAACGGGCCTACGCCTATTTCCTCTACAACCCGCTGCGGTCGCACTCGGAGAACGCCGACAAGCGGCTCGATGTCATCTCCGAGCTGCACGACCTGGGATCGGGATTCAAGCTGGCCCTCAAAGATCTCGAGATCCGCGGGGCGGGGAACCTGTTGGGGGTCGAGCAGCACGGTGCCATCGCCGCCGTCGGCCTCGAGCTCTACAACTCGATGCTGCGCGACGCGGTCGAGTCGCAGAAGACCGGGACGCCGGTCGAGATGCCTGCCGGGCTCACGCTCGACCTGCCGATCGAGCACTTCCTGCCGCGGGAGTACGTGCCCGACGAGAAACTGCGGCTGCAGGTCTACCACGACCTGGCGGCAGTGGTCGACGAGCAGGGCCTCGAGTCGGCCGAGCGCAACCTGGCTGACCGCTTCGGCAAGCCGCCCGCACCGGTGCGCAACCTTCTCTATGCGTTGCGGGTCAAGCTGCTCGCCCGCGCGGCCGGGATCGCGGCGGTCGAGACCGACGGCGACTGGCTGGTGATGCGCCTGCCGGCCGGCTGGAACGGTGACGAGCGGCGCCTCGAGTCACAGTTCCGATCGATCCTGTACGTCCGCTTTGGGAAAGTGCGGATCTCGATGCCCCAGGCCGGCGCCCAGTGGAAAGACCGCCTGATCGACGTGCTGGGCGAGATCGAACGCTTAGGCCGGATCGCCCTAGCCGTCTAGCGAGATCACCTAGCATGATCCCCGTGCCGCCGCGTCGCGTCTTCACCACGGGCCGCAAATGGGAGGCCATCGTCGGCTATGCCCGCGCGGTCCGCATTGGTCCGTCGATCGAGATCTGCGGCTGCGCGCCGACCGCGGACGACGGCTCGACGGTGGGCAAGGGGGATATCTACGTGCAGACGCGGCAATGCCTGCGCGTCATCGGCGAGGCACTGGCCGGCGTGGGCGCCGGCTTCGACGATGTCACGCGGACTCGGATCTTTACGACGGCGCCGCGCCGCTGGCGCGAGATCGGCCGGGCCCACGGCGAGGTCTTCGGCGCCATCAAGCCGGTGACCTCGCTGGTCGGGGTGCGTGGCCTCCTCGACCCCGAATGGCTGGTGGAGATCGAAGCGACGGCGTATCGTGCCGGCGACTAGAACGATGGCGGACGACACCGAGCGGATCCGGGAGCTGGTGGAGGTCGTCCGGCGCCTGCGCTCGCCGCAGGGCTGTCCCTGGGATCGCGAGCAGACCCATGCGTCGCTACGGGCCACCATGCTCGAGGAAGCCTATGAGGTCCTGGAGGCGATCGATGAGCTGTCGATTCCCAAGCTCCGCGAAGAGCTGGGCGACGTTTTGCTGCAGGTTTTGATGCAGTCAGACATCGCTGCTGAGGCTGGTGACTTCACTGTCGGCGACGTCGCGGACGCGGTCCGTGAGAAGCTGGTTCGGCGCCATCCCCACGTCTTTGGCCAGACCGTCGTCAGCGGTTCCGACGAAGTGGTTCGGAACTGGGAGGCGCTCAAGGCGGTGGAATATGGCCGGGAGTCGGCGCTGGACGGGGTGCAGCGGTCCCTGCCGGCGCTGCAGTGGGCCTGGTCCTTGCAACGCCGGGCGGCCAACGTGGGCTTCGACTGGCCGAGCGTCGACGGCGCGCTGGACAAGGTGCGGGAGGAGCTCGAAGAGCTACGCGAGGCGCCCACCGTCGAGGCCCGCGAGGCGGAGTTTGGCGATTTGCTGTTCACCCTGGTCAATGTCGCCCGCAAGCTCGGCATGAACCCCGAGGACGCCCTTCGCGCCGCGACCGGCCGCTTCGAGGCGCGTTTTCGGATCATGGAGCAGAAGGCGAAGGCGCAGGGACAGGATCTCAAGGACCTCCCGATCGAGGAGCTGGACCAGTACTGGGAGGCCGCCAAGCGCAACGGATGACGCCATCGCGAGTCGACGGGCCTTGCCAACCCGGGGAACCGTCCCTATAATCGGTCCGTTTTCGGGCCGGCTTGATCTTGAAACGATCCCAGACTACGTCTTGAGCACCTCCGAACCCAAAGCCTCCCGCGCGAAGGTCCACCTCGCCGCGCCCGATCGGCTGATTTGGCTTGTCGTCGGGGCGATAGTTCTCTGGGGAGTGTGGGCGTTCGGATCGGAACTGGTACTCAACCTGCGGCTGAATCATGAGGTGCAGACGTTGCGCGACGGAAACGCGCAGCTCGCCGCCTCCAACGAGCAGACCAAGAAGGAACTCGCCATCGGAGGCTCACCCGGTGCCATGGAGGAAGCCGCTCGCAAGTCCGGCTTTGCTCGGCCGGGAGAGCAGGTTTATGTCATCGTTAAGCCAAGTGACTCGGCGGCAGCGGCCGTGGTTGGATCGGCAAGCCCGGCGGCGGCACCGAGCGCGAGGCAATCAGTTAGCAAGCAAGACGGCGGCGGCGTAATCGGCAGAATCGAGAATTGGTGGAGGAGCTTATGGCATTAGGAGGGTCTGCGGGTTAGGTGGCAGTAACGCCTGGAACGGTAGTCGAAGGGACGGTCGTCGGGATAACGAACTTCGGGGCATTCGTACAGATCGAGGGATCGGGGACAGGGCTGGTTCATATTTCTGAGATCGCGAACGAGTACGTCCGCGATGTCAACAACCACGTGAAGATGAACGACAAGGTCAAGGTCAAGGTCCTCAATGTGGACGTGACCAACGGGAAGATGGACCTGTCGTTGAAGCAGGCGGCCGTGCCGGACGGTCCGGTCGGAATGTCCGCACCCGTCTTACCGCGCTCGTACCGCCGCGGCGGCCGCGGTAAGCGGGAGCTGCCGGAGGGCGCCGACCCGATTTTCGAGGAGAAGCTCTCAAAGTTTTTGAAGACCAGCGAAGAGCGCCTGCTCGACATCAAGCGCAATATCGAAGCCAAGCGAGGCGGCCGCTTCAAGTAGGCCCCGCCAATCGGCTTGACGGGGGCGATTGGACGCGCCTAGAATGACGCTCTCGCCTCGAAGTGAGGCTGCGCGCGGCGTGGAGCAGTGGAAGCTCGTCGGGCTCATAACCCGAAGGTCGCGAGTTCGAATCTCGCCGCCGCAACCAAGCTAGTGACAGAGGAGCCCGCGGGCTCCTCTTTTCATTTCCGGGCGGTCATGATCGCCCACTCGGAGCGTTGCGTCAGCCGAATTGAGCGATCGCGCGCCAGCATCTCTTCGAGCTGCTGCAGACCGAGCCGGTACTCGAGCGGCGGCAGCATCGCCAGCGTCGAGATATAGCGGCCGCGCACGCGGTCGACGACGTCGGCGATGTCCAGTTGCCGAGGCTCGTCGATCAGCTGGACCCGCGGCTCATCGAACCCGGCCCGGCGCAGCTCGGCACTCAGCACCGCGGCCGACGGAAAGCGCGGCCGGTCGATGACGGCGATGCTGGGGAAGTAGGGATTCAGATAAAAGTCCTCGACGTGCCGGGGGGTGAACGTCCAGAGGCTCAGCTGCCCACCAGGTCGCAGGATGCGGCGCGCCTCGGTGAACGCGCGCACCCGCTGGCGGAGCAGATGGACCACCATCACCATCATCACGAGCGCGGCCGTCCCCTCGCCCAGCGGCAAGCGGTAGGCGCTCCCCCGAACCCAGTCGACGCGGCCGGCCGCATCCTTGCCGCGCGCCACATCGAGCATGCGCACCTCCGCATCGACGCCCATGACGCGCGCCGGCGTCATGGCGGACACTGGCAGCGTCAAGCGGCCCGTGCCGCACCCGACCTCGACGACCTGGTCGCCGGGCTGCAGGGCCGCCTCGCGCAGCATGGTTTCCAGCCGCGCGCGATCGCCCGCAGACAGCGGCCGCAGTGCGTCATAGCGGGGCGCGAGCTCAGCGAATGACGGCGACATCCTTGCTAAACTAACCGATGCTCTGGGCGGAGTAGCTCAGTGGTAGAGCAACCGGCCCATACCCGGTATGTCGCAAGTTCGATCCTTGCCTCCGCCATTTCCATGATGCTCCCCAGCCGGGTCGCCATCGCCGTCAGCCTCCATCACATCTTCGAGCCGGGCGAGCGCGTCGTGGTCGCGGTCTCGGGCGGACCCGATTCGCTGGCCTTGCTCTCGGTCCTGCGCGAGATTCTTCCGGCTGTTCCCCTGCACCTCACCGTGGCCCATTTCGACCACGCCTGGCGTCCGGATAGCCAGGACGATCGCGACTTCGTGGCGTCGATGGCGGCCAAGTGGGGCTACGAGTTTCAAACTGCCCGCGCCGCTGGCGGCACGCCACATACGGAGAGCGCGGCCCGCACCGCCCGCTACGCGTTCCTGCGCCGGATCGCCGGCGAGACCAACAGCACCGCCATCGCGTTGGGCCACACGCAGGATGACCAGGTCGAGACCCTCCTACTCCATCTGCTTCGAGGCAGCGGCTCGCGAGGGCTGGGCGCGATGCGACGTCGTGACCGGGACCTGGCGCGGCCGCTCCTCGACATCTCGCGGCATCAGATCGAAACCTACCTGGCGCGACTCCACCTCACGCCCCGGCGGGATCCGAGCAACGAGGATCCGCGATTCACCCGTAATCGCCTGCGCCAGCAGCTTCTCCCGGCGATCGATGCCTTCGACTCCGGCGCGCGCGAGCTGCTGGCGCGCACCGCCGACATCCTGGGCGAAGAAGACCGCTATCTCGATGACGCGATCGCCCACCTGTCCGACGATCTCGTCCGCGACCGCGTCGCGTTTGCGAAGCTGCCGCCGGCCTTGCAGCGGCGCCTCGTCCGCCGGCTGGTCCCTGCCGCGGGCTTTCTCGAGGTGGAAGCCCTTCGTCGCGGCGAGCCGCCGGCGAACACCGCACCAGAGCGCGAGGCGCCCGCGCACCTCGCGGTCACGACCTGCGCCTGTGATCCCGCGACGTTCAAGGCCCGCGACCAGGTCGGTCACCTCGACGGCGACCTGGTCCAGCTGCCGCTGTTGGTGGCCACACGACACCCGGGCGACCGGATGCGGCCGCTCGGCCAAAAGAGCGCCAAACGGCTCCAGGACATCCTCGTCGACGCCCATGTTCCGCGACACCTCCGTGACAGCCTGCCGGTGGTTTGGGACCGCGAAGAAATCGTCTGGATCCCCGGCGTCACCGTGGCGGAAAGCAAGCGCGTCACCTCCGCGACACGCCACCAGCTCCATCTCGAAATAGAGCGCAGCTGAACTCGTTCTACTTCGTGTTGGTTAACAAGATTCTTAAAAAACCGGTGTTAAGATAGCGTGGCCATGAGAGGCCGAAACCGCAACATCTTTTACTTCATCCTGCTCGCGGGTTTGCTGGCGATCATCTGGGCGAGTTACAAGAGTTTCAACACGATCGCCGCGCCCCAGGATAAGACGACCGCCGACCTGATCGCGGCGGCCGACGCCCACCAGATCGATCACGCCACCATCAAGTCGAACGGCACCGAGATCACCTGGGATTACCAGGGCAACCACTACAAGACGATCTTCCGCGACACCTTCCAGATCGAGCAGATCCTGCGCGATGACAAGATCAACTTCAACACCGAGGCGCCGAGCTCGTCGAACCTCCTCCTCTCCGTCATCCTGCCGAACGTCATCCTCTTCCTGGTGATCGGCGGCTTCATGTGGTACATGCTTCGCCAGACCCAGAGCGGTAACAACCAGGCAATCTCCTTCGGTCGCAGCCGCGCCCGCCTGCTCAGCGGTGACAAACCGGCGGTGACGTTCAACGACGTCGCCGGGGTGGAGGAGGCCAAGCAGGAGCTCACCGAGATCGTCGAGTTCCTCAAGTTCCCGGAGAAATTCACCGCGCTCGGCGCCCGCATCCCTAAAGGGGTGCTGATGGTCGGCCCGCCGGGGACGGGCAAGACGCTACTCTCCAAGGCGGTCGCCGGTGAGGCGGGCGTCCCCTTCTTCAGCATCTCCGGCTCCGAGTTCGTCGAGATGTTCGTCGGCGTCGGCGCCTCGCGCGTGCGCGACCTCTTCGACCAGGCGAAGAAGAACTCGCCCTGCATCGTCTTCGTCGACGAGATCGACGCCGTCGGTCGCCAGCGCGGCGCCGGCCTCGGTGGTGGTCACGACGAGCGCGAGCAGACCCTCAACCAGTTGCTCGTCGAGATGGACGGTTTCGAGACCAACACCCACGTGATCGTGATCGCGGCCACCAACCGCCCCGACGTCCTCGACCCGGCGCTCTTGCGGCCGGGCCGTTTCGACCGCCACGTGACGCTCGATCGGCCGGACATCCGCGGCCGCCGCGCGATCCTCGAAGTGCACGCGCGCAACAAGCCGTTCGACGGGCAGGTCGACCTCGAAGTCCTCGCCCGCCAGACGCCTGGGTTCAGCGGCGCCGACCTGAGCAACCTTATTAATGAGGCGGCGATCCTTGCCGCGCGCAACAACAAGAAAGCGATCGGCCAGCTCGAGCTCGAGGAAGCGATCGCGCGCGTGATCGCGGGCCCCGAGCGGAAGTCGCGCATGATCACCGAGCGCGAGAAGAACGTCATCGCCTACCACGAGATTGGCCACGCGCTGGTCGCGAAGTCGCTGCCCAATGCCGATCCGGTCCACAAGGTGTCGATCATCTCGCGCGGCATGGCGCTCGGCTGGACGATGCAGCTGCCCACCGAGGACCGCTACCTGGTGTCGCGCAGCGAGCTCAACGACGATATGGCCGTCATCCTCGGCGGCCGCGTCGCCGAGGAGCTCATCTTCGGCGACATCACCTCGGGGGCCTCGGACGACATCGGTAAGGCCACCAAGCTGGCGCGCCGGATGGTAACCGAGTGGGGAATGTCGGAAAAACTCGGTCCGCTCACCTTCGGCCACAAGGAAGAGCTCGTTTTCCTCGGCCGCGACCTGGGCGAGCAGCGGAATTACAGCGAAGAGGTCGCCGGGGAGATCGACCAGGAGGTGCACCGCCTCGTCGACGCCGGCTACCAGCGCGCCAAGAAGATTCTGACGGAGCGCCGCGACAAGCTCGTCCAGCTTGCGGAGTACCTCAAGACCGAAGAAACGATCGAGGGATGGCAGATGGACGCTGTCATCAACTCGCCCGACGGCAAGGTGCCGCCGGTCCCGGAGCGGCCCAAGGCCGAAACGCCCCGCCCGGCGCCGACGCAGCCCAAGGCCGACGACCGCGGGCCCGAGATCCCGCCCGGCCGCCTGGAGCCAACGCCCGCGTAGGGTTAAAAACGGTCCTCGCGCCGCCCTGGGTAGGTAGCAATATCGGGGCGTACTTATCGTCACAGGCGGTGTGAGCTATCTGGGAAGGCTCGCATGGCCACAGGTCGTGATCATCGCCGTCGTCGCGATCGTCCTGTTATTCACCATGCTATTGGGCGGCAGCTTCTACCTACGCTGCGGGCTCCGTTGTGATGCTCACGGTTTGCCGGCTGGGTTCGTTACCGAGCTGAACCTCAGGTCACATCCCGAGGCGTCACTCGACTACCCAGGCTCAAAGGTCTTAGAGACTCGGGTATATCCCGAGCCCACATCAGACTTTGATGGCCCTGCGCAAGCCAGCATACAGACGCAGCTGGAAGCCACAGGAACGGTTCCCACTGACTCCTATCCCCAGGCCATCTTTGACTGGTACGCCGCCTACCTGACGGCGCATGGCTGGCGGGCGGTCGGCCAGCCAGGCTCACAGACGTTCACCAGAGGCGTGCGCGAGATCTTTGAAGTCAACTTCAACACGAAAGTCTCTCCGGATGGATGGGTGCAGTATTCGACCGCGTATCGGATCGTGGGATGCAGGGCGGTCAACCATTTGCATCCGAACGTTCCCTGTTAGGTGTCTGCGCGCCGTAGAAGCGCGACTGAGGCGGCAGGACATCCGTCTCTCGGCGCGTTATATTGGGAGCGACCGCTTGGATCCCTGGGACCGAGACGGAACCATGCAAAAGCCGACCATCGCCATCATCGGACCCGGCCGCGCCGGATCGGCGCTGGGGCGCGCCCTTCGCAAGGCCGGCTACACCATCGCCGCGGTCAGCGGCCGCAACCCGGACAATGTCCGCAACCTTGCGGAGGAACTGGGCGCCAAGGCCTGCCAGACCCCGGCGACCACCATCGATCTGGCCGACCTGACGATCCTCGCCGTTCCCGACGACGTCATCCTGCCGCTGGCGACCGAGATGGTCGACTCCCTCTGCTCGGCGGCGGGCAAGGCTGCTGTCCACCTCAGCGGTGCCCAGGATCGTGCTGCCTTGCGGCCGCTCGCGCGGCAGGGGAGCCTCCGTACCGGTGTTTTCCATCCGCTGCAGACCTTTCGGCGGGGTCCCGAGGCGGCCCAGAATGTCGCGGACAGCTACTTCGGCATCGATGCCGACCCGCCCCTGCGCGACCAGCTGATGCAGATGGCACGCGATCTCCATGGTCATCCCTTCGACTTGGGCGGAATCGATCTCGCCCTCTACCATGCCGCCGCGGTCTTCGCTGCGAATTACCCAACGACGCTGCTGGCGGAAGCGATCACACTGGCCGTCGAGGCTGGGCTCCCCGCCGAGACCGCGCGCCAGGGCATGACGACGCTGCTCGCTGGCGCGGTCAACAACCTTCGTAACCTCGCGCCTGCCGACGCCATCACCGGGCCCGCCTCGCGCGGCGACCAGGGCACGATCGAGCGCCACCTCGAGGCGTTGAAGCGCGATCCCGAACTCCAGCGCCTCTACCGGCTCCTCGCCGATCGCACAAAACTGCTGAGCGCAAACAAGGAGGCCGCCGCATGACGACCAACGTCCGCGATCTTCGGAAATGGAAGACCGAAGGCACCAAATTCACGATGCTGACCTGCTACGACTACAGCACGGCGCGCTGGCTCGACCGCGCCGGGATCCCGGTGCTGCTAGTGGGCGACAGCCTGGGAACGACCATGCTCGGCTACCCCGACACCCTCAGCGTGACGATGGAGGACATGATCCGCCACTCCGGTGCTGTGGCCCGCGGCGCGCCGGGCGCCCTGGTCATCGGCGATATGCCGTTCATGGCCTACCATGCCTCCGCTGAGGACGCGATCCGAAACGCCGGTCGTTTTCTACAGGAAGCCCGCGTCTCCGCGGTGAAGATGGAGGGCGGCGGTCGCGTGATCGAGTACACCAAGCAACTGACCGCGATGGGCATCCCGGTGATGGGGCACCTCGGGCTGACACCCACCTTCGTCAACCAGTTTGGTGGCTACCGGGTGCAGGGCCGCAGCGACGAGGCGGCGGAGCAGATCCTCGCCGATGCGAGGGCGTTGGAAGACGCCGGCGCCTTTGCCGTCGTCCTGGAGGCGATCCCCAGCGCGCTCGGCCAGCGGGTCACGCAGGCGTTGACGATTCCCACCATCGGCATCGGCGCCGGGCCTCAGTGCGATGCCCAGGTACTCGTCATTCAGGACGTCCTCGGCTTGAATCCGGACCACGTCGCCAAGTTCGTTCGCCAGTACGCCAAACTCGGCGAGGCGATCGAAGCCGCCGCGCGCTCGTTCGACCAGGACGTGCGTAGCGGCGCTTTCCCCACCACTGAGCACGAGTACTCCGCCCGCTAAGGCCGCCGTCATCGAGTCGGCGAACGCCATGCAGGAGCAGGCGGTCGCCTGGCGCCACGCCGGCGACGAGATCGGCGTCGTCCCCACTATGGGGGCGCTCCACGCCGGCCATGACAGCCTGGTCGCCCGCGCGCGGCGCGAAAACCAGCGCGTGATCGTCACCGTGTTCGTCAACCCGGCCCAGTTCGGTCCGAACGAGGACTTCGCGCGCTACCCGCGACCCTTCGACCAGGACCGCGCCCGGCTCGAGGCGCTTGGCGTGGATGCCATCTTCCACCCGGCGGTCGACCAGATCTATCCGCCGGCATTCAAGACCCGCGTTGATCCCGGCCCACTTGCGGAGGTCCTCGAAGGCAAGAGCCGTCCCGGCCACTTCGCCGGCGTGCTAACGGTGGTGCTCAAGCTCTTCAATCTGACCCAGCCGAAGCGCGCCTACTTCGGGCAGAAGGACTTCCAGCAGGTGGTCCTGGTGCGTCAGCTGGTCCGCGATTTCGGCCTCCCCGTCCGGATCGTCGCCGTGCCCACCGTCCGGCACACGGATGGCCTGGCGATCAGCTCCCGAAACGCCTATCTGGACCCCGGTCAACGTCAGCTCGCGCCGGCTGTCCATCACGCCATCACGGAGGCGGCACACGGGTTCGCCGGCGGTGAAACCGACCCGGTCCGGCTGGAGGCCCTGACCCGTGAACGCCTGGCGGCCACGCCGGGCCTGGTTCTCGACTACGTGGCGGTGGTCGATGACACTACGCTGAGTCGTCCGGCGCATGCCATCCCGGGCAACGTTTTGGCGGTCGCTGTTAAACTTGGATCAATCAGATTGATCGATAACGTGGTACTGGGAGCGGAGCGCCTCTGAGTTCAGAACGGCGCTCGAAGGCGAAGGGGCGAGTCACAACTTCAAAAGCCAAAGGGAAGCCGACCGCCAAGCCGGCACGCCCAAAACTCGCGTCCCTAGCCAAGAACGGGTCGTCCGCGGCCAAAAAGACGGCATCGGCCGCAGCCACCCGGCCTAAGGCGGCGGTTCCCCGGAGCCAGCCCACGACGCAGGTTCCGGTCGTGAGCAGTCCGCCGGTGGCTCAACCGGTGCCGGCTCAGCCGCCGCTGGCTCCGGGCGTACCAATCATGCCCTTCCCCCGGCCAACGATCCTCGGCCTCGGCTCGCCCTGGCGGACTGCCGGCCGCCCGCCGGGAATGCCGCCTCGCCCGGCCCCGGTCCCACACCCGGCGCCGGCACCCCAGCCGCGCCCGGCCGCCGTCCCCGTGGTCACCATGCGCTTTCCCATGAGCGCGGTGGACAAGTTGATCAAGGAGGCGCTCGCTGAGGACGTGGGTGAC
>Ga0209474_10003738_pt1 | contig 13292 bp, 9 predicted proteins | sample GraSoiAngelo_145_FD_185902 | JGI IMG/M metagenome (GOLD analysis project Ga0209474, IMG submission 185902) | Grasslands soil microbial communities from the Angelo Coastal Reserve, California, USA - 14_1009_05_20cm (SPAdes) (version 2) | ecosystem: Environmental > Terrestrial > Soil > Grasslands ...
GCCGGTTCCAAACGCAAGGTGCCGGTTTGGCGTGCGGCCGATATCGAATGATTCCGGATCGGGGAATTGCTGGGGATCGCGGTTGGCCGCGCCGATGCAAAGCGTTACCAAAGTTCCGGGGGCCAGTGTCACGCCGCCGAGCTCGACCTGCGCGGTGGTGATGCGGTTGCCGAGCTGGTTGGAGCTTTCAAACCTCAGGATTTCCTCGACTGCGCTCTTGATCAAGTCAGGATGTTCGATCAGGCGTTGCTTCTGCTCCTGGTGCGCCGACAACGCGACCAGTCCGTTGCCAATCAGATTGGTGGTGGTTTCGTGTCCGGCGTTGAGCAGAAAGATGCAGTTGTGCAGCAATTCCTTTTCGCTCAGCCGCTCGCCATTGTCCTCGCCCTGAATGAGGCGTGTCAGCACGTCGCGTTCCGGATTGCCCGGTTTGGCCCGTCGCCGCGCCACCAGAACTTCGAGGTAGCTAAGGAAATCCTTGACCGCTTTGTTGCCGCGGGCAAACGCTTCTGCTGAAATCACCGGTTCGAGCGCGCCCAAGATCGCCAGCGACCAGTCGCGCAACGGGGCGCGCTCCTCGCGCGGAACGTCGAGCAGGTTTCCGATCACCTCGATCGGGATCGCGGCGGCGAAATCATCGATCAGATCGACCTTGCGCTTTGCGGCGATGGCATCGAGCAGCCCGTCCACCAGCGCGATCAGATCGCCTTCCATCGAAGCGATTGCGCGCGGCGATAGCGCGCCCATGATGAGCCGCCGCACGCGGGTATGCGCTGGGGGATCGTTGAAAACGAGGCTGGTGGTGTGGTGCTCGTAAAGCGGCGAATCGCCGTATTTCGGCGCGAACTCCTTTTTCTTGTCGGAGGAGAAAATCCTGGTGTTCTTGTAGGCGCTGACCAGATCGTCATAGCGCGTGAGGAAATACGAACCGTTCGCGAGCAGCTTGACAGGCTCGTGCTCCCGCAGTGCACGATAGGTCGGATAGGGGTCGGCATAGAATTCCGGCGTCAGCTTCTCGATGTCGAAAGTGGCCGCCAGCTCTCGCGCGTTCGCATCCATGCTGTCATACTCTTTGAGGGAGACGGATATGCCGTTTTCGCTATTTCCGAAAGCGGGACTGAGGTTACAGTCGCGCCGGAATACAGTCTCGCCTAACCGACTGGAAGAGAAAATGCACGCGCGCACGGAAGCAGCTTCCGAAACAACGTCCGAAATTACGCAATCCTGGCCCGAGGATATATTCAATATCTTGCGGCGCTTCGATGTCGCTCAGGTGCCCTACGTTCCCGATGCCGGGCATTCGCAACTGATCGAGCGGGTGCTCGGCGCATCCTCGATGCGCGCGATCCCGCTGACGACGGAGGAGGAAGGCGTGGCGCTCTTGGCCGGGGCCTGGGCAGGCGGCCAGCGCGGCGTATTGCTGATGCAGTCGAGCGGCGTCGGCAACTGCGTGAACATGCTGTCGCTGACGCAGATTTTCCGTTTTCCGTTCCTGACGCTGGTGACGATGCGCGGCGAATGGGGAGAGTTCAATCCCTGGCAGGTGCCGATGGGATCGAGCACGGCGGGCGTTTTCGAGTTGTCTGGCATCAAGGTGTTGCGGGCCGCCCACGCCAATGAGGTGCGGGAGGTCGTCGAGGCCGCTGCCGGGCAGGCTTATGAAGCCTGCACGCCGACTGCCGTGCTGTTGTCGCAGCGACTGATCGGCGCAAAGGTGTTCACCAAATGAGCAAGGCAAACCTTCTCGACCGCCGCCGCGTGGTTTCCAGTCTCCTGGCCGAGCGCAACGATGCAATCGTGGTTGGCGGGCTCGGCGCTTCCACCTACGACATCGCCGCTGCGGGCGATCACGATCGTAATTTCTACCTGTGGGGCGCGATGGGCGGCGCGGTCATGATCGGGCTCGGGATTGCGCTGGCGCAGCCCAAGCTGCCTGTGGTGGTGATCACGGGTGATGGCGAGATGCTGATGGGTATGGGCAGTCTTGCGACTGTCGGCCTGCAGAAGCCGAAAAATCTCACGATCGTCGTGCTGGACAATGAGGTCTATGGCGAGACCGGCGGGCAGGCGAGCCATACTGCGGCGACCGTCGACCTCGTCAGCCTTGCCAGCGCGTGTGGCATCAGCGATTCGCGCGCCATGGCGACGATGGCCGAAATCGAAGCCTTCGCGCCCGGCATGCACAACGTCCAGGCTGGACCGCGCTTTGCCAGCGTCAAGATCGACAGCGCGAACCTGGAGCGCGTGCTCTCCAGCCGCGACGGCAGCTTTATCGTCAACCGCATCCGTGGGGCGCTCGGGTTCAACCCGATTTAAGCGTTCACGGCGCCGTGTGCAGCGCAGCAATTCCTTGACTTTCGCCAAGGTGAGTGCTTACTCACGATATGAGCACTTTGCGAATGACTGGCGACTTGCGCCGGCAGCTGATCCTGAACGCCGCGAAACGTTGCTTTGCGCGCCACGGGTTTGCCGGCACCACGACCAAAAGCCTCGCGGCCGCGGCCTCGGTTTCCGAGGGTCTGCTGTTCAAGCACTTTCCGACCAAATCGGCGCTCTACGCGGAAATCCTGGTCGAGGCTTGCGAGGCGGATCCGGCCCTGCATCGGTTGCTGGAGCTGGAGCCCTCGACCGAGACCCTGGTGGTGCTGATCCGCGAGATGGTGCGCCATTTTCAACACGTCGCGGAAACACCCGACCAGCAGGAAGCCCAGCGTCTCAGGCTGATGATCAGCAGCCATCTCGATGACGGAGAATTCGCGAGACTTTGTTATGAGAAGATCGGCGACCTGATCGGACCTGTATTCATTGCATCGCTCGAGCAGGCGGTGACGGCAGGGGACGCTACCCGGATCGGGAGCGCGCCGTTGAACCTGTTCTGGTTCGCCCACCACGCGGTACTAACGGCGACGCTGTCGCGCCTGCCATCCGTGCCATGCCTTTCCTATGGCAACGCCGCCAATCTCGAACGTCAGCTTTGCGAATTTATTCTTCGCGGAATTGGACTAAACGAAGCCGCAATTGCCTTTCACCTGGATCACGAATTGTCGAGATCTCTGGAGCAAACGGTAACCGCAGAAAGTGCATAACAAGATGAACATTGTGAACGAAGCCAATATTTCCGGTAAGCCGTTAACCGAAAAACCGCGCCGTCCCATTCGGATGCTGCGCTGGTTCGTGATCGTCGGAACTGTTTTGGCCGTGGTGGTCGGCGGCTTGGTCGGGTTCAATTACCTCCGCAGCCAAGGGATCAAGCAATTCTTCGCCAGCAATAAGCCGCCGCCGGCCAGCGTCACTGTCGCCGAGGCCAAATCCGAGGTCATTCCGAACCTGTTGAGCGCGGTTGGCGATCTCGCCGCCGTGCATCAGGTCAATGTCACCTCTGACGTCAGCGGCCGCGTCACCGACATCATGTTCACCGGCGGTTCCAGTGTGAAGGCCGGAAATCCGCTGGTGCAATTGTTCGATGCTCCTGAGCAAGCCGATCTCGCAAACTTCAAGGCACAGGCGACCGTGGCGCAGCTATCGCTCGACCGCGCCAAGCAGCTCGCCTCGCGCCAGTTCGGTCCGCAAGCGACCGTCGATCAGGCGCAGGCGGCCTACGATCAGGCCAACGCCGGGATTGCGAGGACACAGGCGATCATTTCGCAAAAGCTGGTGCGCGCGCCGTTTGATGGCGAACTCGGCGTCCGGCATGTTGAAGTCGGCCAGTACCTCACCGCGGGCACGCAGGTCGTGACGCTGACCGATTTGTCGCAGCTCTACGCCAACTTCACGGTGACGGAGAAGGACAGCGGCCAGCTCAAGGTCGGACAGACCGTGCGCGTCGCGGTTGATGCTTATCCCGACCGGGTATTTGAAGGCAAGATCAACGCGATCGAACCTCAGATCGCCACTGAAACGCGAAACATCCGTGTACAGGCGACACTGGACAATCCCGATCACGTCCTCAAGCCCGGAATGTTCGCGACCACGACCGTCGTGCTTCCGGAGAAGCCGCCGGTTGTCACGGTGCCCGAAACCGCGGTCGATTACACACTCTATGGAGATTCGGTTTTCCTCATCACCGAGAAGAAAGAGGACAGCGGCAATACCAGCCTGACTGCCGTTCGCACTTTTGTGCGTACCGGCAGTCGGGTCGAGGGTCGCGCCGAAATCAGCAGCGGGTTGAAGCCCGGCGATCGCGTAGTGGCCGTCGGCCAGCTTAAGCTGCAGTCGGGGGCGGCCGTGGCCATCTCCACCGATCCGCCGCCGCCGATTCCGGCAAATCCGCCGCGTTACTAATGCATGATCCGGAGTCGACGAACGCGAAGCGTTTGTCCGGAGACGATACTTAAACAAACAAGGTTAGCTCGTGACCGTTTCAGTCTAATCGGCTCATGACCTAACGCCTCGGAGCGCATTGCGATGGTATGGACCGATATTTTCATCAAGCGACCCGTGCTGTCGGTCGTGGTCAGTCTGCTTATTCTTCTGATCGGGTTCAGGGCCGCCACGAGTTTGCCCATCCGGCAGTATCCGAAACTATCCAACACGGTCGTCAACGTCACAACGGTCTACCCCGGTGCGTCCGCGGAACTGATTCAGGGGTTCATTACAACGCCGCTCGAGCAGGCCGTCGCCTCGGCCGAAGGCGTCGACTACATCACTTCATCATCTGTGCAAGGCACCAGCACGATTCAGGTCTACATCAAGCTCAATTTCGATCCCAACCAGGCGCTGACCGAAGTTCTCGCCAAGGTGAATTCGGTCAGATATCTGATCCCGAAAGAGTCGAACGATCCGATCGTGAACAAGACCACCGGCCAGACTACGGCTGTGATGTATCTCGGCTTCTCCAGCGAAGTGCTGTCGGGATCGGCGATCTCGGATTATCTGACGCGGGTGGTGCAACCGGTGCTTTCGACCGTCGACGGCGTCGCCTCGGCCGATATCCTGGGCGGTCAGACGTTCGCGATGCGGCTATGGCTCGATCCCGTCCGCATGGCTGGCCGCAACGTTTCCCCGACCGACGTTTCCGCGGCGATCGCCGCCAACAACTTTCAAGCCGCCGCCGGCCAGGCCAAGGGCTATTTGATCGTCTCCAACGTCTCGACGAATACCGATCTGAAGAACCTCGATCAATTCAAGCGAATGATCGTCAAATCCAAGGACGGCGGCTTCGTGCGGATGGAGGACATCGCCACCGTCGAACTGTCGGCCCAAAGCACCGATGCCAGTGTCGCCTTCAACGGCGAGCATGCGATTTTCATCGGGGTGCAGGCGACGCCGCAAGGCAACCCGCTGACCTTGGTGAAAGGCGTCCGTGCGCTGTTTCCGGAACTTGAACGAAATCTGCCGCCCTCGATGAAGATGAAGGTGGCCTATGATTCGACCAAGTTCATTCAATCCTCGATCGACGAGGTGGAAAAAACCTTGGCCGCGGCGGTCGTAATCGTCGTCGTGGTGATCTTTCTGTTCCTGGCGTCGTTCCGTTCGGTGATGATCCCGGTGGTGACAATTCCGCTTTCGCTGATCGGGGTCTGCAGCCTGATGCTGATGGCTGGCTTCAGTTTCAATCTGTTGACGCTTCTGGCCATGGTGCTGGCAATCGGGCTCGTGGTGGACGACGCCATCGTGGTAGTTGAAAATATCCACCGGCATCTGGAGGAGGGCAAACCTCCGGTGCAGGCTGCGATGCAGGGAGCGCGCGAGATCGTCGGGCCGGTGATTTCCATGACGATCACGCTCGCCGCGGTGTATGCGCCGATCGGCTTCCTGGGTGGGCTCACGGGCTCGCTGTTTCGGGAATTTGCATTCACGCTCGCGGGGTCGGTGATCGTTTCCGGTGTGGTCGCGCTGACGCTTTCACCGATGATGTGCTCGGTTTTGCTGAAAAGCGCCGAGGAGGGACGTTTTGCAAGGTCGGTCAACCGTATCTTCGGATCGGTGACGCGCTGGTATGGCCGGCAGCTCGATCGTTCTCTGGACTACCGCCCGGTGACCGCGCTGTTCGCGTTGACCGTGCTTGGGCTGGTCGGCTTTCTTTATCTGAACACCTCGAAGGAACTGGCTCCTGAAGAAGACCAGGGCATCGTGTTCTCCGTGATCAAGGCGCCGAAATACGCTAACATCGATTATCTGGATTTCTACGGCGAGAAGCTGGACCATGTTTTTGCCAGCTTTCCTGAAACCGACCTGCGGTTCGCTCTGAACGGCATTAACGGCCCGCAGAACGGAATCGCCGGCATGCTGCTCAAGCCATGGGACGAGCGAAAGCGCTCGTCGATCAAGCTGAAGCCGCTGGTGCAAGCGGAGCTGAGCAAGATCGAGGGCGTCAACGCGTTTGCGTTCAACCTTCCGCCGTTGCCCGGCGGCCCCGGCGGATTGCCGGTCCAGATGGTGATCAATTCCACCGCCGGTTTCCGGGCGGTCTATGACCAGATGCTGAAGCTAAAGGACGCCGCGCGCAAAAGCGGCTTGTTCATCGTCTCCGATAGCGACCTCGAGTTCAACCAGCCCGTGGTTCGGGTCAAGATCGACCGTTCAAAGGCGAGCGACCTCGGTATCACCATGGCGAACCTCGGCAACACGCTCGCAACGCTGCTCGGCGGCAATTACGTCAACCGCTTCAACCTCGAGGGCCGGTCTTATCAAGTGATTCCGCAGGTGCCACGCGGTCGCCGGCTGTCTCCCGAGGCGCTGGGCGGATACTATGTGGCGACGTCGACGGGGCAGCAGGTGCCGCTCTCGACTGTGGTCTCGATCGAGACGGCCACCGATCCGAATGCGCTCACTCATTACAACCAGTTGAACTCCTCAACATTCCAGGCCGTGCCTATGCCCGGTGTAACGGTCGGCCAGGCAGTGGACTTCCTCGAGGGCTTGGCCAAGCAACTGCCCTCCGGTTTTAGCCACGACTACCTAGCGGATTCTCGGCAATATGTGCAGGAAGGAAACCAGCTCGCGATCACCTTCGGTTTTGCATTGATCATCATCTTCCTGGTGCTGGCCGCGCAATTCGAGAGTCTGCGCGATCCGCTCGTGATCATGATCAGCGTTCCGATGGCGATCGTCGGCGCCTTGATTCCGTTGTTCTTTGGCGCCGCCACGATGAACATCTACACCCAGGTCGGATTGCTCACGCTGGTCGGTCTGATCAGCAAGCACGGCATCCTGATGGTCGAGTTCGCCAACGAGCTGCAGCTCAATGAAGGTCTGGACCGCCGCTCGGCAATCGAGATGGCGGCGCGCGTACGGCTTCGTCCGATCCTGATGACGACGGCGGCAATGGTTACCGGGTTGTTGCCGCTGCTGACAGCCTCCGGTGCGGGAGCGTCCAGCCGGTTCTCGATCGGACTTGTTGTCGTGGCGGGCATGTCGATTGGAACCCTGTTCACGCTGTTCGTGCTCCCTGCGGTTTACGTGGCGATCGCCACCGATCACCGGGCGGGTGCCAAATCGCGGCGGACCAACGAGATTGCCGAATTCGAAGTGGGCCAGAGGGCGCTCAAGCCCACGTAACACGGTTAATACTGGTCGCGGCAATGAATTTGTAGCCGCAGCCGCCGGTTCCTTTCCCGCTGCGCCATGATATCCTGTCCCTGGGTACGGCTCTGTTCGCGGCCCAACCCGGGGCCTCCAGATGAAACGCAGGGAATTCATCGCCCTTGTCGGCGGCGCGGTTATAGCGTCTAGCTCCGCGCGCGCGCAACAACCTGCAAAAACGCGTCGGATCGGCGTACTCGAGACAGTGTCGCCAGCGCTGAATATGCCAAACCTCGACGCACTTCGGCGAGGGCTGCGCGACCTGGGTTATATCGAAAACCAGAATTGCCTTCTGGAGTACCGGTCAGCGGATGGCGATGCAGCACGTTTTCCTGCGTTGGCGGAAGAACTGGTGCGGCTCGGCGTCGACTTGATCGTGACGCGGGGTACGCCTGCCGCCCGCGCGGCAAAGGAAGCGACTGAAACAATCCCGATTGTGATGGCCGCGATCGGCGAGCCGCTCGGCATGGGCATCGTTGCCAGTCTGGCGCGACCCGGTGGAAATGTGACGGGCCTGAGTAGTTTCGTCAACGAACTCGCGGGCAAGCGGGTCGAACTACTTAGGGAATTGCGGCAGGCAAATTCAGTCACGGCCTTCATGACCAACATGGGAAACCCTGTTGTTCCTCAGCAATGGGAAGAGACCAAGAAAGCAGCGCAGACGCTCGGGATTGAAGTCACTTTGCTCGATGTGAGAACCAAGGAGGATATTGCACGCGCGTTCGAGACGGCAGGCGGGGGCCGGGTGGAGACGATATTGGTCGGCATTGATGCGCTGATCCAGGAATACCGTCTGCTGATCACTGAACTCGCCGCGGAGCACCGGCTGGCGGCAATTTATCCGTCAAGGGAGTTCGTCGACGCCGGCGGATTGATGGCTTACGGGGTGAGCTATCCGGACCTCTATTTCCGCTCGGCGTCGCTCATTGACAAGATTTTCCGCGGCGCCAAGGCCGGGGATCTGCCGGTCGAGCAGCCGACCAAACTTGAACTCGTCATAAACCTCAAAGCGGCGAAAGCGCTCGGCTTGAACGTCCCCTCGACCCTGCTTGCGCGGGCCGACGAGGTGATCGAATGATCCTGCCGCAGTGCGACAAGAGACAAGCGCGTGCCATCTTGCTAGGTTGGGCTAGATGACCATTTCGCTGCACCCGGACACGCCCGATGGCAGGACGCTGGCGGCCTCGCCGGTGCTTGGCGCGTCTCCGGCGGCGCCATCCGGCGCCAAGAGCCGCAGCCGCCTGTTTACGAAATATGTCGCGCTGTTCGTCGCGGTGGTCGCCGTCGCGTTGCTGTCCAATGGCATCTTTGAGGTCTTCTTTTATTACCGCGAGCACAAGGTTTCCCTGATCCGCATCCAGCACGAGCAGGCCGAGGCGGCGGCAGCGAAAATCAGTCAGTTTGTCAAGGAAATTGAAAGCCAGTTGGGGTGGACCACGCAGTTGCCATGGTCCGCCGGCTCGATCGAGCAGCGCCGGTTCGACGCGCTGCGGTTGTTGCGCCAGGTGCCCGCGATTACCGAACTGGCGCAGGTGGATTCGACGGGCAAGGAGCGCCTCAGGGTCTCGCGGCTCGCGATGGATGTGGTCGACAGCGGGCTCGACCTTTCCAAGGATCCGAAATTCACCGAAGCCGTTGCCCGGAAGGTCTACTATGGCCCGGTCTACTTCCGCCGCGAGTCCGAGCCCTATATGACGCTGTCGCTGGCCGGCACCCGCAAGGATGCCGGGGTCAGCATCGCCGAAGTCAATCTGAAGCTGATCTGGGACGTGGTTTCGCAGATCAAGGTCGGCGAGCGCGGACATGCCTATGTCGTCGGCGCTCAGGGACGACTGATTGCGCATCCTGACATTAGCCTGGTGCTGCGAAACACCGACATGTCGAAGTTGCTGCAGGTGCAGGCGGCGCAGGCTGGAAACGCCAGCGCCGGGCCTGAGTCGCTGCAGGGCACCAAGAACATCCAGGGCCAGGAGGTGCTGACCGCGTCCGCGCCGATCGCGCCGCTCGGTTGGACAATGCTTGTCGAATTGCCGGTGGAGGAGGCCTACGCCTCGCTGTATCTGGCGTTGCAGCGTCTCGCGATCGTGCTGGCGGGAGCGTCGATCTTCGCTGTGCTCGCGGGGATATTCCTGGCCCGGCGCATGGTCGGTCCGATCCAGGCTTTGCGGGCCGGTGCGGAGCGCTTTGGGGGCGGTGATTTCGCGCAACGCATTTCGATCAAAACCGGCGACGAACTCGAGGGCCTCGCCAACCAATTCAACGACATGGGCGCGCGGCTGCAAGAATCCTATGCCGACCTGGAGAACAAGGTCGAGCAGCGGACCTCGGAGCTAAGCGAGTCGCTTGAACAGCAAACCGCTACCTCGGAAGTATTGCAGGCTATCAGCTCCTCGTCAGGCGAGCTGGAGCCGGTGTTCCAGAAAATGCTGGAAAACGCGACGCGTGTTTGCGGGGCGGATTTTGGCGTGATGAATCTTTGGGACGGCGAAAACTTCAGCATCGGCGCCGATTACAACGTGCCGCCGGCATTTGTGGCTTACCGAAAGCGGGCGCCTATTCACCCGCACCCGGAGAGCGGTCTTGCCGCCGTCGTCAGAACTCATCAATTCGCGCATATTCAGGACGTACGACAAGGCGGCGCGTACCGTGGGGGAGATCCGACCGTCGTCGGGATTGCAGACGTCGCCGGCGCCCGTACCATCCTTATCGTCCCGATGTTGAAAGAAGACGAGCTGATCGGCACGATCACGATTTACAGAAAAGAAGTTCGGCTATTCACGGACAAGCAGGTTGCGCTGGTGGAAAATTTCACCAAGCAAGCGGTGATTGCCATCGAAAACACCCGGCTGCTCCGCGAATTGCGCGAGCGCACCCAAGATCTTACTAACTCCCTCGAGGAACTGCGCACCGCGCAGGATCGCCTCGTGCAAACTGAAAAGCTTGCATCGCTGGGGCAACTCACCGCAGGCATCGCCCACGAAATCAAGAACCCGCTCAACTTCGTCAACAATTTCTCCGCGCTGTCGGCGGAGCTGGTTGACGAGCTGCAGGATGTGCTCAAGCCGGCGGAGATGGCCGACAAGACCCGAGAAGAGATCGACGAACTCACCCATATGCTGAAGGGCAATCTCGAAAAGGTCGTGCAGCACGGCAAGCGCGCCGATTCGATCGTCAAGAACATGCTGCTGCATTCGCGCGAAGGCTCGGGCGAACACCGCCCGGCCGATATCAACGCGATCGTTGAAGAGAGCCTCAATCTCGCTTACCACGGGGCGCGGGCGGAGAAATCAGGTTTCAACATTACGCTGAAACGCAATCTCGATCCCCATGCCGGAATGATCGACTTGTATCCCCAGGAAATCACCCGGGTGTTTCTCAATCTGATTTCCAACGGTTTTTATGCCGCCACCAAGCGGAAGGAATCGGGAGAAGACGGCTTCGAGCCGACGCTGAGCGCGACCACCAAAAGCCTCGGCGCCAAGGTCGAAATCCGGATACGCGACAACGGCACCGGAATTCCGCGTGAAGTAAAGGAGAAGATGTTCAATCCGTTTTTCACCACCAAGCCCGCCGGCGAGGGCACCGGACTTGGACTTTCCATGAGCCACGACATCGTGGTGAAACAACATGGCGGCAAGATCGACGTCGATACCAAGCCGGGCGCATTTACAGAATTCATTATTACACTGCCTCGAACGGGGGCGGCACAGTCACAGACTGGAGGCACCAATTGAGCGTTTACATACTCGTTGTTGATGACGAGCCGGACGTCGAAGACCTGTTCCGTCAGCAATTCCGGCGCGATTTGCGCGCCGGGCGTTTCCTGATGGAGTTTGCGCCCTCGGCGCCGGCGGCGCTGGTCCGCGCCGCCGACGTCGCCGATCCCTCGCTGATATTGATTCTGTCCGATATCAACATGCCCGGCATGAGCGGGCTTGAGATGCTGCCAAGGGTGCGCGCGGAGCGGCCCGAGGTCCCGGTGATCATGATCACCGCCTATGGCGATGCCGACACCCGGCGCGAGGCCATCGAGCGCGGCGCGGTTGGTCTTTTGACTAAGCCGATCGATTTCTCGCTGCTGCGCCATGAGATCGATACGAGGCTCGAGCAAGCCGCATGACCGCAACCATCCTGGTCGTCGATGACGAGCCCGATCTCGAGGCTCTGGTGCTGCAGAAATTCCGGCGGCAAATTCGTGATGGCCTGGTGCAATTCGTGTTCGCCCATGACGGCATCGAGGCGCTGCAGTCGATCGAGGAACATCCGGATGTCGACATGGTGGTGTCCGACATCAACATGCCTCGGATGGACGGGCTGTCGCTGTTGCAGAAGCTGCAAGAGGCCGAGGACAAGAAGTCGACCATCATCGTCTCTGCGTATGGCGACATGAGCAACATCCGCACCGCGATGAATCGCGGAGCGTTCGATTTTCTGACCAAGCCGATCGATTTCGGCGACCTCGAAATGACCATCGACAAGACCATCCGGCATGTCGAGATGTTGCGCGATGCGCGCCGACGCCAGGCCGACGCCGAGCGCGCGCATGCGTCATTGTCGCGGTATTTTTCGCCGCAGATTGCAAGCCGTCTCGCTTGCGAGGGCGAGGCTGAGGGAATGACGGTGCATTGGCGCGACGTCGCGGCCATATTTACCGACGTCACCAGCTTCACATCGCTGGTGGAGACCGCCGCGCCGGAAGTGTTCGGCCCCTTGCTCAACGAATATGTGGGCGGGATGACGGAAATCGTTTTCGGGCATGAAGGCACGGTGGCAAAAGTCATCGGTGACGGCATCCAGATTCTCTTTAATGCACCCGGTGACCAGCCGGATTTTGCAACCCGCGCCATCGCCTGCGCGCATGATCTCGATGACTGGGCTGAACGGTTTCGCGCGCGCTGGAAGTCGGACGGGGTGAATTTTGGACTAACTCGCATCGGCGTTCACGCCGGCCCCGCCATGGTCGGAAATTTCGGCGGCAACCGCTTCTTCGACTACACCGCCTATGGCGACACCATCAACATCGCGGCACGGCTCGAGGGCGCCAACAAATTCCTTGGCACCCGCATCTGCGCCAGCGCAACGGTCGCCGAAGCTGCCAAAGACTTCAACGGTCGGCCGGTCGGCGACCTCCTGCTGCGCGGGCGGACCGAGCCGCTTCGCGCTTACGAGCCGCTGAGGCATGAGGCGTTCAAGCGGCCGGCCACCACGCAATATTCCGATGCGTTTGCGAAACTCGAGGCGGGTGATGCGGCGGCGATGCCAGCCTTTGCCGCTCTTGTCGGACTGCACGCCGATGACGCGCTGGCCGGATTCCACCTGAGACGGCTACTCAACGGCGCCAAGGGCGTCCGCATGCAGCTGGAATAGCGGCCCTCTGAGGAATTAAAGACATGACGCGCGATTTTCCCGCCGGCAATTATCGATTCATCCCGGCCGTGTTTCAGTATTCGAGCGGCGCCGCCGCCGATAGCGGCTTCGAGATCGAGCGCGTGCGCTTCGATAGGCTGGTTCCGCTCGCGGAGGGATTTGCGGAGGTCGCGAAGTATATTCAGGCGGCGGGCCGGCCACTGACCTCGTTTTGCGCCTGCGAGCTGCGCTCACCGGCGGCTTTCACCGAAGATGGGTTTCGAATCTTCAACGAGCATTACGTGAAGACGCTGGCGCAATGGGGGCTGTTCGATGGCGTCATCAATCCGGTGGCGCGCAGCAATGTCTGTCCGGAAATCGATCCTCCGGCCGAGCCGTCGTTCTACGCGTTTTCCTTCACG
>Ga0209474_10003739_pt1 | contig 13286 bp, 11 predicted proteins | sample GraSoiAngelo_145_FD_185902 | JGI IMG/M metagenome (GOLD analysis project Ga0209474, IMG submission 185902) | Grasslands soil microbial communities from the Angelo Coastal Reserve, California, USA - 14_1009_05_20cm (SPAdes) (version 2) | ecosystem: Environmental > Terrestrial > Soil > Grasslands...
GGCGCGCCGCCGAAGCAAGGAACGGCCGCGGTACCGGCAGCGCAGCGGGGGCGAGCCTGCGGCCGCCGGCGCGCGCAGTGAGGCGTGCGATCCGGTCTTCGCTCGCCTGCGCCTTGCGCACCGCTTCGAGACCCGGACGGAGATCGCCGATGGTCAGACCGCCCTTCGCCTCCGTCAGCGCGGAGGCCAGCTCGTCCGCTGCCTGGATGGCGTCGGAGCGGAGACGGGCGGCACGGTCGAACGTGGCGGCCAGCTGCGGGTCGGCGTCGTCGAGCATCAGCTCGGCCGCCGTGTTGCGGATCCAGGTTCCGCGGTCGATCGCCTGGAGCAGCCGCTTCAGCGCGCCGCGGCCGCGCCCCACGGCCGTGAAGTCACTCGAGCGGATCGCCTGCAACTCGCTGCGGTCCGGACGCCGGGCCAGCGCGTCCTGGACCCAGCGCTCCTGTTGGGCGATGGCCCGCAGGGCGCTCGAGTCACGCTGGGGCGCGGGCGAGCCGTGGATACAGCCCCCGGCGGCGAGCAAGACGGCGAACGTGAATCGGCGCATGCGGACTCCTTTTCCCGGCGCGCCCCGGGCGCGTCAAGGGAGCAGCACCTGCGACGTACGGCGGTCGCCTTCGGCCACGCCCTTGGATAGAACGGCCGACAGAGGACTGAATTCAAATGCTCTTGCTCTCGCTGCTGCTGGCCGTTCCGGACCAGGACCTGCCGGCAAAGCTACGCCATCTCGAATCCGCCGCGGAGGCCTGGGCCCCCGCGCCTTCCCTCGACGGCACCCGGGTCGCCTTCCTCACCACGCTTTTCGGGACCCGCCAGGCGGCGTCGGTGGCGGTGGACGGGAGCTACCCGACGCAGCTCACCGACGAGCCGGGCGGCGTCGTCGAGATCAGGTACGTTCCTTTCGAGCCGGGACAGCTAGTCGCCGTCGGCCTGCGCGACGGCCGGCGCCGGATCCTGCGCGTGGACGAGGAGGGTGGCGGTCCCACCCCGATCGATCCCGCAGCCGGAGATCAGATCCTGGGTGGCTTCTCGCGCGATGGAAAGAGGCTCTTCTACGCCGTCCGCAACGGAGCGGCGGTTTCCCTGCGCTCGTTTGCTCTGGACGCGAAAACCTGGTCGGAGGTCGCGCCCCCTCCGCCGGCGGCAGGGAAGCAGACTCCTTCCGATTCGCTTCCTCTGGCGGAGGTCCTGTCCGGCTTGTTCGCTCTCGGACCGCCCTCGCCGGACGGCCGGAGCATCATCGCACTGGTCCGCAGATCGGGATCCGAGGCCGTCGTCCTCGCAGATCTCACCTCCGCACGCGGCAACGTGCTCGTCTCCTCGGACAAGCCCGCGCGGTTCCGTCATCCCCGCTTCTCGCCGGACGGACGCACCCTCTACTTCCTGACCGATGCCGGCCGCTCGACCATGGGCGTCGACGCCGTCACCGTGCAGGACCGCTCGCGCAAGACCGTCCACGCGCCGCCGGGCAACGTGGAGGCTTTCGCGGTCAGCGAGGACGGCCATCGCCTGGTGGTGGCGGTCGAATCGAACGGCCAGGACGTCTTCTCGCTCCTCGATTTCCCTACGCTGCGGGCCCAGCCCCTCGCCGTTCCTCCGTCGGGAGCCCTGGCGGACGGAGGCTTGATCTGGGACCGGACCGGCGAGCGCCTTTTTTTCGGCTGGCGCCTCTCGGACGACACGACCGACATCTGGCAGCTCCGTACCGGGCGGGGAACGCCGTTGCGGCTCACGCGCAGTCCGCGACCGGGCCTTCGCCGCGATGAGATTCCCCGGCCGTCGCTGGTCCGGGCCGGCGCCGGACCCGCCTGGCTGTGGCGGCCGCCCGGGGGCACGAAGCCGCGGGTGGCCGTCCTCATCGCCGCCGCAGCCACTCGCCCTGTCTTCGACAAGCGGATCGCTGCCCTGAACTTTGCCGGGCTGGCCGTGCTCGCTCTGAACGGTCCCGGCGCGCAGAAGGCCGCGCTCTCCTACCTGCATGCGGCGCAAGACCTCGATTCCCGCGACCCCCTCCTGCTCGATCCCGACCGCCTGGAGGTGGAAGAACCTTCCCGGTGGGGTGGCGTCATCACCGGGCCGGGCGACCGTGGAGGCCTGGAGCTCGACGCAGATCGTCCCGATCTGCGCGCGCTCGTGCGATATGCCCGGCACGGCGGCGGCAACTGAAGCGCATCTGATGACCTGTACAACCTAGAAGCAATAGTCGACTAAGCCGCCTTCGGCGTCCGCGACTAAAGTTCCATGGCAATGTCCGCGGCGGCCGCCCGCAGCGCAAAGGCCGCCGGCGCGCCGGGAACGCCCATCCCGACCAGCAGCACGACGTAGTACCCCTCCGGCAGCGATCGGCAGAGCAGCGTGCCCGCGCTGCATCCCAGCCGCAGCTCGATCAGTGCGCCCGCGCCGCGCTCCCGCGCGCTGGCCGTCAGATCCACCCACACCGACGCGAGTTGCGCCCCCACCACCCTCATCTCGTATTCGGAGAGCGCGGCGTCGCGGATCACCACCTCGACCGATTCGCCTTCGTGATCGCAAAAGACCGCGCCGCGAGCCCCGGAAACGCGCTCCACCAGGCTTGTCAGCATGCCCCGGAACGACACGGCCGCGCTTGTACCCGCACGGTCCGAGTGGTAGCAAGCGGCCTCTGCTCGAGAAGGAGCGTCCACGTTGGACAAGCGCGCGGCGATCGTGCTCGGCGTCATCTTCGGCGGTCTGTTCCTGGTGCTGTTCGGCTTCATGCTGCTCGCGTATTCGGCGCTGAAGAGCACCAGCACGGGCGTCAGTCTGGAGACGGAGACGACGGTCGGCGCCCGCATCGGCATCGTCGAGGCGAAGGGGACCATCGGCGAGGCGGCGCCCGCGGGAATCGACTCCGACAAGGTCGTCAAGCTGCTGAAGAAGTACGAAAGGGACGAGGACATCAAGGCCGTCGTCCTGCGCGTCGACTCGCCGGGCGGCGCCGTCGCCCCCTCGCAGGAGATCCACGACGCCGTCAAGCGCATCAAGGCGAGCAAGAAGGTTGTGGTCTCGATGGGCGGGATGGCGGCATCGGGCGGCTACTACATCTCGGCGCCGGCGGACCGGATCTTCGCCGAGCCCGGGACGCTCACCGGCTCCATCGGCGTGATCTTCTTGCACTTCAACGTGCGCGGCCTGCTGGAGTGGGCGAAGGTCGAGGAGACCACGCTGAAGAGCGGCAAGTACAAGGACACGCTCTCGCCCTTCCGTCCCATCCAGGAGAGCGATCGGGAGGAGATCCAGAGCATCTCGGACGACGTCTACTCGCAGTTCGTGCAGGCGGTGGCGCAGGGGCGCGGCATGCCGGAGGCGCGGGTGCGCGAGATCGCCGAGGGGCGCATCTACACCGGGAAGCGGGCGAAGGAGCTCAAGCTGGTGGACGAGCTGGGCGGCTTCGATGACGCCGTGGCGGCCGCCTGGGGACTTGCTGGGCAGAGCGGAGAGCCGAAGGTGCAATATCCACCGCGCGATCGGGAGCTGTCGCTGCGGGACCTGGTCCGCGGGGCCTTCCAGGGCGCGTTCCAGGGCGCCACCGAAGGCATGGGGTCCGCGGTGCCGCGCCAGGGCGGGCTCATGTTCCTGGCCCCCAATCTGGTGAGGTGATGGATCAGCTCTGGGCCCCCTGGCGGATGGAGCCGATCGAGAAGGGAGAGCGGAAGAGCGGATGCATCTTCTGCGAGCTGCCGCGAGCCGGCGACGATCGCGAGAACCTGATCCTCGGCCGGACCGCGCACACCTTCTCGATCCTCAACCGGTTTCCCTACAACAACGGGCACCTGATGGTGGTGCCTCGCGCGCACGTCGCGGAGCTCACGGCGCTGCCCCGCGAGGAGCACGACGAGCTTTCGGAGATGCTGCGCGTCGCGGTTCGCCTCGTCGGTGAAGCCTACCGGCCGCAGGGTTACAACCTCGGGATGAATCTCGGCCGCGCGGCCGGCGCCGGCATCGCCGACCACTTGCACTGGCACGTCGTGCCGCGCTGGAACGGGGACACGAACTTCATGCCCGTCCTGGCCGACAACAAGGTGATGATCGAGCACCTGCACGCCAGCTGGGACAGGCTGCGCCCCTCGTTCGATCGGGAGTACTCCAAGGGAACGACATGGTGAAGGAGCGGGTCGCGGCGCTGCTGCGCGACGCGCTGCAAAAGTGCGTGCGGGACGGCCTGTTGCCGCCGGGCGATTATCCCGTCCAACTGGATGCGCCGAAGCAGGCGGCGCACGGCGATTTCGCGGCCAATGCGGCGATGGCGTTCGCGAAGCCGCACGCCGCCGCAACGGGGGCCAAGAAGCCCGACCCGCGCGCGCTGGCCCAGGCGATCGTCGAGCGCATCGAGGACCGGGAAGGCCTGCTCGCCGCCAGACCGGAGATCGCCGGCCCGGGATTCCTCAACATCCGCCTCGCGCCGGACGTCTGGCACAAGGCCTTGTGGACCGTCTGGGACCAGCGGGAGCGCTTCGGGCGCAGCGATGCCGGCCTCGGCCTGCGCACGATGGTGGAGTTCGTCAGCGCGAACCCCACCGGTCCGATGCACGTCGGCCACGGACGCGGCGCGGTCATCGGCGACGTGGTGGCGAACCTGCTCGAATGGGCTGGCTACCAGGTCTTCCGCGAGTTCTACATCAACGACGCCGGCGGGCAGGTCTGGCGGCTCGCGCACGCGGTGCTGGCGCGCGCCACCGAGCTGCGCGCCGACGTGCCGCGCGTGCCGCTCGATCCGGAGGACTATCAAGGCGAATACGTCAAGGACGTGGCGCGCGCGTGGCTGGATGCCGGTGGAGACCCTTCGCGGCCGTTCCCGGAGATCCGCGAGCCTCTGCGGAAGTTCGCGACCAGCTGGATCCTGAAGAACCTGATCGAGGAGGACCTGCGGCTCTTCGGGATCCGCTTCGACAGCTTCTTCAGCGAAAAGCTCCTCCACGACCAGGACCGGCTCTCAGCAGCCATCCGCCTGCTCGAGGAAAAGGGCATGACGGCGATGGAGGTGCTGCCGCCGCCGAAGGGCGTCGACATCGACGAAGAGGAGTACGTTCCGCAGCCGCTCAAGGTGGTGAAGACGACCCGCTTCGGCGACGATCGCGATCGCCCCCTCTTGAAGACGAACGGCGAGCCCACCTACTTCGCGGCCGACGTGGCGTATCACTTCGACAAGCTCTCGCGCGGTTACCGGCGCCTGATCGACGTCTGGGGCGCGGATCACGGCGGCTACATCTCGCGGATGAAGGCGGTGGTGGCCGCGATGGGCGGCGAGCTGGAGGTGATCCTCTTCCAGCTCGTCAATCTGATGAAGGACGGCCAGCCGTACCGGATGAGCAAGCGCGCGGCGAATTTCGTCACCTTGCGCGAGCTGCTCGAGACGGCCGGCGCCGACGCGACCCGCGTGTTCTTCCTCCTGCGCCGCTCGGACATGGCACTGGACTTCGACTTGGGACTCGCGCAGAAACGCGACAACACCAATCCCGTCTTCTACGTCCAGTACGGCCATGCCCGCTGCGCGGCGATCCTGCGCCGGGCGCGCGAGGAGAAGGGCGTCGAACCGCGCTGGGATCCGGAGGCGATGGGCGCGCTGCAGCTCCCGGAAGAGATCGACCTGATCAAGCGCATCCTGCAGTTTCCCGAGCTGATCGCGCACGCCGCCGCGGCGCTCGAGCCGCACAAGGTGGTCTTCTATCTCCAGGAAACCATCGCGCAGTTCCACGGCTATTACACGAAGTACAAGAAGACCGAGCGGGTGATCTCGGGGGACGAGCGCAAGACCGCCGCGCGGCTGTATCTCATCTGGGCGGTGAAACAGACGCTGGCCAATGCCCTGGCGGTGCTCGGCGTATCCGCGCCCGAGCGCATGGACGCTCCGGCGGCGGAGGAAGACTGAAGAAGTGGCGGCGACCGGGTCCCGTCTGGTACACCCGCGCGAGGTGCAGAGGCTGCGCGAGAAGATCGAGGATTCCGTCGACGGACGGCGGGCGATCGCGCTGGCCGTCTGCGCGTTGCTCCTGCTCGGGACCGTCTTCTCGCTGGGCGTGATGATCGGACGAAAGGCCGCGTCGGTGCAGGGAACGCCCGACCTCGTCGATGACCTCGCGGCACTTCACGCCGACATTCGGACGAAAGTGCCTGCTCCCGCTCCGGAGACCGCGGCGCCGCTCGCGGGGGGCGCAGCAGCCGATCGACCCCAAGGCGCACAGAAGCCTGAATCCGTCCGCACCGTGGTGGCCTCCACTCCGCGCGCCGCGACCGTGGTTCCACCGCCGCCGCGTGCTCTTCAGATACTTCCCGCTGCCATGGCCGCGCTCACGCCGCCGCCGCGCGACGTTGGCGAGTACACCGTGCAGTTGGGGGCTTCGCGGGAGCGCGGCGAGGCCGCTCGTCTGGAAAGGAAGGCGCGCGGCGCCGGGCTCAAGCCGTATGTCGTCGAAGCGAACCTCGGGCCCAAGGGCACCTGGTACCGGGTGCGCGTGGGCGCCTTTCAAGAAAAGGACTCCGCCAACCGATTCCGCAAGGACGTCGAGCGCGAGCTGCGCACGGCCGCAGTCGTGATGCCGACCCACTGACATGCCCTCGATCAAGCCCGTCCGCATCGAAAAGCCCTGGGGATTCGAGCTCATCTGGGCGCGGACCGATCGCTACGTGGGGAAGATCCTTCACATCGGCAAGGGGCATGCCTTGAGCTTGCAGTACCACCAGCGCAAGGACGAGACGCTGCACGTGCTCGCCGGCACCGTCCGGCTCCAGACCGGCGAAGAAGGCGCGGCGCTCGAGGAACGCGTGCTCGGGCCTGGCGAATCGTTCCACGTCACGCCGCTCTTGCGGCACCGGATGATCGCGCAAACCGATTGCGACGTGCTGGAAGCGTCGACGCCGGAGCTGGACGACGTCGTGCGCCTCGAGGACCGGTATGGAAGGGCGAAGTGATGCGCTCGATCGTGCTGGGCGGGGCCGGCTTCATCGGCAGCCATCTCGTCGATCGGCTGCTCGAGCGCGGTGACGAGGTGGTGTCGGTCGACAACCTGCTCACCGGACGTCGCGACAACGCCGAGCGCCACCGCGCCAACCCGCGATACGGTTTCGTGGAGCACGATATCTGCCGGCCGATCCCGCTGCAGGGGGAGGCGGCCGCCGTGTTCAACCTGGCCTCGCCGGCATCCCCGGTCGACTACGAGAAGCTGCCGCTGGAGACGTTGGACGTCGGCTCGCTCGGCACGCGCAACGCGCTCGATCTCGCGCGCCGCCTGGGCGCGACGTTCGTGCACGCCAGCACTTCGGAGGTCTACGGCGATCCGCTCGAGCACCCGCAGCGCGAGGACTACTTCGGAAACGTCAATCCCATCGGACCGCGCGCCTGCTATGACGAAGCGAAGCGCTTCTCCGAGGCGCTCACCACCTCGTACGCGCGGGTCCATGGGCTGCCGGTGCGGCTGGCCCGGATCTTCAACACCTATGGCCCGCGCATGCGCGCCGACGATGGACGGGTGGTCCCGACCTTCGTCGCCCAGGCGCTGCGCGGCGAGGACTTCACTGTCTTCGGCGACGGCACGCAGACCCGCAGCTTCTGCTACGTCGACGATCTGGTCGCGGGGCTCCTCGCCCTGCTCGCGAAAGGCGACTCGCAGCCGGTGAACCTGGGCAATCCTCACGAGATGACGCTGATCGAGCTCGCCGAGACCACCCGGAAGGTGGTGGGCGGCGGCGGCCGCGTCCGATCCGTGCGCCCCCTGCCGGAGAACGACCCGAAGCAGCGCCGGCCCGACATCACGCGCGCGCGCACGCTGCTCGGATGGGAGCCGAAGATCGAGTTGGAACAAGGGCTGAAGCCCACGGTGGCGTTCTTCCGCCGGGAGCTCGGCCCATAGATGGTTCCGGGCGCGTTGTGCGTCGCGGCATCGCATGTTATCCCCCGCCTCCCGGAAAGGGACGATGCCTGAGCAGAACCAGCACCTGCGCAACTTCTCCATCATCGCGCACATCGACCACGGCAAATCGACGCTGTCCGACCGGCTGCTGGAGAAGACCGGCACGGTGAGCGAGCGCGAGGCGCACGACCAGTTCCTCGACAACATGGAGCTGGAGCGGGAGCGTGGGATCACCATCAAGGCCCAATCGGTGCGCATGAACTGGCGCAGCAAGCGCGACGGCAAGGAGTACGTGCTCGACCTGATCGACACTCCGGGCCACGTCGACTTCGCCTACGAGGTCTCGCGAAGCCTCTCCGCTTGCGAGGGAGCGGTGCTGGTGGTCGACGCGTCACAGGGCGTCGAGGCGCAGACCCTCGCCAACGTCTACCTCGCCCTCGAGCACGACCTGGCGGTCGTGCCGGTGATCAACAAGATCGATCTCCCCAGCGCGGACGTGGAGGGAACGCGACGCGAGATCGAGGAGGTGATCGGCCTCGACGCGAGCAAGGCCGTGCCGACCAGCGCGAAGGAGGGCACCGGGATCGAGGAGCTGCTCGAGGAGATCATCCACACCGTGCCGCCCCCGAAGGGCGATCCGGCGGCGCCGCTCAAGGCGCTGATCTTCGACAGCTGGTACGACTCCTACCGCGGCGTGATCATGCTGGTCCGCATCGTCGAGGGCACGGTGCGCCCGCGGCAGAAGATCGTGTTCATGTCCAACCGCCGGGAGTACGAGGTGAGCGAAGTGGGCGTGTTCGCTCCCAAGGCGCGGGAAAAGAGCGAGCTGATCGCCGGCGAAGTGGGATTCGTCGTAGCGAACGTGAAGGTCATCCAGGACGCCAAAGTGGGCGACACCCTGACCGACCCCCAGCGCCCGACGGAGAAGCCGTTCCCGGGCTTCAAGGAGATCAAGCCGATGGTGTTCTCGGGGATTTTCCCCATCGATTCGGCGGATTACGAGAACACCCGCGACGCGCTCGAGAAGCTGCGGCTGAATGACTCGGCCTTCACGTACGAGCCGGAAACGTCCCAGGCCCTCGGTTTCGGGTTCCGCTGTGGATACCTGGGCTTGCTGCACATGGAGATCGTGCAGGAGCGGCTGGAGCGCGAATACAACCTGAATCTGATCACCACCGCGCCGTCCGTGGTTTACAAGGTGGTGAAGAAGGACGGAAGCGAGCTGTCGGTGGACAATCCGGCGAAGCTGCCGGGGGAAGGCGAGATCGAGAAGTTGATGGAACCGATGCTGCTCGCGCACATCTACGTGCCCAACGAGTACGTCGGGTCTGCGCTCCAGCTCTGCCAGGACCGCCGGGGCTTGCAGAAGGACATCAAGTACATCGGCACCAAGCGCGTACAGATCACCTACGAGATTCCCCTCGCCGAGGTGGTGTTCGACTTCTTCGACAAGCTGAAGAGCATCTCGCGCGGGTACGCCTCGCTCGACTACGAACCGCTTGGCTACCAGGAAGCCGACCTGGTGAAGCTCGACATCTTGATCAATGGCGAGCCGGTGGATGCACTCTCGACCATCGTGCACCGCGAGCGCGCCTACCAGCGCGGGCGCGCCATCTGCGAGAAGTTGAAGGAAGAGATCCCCAGGCAGATGTACGAGGTGGCCATCCAGGCCGCCATCGGCTCGCGCGTGATCGCCCGCGAGACGCAGAAGGCGCTGCGCAAGAACGTGCTCGCCAAGTGCTACGGCGGCGACATCTCCCGCAAGCGCAAGCTCCTCGAGAAGCAGAAGGAAGGCAAGAAGCGGATGAAGGCGGTAGGCCAGATCGAGATCCCGCAGGAAGCGTTCCTCGCGGTGCTCCGGGTGGAGGAATGACGGCGGCGGCGGAGACGCGCAGCGCGGCGCAGGCGAAGCGGGAAGCGGAGCTGGTCTCGGCGGCCGATCGCGGCTCGCGCGCGTTCTATGGTGCTGCCGGCTACGGCAAGCTCGCCGGCATTCTCGGCGGGACGGTGGCGATCGCGCTGGTCGCCCAGCACCTGCTCCGGCGGCAAGAATTCCTCCTCGGTTCGCTCTGCGTGTTCCTGGCGATCTTCCTGCTCTCGACCATCGGTTCGGCGACCCCATGGGGAGTGCGCAACCGGGCGCGCAACGAGGCGAGGTCGCTGCGCCGCGGCGCGAGCCGGCTGCTGCGCCGCAACCGCGGCAAGATTCCGGAGGGCGCGGCGGCCGAGGTGGAGCAGGCGATCCTGGCCGTCGAAGAGGCCCTCGGCAAACCCCAGGGCATGCCCGCGGTGCAAGCGCGCCACGGGCTCGACGCAGCGCTCGACAAGCACCTCGCCTTCGCGCGCAAGGGCGCGGTGCGCGAGTACACCGAATCCATCGGCGGGGCCATCCTGGTCGCGCTGCTCCTGCGCGCGTTCGTGTTCGAGCCGTTCCACATCCCCTCCGGCTCGATGATCCCGACGCTGCTGGTCGGGGATTTCATCTTCGTGAACAAGATGAGCTACGGGCTGCGCATCCCCTTCACCGACCCGGGCCGGGTGCACAAGCTCTGGGAGCGGCCGCCGAAGCGCGGCGACGTGGTCGTCTTCATCAATCCGCAGCATCCCGACGTCGATTACGTGAAACGCGTGGTCGGGCTCCCGGGCGACCACATCGACATCCGCGAAAACGTCCTCTACGTGAACGGCGTCGAGCAGAAGCGGGTCGAGGTCGGCGACTACACCTACAAGGACCACTCCGAGTACACAGACTCCGACATCGATGTGGTCGCCCGCATGTACATCGAGAACCTGGACGGCCACCAACACCCGATCCTCGTCCGCAAGGACCCGGTCTTCCAGCGAGCCGGCTCCTTCGTGGTGGAGGAGGGCCGCGTCTTCATGATGGGCGACAACCGCGACAACTCCGCCGACAGCCGCGTGGAAGGTGGAATCGGTCAGATCCCGTTCAGCTACATCAAAGGCCGCGCCAGCGTGATCTGGATCTCCTTCGGGGGAAAGGTGGGCATCCGATTCGAGCGGATGTTCCGCGGCGTGAATTAGCCGAATACGGCCATCGTATTTGCTACGGCGCCCGGACGAATTCTGGGAGCCGCTCTCCCCCTGTGTAAACTGGCCGGGTGCACCGCCGCAGCGACCTCGGGATCACCTTCATCACCGTGCTGCTGTTCGCGGCCGCGCTCGCCGCCGTGCTCGTTGGCGTGACGTACGGTGAGGCCTACTGGGAGAACCTGGAGGTCAAACGCGTCCTCAAGGAAGCGGCGAACCTGTCCTACCGGGAGGCCGACGATCGCCGCATCCGCGAGTACGTGTTCAAGGAGCTGCATCACGTCTTCGACCAGAAGGTCGAAGATCATGGGCGCGTGATCACCGAGATGAAGATCGACGTCGACGACGGAGATCTGCGCATCGAGCGCACGCAGGTCCCCTCCTTCGTGCATATCTGGCTGACCTACTCGCGCGACGTGCAGGTTCCGCTGCTGCACCAGCAACGCCGTGTCACCTTCAATGAGTACGCCGAGCAGGACCTCTCGCCCGTGAAATGGTGATTCATACCACGCTCAGGTGAGTGGCCAGCTTGTGCAGGCTGACGGCGTCTTCGTGCAACAGCGCACAGGAGAGGTCGGCGCCCAGCGCCGCCACGCGCGCCTCGGGTAGCTGGGCGACGAGAAGACCGTCGGCGGCGTCGTACAGCTCGGTCGGACCGCGCTGCAGCAGCAGCACTCCGCGACGGAGCAGTCCCGACGCGGGCGCGTCGCCAGCGCCGTCGATCGACCATCGCTTGCGCCCGTCGAGGCGCATCGCCGCGCCGCCCGGCCCCACCGCGATCAGCGCTCCATCCTCGTCCGAGAGAAGATGCTGCGCCCATGCCAGCTCCAAGCGGCTGCGGCGCTCGCCGCCTCGCAGCGAGAACGTCGAGACGGCGCCCCCCGCCAGGACCGCCACCGCGCCGTCGTGCACGGCCGCGTCGTGGGCGTCCGGCGGAACTTCCCTTTCCCAGTCCGTCTGGCCCGTCTGCGGGTCGAGGCAGGACAGCGTCTCGCTCGAGACCGCCAGCACGCGCGCTCCGCATGCGAGCAAGGCCCTGGCGTGAAGTCGGCGCTTCCAGAGGATGCGGCCATCTGCCGCGTCCAGTCCGGCCAGGGATCCGGAGGAGAGCGCGACCACGATCACGCCGGACAGGGGAAGCACGTGGTGCGGCGCGCCCCCGGGCAGTTTGGCGCGGAACTCGAGCGCGCCCGAGTCGCCGACCCGCGCGAGCCCTTCGCCCGACAAGTCACGCAGCACGCCTGCGGAGAGCGGCCATAGCCGTGCGGGTTGCTTTGCCCCGCGCAGGCGGCGCTTCCAGCGGACCTCGCCGCACAGCGCATCGAGCCGCACCAGGGCGTCTCCCTGCTCTGCGTAGAAGAGCTCCGAGCCGCGGCTCACCGCTCCGGGGGCCGCGCGCACGCGCCAGATCTCTTCGCCGCTGAGCAGGTCCAGGGCGGCGAGGCGCTCGCTGGATTCGACCACCAGCCGGCCCTGCTCGAGGGGAACGACACGCAGGGCGCCGGCAGCCGGCTTGCGCCAGATCTCGCGATAGACGAGGCGGCGGATCCGCCCATGCGCGAGGGACACGCGCTTCTCGCGCGCCTCCTGGGGCGGCGGAGCGGCGACCACGGCCGGCGCGCGGCGCAGATCCCCGCTCTCCAGATCGGTGCAGTGCGTGAGCAGCGCGCGCGCCCGCTCGCGCAAGTCCGCCGCCAGCTCGTCGCTGCCGTGGCGCAGGGTCTCGTCGGCATACAGCTCGGCTGCGCCCGCCGCGATCTTCGCCAGCCGCAACGGCGGAAGCTTCAGCGGCCTCTTCCAACCCGGCGCGCGCACCTCGTCCGCGGTCAGGTCCCAGCGCAGCTCGTGTGTGCCGAAGGGCAGGACGAAGGCCGGCTCGCCGCTCTCCCATGCCTCGATGAGCCGCCCGGCGTCCGCCAGCAGATTTCGCAGGAAAAGAAATACCGGCCCTTCCCAGGTGAGGCCGGGCGCGCCGCTGCGCAGCAGCGTGACGGAGCCTCGTCCGACGTGCGCCGCGAGCGGCGCGAACGCGACCTCCCCCGCGCCCCGCAGCCGCGCCATCGTCTCCGGCGGGAGCTGGATCGACAGCTTCTCCGGCTTGCGATGCACGTGGCTGAGCAAAGTCTGCGGCTCGGAGTCGCGCGGCGGCCGCGACCGGGGCGGCCGGTGCCGGCCGCGCGCGAGCTCGGCGCATTCCGCTCCCAGCCGCCGGGCGAGCCGCGCTCCGGAGAGCGCCGGGCTGATGGCGAGCAGATCGAGCAGCAAGCCGCGCGCGGCGTGCAGAGTCGCTGCCCTCATCTTCTGGCCGTCGACCAGCAGGCCGGAAGCGAGCACCCGGGCCGGCGGGGCCAGCGTCACCAGCGTGAGCACCAG
>Ga0209474_10003740_pt1 | contig 13285 bp, 12 predicted proteins | sample GraSoiAngelo_145_FD_185902 | JGI IMG/M metagenome (GOLD analysis project Ga0209474, IMG submission 185902) | Grasslands soil microbial communities from the Angelo Coastal Reserve, California, USA - 14_1009_05_20cm (SPAdes) (version 2) | ecosystem: Environmental > Terrestrial > Soil > Grasslands...
CGGCGCGCCGTGGAAGGATCGATCGCCAGCGCCGCCAACTCCTTGTCTGTAAGCCGTCCTCCCGGAGCGCGGTCGACTTCGGTGCGCAGGCGCTCGATCAATTTGGGCGGCCGTTTGTCCGGGTCCGTCGGATGACAGCGCAAGCAGGGACGATAACCGCTCTCCAACGCTTCACTGGGGGTCGCGAAGAAATCGACATTCTCCCGCGCCGGCTTCTTCGCGGTGCAGGTGGGCCGACAAAAAATTCCCGTCGTACGCACTCCGATAAAAAATATGCCTTCGAAGTTCGGATCGCGATTCATCAATGCGCGATACATCGTTTCGCTCGGAGGAAGAAGTTCCAATGTTCTCATGTATAAGATTAAGCACTCACGTCCATTGACGCATCGACGAAATTCGGGCGGCAAATTTTGCTCGCTGTAGCGGCAGGCGTGTCGCCTGCAGAATCTACATGGTCGCGGCCGACACGGCTGCCTCGACGTTGCACTTCACCCAGGAAGATACGGAGTCTTTTCATGCACGTAGAATTCGAAACGTGAAACAACCGCGGGACACGCTGCGCGCATCCACGAATGCGGTTTCCGGATTTTGAAAGAGCTTTTCAATCACTGACTCCGGCTCGTTCCCATTCACGACCTCCGCGTCGATCATGTCGAACTTTGAATTGTAAGCGCGCATCACTCGCCCGTTCCGAAAGTACGCGGGGTATTCATGCGTCGCGGCATAGCGCTCGCATGATTCTGCATGAACAAAGATCGGGCCGATCTCCGAATACGGATGACCGAGCGGGACCGCCGCGTAGGGAAAAAGAATCAAGCGCTCTCCGGGTTTTGCCCAGCGCAAGCAATGACGGCAGGGAAATCCATTCGGCGAATTCGCAGTCACGATCGCGTGATCTGGCGCGCAAGCCTTTGCTGCTCGTCGCGCTGCGTCTGCAACTTCACTGAGAAGAGGAATAATGCGAAATAGCGAACTTTTCATGAGAAAAGCTAAACGCACTGGCTCCATTCGTGCATCGACGAAATTCAGGCAGCAAATTCTCTATATTTTGTAGCGGCGGTCTCTGATCGTCGGAACTCATCCCGGCGCTCAGAGAGCACCGCTACAGCTACCAGCGATGATACGCGGGATGGCCCTCTCTCACGGCAACGAATGTTCCGCGGCATGTTGCGCAAATTTTGCCACCCGCGCTCAACGTTCCTTCAACCGTCGCGCGATCACCTGTTAGATCGACAACTTTTGCGGACAGAAAGACGGAATCGCTCGTCGAGGCAGGTCTCAGAAATTTAACCGCGTATTCTGCGGTCACCGTGCACGGCGGGCGATCTGCTTGCGCATGTTTCATCAGATGATAAGCCGCCGTCCAATTGCAGTGACAGTCGAGCAATGTGCCGATAATGCCGCCGTTCAACGCGCCAGCAAAAGCTTCGTATTTCTTCTGCGGCTTCCACTGAGCGACTACTTCGTTATTCTTAGGATAGCTCCGGATGTGCAGCCCTTCTGGATTTGCCGGGCCGCAACCGAAGCAGGTACTGTTGGAAGCGTATTTTTCCTGAAGAGACTTGTGACTCATGGTGGAAATTGGTCATGCGGCAGAGCCGTGGTTCTCCTGCCAACGCGTTGAGGACAACGCGTTCCACCTTCGAATTTGCAAGGTGAATCGGGCTTCTCCGAAAACGATACCAAGACTCATCGCCGAAGGCGCAATATTTCTTCGTTCGCGACGCAAACGCAACCTGCCGATTTATCCGCCGCGCGCAGCCGTCCCCGGATACGGGCGCAATTCGTGCCCAATATAAAGGGAGCGCGGCCGGATCAGTCGGTTATGATCGTGTTGCTCGGTTACGTGTGCACACCAGCCGGCGACTCGCGACGCAGCAAATAGCGGCGTGTTCAACTCAGGTGGAAAACCGAGCATCCAGAATACCGGCGCAGCATAAAGATCGACATTCGCACAAAGATGTTTCTCGCGATCCATCACTTCTTCGAGCTTCTCACAAATGGGAATCCATTGCTCCTTTCCAGTCCGCTTGCCCAAATCTCGCCCGATCTCGCGCATCACCGGCACGCGCGAATCGCCCTTTTTGTAAACGCGATGGCCAAACCCCATCACCTTCTCCTTGGTCTCCAATTTTTTCATCAACCAGGCTTCCGCACGATCCGGCGTCCGGATTTCCTCAAGCATCTTCATCGACTCTTCATTAGCGCCGCCGTGCAGAGGACCTTTCAGAGTCGCGACCGCTGAGGTAACTGCTGCGTAGATTCCCGCGAGTGTCGAAGAGGTCACGCGCGCAGCAAAAGTGGACGCGTTAAATTCGTGATCGGCGTAAAGATTGAAAATCGTGTCCAGCATTCGGATTTGCCAATCCTGCGGAACTTTGCCCTCTAATTTGTAAAAGAAATTGCCGGCCTGTGTGAGGTCCGGTCTTTCCGGCACTGGCTGTTGATCATGCGAGATGCGCCAGCCGTCAGTGATCAGAGTGGAAACGCGCGCGATCAGGCGGATAGATTTGCGAATGTTAGCGTCATGAGAGTTGTCGCTCAGATCTTTATCGAAGGCGCTCAGCATCGATACGCCGGTGCGCAACAGATCCATCGGATGAGTCTTACTCGGTAGAAGCCGCAACATTTCGGCCACCGGACCCGGCAGCGCGCGCTCGGCGGCAATTTGTTGTGTAAACTCGACCAGTTGTTTGCCATTGGGCAACTCGCCGTTAAGCAGCAGGTAAGCGACTTCCTCAAAGCTCGCCTTGTCCGCCATCTGATGAATGTCGTAGCCGCGATACATCAGCCCAGCATTCGGATCGACCCAGCAGATTGCCGTTTCCCCGGCAATTATACCTGCCAGCCCGGGGCTATATTCTGGTTTTGCTTCCTGATTCATCAGTGTGTTTCCATTACTCGCGATTAACAAACGTTCAACAACTTAGCGATTTACGATTTAATCGCGGCCCCACGCACCAACGGCTGGATCATAATCGAGCAGCTCGTAAAGTTCCTTGCGTGTCTGCATCTTGTCGAGCCAAGCCGATTGAGTGCCACTCTTTTTCAGTCCGCGCAGAAATTCCTCGCTTGCTTTCATCGACACGCGGAACGCGCTCATGGGGAAAATCACCATGTGATAACCGAGCCCCGCCAAATCTTGAAAAGAAAGCAGCGGGCTTTTCCCAAACTCGGTCATGTTCGCAAGCAGCGGCGCATTCACTTCGTGGGCGAATACTTTGAATTCGTCTGCACTCTGCAAAGCTTCCGGAAAGATCGCGTCCGCGCCGGCTTCAAGATAACGCTGCGCGCGCTCGATTGTCCGATCCAAGTCCTCTACTGCACGCGCGTCCGTTCGCGCAATAATGATAAAATCGGCATCGCGGCGCGCGGCCATCGCTGCTTTAATTTTGCCGACCATTTCCTCGACATCGACCAGCGATTTTCCAGCCAGATGTCCGCAGCGTTTTGGAAACTCCTGATCTTCAATGTGGCAACCAGCGAGGCCCGCCTGCTCCAGTTTGCAAATTGTCCGCGCGACATTTTCCGCTCCGCCAAATCCGGTATCAGCGTCGACGACGGCCGGAATCTTGACGGCGTTTGCGACATAGCCAGCCAACTGCGCGACTTCAGTCAATGTAAGTAGTCCAATGTCCGGCACCCCCGCGGTGGCGTTCGCCATTCCCGCTCCGCTTACGTAAACGGCGTCGAATCCAGCGCGCTCAACTTGCCGCGCCATCGCCGCATTTGGGACGCCGGGCAACATCACTGCTCCTTGCGCAATCAAATCGCGCAGCCTCCTGCTTTTGCTCATACTCTTGCCCGTCCTCGTAATCGATCTACTCCTTCATCAGGCACGCGCGCATCAATTCACCGACGCTCGGCGCTTCATCCAATTTCCACACAATATCGGCAATTTTCTTCGCGCGTCCCTCAGCAAGCTGCCGGTTCACCAACGAAAAAAATTTTCTTTCCACTTCAGAATCTTTCAGTGGGTTTTCTGCGTGACCGAGCGGATAATCCACACGCTTTGTTAAGCGCCGCCCATCGACAAGATCGATATGGACGATATTGGCCGCTGCTTCCGGATACATCGCGCTCAACTCCCTGTTGCGCTTTACCTTCACATTTTCCAGGAATTTCCAAATCTTCGCATCGGTAAACCGATCTGGTTCAAATTGTTTGCTCGTCACTTCGCCATCGAGTAGCGCGATAGCCGTGATGTACGGCAAACTATGGTCCGCCGTTTCACGCGTCGCCGGTTTCCACTTCTCCGGTTCGCTCCCGATGATATCCACCGAAGCATCGTGGCTCTCAATCGTCATCGAGCGAACCTGCGCAGGATCGGCAATTTCCTTTCGCAGAAATAACGCCGCTTCGATTGCGCTTTGGCTGTGATACTCTGCCGGCCAAAATTTGATGCTGGTCCGCAAAATCATCGATGCTGGTCCATCGCTGGTTTTGGCAAACGGCACGGCAAATTTCTCGGCAACATTGCCTAACGAGACGCCTAGTTGTTCCTCGAAACCCATTTCTCCTTCGAAAATCGGTCCTGGGCCGGTCATTCCAGCACGTGCCAGCAACGCGGAGAAAACACCGTGCCGAGCAGCAGTCGCAAAGGCTACACCCTTCCAATGTGAGAGCTCACCTACCCGCGCCTGACGCATGGCGGCACCCGCTACGCCGGCAATATTCACGGCCTGACGCGTCTTCTCGGGATCGAGTTTCATCAAATGCCCAGAAGCCAAGGCCGTTGAAAAACTGCCATAGGTCACGTGGTCCCAGCCGCGCGCGCGGATGCTGGCCGCATCGCAAAGGCGGCATTGTACTTCGTAAGCCAGCGCAACGGCAGTAATCAATTCGGCGCCGCTCGCGCCTACGCTTTCCGCCACCGCCAGTGCAGCAGAAATATTATCGCTCGGATGCGCTGGCTCTTTCGACAAATAAGTGTCGTTATAGTCGAAATAGCGGATGCAGCAGCCGTTGGCGAACGCTGACCAATCCGGCGGCGCTTTGTGGTTCTTCCCGATAATCGTCGATCCACGCTTTGCCGAAAATTCCGAGGCGACTTTTCGAGCGATCATGCACGGCTCTTCATTCCACGCACCGAGCGCGCAACCAAGCGAGTCGAGCACACGCCGTTTGACTTCGTGAACAACTTGCTTGGAGAGATCTTCGAACCGGAGCGCGCAGGAGTAATCGGCAAGCTGATGAGCAAGTGTTTTGGACATGGAAAGAATTGAAACTGCAATCTGCCGATGAATTATTGCATCGGCAAGTTGTAGAGGCGCTTGTGACAGGCGCCTGGCGGCTGACTCATGGCAATCGATGCGGTTGCCCTGCAACTAAAGAACGAGCACAATCTTCTCGTGAGCGAATTTCAATTTGGCGGCGAATTTGTCTGGTACCCGACGCCGGAACTGATCGCGCAATCTAATCTTCAGGGCTTCATCGAAAAGCACGGCCTCGGTTCCTATCAAGAGCTGATGCGAAAATCAATAACGGACATCGCCTGGTTTTGGAACACGGTGCTATGCGATCTCAGTATCCAATTTTACAAACCATACTCGCGCGTTGTCGATCTAAGCGAAGGCAAACCCTGGGCGAAGTGGTGCATCGATGGCGAAATGAATGTCGTTCACAATATGCTCGATAAATACGCCGGCACCGAGATCGACAATCGACTCGCCATTAAATCGGAAATCGAGGATGGAACGACGCGTACGCTCACTTACAAGGAATTACGTGAGCAAGTGAACGGAATGGGTGCTGCGCTGCATTCGTTAGGCCTCGGCAAGGGCGATGCCGTCGGCGTCTTCATGCCGATGGTGCCGGAAATCGTGATCGCAATGCTAGCAATCATCAAAATCGGCGGAATTTTTCTACCGCTTTTTTCCGGGTTTGGCGAGTCCGCGATCGTCTCGCGACTCAAAGACGCCAATGCCAACGCGCTTTTCATCGCTGATGGCACGTACCGGCGCGGGAAATTTTGCCCGATGAAACCAATTGCGGATGAGGCAGTGTCGCAGGTTCCAACGGTGAAGCATTTGATCGTCTTTGAGGCAAAAGAATCGCCGCAAGCGCAGCGCTTGCCCTACAAAACGCACTCGTGGCACGAGCTTCTACATCAAACATCGAACATCGAACATCGAACATCGAACACCGCCGCCGAAGATCCGATGATGATCATCTACACATCGGGCACGACAGGAAAACCAAAGGGCGCGGTGCACACGCATTGCGGGTTCCCGATCAAGTCGGCGCAGGACATGTGGATGGGACTCGATCTGCATCCGGATGAAACACTTTTCTGGATGACCGACATGGGCTGGATGATGGGGCCATGGGAAGTTTTTGGAACGTTGCTGCTCGGCGCAACGATGATGCTTTATGATGGTGCCCCTGATTTTCCGGGACCGGATCGTGTTTGGTCGCTAGTGGATCGGCATAAAGTGACCGCACTTGGCATTTCGCCAACATTAATCCGTGCGCTAAGACGTCACGGCGACGAGATCGTGCATCGGCATGACCTTTCCTCACTGCGCAAATTCGCGTCCACTGGCGAACCGTGGAATCCCGACCCGTGGATGTGGCTCTTTCAAAATGTCGGACGCGGAAAACTGCCAATCATCAACTATTCCGGCGGCACGGAGATTTCAGGCGGTATCGTCATGGGCAATGTGCTCACCCCAATGAAACCGTGCGCGTTTTCCGGGCCGCTTCCTGGCATGGCGGCGGACGTGGTTGATGAAAATGGGAAACCGATTCGTGGAAAAGTCGGAGAACTGGTGATTCGTGAGCCGTGGATCGGAATGACGCGCGGCTTCTGGCGAGATCCACAACGTTACATCGACAGTTACTGGTCGCGTTGGCCGGAAACTTGGGTGCACGGTGATTGGGCGGCCATCGATGATGATGGACTTTGGTACATTCTCGGTCGCAGCGACGACACAATTAAAATTGGTGGAAAGCGTGTTGGGCCGGCCGAAGTCGAGTCAGTCCTGGTTGCGCATCCGCAAGTGAGCGAAGCGGCAGCTATCGGCGTGCCCGATCCAATCAAAGGCGAAGCCCTTGTTTGTTTCTGTGTTCTAAAGACGGACGTTAATGGAGATGTCGAGCTTGCAAACGAATTGAAGAACAATGTCGCGCGCAATCTCGGCAAGGCGCTGGCGCCACGCGACGTGATTTTCGTGACCGACATTCCGAAAACGCGGAACGCCAAAGTCATGCGACGTGTCGTTCGCGCCGCTTACATCGGCGAAAAACTCGGCGACACCTCCGCTCTGGAAAATCCCGCTGCGCTCGATGAGATCAGGCGCGTTGCCGGAATGTAGGCCTCCCTAGAAGATTCCGGCACTTGCCAGTTGTATTCGCCAGATAGGACCGCCCACATAGAGTGGGCCCTCTGCCTTAACGAAGGCCGGGGCCTCGCCGCCGAGGACCCATACGTGTGTGTCCGCCGGTTGTTTCCCTATCAGACGCGCTAGGAAGCCAGTAAGGCCGCCGATTTCTACTTTCACCACAAAGTGCATGGCTTTATGACGGAACCTTCCAATCGTGAACGGTTCCTCACCTTGCGGAAGGATCGCAAGCTTAACGAGCCGTGGCTTTGGCGTGGTCGCCACCATTGACACTGTCGTCCGCGGCACACCCGGTTTTATGTCCTTCATCAGCGTCAAGAGCAAGCCGTTGGCGACGTCTGGCGGCAGCTCCATCCGCTGGGCAATGACTTTCTCTTTGCCCTTGGCCTCGGTGTAACGGACCTTAACTTGGCCTGTAGAAGCGTCGATCGAGGTGTCCACCGGTTGCTTGAACGACGGACCTCTCAGAATTAGGTGGTCGCTCAAGAGGCGGAATGTGCCACGTTGAGAGAATATGGTCGTGTCCTCATAGACCGAACCATCTTTGAAACGAAATATCAAATGGGTGGTTACGCGATCGCCCCGTGCATCCTGCGTCATCTGACCATCGGCGACAGCCTTGCCTTCAAGGGTCCGCACCACAAGAAAGCCATGGATCAGGCCTTCCGTGTGGCGCACAGGGATCATCTCTGCGAATAGCGCGTTTGGCTGGAGGATGGCGGCACAGGCTAGCAGAATTACGATCAGTCTAGACCGGGCACCTGAGCATTTTAGTTCTGTGCGGAGACCATGGCAGACGTAATCGGTGTCGTGATCCATGAGCGCCGCGCGGCATCCTTGTTCCACGGCTTGGGTCCACCCATCGATGACCTCAATGAATTGATTCACAAATTTGCGGTGCATACCTGCTAATCCTTGCGAGCCGTGAAGCGCCGGCCATGGATGAATCAACCGCGCCGGTGGCGGTCCCTTGGATGGTGAGCGAGCTCAGCATCTCCAAGATGGCTAAAGTCCGAACCCCCTTTACACCATTGGCCGGAACCTGCCGACCACTTCCTGTAAACGGCCGGTGATTTGGCCTAACGAGCAAACCTCGACGGCTTCAAGCAAGGTCGGAAAACAATTTTCGCCCCGCTCGACGACAGCCGCAAGTTTGTCCAGGGCACGCTTTGCTTTCTCAGCATTTTTCTTTTTGAACTTGCGCAGCCGATCGACTTGCAATTGCTGTTTCGCGCGCGGTGTACGTACCAGTTTCACTTCTGGAATTTCCTCGGCACCGTCGCGATAGCGATTCAGCCCGATGATCGGCCGTGTGCCATCATAAATCTGTCGCTCATAACGATGAGAAGCGTTCTGAATCTGGCTGCGCTGATAGCGTTCTTCGACCGCCGCCAAAACGCCGCCGAGGCGCTCGATCTCGCGGAACTCATCGAGAATCGCCGCTTCCACTGCGCGCTCGACCGCTTTCATTCCGGGCGAGCCGCTCAACATATTCATCGTGTGTTTAAAGATGCCCGATTCCTCCAGCAGTATCGCCTGCCCATGTGCGGCAACCCGGATCCATTCTTCGCTCGGCGTGGTGAACGGTTCGTCCGCGCTATTAGAGTGACACGAATTCGTTGCATTCATGTAAGCAAGCATCAACTCCGCTGCGGTGCGTGTGAGATTATTTTTGAATTCGGCCGCAATGAGCGAGCGCCCGCTGGTCTGCGTGTGCAATTTGAAAAGTTGCGCTTTCGCACCTGCACTGAACACGTCGCGCATTCCGATCGCCCAAACCCGTCGCGACACGCGCGCGAGCGCGATGTACTCCGCGTCAAGTCCGCAATCGAGAAAGAAAGAGAGACGCGGACCGAATTGGTCGACCGGAATACCGCGCGCGGCGAACATTTCTGCGTAAGCGAATCCGTTCGAAAGCGTATAGGCCGCCTGTTGCACAGGCGTCGACCCAGCTTCGCCGATGTGATAGCCGCTGATCGAAATCGGATACCAGCGCGGCATTTCCCGCGTGGTGAATTCCACCATGTCAGTAAGAAAACGCAGCGAGGGTTCGATCGGGAAAATCGTCTCGTTCTGGGCCTGGACTTCTTTGAAGATGTCGGCCTGAATAGTGCCGCGCAGTTTCGGAACAACTCTAGGACCGAAACGACGCTTCGCTGCTGCGATATACATTGCCATGATGATCGGCGCGGGTCCGCTAATGGTCATTGACGCCGAAAAATTCGGTGACCCGAGATCGAATCCGTCATAGAGCCGCACCATATCTTCAACGGTATCGATGGCTACCCCACCCTCACCAATCTTCCCGAAGACCCCGTCGGCGTCGCTGTCGATTCCGTAAAGTGTCGGACCATCGAATGCGGTGCTGAGCCGGTGTGTGCGCTGGTGGCGCGTCAGATAATGGAACCGTTCGTTGGTGTCCTCGGCCAGCATCAATCCGGAGAACAAACGGGTCGGTTCCTCCTGTGGAGCCAGCCGTGTCGGCTGCATTTTTGCTCGATTCGCGGGCGACACGCCCGCCCCTACAGCTTCATTTTTTTCAAAACTTTCGATCTCGCGAACCGGCTCGAGGTACATCTCGCGATACGCGCCGTTTAGAAATGGAAATTCACCGGGAAGTCCATCACCAAAGAGGTAACGTGCGATTTCACCTGGCTCACTGATCTCCGGCAATGCCAGACGCGGCAAAGGCAAACCAGTCGGCGTGCGCGTAGTCGGGATCTTCGCTTTGATATCGTTCCAGCGCCCCAGCAGGTCGCGTCCGAATTTTTCATCCGTTCGCGCCCGCTTCACCTGCTCCAGAACGAACTGGTTATATTTCTCAACCGCCTCAACGACTTGTCCAAGCTTGCTCATGAATTTCTTTAGCTATACAGGGTTTCAAAATGGTGGCCCCGCTGCGCCATCCAATATTCCCGGGTACTATCGCCAGTCGTCGATAACATACAGGCTAGATCGACTGTAACCAGGCTGATTCGGCTTGTGCATGGTGATGCCTTGGAACACTGTTCTGAAACCGCGAGCTAACATTCTGCGATAAGCCTTCTGCCGCGCCAGGTTCATGCCGGCTTCGATTCGCTTGAGGTGCCGAGAGGCCGCGAACGATTCGCAGATATCGAGGAGGCGATCAAATAATTGAGCTGCATTTTTCCCCGGCCGCGTCGCAGCGAATTTGATGTAGCATGTGTCATTGCCAGCTTCGGTGTCCGCGCCGCAGTGACAGAGAGCAAAGCCACCCAATCCCGAGCTGTCCGAAAGCAACACCGTATCACCGAGTCCTTGCGCGGCGATGGCCCGAATCTCTGAACCGACATCGAGCCCGTCGTAAATGGCATTTGTCAGCTCCGCAGCGTCGTGCAGGCACACAGTGCGCTCGGAGTCACCTAGTTCTGAATAGCGCGTACATCCTTGGATCTTCTCGGTAGGTCGAACTTCGGCGGACATTATAACGGTAAGAAACCGCGGCCAAAAACCAAATCTCTGGTAAAGACCGATATGCTTGGGACTGTGCGCAAACGTGAACAGGCCCGCATGCTTCGTTCCCCACTTTGTAAAGATTTCCATCGTGGGTTCGAGTAAACGTTTCGCAATACCTCGATCCCAATAATCGGGCCGGATTGTCAACGGCCCAAAAAAGCCCACGCTGCCCCAGTTCGCGACAAAATTCGAACCGACTAACTTGCCGTCAACTTCGGCGCCAAATGCGGCCGATGGATCAGCAATGTAGCGTGTACGGACGTAATCGCGATCCGCGCAGAATTCCATAGGATTGGGTAGTCCAAGAAAGGTCCCGAAGGCGACATGGAATATCCGTTTCGCTTCGGACAAGTCTTTTTCACCTAGTGCTCGCACTATTACGCCCCCCTGCATTCCCTTAATTTCTTGTCCGTTTCGCTCCAGGGTTTCGAGAAATTAATGCGAATAGCTGATCCACGCCAGGGTCGCGATGACGTTTGGCAACCATGTCGATCAATTGCTGATGGCGGCGATTTTGCCCCAGCCGCTGCTCGATTTCAGTATGCGCCGTTCGAGCGCGCTGGAGATCGCTCTTGTTCACCACCACCACGTCAGCCAGATCGAGCATCACGATTTTCTGCAATTGCAACCGGCTACCATAATCCGGGTTCATCACCAGAATGGTAAGTTCGACAATCCCATTTCTTCGAAAGGGCATCGCTTCCTGTCCCGTCCCGACTGTTTCGATACAGACGTAATCAAATCCCGAACGGGCAAGGAGCGCGAGGCTATCACGCGTCGCGGGTGAGAGTCCGCCGGCCTGTCCGCGTGTGGCCATGCTGCGCATGAACACGCGATCGTTTTGCGAGTTGATCATGGTGGCGCGATCGCCCAGCAATGCGCCTTGGCCCACGACGCTCGGATCATGCGACAAAATCGCAATGCGTGAACGTCGATCCTTGTTGAGGAACCGCAGCACAAGCTCGTCAATCAACGTCGTCTTTCCTGCGCCGCCAGGACCCGTGAAGCCAATGACTCGGCTGCGCCGTCGAATTTCGAATTTCGAATTTCGAATTTTCTTCTTGTCTTCGATTTCGGTTAACTTGTGGGCGAGTTCTTGATCGAACGATTTCGCACGAGCTCTTTTCCCGCGTGGTTTGCTGTATCGTTTATGAACAAACTTGACCATGTCATCTAGCGATGTGCCGGCGAAGAAAATTTCGTCCACGCCTTTGCGTTTCATGATCACGGCGTCCTCGTGCGTAATGGTCCCACCGCCGCCGCCAAAGACTTTGATATCGTCCGCGCCGTGTTTGCGCAAAAGATCGACAACCTCGGCGAAGAACTCGATATGCCCACCGTTGTAACTGGAGATGCCAATGGCGCGTACATCTTCCTGGATCGCCGCGCGGACAATGTCGCTGACCGAGCGATGGTACCCGAGATAAACCACTTCAATGCCGTGCCGGATGAATTCCAGATTGATCGTGTTGATGGCGCTGTCGTGCCCGTCGCAAATCGGGATAGCGGTCAGGATTCGAATCGGGGAAGGCATTTAAGAACGAAAATTTAATATTTCGACAGAATTGACACAATGCTCAGAATTGCTTTGCCAGTGATTGAGTTAATTTTGTCTATTCTGTCAAAAAATGTCTGACTTCGATTTCACTGGCAAAGTCGTGCTCGTCACTGGTAGCTCGCGCGGGATTGGGGCGGAAATGATTAAAGCATTCGGCAAACACAGCGCGCAGTGCGTGGTCAATTACGTGGCTGACGCGGAAGGACAAAATAAGGCGGATGCGATGAATGTGGCGAATGAATTGGAGGAGCCGCTGGTGATCGAGAGCGATATAACGCAGCCGGCGCAAGTCGAGGCGATGATGAAGCAGATACAAGATCGACATGGCGGACTCGACATCCTAGTGAACAATTCAGGGATCATCAGCGATCGCACCATTAAGAAGATGTCGATGGACGAATTCGAGAGCGTCATTCGAGTCAACCTCGTTGGCACATTTACGGTGACCCAAAAAGCCGCAGCGATCCTGCGCACTGGCGGCCGGATCATCAACATGTCATCCGTGAGCGGACAATTGGGATTATTCGGACAAGCGAATTATTCATCGAGCAAGGCAGGAATCATTGCGTTGACGAAAGTTTCTGCACGCGAGTTTGCCCGGCAGAACATTACCGTGAACGCGATCGCACCAGGATTTATTGATGTAGGGATGAGCAAAGGCATGCCAGAAGAAGTGATGCAAAACTTCATCAAACAAATCCCACTCGGCCGGCTCGGCGACGTAAACGAAATTGTGAGTGCCGCGATCTTTCTCGCTTCGCCCATGGCTTCCTACATCACCGGCCAAGTTCTCAATGTGAACGGCGGTTTCTACATGGGTTGATGCAGCCGCGTGTGTTCTTCGACTGTCTTGCGAACGCGCAGAAACACGGATTTGCGCGTTCAAACGCGGCGATTACGAGAAACT
>Ga0209474_10003742_pt1 | contig 13276 bp, 8 predicted proteins | sample GraSoiAngelo_145_FD_185902 | JGI IMG/M metagenome (GOLD analysis project Ga0209474, IMG submission 185902) | Grasslands soil microbial communities from the Angelo Coastal Reserve, California, USA - 14_1009_05_20cm (SPAdes) (version 2) | ecosystem: Environmental > Terrestrial > Soil > Grasslands ...
CCCTGCCATCTCGGGGGTGCCCCACTCGCCGAGGCTTACGTGTGGGGCTTTTGACTTTTCCTTCTAGTTGGCCTCGCCCTCAAAAACACTCAACCCTCTATCTCAACCATTCAACCCCTAATTTCACCCGTTCCCTACATAATACTTTACCAATCGCTAAATCCGTGCTATCCTTCTCGTGGTTGCTTGCACTGAGCCTCGACCGCCCTTGTTTTTTTCCGGGACGTTATGATCGAAGATACCGACCCCGTCGGGACCCGGTCGGAAAGTACCAGGCTCAACGCTGCACTTTTATGCGCGCCCGCCTCGCGGTTCTTCTCACTCCCCCTTCGCAGACGTCCGCGTCCCCTAAACCGCGCGTAAGTCCTTTCCTTGCCACACTTCCAGAAAATCGCCTGCTAAGTCTAATCATTGCCACACTTCCACAAACCCGCTTCCGCAAGTCCTTTGTTTGCCACACTTGCGCCCCCCTCCCCCCTGCCCATCGGCCGCACCACGCCGCACTTGCCATCCTCGCGAGTTCCTTCTATTGTCGGAGGGCAAAATTTGCGTCTGCTCGCCGGAGGAGAACGTGAAGACACGCATGTCCCCTCGAAGTTCGGCAAAGTCCGTTGTGCTCGGCTTGCCTTGTTTGCTTCTCTTAATTGTTGCCGTCTTGGCCAGCGGAGCTTCCCGCCCCGCCCAATCTTCCGCCGCGCCTGCGAAGGCGCAGATGCAGAATGAGCAGGCTCCGCCCGAGTCTCCCCTTGGCGCCCGCAACGACCTTCCCAATCCTTACTGGGCCGGCGTGAGCTGGGGCCAACTCCCCAACGGCAGGAAATGGGGCTCCACGGCCGGTATCGCCGTCGGTCCCGACGGAAATATCTGGGCCATCGACCGTTGCGGTGCGTTCGGCTCGCGCGGCACCAACTGCGCCGGCTCCCCGCTCGATCCCGTCCTCGAGTTCGAGACCTCCGGCAAGCTCCTCAAGAGCTTTGGCAAAGGGCTCTTCGTCAGCCCCCACAAAATCACCGTGGACCGCGACGGCAACCTCTGGGTCGCCGACAATGGCCTCAAAGACGCCAAAGGCCAGCAAGTCTTCAAATTCGATCAAAACGGAAAAGTCCTGATGACACTCGGAAAAGCCGGCGTGTCCGGGCCCGGCTTGGATACCTTCGACCAGCCTACCGAAGTCGCTGTTGCTCCGAACGGCGACATCTTTGTGGCCGACGGCCACGGCGAGCAGCCAGCCGCCAATGCGCGCATCATGAAGTTCGACTCCCACGGTAAGTTCCTCAAAACCTGGGGCAAAAAGGGCTCTGGCATCGGCGAATTCGACTGCCCGCACACCTTGGCCTTCGATTCTCAGGGCCGCCTGTTCGTCGGCGACCGCCAGAACAACCGCATTCAAATCTTCGACCAGGAAGCCCGCTTCATCGCAGAGTGGAAACAGTTCGGCCGCCCCAGCGGCATTTATATTGATAAGAACGACGGCATCTACGTCGCCGACTCGGAGTCGCGTGGAGGCAAGCCTGGCTATGGTTACAATCCCGGTTGCCGTCGCGGCATTCGCATCGGCAGCGCCAAAGACGGCTCCGTGAAGTATTTCGTGCCCGACCCTGCGCCCTATGGCGCTTCGGCGGACTCCACCGGTGCCGAAGGCCTCACCGCAGACTTCGCCGGCAACATCTACGGCGCGGAATACACCATGGACGTGAAGAAATACGTCCGGAAGTAGGCTTTCAGTGGACGGGGTGAAATCCAGGGCCTAGAGAATTCACCCCTATGATCAACGGACCAAGCGAGTAAGGCGACTCTACCCTTGCATTTCGCCAGCGCAATCAGCTAAACGATTGCAATTTGCATGGGTTAAGCTCTTAGCCCGTATGGATAGGGGGGAGGAAACGTGGTTAAAGGTTGTGCGTTCTTGTTGTGTTGCTTGATCCTGGCGGCGTTGCCGGCCACCGCGCAGGCGCCGGGCGTTTCCGATGTGTACGCGCAGATCCGTGCGGAGGAAACGAACAACTCGAAGATCATGTGGATTATCCACGAAGTGGCCGACGTCTACGGTCCGCGCGTAACCGGCACGCCCAATCTGAAAGCCGCCGACGATTGGGCTTTGAAGACCATGGCTTCCTGGGGACTCGTGAACACACATCTCGAGCCCTGGACCTTTCAGCCGCCCAGCGCCGCAACGCCGGTGCCCGGTTGGGAGAATATGGAATTGCTCGCCGAAGCCGTCGCGCCGTTTCACGGCCAACTCATGGTGAAGCCGCTCGCGTGGACTCCGAGCACCAAAGGCGTGGTGAGCGCGAAAGTTGTGATCCTGGACCCACCAGGACTGGCGCTCCCGAGCGGAGGATTCAACTTCTTCGGTGGCCCGCCTCCGCCGCCGGAACCAAAGTGGGCTACGCCTCCCATGCCCGCAAAAGACAAACCAGCAGATCCCAAACAGCCGACGCAGGCGGAACTCGATGCGTATTTGAATTCCGTGAAAGACAAAGTGCGTGGAGCGATTGTGTTTGTCGGCAAGCACGTGGAAGTGGCGGAAGAAATGAATCCCGCGCCCATGCGGCGCAGCGAAGACGAGTGGAAATCGCGCTTCGGCCCCAACGCAAAGCCATTTCGCTTCCCCGAGCAGCCAAAATTGGCCGAGGGCCAGTTGACGCGCCAGGAAGTTTCCCGGCAAGTGGACCAATTCCTGATGGACAACGGCGCTCTGGTCCGCGTAAATGACGCAGGCCGCGCGCACGGCGTCATCATCGCGCAGCAGAATGCGACGTATGACTGGACGCGTGCCGTACCGACCCTAGTGATGCGCAACGAAGATTATGGCCGCATTTCGCGCATCCTGAGCGATGGCGCGCCTGTAACTTTGAGGATCAACATTCAAAACAAGGAGTATCCGGAGGGAACGACCGCCTACAACGCGATTGGAGAGATTCCCGGTACCGATAAGAGGGATGAAATCGTGATGCTTGGCGGGCATTACGATTCCTGGCACGACGCCACCGGCGCGACCGACAATGGCATCGGCTCTTCGATGATGCTCGAAGCTGCGCGCATCCTGGCGACGCTTCATGTGAAGCCGCGCCGAACGATTCGCATTGCTTTGTGGAGCGGCGAGGAAGAGGGCTTGCTCGGCTCGCTCGCTTACGTCCAACAGCACTTTGGAAGTTTCGAGAACCAGAAGCCGGAATACGCCAAGCTGGATGCCTACTTCAACATCGATTCAGGCACGGGAAAGCCGCGCGGCGCGGGTGTGTTTGGCCCAGCCGCTGCGGCGGACATGGTGCGCGATGCGCTGAACCCTTTTGCAGATTGGGGTTTCATGGGTGCGACCGCCTCCGACAGCCGCAGAACCGGCGGAACTGACAGCACTTCCTTCAATAACGCGGGCTTGCCGGGAATTGGATTGGCGCAGGATTCGTTTGACTACGGATCGTTTACGCACCACACGAACCTCGACACCTACGAGCGCATTTACGAAGAGGACGTGAGAGAAGGCGCGGTCGAAATTGCGTCGGCCGTCTACGCGATCGCCATGGCCGACCAGATGGTCCCGCGGTTCAAAGATGCCGAGATGCCCAAGCCCGTGCCCGAACCGGGGCCGGGCTCGCAGGCCACAAAAATCCGCCACGTCCCCGCGAACTGAAGCTAAATCGACCCCTTTCGCCGGAATCCGGGGGCAGAACCGGGGAGGGATTTCTGGCAGAAGCCTGAGGCGCTTTTACGTGGCGAAGTAAGCCGGCCAGACAACCCATGGGCCGAATAGGCGAAAGCTTCCCGGGCAAGAAGCCTGAGGCCCTTTTACGCGGAGAAGTAAACCGGCGAGACAGCCCACGGGCCGAATAGGCGAGAGGTTCCCGAATGGAGGCTGGTGCGGCTATTACGCCGCGCGTTCCACGGCTTCGTAAATCTGCTCGACCTTTTCCAGGTCCTGCAAAAGCCGGCGCCCGCGGCGGCATAGGTCTTTGGGCCGCGCCCATTCCATGCCGGCGTTCTTGCACTTCCGGCAGCGGTAAAGGTGGCGGCTGGCGACCTCAAAGCTGTTTTCGGGGTCAAGTACGATAAGTTTCCTGCGTGCCATGTCTTGGACAGTGCCAGACGGCGTGCCGCTGCGCAACCTGTCCTTTCGGACAGGTTAAGGCTGAGCAGGTGACCGTTTCGGCGAAAAATCACAGTCTTTGACGGTTTCCATAGCGCCATGCAGGCCGCAAGTCAACCGCGTTTTGGTTAAAAAAATTAATTTGTGCCGGTGGAAACCGTTGAAATCTCAGGTACTTACTTTAATTCCGTAGCTTATGCGTATGCGGGCCGCCCGCTCTCCCTTGCCCGGCAGGCAGCTCCGGCAGCGCCCAGGCGTACAAAGTCCCGCCGCTGGCGACGAGAACGTGTTGCCGGCCGTCCAGCTCATACGTAATGGGAGCATTTCCGACATGCCCGATCCGCGAATGCCACAGTGTCGTGCCGTCGCTGGTGCGCAGCGCGAGGACGTTGCCTGCGGAATCCCCGGTGAACGTCAATCCGGAATCCGTGCTCAGAACCCCCGCGCTTCCCCATCCTCCACCGAGGTCGTGGGTCCAGCGGGCTGTTCCGGTTTGATAGTCAATCGCTTTCAGCATTGCTTTTCCGAAGACGCCGTAGTCCGCGCCCGCCCAGCCATACTCGCCGTCTTCCGGCTTTGAAAAGTAAACGCCGTAGCTGTCCCGCGCACTGACGAGGAACAGGCCCGTCCGCGGGTCAAAACTGGGTGAACGATAATTTGTCGCGCCGCCTTCGTCAGGAGCAATCAGCCGCCCATCGCGCGCCGGATCTTTTGCCGGATTGGGAATGGGGCGGCCCTCCTTGTCCACGCCCGCGGACCAATTGACCGCGGCAAACGTTGTGGTGAGAAGGCTCTTCCCCGTCGCGCGGTCCAGCACAAAAAAATATCCGTTGCGCGACGCTTGCATCAACATTTTTCGCGCCGCCCCTTTAAATTTTCCATCCACCAGAACGGGGACTTCGACGGCGTCCCAATCGTGCGTGTCGTGCGGCGAGGCCTGAAATCCCCACGCCAGCTTGCCGGTGTCGGGATTGATGGCCACGATGCTGCATGTCCAGGGATTGTCGCCCGGGCGATTTTGTGCGGCCAGTACGGGCGTGGGATTTCCCGTCCCGACGTAAACGAGGTTGAGCTGCGGATCGTACGTTCCGGTTATCCACATATTTCCGCCTGTGGCGCCGCCGCTGAATGCGTCCGGCGCCTCGCGCGGAAGCGTGCTGTAAAACGTCCATTGCTCGTCGCCGGTTTCGGGATCAAACGACTTCAGCATTCCGGGCAAATTATCGAAATCGCCCGAAGTGCCAACGATCACGTGGTCGCGCACAATCAGCGGCGCCAGGGTAGTCCAATAGCCTTTTTTTACATCGGCGACTACCACGTTCCACTTCACGGCGCCGTTTCTGGCGTCGAGGCAAATCAGATGCGCGTCCGGAGTGGCGAAGTACACAGAGTCTTTGTACACGGCAACGCCGCGATGCCCAATGTGCAGGCCCGGATTCGGCGGATAGGTGTAGTGCCAGATGGGATTCGCAGAGCGCGCATCGAGCGCCCAAACGTTGTCCGGAGTGGTCACGTACAGAATGCCGTTGAAGAGGATTGGCGTGGATTTTATTTCCGCGGTCTGCCCGGTCTCGAACGCCCAAGCTAGCGTGAGTTGGTAGACGTTCGCGGGAGTAATTTGAGCCAACTTGCTGTGATGCTGGCCGGAATACGTGCCGTGATACATCGGCCAGCTATCGGCAGACGGCTTCAAGAGAGTGGCGGCGTCGAGCGCCCGATCCGCGGCAGGACCGTCCGCACTTTGAGCGTGAGCCGTGACTTGGAACAGGGGCAGAAAGACCGCGCTCGCAATAATGAGGAAGCTGTGGCGCACAAATTTCATCCGGAGAAGATTTTTGTTCAATGCGACCGTCCGCAATAGAAATCCGTTCTCAGCGCAACGTCTGCAGATAAGCCAGCACGTTGTGCATGCTTTCCTCGGTGTACTTTCCAAGCTCTTCGCTGTGCGCTTCGAGTGGATTATTTACCTTGAACTTCACTGCGCTTTTGAACCAAGAGCGGTACCACCCGGACGAATCCACAAGGCCAATCACGAACTCGTCGCGATACGCCAGCTTGCCTGTCACGGTCTCGCCGGAAGGCAACGTCACCGTGACCGTCGCCGGCGATGATGAAGGACCAGCCCTGCGCCCTCCGGGATAAAGCATGCGCTCGAGGAGCGCCAATCCTCGAAAGCGGCTTGCGACACCGGCAAGGTCTCCACTGGGAGAATGGCATTTTGCGCAGCCACCTGCCCCGTTGAAATACTGCTTCCCTTCTTCAGCGTTGCCGGTCTGAAGATCCTCGGCCTGCACCGTGCGGCGGCGGCCCTGTTTTGAGTCCATCCTGGTCTTTTGCTCGTGAATGAATGAGACGACGGCGGCCAAGTCTGCGTCCGAGAGATTGAACGGCGGCATTCCTTTGTCGATTCGCCCCGAGCGCACCACGGGCCCGATTTCATTTCCGTTGACGTCTTTTTCCACGAGTTCGGAACTCGTGAGGTCCGGCCCGGATTCGCCACCGGCGGCATCGCGGCCGTGACAGAACGCACACTGAGTGGCGAAGAGAGATTGTCCCTTTTGCACTTGCTCCGTGGGGGTAGCCTGCTGCGGGGTGGACCGAGACACAGACGCCGTTCCCTGCGGAGCCGTAGCCGCAGGTTGCGATGCCGGCTGCGCCGACTGCTGGCTGGCAAAACTCAGGCCGCGGAAAACAAGCAAGCAAATGCTCAGTAGAAAAACGCGCGAGTCACATACCGCCACTTTGCCTCGGCTCGAATGCGAAAATGTCATAAGGAATCTTGCTGCCGACAAAAACAGCTTCCATTTGTATTGCGCTCAGCTTTATCGCAGACCAATTCTAGCGGGGGAGCCTGGCGAAGTCACTCTTTCATGTGACGAATCTGGCCGGGTTGGAAGTATTGTGAGAAAGAAGAGATCCAAGCTTGCAGACGGTGGTATTCTCCCTCTTGGAATAAATCTTCGATCGGCATCGAATTCCGGCACGTATCGCGTTGCCCTGCGTTTTTACCTGCGGAGTCCTTGAAAGCACGCTGAGAATTCTCAGAAGGAGCTGAAAGTGCCCACGCCAAGGCAAATTCACCGTAGAGATTTTTTGAGAGCCGCTGGACCAGCCGTCATCGTAGCTAATGAATTTGCCCACAGGACTACTGCCTGGAATTCCGCGCCAAACCCTGAGTCGCAAGGGGAAGCGAAGCCGCGGCTCCTGACCGGTTGCTGCGCCTATTCTTACGCCAAGCTTTTGAAAGCCGGCAAGATGACCATGGAAGACGTGATTCGGAAAGCGGTCGAACTCGGGATTGATGCGGTGGACATGACGGGTTACTGGTTCAAATCGACCGAACCCTCCTATTTGGCTTCTTTGCGGCACTTGGCTCATAAGAACGGCGTATGTTTTTCCGGGGCAGCCACGGGAGCCAGCACCGTGCAAACCGATGCGGGCAAGCGCGCGCAGGCTTTGGAAGAGATCAAGAAATGGACGGATGTCACGGAAGCTTTGGGAGCGCCGCACTTGCGCGTGTTCGCGGGCAAGCTGCCTCCCGGGGCAACGGCGCAACAGGGCATCCAGTGGACCGTGGAAACGCTCAAAGCGGCGTGCGAGTACGCGGGCACGAAAGGGATTACACTAGGCGTTGAAAATCACGAAGGTATCACCCAGAATGCGGATGTGTGCATCGAGCTTGTTCACCGCATTGATTCACCCAATTTTGGAATCAATCTCGACATTACAAATTTCATTGCTACGCCGCAGGCAGACGCTTACGCGCAAATTGAGGCCACTCTTCCCTACGCAACGCATTCGCACATCCGGGATGTTTTCGAAAATGGGCAGGCTGTCGATTTTGAGCGCGTGTGGCCGCTTTTCGCGCGCGCGAACTACAAAGGATTTATGTCCGCGGAATATGAAGGCGAAGAGGATCCCTCGACCGGAGTTCCCAAACTCGTCGAGAAGATCAAAACGCTTTGCCGGAAGTATTCCTCAGTTTAACTAAAGGAGTTGCATCATGCTCAATCGAAGAAGGTTCATTCGTAACGTTACGGGAGGTGCGGCCGCGCTGGCGGGTTCGTCGGTCTTTCCGCCGAGTGTTCTCGGCGCGAATGACCGAGTGCGGTTCGGGCTGATCGGCGCGGGCGGGCGCGGGATGGACATTTTCAAGCACGCGCTCCGCTCGCCAAATACGCAGGCCGTCGCGGTCGCTGACGTTTACACGCGCCGGCAAGAGGAAGCCAAGAAACTCGCGCCAACAATTCAGACATTTAGCGATTTTCGCCGTCTGCTCGAGGACAAGTCCATTGACGCGGTGCTGATCGCCACTCCTCAGCATCAACACGCTTTGAATTTTGTTCCCGCTCTTCAGGCAGGCAAGGATATCTACCAGGAAAAAACCATGGCGTTTAATCCTGACCACGCACGGCGCATGCGCCGCGCCTTTGAAGGCTCGAATCGCGTGGTGCAAGTGGGTGTGCAATCCACGAGCGGAAAAACGCTCGCGCGGGCGCGCGAACTCGCGACGCCCGATAGCCTGGGAACCCTCACGGCAATTCACACGCACCACTACCGGAACAGACCTTACGGAGGTTGGAAAAGGCAAATTCCCTCGGACTGCAATCTCGACCACGTGGGCTGGAAGGAGTTCGAAGGAGAGGCCGCTCCGCATGAATTTGACCCGCAACGCTTCATCAATTGGCGATTTTTCTGGGATTATTCGGGCGGAAACGTTTTCGAGAACATGGTGCACCAGGTTGCGTTTTGGCAGAAGGCTCTCGGGCTGAAGATACCGCGGCGCGTTACGATGGCGGGCTACAACTATCTTTCGCCGGGCATGGAAGTTCCGGACACCATGAACGTCTCGATGGACCAGCCGGAGAATCTCCTATTCAGTTGGAATTCGGCGTTTGGCAACAATTATTTTGGCGAAGACGGATACGACTTTGCCCTGGGAAACAAGGGGACGGTGATTCGCGTGACGAACAAGGTGACATTCCAGCCGCAGGGCCATTCTGCACAAAAGAACGAAGGTCCGCTTGCGGTTGGGGGAGAACCGAATATCGTTGGAAGCGATGACGACGAAACTGCGGCGCACATGAATAATTTCTTTGATTGCGTGCGAAGCCGCAAAGAGCCTAACTGCCCGTTTGAACTGGGCTTCAGCTCAGCGATCGCCTGCCAAATGGCCAATGCCTCGCTACGCCAGGGCCGCACGGTGCAATGGGATCCTGAAAAAGAAGACATCGTTTAGGCCAGGGAACCTAACCAGCGATTTTTTTGAAGGGGCTGGCCAGAATTAAATAGAGATTATTCTGCGTTGAGGCTCAGGCGAGGGCCTTTTTTACCGCGAAGCCGCCGACATCGGTGAGCCGGAAATATCTTCCCTGGAATTTGTAAGTGAGCTTGGTGTGCTCGATTCCCAAGCAATGCAGGATGGTCGCCTGCAAATCGTGGATGTGAACCGGGTCTTCCAGGATGTTGTAGCAATAATCGTCGGTCTTGCCGATGGCGAGGCCGCGCTGGATTCCGCCGCCCGCCATCCAGATCGAAAAGCAACGTGGATGATGGTCGCGCCCGTAGTTGGTTCCCGTGAGCTTGCCCTGGCAGTAGACAGTTCGGCCGAATTCGCCCGCCCAAACCACTAACGTGTCGTCCAGCATGCCGCGTTGCTTGAGATCGAGAATCAACCCCGCCGAAGGTTGATCGACGCCTTTGCACTGCAAGGCAATGTCTCGCGGCAAATCGTTATGTTGATCCCAGCCGCGATGGTAAAGCTGAATAAAGCGTACGCCGCGCTCGGCCAGCCGCCGCGCGAGGAGGCAATTGGCTGCATACGTCCCTGGCTTCTTCGAATCTGGCCCGTACAATTCGAATGTAGACTCGGGTTCTTTTGACAAATCCATCAGGTCGGGTACGGAGGTCTGCATGCGATACGCCATTTCGTATTGAGCGACGCGCGTGTCAATCTCCGGGTCGGCATATTTTTCTGATAGCAAGCGATTCAGTTTCGCGATGCCGTCCAGCATGCGGCGCCGCGTTGTGGACGGCATGCCGGGCGGATTCGACAAGTACAGCACCGGATCGCCGCTCGAACGGAATTTCACGCCCTGGTACCGCGAGGGCAAGAATCCACTTCCCCACAGACGCGAAAACAGCGGCTGGTCCGGATTTAAAGCATTGGCCTGCGAAATTAAGACCACGAATGCAGGCAGATTCTGGTTTTCACTTCCCAGCCCATAGCTGACCCATGCGCCCATGCTCGGACGGCCAGGCTGCTGAAAGCCGGTCTGCAGGAACGTGATGGCAGGATCGTGATTGATGGCTTCCGAGTAGACAGTCTTGATGATGGTGATGTCGTCCACAATTTTCGCGTGATGGGGCAGCAGTTCGCTGATCCACGTGCCGGACTTTCCGTATTGATTGAACTTAAAAATTGACGGCGCGACAGGAAATGACGACTGGCCGGAGGTCATGCCAGTAATGCGCTGGCCCTGGCGAATCGAATCCGGCAACTCCGTACCTTGTAATTTGACCAAGTTCGGCTTGTAGTCGAACAACTCCATTTGCGAAGGCGCGCCGGATTGGTGCAAGAAGATGACTCGTTTTGCCTTTGGCGGAAAATGCGGCAGTCCAGGGAGGCCGCCCGTTTTCGAATCCGAGGCGGCATCAGCGGCGAAGCCATCGGCAGTGAGCAATGTGGCCAGAGCCGGAATGCCGATGGCAATTCCCGCGGTGCTTCGCCGGAAAAACTGCCGCCGCGTCATGGACGCGCTGATTTCCGGAGTCAATCTGTCACTCATGCCCTGCCTCACTTCAGCTATTCCTTCGTAACCGTCTCATCCAGGTTCAGTATCATGCTGGCTACCGTCGTCCACGCTGCGAGTTCGCGCGGAGCCAGGCTCGAATCCACTTTCGTGTCGCCAACTGAGAGAAGTTTCGTTGCGTTAGCCTGCTCCTGGGCATAGGACGAGCGGAATTCCTTGAGCGAACTGAGAAGTACGGACCGTTCCTGCGGATCGGGGGTTCGCGCGGTCGCCAGCTTGAAAGCAAAATCGATGCGGGCTTGATCCGATTTGCCGCCATTCCGCAGCGTGCGCTCGGCGAGGGCGCGTGAAGCTTCGACGTATGTCGGATCGTTGAGGAGCACGAGCGCCTGCAACGGCGTGTTGGTCACCGCCCGGCGCGCTGTGCATTTTTCGCGGTCAGGCGCGTCGAACAGCGTCAGCGACGGTGGCGGGACCGTGCGCTTCCAAACAGTGTACATCCCGCGGCGGTACAAGTCGGCGCCAGAAGACGGCGTGTAACTCTGGCCCGAATAACCTTCACCGAAGGCCATTTCTTCCCACAAGCCCTTTGGCTGGTAGGGATACACACTCGGCCCGCCGATCTTGTCGTTCAGCAATCCGCTAACGGCCAGTGCGTTGTCGCGAGTCATTTCGGCGGGCAGGCGGAATCGCGGGCCACGCGCGAGGAGCCGGTTTTCCGGATCGCGCTCGATGAGTTCTTTCGATGCTATGGACGATTGACGATAAGTCGCGGACGTAACAATCAGCCGCTGCATGGCTTTGATGTCCCAGCCGCTGCGGACGAATTCCGTGGCCAGCCAGTCGAGCAATTGCGGATGACTCGGCGGTTCACCTTGTGAGCCGAAGTCCTCCGCGGTCTTGACGATTCCAGTTCCAAAATACTGCTGCCAGTAAAGGTTCACCGCAACTCGCGCGGTGAGCGGATTCGAGGGGTCGAGAATCCATTTGGCGAGGCCCAAACGATTGGGGGGCATGTCGCGCGACATGGGAGGCAAAAAGGAAGGAACGCCGGGCGTAACCTTATCTCCTTTGTTGTCGTACTGACCGCGGCCCAAAATGAAAGTGTCGCGCGGCTTGGACATCTCCGCCATCACCATGGTGGTGGTGATGGACTTTTCGAGTTTGCCGCGCTCCTCGCGGAGCTCCGCCAGGCGCGAGTAAAGCTGCGTGTATTTCTCCGGAGCGTCGTGCTTCAGAAAGTACTCCGTCAAGCGATCCTGGTGTTGCTTTTCGAGTCGCGCTTGCTTCTGTTCTTTGCTCTCTGCTTTAGCTAATTCACCAATGTCGGCTTCTTCCGGGGGCTTGTCGGGCTGAAGCGCAGCAATCTCTTTCGCGGGGACGCCTGCAAGCTCGGTCAGCAACACGCGTGCAGGAAAATGTACCGCGAGATTTTCAGCCTCGGAGTCGATCAGCGTGCGCGTATAAATGCGCAGGTCGCCGAGTTCGCCTTGAAACAAGCCGCCGGTATTCTTATTTCCAATTTCCAATGACGCGGAAGTACGGATGGCACCGCTGAGCGCATCTTTGGTTGCCTCGGTCTCCCACGGCTTGCCATCAACGTAGATTTTCAATCCCGCAGCCTTGCCTGAGCCATCATAGTTAACGAGCAAGTGGTGCGCGCCGTTCATGAGCACACGATCCTTCGTCCGCACCTCGACGGCATTGTCGGGCCAGTGTGCCGCGAAACGTGCAACCACGCGGAGATTCCGCTGGTGACGTCCTGTGTACGCAACGTCGTTAAAACCAAGCTGATAGCCGGCCCAATGCTCGGAGGCGTCTTTTTTCTGAAGAACGACGCTGCTCTTCAACCCGTAAACATCGGCCCACACGGCAAGCGCAAACGGCTCGTGTGCGTCGAAATCTCCGGCCTGGCCCAGGTTGACTTCCGCTTCGCCACTGAATTCCGCGGCTTTGCCCGCAGGACCATCTTCATAGACAACTTCCCCTCGCACAAGCTTTCCATGGTGTTTTGAAAAAGCGTCTGAGAGGTCGCTGTTGAAGGAATAGTGGGTCACCAGGCCGTCGTTCGGCGGTTCGGGCAAGGAAGCAAGCCGAGTCTTCTGCCACTCGTTCCGCAGCGCCAGCATCTCTTTTTCCGGCATGGCCGTCAAAACGGCGTTGATTTGCTGATTCAGTTCTTCCATCTGCCGCTTCTGCCCCGGAGTGGGCAACTGGAGAACCGGATCGGCATTTCCTTCATATCCATCGAGGCCGCGCTCCGGTACGGTGTTGAAGAACGCAAAGAAGCGATAGAAATCTTTCTGCTTGATGGGGTCGTACTTGTGGTCGTGGCAGCGCGCGCAACCCATGGTGAGTCCAAGCCAGGTGGTTGCCGTGGTGCTTGCGCGGTCCACCACATACTCCACGTGATATTCCTCGGGGATTGCGCCGCCTT
>Ga0209474_10003744_pt1 | contig 13274 bp, 15 predicted proteins | sample GraSoiAngelo_145_FD_185902 | JGI IMG/M metagenome (GOLD analysis project Ga0209474, IMG submission 185902) | Grasslands soil microbial communities from the Angelo Coastal Reserve, California, USA - 14_1009_05_20cm (SPAdes) (version 2) | ecosystem: Environmental > Terrestrial > Soil > Grasslands...
CGGGTCACCGAGCGTTCCACTCTCGCGTCCGGTCCCGACCCGAGATGTATCTCGGGTCGGGCGCCGTTCAGCCCGCGAGCCAGCGCACGGGACGGCCGTGGAAGCCCGAGGTCGCGATCAGCCGCTCCTCGCCCGGCGGCCACACGGTGAGGCGCACCTCCGCCGCTTCCCTCCCCGGTTCCATGCGCAACCAGGCGAGCGGCGCCGCCGCCGACGCCCGCCGCCCCGCGTCCTCCACCGCACCGACGAACCGCTCTCGCTCGTCGTCGTCGAGGTATTGCAGGAAGATCGAGTGGAACACCACCGAGGCGGCCCCGGCCATCTGCCGCTCGAGCGCGGCCGCGACCCAGCTGCCGGCGTTCGCCTCGTCGACCGGCACCGGCACCCGCCGCGCCACGGCGAGTGCGCCGCGCAGCAGGTCGATGCGGTCGAGCTGATCGGCCCACACGTAGGAGAGAAGGGTCGACTCGCCCGCCGGTGACGACGGATCGATCGGGCAGCGATCGCAACCACGGCGGTCGGCGATTCGCACGGCCACGTCGAGCGGCGGGAGCGCGTCGGCGAAGGCGTCGACCAGCTTCACGCTGGAGCGCGGGTCGCCCCACGCCTTCCCCCCGCATTCGTAGCGGTAGTGGTCCCAGCGCAGGTTCAGGCCGGCGCTGGCACCGACCTCGAGGAGCCGCAATGGAAGGCCGTTTCGCGCGACCAGCAGGAAGCCCCCGAGCAGTGCCGACGACCGTCCGACCTCGTTGGTCTGGACCGGGCGGGCGACGAGAGCGGCGAGCGTGCCGGCATGCCGCTCGACGGCCGAGCGGAACTCGGGCCACGCGGCGTCGCCGTCGCCGCGGCCCCCGACTGACGGATAGTACGGCGCGAGGCCCGGGAGGCCGCCTTCCAGAACGAGCCGGTGGACGGAGCCCATCAGCCGGAGCGCGAGCGCGGAGCCCGGCGTGTCGGACTCGTGGGCGCGGAGGAGCTCCGCGACGGGGCCGCCGCCGAGCACGTCGCGCGCCGCATGGTCGAGCAGCCGCGCATACAGCGGCGACCCGAGCCGATCGCACCAGCCCGCCTGCAAGCGCAGGAGGTCGGCCACCGCCGTCATCCGGCGCGACCTACCAGCGTCCCTCCTCGGCCATGCTCGTGTAGCGACCGCGGCCGATCACCACGTGGTCGAGCACGCGGATGCCGACGATCTCGCCCACCTGCCGCAGCCGCTGGGTGATGGCCGCATCCTCGGCCGACGGCGTCGGATCGCCGCTCGGATGGTTGTGGACGAGGATGAGCGCGGCGGCGGCGGCGCGGATGGCGGGGCCGAACACCTCGCGCGGATGGACGAGCGCCGCCGTCAACGACCCCTCCGAGACCTGCACCTCCCCCTGCACGCGGTTCTTCCCGTCGAGGAGAATGACGTAGAACACCTCCCGGTCGAGCTGCGGCAGCCGCCCGCGGAAGTGATCGTACACGGCGACCGCGTCGCGCACCGGACCGCGGACGGTGAGCGGCACCGAGACGCTCCGGCGTCCGAGCTCGAGCATCGCCCGCACGAGCGCGGCCCGTCTCGGCCAGAGACCACCGAGCGCGGCGTAGGCGGCGCGATCGAGACGGTCGAGTCGTTCGAGTCCGCCGGCGGTACCGATCAGGCGCGCGGCGAGCGCGACGCCCGCTGCAGTGGGCGCGCCGGCGTCGAGGACGACGCCGAGCAGCTCCGCATCCGAGCACGCGCATGCGCCCGCGGCGAGGAGCCGTTCCCGCACGCCGAGTGGCCGGGGCCCGCGCCCCGCAGGCGCGGCGGAATTCGCGACCGTGTCCACGCGCCGTCTCGCATAGCGGCCCCGCCCGGCCGATGCGATACCTAGAGCGAGCCATCGCCCGGTCATGCCCGGACGAGCAGCACCTTCAGATACTCGCCCTCCGGATGTGCCAGCAGGACGGGGTGATCGGCGGGATGGCCCCACTCGCCCACGACCTGCGCGATGCGACGCGCATCGGCGGCCGCGGCGGCGACGACCTCGCGGAAGGCGGCGCGCGGCAGGTGCTGCGAGCAGGACGACGTGAGCAGCCAGCCGCCCGGCGCGAGGCGGCGAAACGCCTGCAGGTTGACGTCCTTGTAGCCGCGGAGCCCGGGATCGAGGTCGCGCCGCCGGCGGACGAACGGCGGTGGATCGAGGACGATCACGTCGTAGCGATCGTCGCCGGCGCGGAGGAAGTCGAAGACGTCGGCGACGACGAAGCGGCCGACGGCGGCGTCGAGCCCGTTCTCGGCCCAGGCGGTCTCGGCGAGCCCGAGCGAGAGGCGCGACGTGTCGACCGATACGACCTCGCGCGCCCCCGCCCTCGCCGCGACGACCGCGAAGGCGCCCGTGTATGCGAAGCCGTTCAGCACGCGGCGGCCCGGCGCCAGCGCCCCGAGGCAGCGCCGCGTCTCGCGCTGATCGAGGTAGAACCCCGTCTTCTGTCCGTGCAGCACGTCGACCACGAAGCGTGCGCCGTACTCCTCGATCGTCAGGCGGAGCGGCGGCGCCTCGCCCGCCAGCACGCCGCGTGCGCCCGACAGCCCCTCTTCGGTCCGCACCGCCCCCTCGCTGCGCTCGAAGATTCCCGTTGGCCGCAGGCGGTCCTCGATCGCGGCGGCCACCGTCGACGCGAGGCGCGCCGCCCCGGCGGTCAGGAACTGGCACACCACGTAGTCGGCGTACCGGTCGACGACGACGCCCGGCAGGCGGTCGCCTTCCCCGTTCACCAGACGGTAGGCGTCGAGATGCGCGCCGAGAAGCTCCGTTCGGACCGCGAGCGCCTCGTCGAGCCGGCGGCGCACGAACGCCGCGTCGAGCGGCTCGTCGTCGGTGGTGAGCACGCGGACGGCGATCGTCGTCCGAGGGTTCGCGTAGCCCGCGGCGACGAAGCGGCCGTCGGCCGCGACCACGCGCACCGTCTCTCCGGGCTCGGCGCCGTCCAGCCCCGCGGCGATCGCGCCGGAGAAGATCCACGGATGCCCGGCGCGCACGGGACTCTCACGGCCGCGCTTCAGCGTGACGACGCGCACGCGGATCCCGGCTACCGCTCGCCGGCGCGAACGAACGTCCCGCTGCGGCCGCCCGTCTTCCGCACGAGCCGCACCTGCTCGAGCGTCATCGTGCGGTCGACCGCCTTGCACATGTCGTAGAGCGTAAGCCCGGCGACGGCGACCGCGGTGAGCGCCTCCATCTCGACTCCCGTGCGCGCTTCGACGCGCGCCCGGCCCTCGATCGTGACCCGCGCGCGCGCGGTGTCGACGGCGAGCGAGACGTCGACGTGCGACAGCGGCAGCGGATGGCAGAGCGGGATCAGCTCCGCCGTGCGCTTGGCGGCCATGATGCCGGCGAGGCGCGCGACGGCGAGCACGTCGCCCTTGGGGAGCGTGCCGGCGGCGATCTGCGCGAGCGTTCGCGGCTGCATCGCCACCACGCCCCGCGCCACCGCCTCGCGCACGGTCACGCGCTTGGCGGACACGTCGACCATCCGGGCACGTCCGGCGTGATCGAGGTGCGTCAAGCGTCGTCGCGGGCGCGCCATTTACCTTGCGTGCCCTATACCAGCTCCCTATAGTCGCCGGAACACGATGCCCGATCCGGTCTGTCATCGCGTGCTCATCCTCGGCTCCGGTCCCGCCGGGCTCACGGCGGCGCTGTACGCGGCGCGCGCGAATCTCGGCCCGACGGTCGCCGAGGGCTCGCAGCCGGGCGGCCAGCTCACCATCACGACCGACGTCGAGAACTATCCCGGCTTCCCGAAAGGCATCCTCGGCCCCGAGCTGATGGAGGTGTTCAAGGAGCAGGCGGGGCGCTTCGGGACGCAGTTCGTGTATGGCGACGTCGCGGCCGTCGACCTCGCGCGCCGGCCGTTCCAGGTGACGATCGGCGAGGAGGTCCACTGCGCCGAGACGCTCATCGTGGCAACTGGCGCGAGCGCCAAGCTCCTCGGCCTACCGTCCGAGCAGCGCCTCATGGGCTACGGCGTCTCGGCCTGCGCGACGTGCGACGGCTTCTTCTTCAAGGACAAGGAGCTCGCGGTCGTCGGCGGCGGCGATACCGCGATGGAAGAGGCCACCTATCTCACCAAGTACGCGACGCGCGTCCACGTGCTGCACCGCCGCGATCAGCTGCGGGCGTCGAAGATCATGCAGGAGCGCGCCCAGCGGAATCCGAAGATCGGCTTCGTCTGGAACGTCGCCGTGCGCGAGATCGTCGGCGACCCCGCCGGCGCCGGTGTGACCGGCGTCGTGCTCGAGGACACGCGTAGCGCGGAGCGGCGCACCATGCCCGTCGACGGCGTCTTCATCGCCATCGGCCACGAGCCGAACACGAAGCTGTTCGCCGGCCAGCTCGAGATGGACGAGCGCGGCTACATCGTCACCCACCCGCGCACCACGGCCACGAGCGTCCCCGGCGTCTTCGCCGCCGGCGACGTCCAGGATCCCAGCTACCGACAGGCCGTCACAGCGGCGGGCACGGGATGCATGGCCGCGATCGACGCCGAGCGCTTCCTCGAGTCGCTGCACGGTTGACCGCTTGACCGGGGCGTCGCCGTGCGGAATCGGGGGCGTCCGCTCCGCTCCGGGTCCTCGCTCCACGCGCGACTCGTAAAAGTCGCGTCCCCCCGCAGCTGCGCGCTCGCGCGGGAGCTGCGGATCGCTCCGCGGACGCCCCCGCTTCCGCACTCGCCCGCCAGCGGGCTCAACACGTCCACCGGCGTGCGGCGTCGGATGCGCTCGACGTCGAGGCGGGAAAGGGGCGCCCCCTGCGGCGAGCCCGCAGCTTCCGCGCACGCGTGCAGCTTCGGGGGGACGCGACTTTTACGAGGTGCGCGTGAAGCGAGGACCGCGAGCCGCGGGGGGCGCCCCTTTCCCGCCACCCCGCCCCGAGGGCGCTACCCCGCCATCCGACGCCGGAACTCGCGGGTGCGGCGGCTCGAGGAGGCGAGCTCGACGAAGAGGAGGCCGCGGACGATCATCATGAAGTAGAGGAGGACGCCCGCGGCGGCGTCGCCGAGGATGTCGAAGGGGCCGCCGGGGAGTGCCGCGACGGCGATCACGGCGGCGCCGAGGGCGAGCGTCGCCGGGAACCATTCGATCCAGTTCTCGCCGATGAAGCGGTAGCTCTCGACGAGGAGCTCGGCGGCCGAGTGGCGGCCGAGGTAGACGAGCTCGGGGACGGCGTTGAAGAAGACGAGGACGGCGAGGCCGAAGACGATGGCGAGGAAACGGAACGGTGCCAGCACGATCGAGGCCACCATCCAGAGCACCGAGGTGAGGAAGCCGACGGCCAGCAGCTCCCCGAGGTAGGCCGCGAAGCTCGACGGCACGTCGCCGAGCCGGACACGCCCCGAGCGGATCACCTGCTCGACGAGCGAGAGCCACGAGCTCAGGCACGCCATCATGACGAACCACAGCACGAAGCCGCCGATGATGCCGAGCGGCGCCACGAGCCGGGTGACGAGCCCCAAGAGCGCCCCGTACGCCACCACCATCAGGCCGACCGGCCAGTTGGTGAGCGCGAGCCGCGCGCCGCGACGGAACACGCGCGCGTAGAGCGTCGCGGTATCCAGGAGCCAGCCCCGCGGCAACATCCTACCGCCGGACGGCCACGCCGCGATCGGCGAGGTAGGTTTTCGCGTCGTGCACGCTGTGCTCGCCGTAGTGAAAGATCGACGCGACGAGCGCCGCGCCGGCGCCCGCCGTGATGAGGCCATCGTACAGGTGCTCGAGCGTCCCGGCACCCCCCGATGCGATCACCGGGATCCCGACGCGGTCGACGACGGCGCGGGTGAGCTCGAGGTCGTAGCCCGCGCGCGTGCCGTCGCGGTCCATGCTGGTGAGGAGGATCTCGCCCGCCCCGGCCGCCTCCATGGCGGCCGCCCAGTCGACGGCGTCGAGGCCCGTCGGCGTCCGACCGCCGTGCGTGTAGACCTCCCAGCCACTACGCGCGTCGTCCGCGACGCGGCGGCGCGCGTCGATCGCGACGACGACACATTGCGTGCCGAAGCGCTCGGCCGCCTCGCGGACGAAGTCCGGCCGCGCGACCGCCGCGGTGTTGATGGACACCTTGTCGGCACCGGCCTTCAGCAGCGCGCGGACGTCGTCGACGGTGCGCACGCCGCCGCCAACCGTGAGCGGCATGAAGACGCGCTCGGCGGTGCGGGCGACGACGTCGAGGATGATCGGCCGCTCCTCGTGCGATGCCGTGATGTCGAGGAAGCAGAGCTCGTCGGCGCCCTCCGCGTCGTAGCGGGTGGCGATCTCCACCGGATCGCCCGCGTCGATCAGGTCGACGAAGCGCACGCCCTTGACGACGCGGCCGTCCTTCACGTCGAGGCACGGGATGATGCGGCGCGCGAGCATCAGGCGGCCGCGGCCGCGGCGAGCGCGTCAGCGAGGCGAATCGCTCCCGTGTAGAGCGCGCGACCGACGATGATGCCGGCAACCCCGAGCGACGCGATCGCGCGGACATCGTCGAGCGAGCCGACGCCGCCCGACGCGATCACCGGCACGCGCGCGGCGCGCGCGACAGCGCGCGTCCCGGCGAGGTCCGGACCGCGCTCGGTCCCGTCCCGCTCGACGTCGGTATAGATGACGGCTGCCGCGCCCATCGCGGCGACCCGCGCCGCGACGGTGACCGCGTCGACGTTCTCGCTCTCCGTCCAGCCTGCGACCCGGATGCGGCCGCCGCGCGCGTCGAGCCCGACCGCCACGCGGCCGGGGTGGGCGCCGCAGAGCCCGGCGCAGACGGCCGGCGCGCGAACGGCGATCGTGCCGACCACGACGCGAGCCGCACCCGCGGCGAGCACCGCGGCGACCGCGTCCACGTCGCGCAGGCCGCCGCCGACCTGCACCGGGATCGGCACGGCACGGCAGATCTCGCGCACCAGATGCGTCTGCAGCGGCCTGCCAGCGCGCGCGCCGTCGAGGTCGACGACGTGCAGCCACGCCGCGCCGGCCGCGGCCCAGGCTCGCGCGACCGCGACGGGATCGTCGCCGTACACCGTCTCCCGGTCGAACTCGCCCTGCATGAGCCGGACGCAGCGGCCACCGCGCAGGTCGATCGCCGGATAGACGATCATGCGCGGCCGCGCACCACGGCGACGAAGTTCTCGAGGAGACGCAGCCCGACGGCCTGGCTCTTCTCGGGATGGAACTGACAGGCGAAGACGTTGTCGCGCACGACGCTCGAGGCGAACTCGAACCCGTACGGCGTCGCCGTCGCCACGAGCGCGGGATCCGCCGGCACCGGGTAGTACGAGTGCACGAAATACACGTGGGACCCGTCCGCGATGCCGGCCAGGTGCGGCACCCGCCGCGCGATGCGGAGCGTGTTCCATCCCATGTGCGGCACCTTCCGCTCCGCGTCGGCCGGGAAACGGACGACGCGCCCGGGCAGCACGTGCAGGCCCTCGATGGGCCCGAACTCCTCGCTCTCGTCGAAGAGCAGCTGCATGCCGAGGCAGATGCCGAGGAAGGGGCGGTTGGCGGTGATCGCCCGGCGCACGGGCTCGAGGAGCCCGAGTGCGCGGAGATTCGCCATGCAGGCGCCGAACGCCCCGACGCCCGGCAGGACGACGCCCGGCGCGGCGGCGATCCGCTCGGGATCGCGCGTCACCTCGGCCGCCTGCCCGACGCGCTCGAGCGCCTTCTGCACGGACCGCAGGTTCCCCATCCCGTAGTCGACGACCGCGAGCGGCTGCATGGCGACGGCCTAGAGCGACCCCTTCGTCGACAGCACGCCGGACAGCCGCGGATCGCGCTGCGTGGCGAGGTCCATGGCGCGGGACAGCGACTTGAACGTGGCCTCGACGATGTGGTGCGGGTTCCGGCCCGAGCCCATCCGGACGTGGAGGTTCATCGCCGCCTGGTTGGTGAGGGCCAGCAGGAAGTCGTGGATCAGCTCGACGTCGAAGTTGCCGATCTTCGGCTGCTCGATGCGCACGTCGTAGACGAAGAACGGGCGTCCGGACAGGTCGACGACGGTCGTCACGAGCGCCTCGTCGAGCGGCACCGCGGCCTCGCCGAAGCGGCGGATGCCGGCCTTGTCGCCGAGCGCCTCCCGGAACGCCTGGCCGAGCGTCAGCCCGACGTCCTCGACCGTGTGATGGTGGTCCACGTCGAGGTCGCCCGTCGCCTTGACCGTGATATCGAAGAACCCGTGGCGCGTGAAGATCTCGAGCATGTGGTTCAGGAACGGGATGCCGGTCTCCACCTGGTAGCGCCCGCTCCCGTCGACGTTCAGCTGGAGTCGGATGTCCGTCTCCTTGGTGCGCCGTTCGACCGTGGCCGTCCGCTCGTGCGGCCGCGATGGAGCGCGGCGGGCGCGCAGTGTCATCGGTGTCCTCCTCCCATGGCGGCGAGCCGCCGCTCCACGGCGCGGCCGTGGGCATCGAGCCCTTCGAGACGGGCCAGACGAACGATGGCCGGGCCGAGGGTGGTGATCGTCCGCCGGCCGGCCCCGATGACGCTCGTCCGTTTCACGAAATCGTAGACGCCGAGCGGCGACGCGAAGCGCGCCGTTCCGCCCGTCGGGAGCACGTGGTTCGGCCCGGCGACGTAGTCGCCGAGCGCCTCGGGCGCGTCCTGGCCGAGGAAGACGGCGCCCGCGTGCCGCACGCCCGCAGCGACCGCGGCCGGATCTCGGACCGCCAGCTCCACGTGCTCGGGGGCCAGGCGATTCACGATCTCTATCGCCTCGGCGAGCGACCGGGTGACGACGATTGCCCCGAAGGCGCCGAGCGCTCGCGCCGCGATCGCGCGCCGCGGCAGCGTCGCCAGCTGGGCGGCGAGCGCCTCGGCGACGCGCGCGGCGAGCCGGCGGTCGGTCGTCAGGCAGACCGCCGCCGCCAGCGGGTCGTGCTCCGCCTGGGCGAGCATGTCGGCCGCCACGAGATCCGGCGCCGCCGACCGATCCGCGACGATCACGACCTCGCTCGGCCCGGCGATGGAATCGATGTCGACGTGGCCGTAGCAGAGCCGCTTGGCGGTCGCGACCCAGATGTTGCCCGGTCCGACGATCTTGTCGACGCGCGGGACCGTCTCGGTACCGAACGCGAGGGCGGCGATGGCCTGCGCGCCGCCGAGGCGATAGAGCTGGTCGACGCCCGCGACGTGGCAGGCGGCGAGGATGAGCGGGTGGTCGCCGCTCGTCCCCACGGGCGTGACCGCGATCACCTCGCGCACGCCGGCGACGCGCGCCGTGACCACGGTCATCAGGACGGTCGACGGATAGACGGCGCGGCCGCCGGGGATGTAGACGCCGACCCGCGCGAGCGGCTCGATGCGCTGCCCGAGACGTGCACCGGTCGCGTCCCGGAACGACCACGACCGCTCGCGTTGGCGCGCGTGGAAAGTCCGGATGCGCCCGGCGGCGAGGGCGAGGTCGCGGCGCACCACCACGGGCTGTGCGCGATGCGCGCGGGCCAGTGCCGCAGGCGGCACGCGCAGCTCGCTCCGGCGAAGCGAGACCCCGTCGTACCGCCGGGTGAGTGCCACGAGCGCGCGGTCGCCGCCGCGGCGCACCGCCGCGATGATGCGGCGGACGTCCGCCTCCACCTTCGCCCCCGCAATCTCGCCACGTTGCTCCAGGCGTGCCAGACGCCGGCGGGCGGCGGCGCTGCCCGCGATGCAGACGAGCTCCGTCACGCCGTCCCCGCCTCGCGCCGGATGTCGGCGCCGAGCGCGCGGAGCTTCTCCTCGACGCGCTCGTACCCGCGGTCGAGGTGGTACACGCGCGCGACCCGCGTCGTCCCGCGTGCGGCGAGGCCGGCGAGCACGAGGCAGACGCTGGCGCGCAGGTCCGTCGCCATGACGGGCGCGCCCGACAGCGCCGCGCGGCCGCGTATGATCGCGCGGTTGCCGTCGGCGCGGATTTCGGCCCCCATGCGGACGAGCTCCTGGGCATGGAGGAAGCGGTTCTCGAAGATCGTCTCCGTGATCGTGCTGGTCCCCGCGGCCTGGGTCATGAGCGCCATGAACTGCGCCTGGAGGTCGGTCGGAAAGCCCGGATGCGGCATCGTCTTCACGTCGGCGGCGGCGAGCGTCCCCCTCGCGGAGACGCGGAGGCCGGCCTCCCCCTCGCGCACCGTGACGCCGGCCTCGCGCAGCTTGGCGGTGAACGCGTCCAGGTGATCGCCCCGGGCGCCGCCCACCACGACCGAGCCGCCGGTAATCGCCGCCGCCACCATGTACGTCCCCGCCTCGATGCGGTCGGGGATGACGGTCACGTCGGCGCCGTCGAGCTCCGGACGACCTTCGACGGTGATCTCCGGCGTGCCGGCGCCGCTCACGCGCGCGCCCATGCGCTCGAGCGCGCCCGCCAGACAGACGTTCTCCGGCTCGCGCGCCGCGTTCTCGATGACCGTGGTGCCCTCGGCCAGCGACGCCGCCATCATCAGCTGCTGCGTCGCGCCGACCGAGGGCATGTCGAGCACGATCTTGGCGCCGCGCAGGCGGTCGGCCTCGGCCTCGACGTAGCCTTCGGTGATGCGGATGCGCGCGCCCATCTTCTGCAGCCCCGCGAGGTGCAGGTCGACTGGCCGCGCGCCGATGGCGCAGCCGCCAGGCGTAGAGACGCGCGCACGGCCGAAGCGCGCGAGGAGCGGACCCAGGACGAGGAACGAGGCACGCATGGTCTTCACGAGGTCGTACGGCGCCTCGCTGCGGTCGACGGCGCCGGCCTCGACGCGGATCTCGTGACCGTCGGCCGTCGACTCCACCCGGGCACCGAGGTGGCGCAGCACCGCGACCGCGGTCCGGATGTCGCGCAGCACGGGCACGTTCCGGACGACGCAGCGGTGCGGCGTGAGCAAGGTGGAGAAGAGGAGCGGCAGGGCGGCGTTCTTGGCGCCGCTCACGGTGACCTCGCCGTCGAGGACGGCGCCGCCCCGGATCACGATCGTGTCCACGCGTCCCCCCTCCTCGCGAGCGCGACCACGCGCTCGACGCCGCCGTGATCGCGCATCCGCCGTGCGCCGCGCCAGCGCCCGTCGGCGGCGGCGAGCGCGGCGACCGCGGCCGCCTGTCCCGCGCCGACCTCCATGACGAGCCAGCCGCCGGCGGTGAGCACGCGCGGCACCTCGCACACCAGCCGGCGGACGGTCGCGAGGCCGTCGGCGCCGCCGGCGAGCGCTCGCCGCGGCTCGTGCTCGCGCACTTCGGGCTCCAGCCCGGTCAGCTCCGCTTCCGCGACGTACGGCGGATTCGACACCACCAGGTCGAAGGTGCCGGCGCCGAAGGCTCCGACGACGTCGCCCGCGATGCAGGCCACGCGCGGCGCATGGCGGGCGAGATTCGCGCGGGCGATGGTGAGCGCGCTCTGATCGACGTCGCTCGCCGAGACCTGCGCGTTCGGCAGCGCACGGGCCAGCGCCGCCGCGATCGCCCCGCTTCCGGTCCCGAGGTCGAGGACCCGCCGCGCCGCAGGCGCCACGGAGAGCGCCGTCTCGACGACGAGCTCCGTCTCCGGCCGCGGGATGAGGACGCGCCGGTCGACGGCGAAGGGCAGCGACCAGAACTCGCGCTCGCCGAGGAGGTAGTGGAGCGGCTCGCGCGCGACCCGCCGGGCGACGAGCGGCTCGAGGCGGGCGGCGGCCCCGGCCGGAAGCGGCTCGCCCGAGCGCGCAATGACCCCCGCCCGGCTTGTGCCGAGCGCGTGCGCGAGCAGCACCTCGGCGTCGGCCCGCGGCTCGGGGACGCCGGCGGCCGCCAGCCGCGCGACCGCCGCAGCCAGCACCGAGCCGACCGTCGTCGCGGCCTCGAGCACGGCGCCCGTCATCCGGCCGCCTCGAGCGCCTCGGCCTGGTGGCGCGTAGTGAGCGCGTCGATGATCGCGTCGAGCTCGCCGTCGAGCACGCGCTCGAGCGTGTGCAGCGTGAGGTTGGCGCGGTGGTCGGTGATCCGGCTCTGGGGGAAGTTGTAGGTGCGGATCTTCTCGGACCGGTCGCCGGAGCCGACCATGGCCCGGCGGCTCGCGGCGATCTCGGACTGCTGCTCGTGCCGCGCGCGCTCGAGCAGCCGGGCGCGGAGGATCTTGAGCGCCTTCGCCTTGTTCTTGTGCTGCGACTTCTCGTCCTGGCAGGTGACGACGAGCCCCGTCGGCAGATGCGTCACGCGCACCGCGGAGTCGGTCGTATTCACGCTCTGTCCGCCGGGCCCCGAGGAGCGGAACACGTCGATGCGGAGCTCCTTGTCGGCGAGGTCCACCTCGACATCCTCGGCCTCGGGCAGCACCGCGACGGTGACGGCGGAGGTATGGATGCGGCCCTGCGTCTCGGTCACCGGGACGCGCTGGACGCGGTGCACGCCGCCCTCGAACTTGAGCCGGCTGTACGCGCCTTTCCCCTGCACGAGCGCGATGACCTCCTTGAACCCGCCGAGACCGGTCGGGCTCGAGGACAGCGCCTCGATGCGCCAGCCGTGCCGCTCAGCGTAGCGGCTGTACATGCGGAAGAGCTCGGCGCCGAAGAGACTCGCCTCCTCGCCGCCCGTCCCGGCGCGGATCTCGAGCACCACGTTGCGCTCGTCGTTCGGGTCGCGCGGCACGAGGAGCCGTTTGAGCGTCGCGTCGAGCTCCTCGAGACGCTGCTCGAGCCCCGGAAGGTCGCCGCGCGCGAGCTCGCGGAGCTCCTCGTCCTTGCCGTGCGCGAGCTCGCGATGCTCGGCCACCTCGCGCGCGACACGCTGCCGCTCGCGCCAGCAGGCGACGGTTTCTTCCAGCTGCGCGCGCTCGCGGGCGAGCTTGGCGAACTCCCGGCGGTTCCCGATGACGGCGGGGTCCGATACGAGGCGCTCGAGCTCCTCGTACCGCCGCTCGATGTCCGCCAGGCGCTCGAACATCAGGTTCCGGCGCCTGCCCGGCCGGCGGGCACGGACCTACGCGGTCTGCGAGCCGGGCGTGCCCTTGATGCCGTACTTGCGCTGGAAGCGCTCGACCCGGCCGGCGGTATCGACGAGCTTCTGCTTGCCCGTGAAGAACGGATGGCAGGCCGAGCAGATCTCGACGTGGATCTGGGCGACGGTGGAGCGGGTCTCGATGACGTGGCCGCAGGCACAGACGATCTTCGCCTTGTCGTACCGCGGGTGAATGCCTTCCTTCATGGGGAGAGCGGCACCATAGCAGCGGGGTACGAGGCGCGCAACGCGAGGCCGCGGACGGGCGTGGACAGCGGCCCGAGGCGTGCGGCGTAGCGGCGGGAAGCGACGCCGCCTTGGCTCCCGTGTCCTCGGTCCACGCGCACCTCGATAGGGAGGCTGCTGG
>Ga0209474_10003748_pt1 | contig 13262 bp, 10 predicted proteins | sample GraSoiAngelo_145_FD_185902 | JGI IMG/M metagenome (GOLD analysis project Ga0209474, IMG submission 185902) | Grasslands soil microbial communities from the Angelo Coastal Reserve, California, USA - 14_1009_05_20cm (SPAdes) (version 2) | ecosystem: Environmental > Terrestrial > Soil > Grasslands...
GACCAGCTCGCGGAGGCTATCCGTCCTGTCGCGCTCCCACGCGCGCAGCTGGTACTTCTCCGAATCAAGGTATTCCTCCGAGCCCTGCTCTCGAGCGCGGCTCTCCATCAGCTCGAAGGCCGGACCGTAGATGCCGTAGCTGGCGCCGAGCGTGGCGGCCAGGATCAGTCGCGCCTGGAACGCCGGCCGGCCTCCGGCCTGGAGGTACTCGCTGAGAATGTCGGGCGTGTTGGGCCAGAGGTTGGGCCGGAAGAACTCCCGGATCGGAGGCTGCGCGAGCTCTGTGAAGTACTGATACAGCTCCCAGGCCGTGTTGCGCCACGCGAAGTACGTGTACGACTGGCTGAATCCGACCTTGGCGAGCCGGTACATGACCCTGGGGCGCGTGAACGCTTCCGACAGCAGGATCGCGTCGGGATGCAGCCGTTTGAGCTCGCCGATGAGCCATTCCCAGAAGCCGAACGGCTTGGTGTGCGGGTTGTCGACCCGGAACACGCGCACCCCTTGCTCGGCCCAGAACAGGACGATGGACAGGAGCTCCTGCCACAGCTCCTTCCAGTGCTCGGTCTCGAAGTCGAAGGGGTAGATGTCCTCGTACTTTTTGGGCGGGTTCTCGGCGTACTGGATCGAGCCGTCGGGCCGGTGCTTGAACCATTCCGGGTGCTCGCGTGTGTAGGGATGGTCGGGCGAGCACTGGAAGGCGATGTCGAGCGCGATGTCGAGCCCCTGCTCGAGCGCCGCTTGCACGAGATGCCGGAAGTCGGCCAGGGTGCCGAGCTCCGGGTGCACGGCTTTGTGGCCACCTTCCTCCGACCCGATCGCCCAGGGACTGCCCGGTTCGCCGGCTTTGGCGGACTGGTTGTTGGCGCCCTTGCGGTGGCTGCGGCCGATGGGGTGGATGGGGGGAAGGTAGAGGACGTCGAACCCCATCTGGGCGATTTCCGGAAGGAGCCGCTCGACATCTTTGAACGTACCTACGGACCGGGGAAAGAGCTCGTACCAGGTGCTGAACCTCGCCTTGACCGGCTCCACGACAACCTCGACCTCACGCCGATAGGTCGTGGCGAAGCTCCTGTCCGCATAGCGGAGCATCAACTCTTTCACCTCCCCGCTCGCCGGGGAGGCCGGCGGCGAAGCCGCCGGGTGGGGGGGTGAAGTCCGCAGAGACTTGGCCAGCCCCCTCAGCCGCGAGGAGTCCCCGTCACTGGAGGTGGCGCGGGAGGCCGCCTCCTCGATCATCCGGGCTCCGACCTCGAGCTCGACCGCCACGTCCTGGCCGGCCTGGATCCGTTTGGCGAGCTGGCGGCTCCAGGTCTCGAAGTGGTCGACCCAACCCTCGATCGTGAACAGGTAGCGGCCGAGCTCGGTGACCGGGAACTCGGCTTGCCAGCGATCGTTGACGAGCGGGGTCATCGGGACCTCGATCCAAGGCGAGGGCCCCCCCGGCGGCTCACCTCCGGCCCGGCCCCTCCGGCGCTGCCCCTCCGCCGGGCTGCGCCCGGCACCTCCCCATGAATCGGGAGGAGGCACCTCCTCCCCGCGAGCGGGGAGGAGTTTGTACTTGACGACCGCGGCCAGGGCGTCGTGGCCGTCGGCGAAGATGTCCGCCTCGACCCGAACGGTCTCCCCGACCGCACGCTTGGCCGGGAAGCGCCCGGCGTCGATCTCAGGCATGACCGCCTCGATGACGACGCGCCGGCGCCCGTCGACGTCAATGGTCGGACGCTGCGAGCGGGTCGCCGAAGGCCGGTCCACGCGCCTCTTCACCGGTGCTCGGGCCACAGATCAAATCGTGGCATGATTCGAGGGGGTGCTGAAATCCATCGATCCGGCCACGGGCCGGGAGCTGGCGTCATTTCCTGAGGCCGACGAAGCCGCGATCGAGTCGGCGCTGACGAGCGCCTGGGCGGCCCGCCAACCCTGGCGGGAGGCGGGGGTGGGCGTCCGCACCGCGCTCATGCGCTCAGTGGCCGGCGTGCTTCGCACGGACAAGTCGCGCTACGCCGCGCTCCTGACCTCGGAGATGGGCAAGCCTATCGTCGAGGCCGAGGCCGAGATCGAGAAGTGCGCCTGGACAGCAGGCTGGTTTGCCGAAAACGGGGAGCGGCTGCTGGCCGAGCAGCGTGTCGAGAGCACGGGCGCCGAGAGCTATGTGCGGTTTCACCCGCTCGGTGTGATCCTCGCCGTCATGCCCTGGAACTTCCCCTTCTGGCAGGCCTTCCGCGCGGGTCTGCCCGCGCTGACCGCGGGCAATGTGATGCTGCTCAAGCATTCTTCGAACGTGCCCCAATCGGCGCTTGCTATCGAGGAGGTCTTCCGCGAGGCGGGCGTGCCGGAGGGCGTCTTCCAGAGCCTGCTCATCGGTTCCGCCGCCGTCGAGCGGCTCATCTCCGACCATCGCGTGGCGGGTGTGACCCTGACCGGTTCTGACAAGGCGGGCTCGCTGGTGGCGGAGTCGGCGGGCCGGGCGCTGAAGAAGACGGTGCTCGAGCTTGGCGGCTCGGACCCGTTCATCGTCCTGGCCGACGCCGACCTTGAGGTCGCGGCGTCGGTCGCGTGCCGCGCACGCAACCAGAACAACGGCCAGAGCTGCATCGCCGCCAAGCGCTTCATCGTCGAGGAAACGGCAGCCGACGAGTTCGAGCAGCGTTTCACGAGCGCGGTGGCCGCGCTCAAGGTCGGCAACCCCATGGACCGTGCCAACCAGGTCGGCCCGCTCGCCCGTGGCGACCTGGTCGAGGAGCTGGAGCGTCAGGTCAAGGAATCGATGCGCCTGGGCGCGCGGGCGACGACGGGCGGCCAGCGAGTCGACGGCGACGGGTATTACTTCGAGCCGACGGTGCTGACCAACGTGCGGCCCGGGATGCCCGTCTACCACGAGGAGACGTTTGGGCCGGTCGCGGCGGTGATCCGCGTCAAGGACGCCGAGGACGCGCTGCGCGTCGCCAACGACACCGACTTTGGGCTTGGCTCCAACATCTGGACCGCTGACGTCGAGCGTGCAAAGCAAATGGCGGAACGCGTTGAAGCCGGCCTGGTCTTCATCAACGGCATGGTCGCATCGGACGCCCGGCTCCCCTTCGGTGGCGTCAAGAGGTCGGGTTATGGGCGCGAGCTGTCCGAATACGGGATCAAGGAGTTCACCAACATCCAGACGGTCTGGGTCGGCCCCGCCCGCACCGACGGGGCGAAGGCTACCTCGCCGCCGCCGCGGGCGGAATAACCACCGGAGTCGCGGGAGATTTCGTCGGCCTTCTTGCCTTCTGGTGCTTGCGGGCCATGACCGAGTAGCTGTCCCGCAGTGCGTTGACGGGGTCGAGGCCGAGGCTCCGCGCCATCTCCGGCAGCACCTCCGCCGGGCCCTCGAGCTCGACAAACCATCCGAAGTCGAGCACGTCGAGCGTGATCGCGACTCCGTCGAGCATCCAGTACGAACGCCGCTTCGGGTAGGTCCAGCCGACCCTGAACCCGAGTTGCTGCAGAAGGTCTAGCGTCGCGTGAACGTCGGGGACGTCAACCTCGGTCTCCTCGCGGATCTTGACGCCTCCTTCGAAGGTCGCCGGACCCTTTGCGGTGAGGACGCCGCGTGGGCCGCCGTTGAGCACGCGAAGCCGCAGCGTCGTGTTGCGGGTCGACTTGCCCGGCCCGTTGAAACGGTAGTTGTCCTCCTTGTAGCGGCCCGTCAGCTTGGCGCCGCGCTTGCGGAGCATCGCGCGAAGCTTGGCGTGGTCGCGTGCGCTGGCGACGCGAAACTTGAGCTCCGCCTCGATGGTGCGGTCTCTTGGCGTGCGTAAGCGGCGACGCGCCACGCTGCGAGCGTAACGGCTGGAGCGCCGGCGGGCCGCCTGCAGGCGCTTCTACGCCGCGGTCTTTCGCAGCCGGTAAAGCGAGGCGACCACGGCCGTGCACTCGTCTTCGACGTACTCCATGCCGGCCGCCTCTGCGATCCGACGGGCTTCTTCAGAGCGGATGTCTTCCTGCAGCCACAGTGCCTTCGCGCCGATTGCCGCTGCCTGGCGCGCGATCTCGGGCGCGTCTGCCGCGGGCCTGAAGACATCGACGAGGTCGATCCTGTCGGGCACCTCGAGAAGCGATCGGTAGACGCGCTCGCCAAACAGGGTTTCCGCGTAAGGGTTGATCGGGATGATCCGGAATCCGCGTCTCTGCAAACCCTCCGGAACTGACCCTCCGGCCTTGTTGGGATCACGAGATGCGCCCACCACGGCGATGGTCTTGGCGCTCTCGAGGATCTCATGCGAACTACGGCTCACGAGAACTCCAAGCACATGCTCGCCGCCATTATTCCGCAAATAACTTGACAGCTATATAGCTCATCAGCTATGTTCAGCAGGCTATGGCGGTGGGTTCCACGTTCGAGGTCATGGCCGAGCCAAACCGGCGAGTCATCGTCGAATTGCTTCGCGACCGCGAGCGGACGGTCGGCGAGCTGGTTCAGAAACTCGACGTCAGCCAGCCGGCGGTGTCGAAGCACTTGCGCGTCTTGCGCGAGGTTGGTCTCGTTGAATCGCGGATCGATGCGCAAAGACGGGTTTATCGGATGCGGTCTCAACCTCTGCGCGAGCTCGATGCCTGGCTGGAGCCATACCGGGCCATGTGGACCCGCAGCCTCGACGCCCTCGAGCGTCATCTCGACGAAGCCGACAAGCGAACGCAAGGAGGCAAACATGATCGGAGAGCTCGAAAAAACCGGTAGTCGCTGGCAGCTGCGTTTTCGGCGTGAGCTGGCGCATCCGCCCCAAAGAGTCTGGCAAGCCCTGACGGAAACCGATGAGCTGCGTAAGTGGTTCCCGGACCAGATCGTCGTCGGGGAATGGAAAGTCGGAGCCAAGCTGAAGTTCCAGGACGCCAACGCCAAGATGCAGCCGTTCGACGGCGAGGTGCTGGCCTGCGCGCCACCATCGCTGCTCGAGTTCCGATGGGGAAGCGACACCATCCGCTTCGAGGTCGCGGCGCGTGAATCCGGCAGCACGCTGACTCTGATCGACACGATCGACGAGCTTGGCAAAGCCGCACGCGACGGCGCCGGCTGGCATGTCTGCCTCGACGCGCTGGAGCACGCGCTCGATGGAACGGATGCGCCCTCGATGCCGGAGCAATGGAGCGCGGTTCACGAGGATTACGTCAAGAAATTCGGCCCTGAGGCGTCGACGATCGGCCCACCCAAAGGCTGGTAGCGACGTCAGCGGTGCGAAATCCCGCGCCCGGACTTAGGCCGCTTCGGTCTTTGCCCGGCGCGCGGGCTCGAGGGCGTACTTGAGCACCTCTTCGACGCGGCTCGCGAGGTGGAACTTCATCGCGTCGCGCACGCTCTGCGGCACGTCGTCGATGTCCTTCTCGTTCCGCTTCGGCAGGATGACCTCGGTCAGGCCCATGCGGTGGGCGGCCAGGACCTTCTGCTTGACGCCGCCGATCGGCAGCACCAATCCCTGAAGCGTCACCTCTCCGGTCATGCCGACGGTGTTCCGCACCGGCCGGCCGGTGAGCAGGCTCACGATCGCGGTCGTCATCGTCACGCCGGCCGACGGGCCGTCCTTGGGCACCGCGCCCTCGGGGACGTGGATGTGGAACGACTTGTTGATGCTGTCGTGGTCGAGCTTCAGCTCATCGACATGCGACCTGACGTAGGAGAGCGCGATCTGCGCCGATTCCTTCATCACATCGCCCAGCTGGCCGGTCAGGGTCAGTGTGCTCCCGTGGCCGTTGCTGTCGGTCGCGGTCGCCTCGACGAAGAGCACGTCGCCACCTGTGCCGGTGACGGCGAGTCCAGTCGCCACCCCGGGCACGGCTGTGCGCGCAGCCACCTCGTTGTCGAACTTCGGCTTGCCGAGGAACTCGCGGACGCGGTCCGGCGTGATCGCGACGGGCGGCGTGAGCTCGTCCTTGGCGATCTTGGTCGCCACCTTGCGCGTGATCTTGCCCAGCTCGCGCTCGAGGTTGCGCACGCCGGCTTCCCGCGTGTGGTCGGTGATCACCTTCATGATCGCCGCGTCGTCGACGGTGACTTCCTCCGGCTTGAGGCCCGCCTGCCTGACCTGGCGCTTGAGCAGGTGGTCACGAGCGATGGCCACCTTCTCCTCTTCGGTGTAGCCGTCGAGGCGGATCAGCTCCATGCGGTCCAGCAGCGGGGCCGGGATCGTCTCCGAGACGTTCGCGGTCGGGATGAACAGCACCTCGGACAGGTCGAGGTCGACCTCGAGGTAGTGGTCGCGGAACGTGTGGTTCTGCGCGGGGTCGAGGACCTCGAGCAGCGCCGAGGACGGGTCTCCACGCCAGTCGCTGCCGACCTTGTCGATCTCGTCCAGCATGATCACCGGGTTCTTGGTGCCGGCGTCCTTCAACGCGCGCACGATCCGGCCCGGCAGGGCGCCGACGTAGGTCCGGCGGTGACCGCGGATGTCCGCCTCGTCGCGGATGCCGCCCAGTGAGACGCGGGTGAACTTGCGGCCAAGGGCGCGGGCGACCGACTCGCCGAGCGAGGTCTTGCCAACGCCTGGAGGTCCGACCAGGGTGATGATCGCACCCGAGCCGCGGCCGCTCAGGACCTCGAGTCCACGCTCCTGGCGCAGCTTGCGCACGGCCAGGAACTCGATGATGCGGTCCTTCACGTCGCCCAGGCCGGTGTGGTCCTGGTCGAGGATCTCGCGTGCCTTCTTCAGGTCGTAGTTGTCCTCGGAGCGCACGTTCCAGGGGATGTCGAGCATCCAGTCCAGGTAGGTGCGGATCCATCCGTACTCGGGGTTCTGCTCGCTCGTCCGCTCCAGGCGGTCGAGCTCGCGGTTGACCTCCGTAAGCACGCCTTCTGGCATGCCGGCCTTTTCGATCCTCTCGCGGTAGGTCGAGACCACGTCGGTCTGGCCCTCGTTCAGCTGCTTTTTGATCGCCTCCAGCTGCTGGCGCAGCAAGAACTCGCGCTGCGTCTTCTCCATGCCCTCGGCGACATCGCTGCGGATCTTCTCCTTCAGCGAGGCGTCGGCGAGGATGCCCTTGGTCCAGCTGATGAGCTTGGTGAGCCTCTCCTCGAGGTCGGTCATCTCCAGGATCTCGAGCTTCTGCTCGGTCGAGAGGTCGGGGGAGTAGCCGGCGAGGTCGGCCAGGTGGCCGGGAGTCCTCGCGGCGCGCAGGAACTGCACGACCTGCGGCACGCCCCGCGACTCGACCAGGTTCTCCAGCAGCGCGCGGTACTCGCGCGCCAGCTCGACCGACTTCTCGGTCGGGGGCTCGGGATCGAGGATGGGGTCGGCCTTGACCCACAGCGCGCCGCCGATGTCGGCCTGGCCGCTGCCCAGGCGGGCGCGGTATTCGCCGCGGATCATGAAGGCTTCGGCCCCGGTCGGCAGCTCCGCCGACTCGCCCAGGCGGGCGGCGGTGCCGATGGCGCCGAACTTGCCGTCGATCCGGGGGACCAGCAGCACCAGCCGGTTGCCCTGGCGGGCGGCCTCGATCGCCGCCTTCTGGTTGCCGTCTTCGACGGCCAGGGTGACGGACATGTGGGGGAGGACGACGACGTCGTCCATGGGGAGGACCGGGAGTAGTTCGGATTTGGGTGTTGCCATCTTTACGAGAGAACGTTTACCCAGGACCGAGAATTCCCAATCCTGGCCTGGGGTGTTAAGAGCGGATTCCGCCTCCTTGGCGCCAACGGCCCCTGTCGCCCATCCCTGAACGGCGCCGCTGGCGTCAGAGGTTCGGAATTTTCCCGATTGAACCTAACTCAGCCCTGCCGCCCTGCACGCCTTGGCGTAGTCCGCCGTGCAGAGCTGGGACCGGGTCCAGAACCCGTCCGCGATCACGGTCGAGATCAGCGTCCGCCGGGTCACGGTCTGGGGCTCGACCAGCAAGGCGGGCACGTCGCGCACGCTGTTGTTGACCGTCTTGCCGCCCGTCACCGCCGCCGCCACGCTGACCCCGAACGCCAGGTCGTAGGCGAGCAGGGCCGCCGCCTCCGCTTCCTGCTTGACCGGCCTGTACACCGTCATGTACTGGTCGCCGGCCAGGATGCGCTGCACCGCGGAGAGCTCGGCGTCGCCGCCGGTGATCGGTGGCAGCGTCGTCAAGCCGGCCGCCTTCATCGCGGCCACCACTCCGCCGGCCACGCCATCGTCCGCCGCGTAGACGCCGTCGACCTTGTTGTTCAGGGCCGTGAGCGCCTGGGTCATCTCGAGCTGCGCGTCGCCAGGGCTGGACGCCGGCGTGTCGTACTCCTTGGCGATGGTCACCTTGCCGTCGAGCGCGCCGTGCGCGGCCTTCTTCAGGAGCTCCGCGTTGAGGTCGGCCGGGTCGCCGTGGATCATCACCACGGTCGGCTTGGTCGATGTCTTCATCGCCGTCAGCAGCGCGTCGCCCTGCAGCGCGCCGATGGTCTCGTTGTCGAACGCAACGTAATAGGTGACGCCCGCCGCGTTGAGGACCAGCCGGTCGTACGCGATCACCGCGACGTGACGCTTGGCGGCGGCGGCCGCAATTGCCGATGCGAACGTGGTGTTGACCGGGTCGAGCACGATCACGTTCGCGCCCGCGGCGATGGCTGCCTGCGCCTGCTGCTCCTGCAGGGTCGCGTCCCCGCCGGCATTGCGGTAGATGACCTCGCAGTCGGAGCACAGCGACTGCACCTTCGATTGGAACAGCGGCCTGTCCTGGTTTTCGAATCGGGCACTGGCGTCGGGCGCGAGGAACGCGATCTGCCCGGAGTCACACCGCCACTGCCGCTGCTCGCGCCGCACGCCACCGCGCTGAATCCCAGCACGACCAGCGCTGCGGCAATCCTGTTTGCCTTCATTTGAAACTACCTCGTTGCTTTGACGTGGGGTGAAACGTTGCTGCGACCGGAAGGCTAACTCATCAGATCCTGGTTACGCTCCCCGAGGCGCTGCCGCGGCGAGAGACGGCATCGATGATGATCGCGGCCAGCAGCACCAGCCCGGTCACGATGTACTGCCACTCAAACGAAAGCGCAAGCAAGTACATGCCGTTGTAGATGGCGCCGATCACGAGCCCGCCGAGCACGCCGTGCAGCGGCTTGCCGCGGCCTCCCATGAGGCTAGTGCCCCCGATGACCGCCGCGGCCACTGCGTAGAGGACGTAATACCCCGCCTGCACGTTGTTGGACATTCCATTCAAGTAGGACGCGTACAGCAGCAGCGCGATGCCGGCGGTGAAAGAGCACAGCATGAACGCCGCCGTACGAACCACCGAAAGGTTGATCCCGGCGCGACGAGCCGCTTCCGGGTTGCCGCCGATCGCGTACAGGTAGCGGCCGTACTTCGTGCGCCCGAGCAGCACGGTCCATGCCGCCAGCACGGCGATCACGATGGGGATGACCCAGGGCACGCCTTCCTGGACGATCAGGACCCCTCTGTTCAGATTGCATATCCCCACCACCACGATCGCGACCACGGCGATCAGGCCGATCTTGATCAGAGAGAGGCTGGCCGGCGGCGCCACCAAACCGCTTTTGCGACGGCGTGAATCCGAAAACCAGATGAACCCACCGAGCGCCGCCACGACCACGGCGGCGCCGATCCAGGAAACGATGGGGTCGATCGTGCCCCACATGAGGTTGTAGATGAAGTGCAGGTTGTCGCTCTGGCCGGTGAGGTTGGGGTAGCCGGAGAACGGGCCGAACAGAAGGATCTTCAGGAACAGGCCGTTGGCGACGAGGTACCCGGCCAGCGTGACGATGAACGACGGGAGGTGAAGGCGCGTGATCAACGTGCCCTGGATAGCGCCGAACACGACGCAGAAGAGCAGGCCGGCCAGGACCGCAAGTGGCCACGGCCAGTTCGTGGTTGCCGGCTGGATGAGCTGGACGGTGATGGCGGCGCCGCACGCGCCGACGAAGCCGATCGAGAGGTCGATCTCGCCCAGAACCAAGGCAAACGCCTCGGCCATGGCCAGCACCATGATCACAGCGCTCTGCTGGAACAGGTTCACGAGGTTGCCTGGCGAGAGATAGACGTTGTTCGGGCTGATGACCTCGAACACCACGACGATGGCGACCATCGCCATGACGACCGGGAGGACCCCGCTCTCGCCGGCCCGGATCCGGGCCACGTAGCCGCGGACGTACTCGCCCAGGGATTGCGCGACTACCTCCGGCGGCAGCTCCGCAACTGCGGCCTCTGGCGCCGCGGCGGTCAGGTCCGCGGCAACGTTGTCGGTGATCTCAGCCCTCTTTAGCGGGTCTGCCACTGGAGCGGCCCAAGCCTCCTGTCGTCATGTACTCGACAACGCTCTGCCGGTCGAAATTCGTGGCCTTGTCCTGCACCGCCATGCGTCCGAGGTAGAGGACCGCGATGTTGTCCGCGACCTCGAAGACGTCGTTCAGGTTGTGCGAGATGACCATCACGGCCAGGCCCTTGTCGCGCAACCGCCCGATGAGGTCGAGCACCATCCTGGTCTGGACCACACCGAGCGCGGCCGTCGGCTCGTCCATGAGCACCAGCTTCGAGTTCCACATCACCGCCTTGGCGACGGCGACCGACTGGCGTTGCCCTCCGGACAGCGATGCCACCGGTTGGCGGATGGACTTCACGGTGGTGACACGCAGGCTCGACAGCGTTTCCGCGGCGGAGCGCTCCATGCTGTCCTCATCGAGCAGTCCGCTGCGCAGACGCTCGCGTCCCAAGAACATGTTCTGGACGATGTCCAGGTTGTCGGCCAGTGCGAGGTCCTGGTAGACGGTCTCGATGCCCAGGCGGGCGGAGTCGCGCGCATTGTGGATGTGGACGGGCCGGCCCTCCCAGAAGATCTCGCCGTGGTCGATCGAGTAGATGCCGGCGATGCACTTGGTCAGCACCGTCTTACCGGCGCCGTTGTCGCCGCACAGAGCGGTCACCTGCCTGGGCGGGATGTCGAGGTCGACGTGGTACAGCGCCTGGACTGGGCCGAAATGCTTGTCCAGCCCTCGGATCTTCAGCAACGGCTCGCCTGCCGCTTGGGCTTGGGCGACGGCAGCCGTCATATCAATTTCATTATCTCCGCTTAGAAAAGGAAACGCCGCCGCGAGTTGCGGCGGCGTCCAGGAAATCGGTTACGAGATGCCGGCGGCCGAGCAGACGGCGGCCGTCACTTTCTGGCACAGCGCTCCTTTGTCGACGAAGTTGTCCTTGATCACCGTGTCCTTCATGTTGGCCTTGCTGACCCAGATCGGGACCAACAGAACGGCGGGCTGCTGGTTGCCTGACTGGCCCGATGGGGGCGCGGTGGTCCCGTTGACCAGGCCCGACGGCGGGTTCTGGCCCGCGCGAAGAACGGTGGCGAGCGCCACGGCGGCCTGCGCCTCGAGGTAGACGGCCTTGTAGACCGATCCGCACTGGAAGTCGGTCAGCACGTTGGCCATCCCGTCCGGCGTTGCGTCCTGGCCTGTCGTCGGGACTGACTTGGCCTTGACGCCCTTGCTCTTGAGGACTGTCACCACCGCATTGCCGAGGCCGTCGTTGGCTTCGACTGTGGCGTTGATCGCGCGGTTGGCGGTGTACGCCTGCTGGAAGATCGTCTGTCCGATGTCGTTCTTCCAGTCCGTGGCGACCTGCTCACCGACGAGCTTCATGCCCTGGCTGTTGGTCGTGCCGTTGTCGACGTGCGCGACCTTCTTGCCCCAGATGGCGTCGTTGTAGCCCTGCGCGAATGAGACCGCGTTCGGGTCAGAGTTCTGGCCACCATCCAGCTCGTAGACCTGAGCGTTCTTGACGCCCCAGTCGGCGACGCACTGGACGAAGCCTTTGCCGATGAGCTCGCCCACCTGCACGTTGTCGAAGCTCACGTAGTAGGTGTTGGTGCCGGTGAACGTCGCCCGGTCGTAGCTGATGACCTTGACGCCCTTCTGCTGCGCCAGGGTCTGGATCTGCGAGCCGACCGTGCTGTTCAGCGGGTCCATGATCAGGACCGTTGCGCCATTGGTGATGGCGGTCTGGGCCTGCGCCAGCTCCTGGGCCTCCTGGCCCTGCGCGTTGGTGATCGTGAAGTCAGAGGACTTATAGCCCGCCTGCTGAAAGGCCTTCTGCAGGTAAGGCTGGTCGAACTGCACGTAACGCACGGACGACGTGGTGTCGGGAAGGATCACCCCGACCTTGCCCTTGCCGGCGGCGGTCAGATCCTTGAGCTTGGCCATGTACGAGAAGTCGGCGGTGAACGAGCTGATGCTGAGGTCCGACGGCACGGTGACGTTCGTTGTCGTCGTTGTTCCTCCGCCACCGCAGGCGGTGAGAATCGCCCCCGCGGCGAACGCCGGTAACAGCCGGGCTAGCTTCATGCGCACTTACCTCTTTTCTAAAATCCTGCTGCCTTCTTCCCGCGCAGCCGCGGGGCGAGAGTGCGCCGGCACACAGGTCTTACTCAGGAGATGACCTTTTCCGGCAAGAGCATTGCTCACGACCATGGGTTTGTCAAGTTATCGGCAGCGGGATCCCGACAATTTGTTCGGGCTCTTGACAAACGATGGGTCAGGGCCATGATGGCGTGAATGCCCGGTCCGAAAAATGCTGACGGGACCCTTGCCTGGCTCAGACGTCGCAACCGCCAGCGCGTGATGGAGATTCTCCGGATGCACGGCCAGATCAGCCAGGCTGATATCGCACGTGCCACCGGTCTTTCGCGGACGACCGTGTCGACCCTGGTGTCTGAGCTGAAGGAGGCGGGTCTGGTTGCGGACATCGACACCAAGTCCGCCCACGCCCATGGCGGGCGGCCTGGCGTGCAGCTGGTGCTTCGGAATCCCTCGCATGTGGTGGTCGGTATCGACTTCGGCCACAGCCACGTGGCGATAGCCGTCGCCGACCTCGCCCACAACGTGCTGGCCGAACGCTGGTATGACCTTGACGTAAATCGGGAGGCCGCTCGAGCGCTCGACGTCGCAGCCGACCTGTTCGCAGAAGTCCTGTCGGAGGTATCTGCGGAGCGGACGAGCGTACTGGGGGTGGGCATGGGCATCCCCGGCCCAGTCGACCGCGCGCATGGCACCGCCGGCTCGGCCACGATTCTCCCGGGTTGGGTTGGGCTTCGCATCGCCGCAGAGATGGAACAGCGCCTTGAGATTCCTGTCCAGATCGAGAACGACGCGAACCTCGGCGCGCTGGCCGAGCTCACCTGGGGCGCCGGCCGGGACTGCTCGAACTTTGCCTACATCAAGGCGGCTACCGGCATAGGCGCCGGGATCGTCATCAACGGCAGATTGCTGCGAGGCGCGACCGGGACGGCAGGTGAGATCGGCCACACGACCCTGGATGAAGCGGGACCGCTTTGCT
>Ga0209474_10003749_pt1 | contig 13261 bp, 13 predicted proteins | sample GraSoiAngelo_145_FD_185902 | JGI IMG/M metagenome (GOLD analysis project Ga0209474, IMG submission 185902) | Grasslands soil microbial communities from the Angelo Coastal Reserve, California, USA - 14_1009_05_20cm (SPAdes) (version 2) | ecosystem: Environmental > Terrestrial > Soil > Grasslands...
GCGGACGCCCTCACACCCGCAGAAGGTCGACGCGCTTGCCGAGCGATACGGTCTCAAGGCCGCCGCGAAGCGGCTCATAGAGGCGCTCGCCGCATAGGCTCACGACCGCGCCGCTAGTGCGCGGGGAGTGATGTCGTGAATGCCCTTCGTCAGATCAGGTGGGTCGCGCTCATCGTTTCGTGGGTCGTGGACATCGGCGGCTCGAACCTGTTCTCGATCGTGTACTTCGGGACCCTCGTCGCGATGGGCCGGCTGACCCTCGCGCAGCTCGGTAGCCCTGACTTCACGAAGATCGTCCTGAACGACCCGGCCATGTTTGGCACGTCGCTCGCCGGAGGCACGTTCTTTTCGGTCCTCGCGGGCTACGTCGCCGCACGAATGGCGGGACGAGCGCCGCTCCTCCACGGCACCCTTTCGTCGGCCGCGTGCCTGGGCATAGATGTCATCTCGCTCCCGACGCTGTTGACGTACCCGCTCTGGCTCTTCGCGCTGGGTGTCCTCGTGTCCCCGCTCGCCGGATACAGCGGAGGCTGGCTCGCCTCGCTCGGGCAGCGCAATCTCGCGAGTGCCGCCGCGCTCACGCCACGGCAGGAAGGCTGAACCAGAAGCGAGTCGCGTCGGGCGCCGACTCGGCGCCGACGTGTCCTCCGCCGAGCTCGACGAGCGTCTTCACGATCGCCAGACCGATCCCGGCACCGCCGCTCGCACGGTCGCGCGACTTTTCGACGCGATAGAAGCGCTCGAACACGTGCGGTAGGTCCTCGGCGGGGATGCCCGGCCCGGAGTTGAAGACGGTCACGAGGACATCCGCGTCGCGCCGCCGCGCGCTCACGCCGATCCGTCCGCCATCGGGCGTGTAGCGCACCGCGTTCTGGAGCAGATTCGCGAGCACCTGCGCGAGGTGATCGGGGTCGGCGCGCGCGGCAACGACCGCGGGAAGGTCGAGCTCGATCCGAAGTCGTCGCCGCTCCAGTGCTGCGGCATAGAGCTCTACGGCTGCGACGATCGCGCCGCGAAGATCGATCTCGCGGAGCTCGCCCGCCGCCCGGCCGGCGACATCTCCTTCAGCGAGCGCGTCGAGCGACCGCGAGAGACGCACCATGCGGTCGACCTCCTCGTGCAACGACTCGAAAGTTCCACGGTCCGCGGTCATGACCCCGTCGCGAAGCGCCTCCAGGTAGCCCTGCAGGTTGGTGAGCGGAGTGCGCAGCTCGTGCGCGGCATTGGAGACGAACTCGCGCCGCATCCGCTCCTGTTCCTCGATCTCGCCGGCCATGCGGTTGAACGAAGAGGCGAGGGAGCGGATCTCCTCGGGTCCGCGCGCTCGCACGCGCACGGCATGGTCGCCTTGCGCGATCAGCTTCGCGGCGTCGCTGACCTCCCGTAGCGGAGACGCGACGCGTCGCCCGACGAAGATCGCGAGCGCGACGCCGGCCAGCGCGGCGACGCCGAGTGCGGCGACGAAGAAGCGCGCGACGCTCTCCTCGAACATGGCCTGGGCCGCGGCGAGGGTCTCTCCGTTATCGACCATGAGCTGCGCGAACGACGCGCTCGAGAACGCGAGGGTGCCGATCGCGAGAACGAGGGCGACCACAACGGCGACCGCGATCGCCGCGAGGGCGATCTGCCCGGCGAGGCCCTTCATCGGCCGAGAAGAGCGCGGTAGCCGGCCCCACGCACGGTCGCGATGTAGCGGGGACTCTCCGGATCGTCGCCGAGCTTGTCGCGGAGCCTGCGGATGTAGACGTCGATGGTCCGGTCGAGCACCTCTGACTCGCCCTTGCCGTACAACGAGTCGAGAAGCGCCTCGCGCGTCACGATCCGGCCGGAGGCTTTGACCAGGGCGACGAGCAGGTTCAGCTCTGACTCGCTCAGATCGACGCGGTCGGGGCCTCGACGCACCTCGTGACGATCGCGATCGATCACGATGTCGCCAAGCTCGAGCAGAGCCGCGCTCGCGGTGTCCCTCGTCACGCTTCGCCGCAGGAGCGCCTTGACCCGAACGACGAGCTCTGCGGGTGAGAACGGTTTGGGTAGGTAGTCGTCGGCGCCGCTTGCGATGCCCGAGACGCGGTCCGCGGTGCTCCCGCGCGCCGAGAGCATCAGCACGGGCAGATCAGAATCGGCGCGCGCCGCGCGAAGCACCGCGAAGCCGTCGAGCGTCGGGAGCATGAGATCGAGCACCATGAGGCGAGGCGCGCGCTCGCGTATCGCTGCGACCGCCGCCATTCCATCCGCCGCCGTGATCACCGAAAAGCCCTCTCGTTCGAGATACATGCGGACGAGCTGAAGGATCTTCGGATCGTCGTCCACCACCAGGATCGGCGCGCCGTCGGCTGGGGTCGGCATGTCTCGCATGTTCGCACGCTGACAGCCTTCGATGACAACTCCATGACACGTTGTGTCATCGAAATGTCATGGGCCGTCGCCACGATCGTCCGGACCTGCACCGCAGGAACTCGAACCTGGGAGGAATCCATGTCACGCGTCATCCTCACGCTCGTTGCGTTCGTCGCGCTTCTGCTCGGTCCGGCCTCGGTGGCCGCCGCGGCGGAAGGCGGCACGGGCGCCGTCTACACGCTCACGAACACCGCGGCCAACGCCGTCATCGTCTACGACCGTGCCGCATCCGGCGAGCTCACCTGGTCGGGAACGTTCCCGACGGGCGGCAGCGGTGGAAGCCTCGGCTCGCAGGGCGCGGTCACGATCAGCGAGGACGGCCGCTGGCTTTACGCCGTCGATGCCGGCAGCAGCGACATCGCTGTCTTCCGGATCACCAAGAGCGGCCTCACTTGGAGCGACCGCGTCGCATCCGGGGGCATCCAGCCCGTCAGCGTCACCACCAGCCACGATCTCGTCTATGTGGTGAACGCGACGAGCAGCAACATCGCAGGCTTCCGTTCGGAGGACGGAAAACTGAGCACGATCGCCGGCTCGGCCCAATCCTTCACCGGCACGGGGGCCGCGCAGATCCAGTTCGCGCCCTCGGGCAGCGCGCTGGTCGTGACCGAGAAGAGCACCAGCTCGCTCGACGTGTTCGTCGTCGGTAAGGACGGCGTGGCCGGCGCCGCGACACGCTACGCGTCATCCGGTGCGACACCCTTCGGCTTCGCATTCGGTCACCGCGGCGACCTCGTTGTCTCCGAGGCGGCCGGCGCCGCACCGCTCTCGGCGGCATCGTCGTACGGGCTCTCGAAGGACGGCGCGCTGACCGCGATCAGTCGGTCCGTACCGACCACCCAGGCGGCTGCGTGCTGGGTCGCGGTGACCAAGGACGGCCGCTACGCCTTCACCGCAAATGCGGGAAGTGACTCGATCTCGACCTTCTCGATCGACGAGGACGGGATGCTTGCGCTCGTCTTCGCGCAAGCCGCGCACTCGACCGCGGCCCACACGACGGACCTCGCGCTCACTGAGAACAGCAGGTACCTCTACGCCAATGACGGCGGCACGCACACGATCAGTGTGTTCCGTGTAGGCGCGGATGGCAGTCTCCTTCGCCTCCCCGGTGTCACGATCCCGGCGGGAGCTTCGGGCCTGGCCGCACGCTAACGCGCAAGGCATACATCGGGGGCCGCCGGCGATACTCGCCGGCGGCCTCCTACCATTCAGCTCCAACGTGATCGTTTATCCCGCCATCGACATCTACGAGGGCCGCGCCGTCCGGATGACGCGCGGCGACTTCGCCACGGTCGAGCAGGTCGCCGCGTCTCCGCTCGAAGCCGCGCGCAAGCTCGTCGCCGAAGGAGCGGAATGGCTCCACGTCATCGACCTCGACGGATCGCGCACCGGAACGCCCGAGAATCTCGATCACATTCGCGCGATTGCCAATCGCTTCACCGTGAAGATCCAGGCGGGCGGCGGCATCCGCGACTTCGACACTGCCGAAGCCTTCGCCGAGGCCGGTGCGTCGCGCATCGTGGTCGGGACCGCGGCGATCGATGATCCCGAGCTGATCGGTCGCCTCGTGGACCGGCATGCCGACGGCCTTGCCGTCTCGGTCGACGCGCGCAGCGGCATGGTCACCACGGACGGCTGGACCGAGACGACGAAGGTCCGCGCGGTCGATCTCATGCAGCGCCTCGCACTGACCGGGGTTCCCACGGTCATCTACACGAATGTTTCCATCGACGGAACACTCCAGGGCCTTGACCTCGCGTCGACGGAGGCCGTCGCCCGCGCGTTCGGCGGCGACATCATCTACTCCGGTGGCGTGGGCTCTCTCGAGGACATCGCCGCGCTCGCGAAGCTCCGACATCGCGGGCTGCGCGGTGTGATCGTCGGGCGCGCGCTCTATCTCGGCCGGTTCACGTTGAAGGACGCGCTGCGCGTCGCGCGTGACGGCACCGCTCGCTAGGGAAGGAACTCCAGCAGCAGTCGGTTCACGACCTCGGGCCGTTCCTCCATCACCCAGTGACTCGTATCGGGTAGGTACTCGATGCGTGGTGTGATCTCGAAGAGGTCATCCATCCCGCGGGTGAGCTCTATCCCGAGCGCGAAGTCGTCCTCGGCCCAGATGAGCATCGTCGGCGCCTTGATCTTCGCGGGCGGCAGCCGCGAGCGCAGAGCCGCGCGGTAGTAGTTCAGTGCGCCGGTCGCGGCGCCCGGCGCACTGAAGGCCCGGGCTACTCGTCGAGGTCGGCGTCGCTGAAGGTACCGGGCTTCCCCGATCGCCGAAGCGAGTCTTTGAGCGCCCTCGCGCCGCTCCGGGAGAGCGCCCACTCGGGCAGCCACGGCAGCTGGAAGGCGAAGATGTACCAGCTCTTGCGGATCTGGGTCCAGTTCGAGCGGAGCGCCCTTTGCATGATCGCCGGGTGCGGGCAGTTCAGCACCGCAAGCCGCTTGACGACCTCCGGGCGCAGCATGGCGAGGCTCCACGCCACGCCGCCGCCCCAGTCATGGCCCACGACGTGAGCGCGTCCGGTGCCGAACTCATGGATGAGCCCGGCGATGTCGTCGGCGAGGACCGGTGTGCGGTACGCGTCGATCCCCCGTGGCTTCTCGCTCCGGCCGTACCCGCGTAGATCGGGTGCGACCACCCGAAAGCGATTCGCGAGCGCCGGGATCTGCTTCCGCCAGGCGTGTGACGTCTCGGGAAACCCGTGGAGCAGGAGGACGAGCGGGCCCTCTCCTTCCACCACGCAGTGGAGACGGACGCCGTTGACCCGGACGTCACGCTCCACGCGACCATGCTGGCACGCCCGATGCCACTAGCCCAGGCATGTCTAGCGACCTCGCCTTCAGCGTCGGCCTGCTCGCCGGATGGCTCGCGCTTGTCGTCTGGCTGACCTGGCCCGACCCGCACTGCAAATGCTGCCCGGAGCGCGAACGCGCCCGCCAGCCGCACGATCGGAAGGCCTAGCTAAACACCGCCAGAGGCAGGAACGCCGACACCACCCAGTTTGGGGCGTCGACCACCTCGCTGATCTTCAGATCGACGGCGACACTCGAGAGCACATAGGCCTCCTCCCGGCTCAGGCCGCGCACGTCGACGAGGTGTCGGATCATCGCGCGCACCGCTTCCTTCGAGGCCTCCATGAGGTCCGGCGCGATCCCCGTCGTCACGTAGTGATGCCCAGCATTCGTCCGTGGTGATAGGGGCCGCGTCGTCTCGAACTCCGGGCCCGCAAGCGCGCGGTCATGGCGAAGCGAGAAGCGCAGCGTCGCTGTCATCGTGGTCTCGATCGCGGTGATGCAGACCTCGCCGTCGCCCTGCGCGGCGTGACCATCCCCCGCGGAGAAGAGTGCGCCTTCGACCGAGACGGGCAGGTACAGGGTCGTTCCCGCGGTGAGCTGCTTGATGTCCATGTTCCCGCCGCTTTTTCGCGGCGGGATCGTGCTGTGCTCGCCAGGTTCGGCGAGCGCGACGCCCATCACCCCGAGGAATGGCTCGAGGGTTATGCGCACACCCGGTCGGAGCTCCGCCGAGACGCCGTCGAGCTCCCACATCTTGAGATACGCCTCGGGAAAGTCCTCGGGAAGCAGGCCGCGGCCGGGATTGAAGGCGGTATAGCCGAGGTCGCCGGGAACGAGCTCGAGAATGTCGATCTGCAGCACATCGCCCGGTCGCGCGCGGCGAACCGCGATCGGCCCGGTGAGCGGGTGGCCTTTCACGGCCCGCGGCTTCATGTCAGCGGACGTCATGCCCCGGCGAAAGTGCCCGTCGGATGAGTCGCGGCACTTCATCACGACCGTGTCGCCCGCATCGATCGTCAGCTTCGGCGGGATCGCGTTGTCCCAGGCGTAATGGACGACGTCGCAATCGAGCATGTGAGTGCGCGCCACGGGTGCCGAGCCTAGCCTGTACTCGGTGATTTTTCTGATCCCCGTAGTCGTCCTGGTCGGCGTGATCGGTTATTGGGCCAGTCGCCGCTCGACGAGCCGGTCTATCGGCGACCCGGGGGTCGAGGCCAACGCACGCCTGACCAGCTACGCCGCGATGGTGCTCCTTCTGCCGCTCGCCGCGGATGTCGTCACGGGAGCCCGTCCAGGACTTCAGGCCCATGCGCTCCTCGGATTTTTCCTCGTGCCGCCCGTGCTTCTCAAGCTCGGAAGCGTCGGCTATCGATTCGCCCGCTACTACTCGCGCGACCCGCGCTACCGCGCCGGTGGGCCGCCAGACCTCGCCATGCGTCTTCTCGGCCCCGTGCTCGTCCTTCTCACCGTGACGTTGTTCGCGACGGGCATCGAGCTTTGGCTTTTCGGATTCGCGTTCGGCAACGAGTGGCTGATCTGGCACAAGGCGTCGTTCGTGCTCTGGTTCTTGGCGATGACTGTCCATGTCGCCGCGTACGCGCGACGCGCTCCGGCACTGGCGTTGGCGGATTCGCGCGATCGCAGGAACGGTGCGTTCGAGCGCCGGTCGTTGGTCGTCGGCAGCCTGCTTTTCGGCGTCGCGCTCGTCGTCACGATGTTGCCGTTCTCGTCGCCCTTCACTCTTCTGCCTGACGTGGGCTGAGCGCGTTGGCCGACGCTTCCGTCGGGGCCAGCAGAAAGATCCAGATGTCCCACACCACGTGGCTAACCACGAGAGCACCGAGCGGCACGCCGACGGCGCGCAAGAGTCCCCAGTACGCGCCGGCGATCGTCGCCGCTCCGATGAGCGTCACGTTCTCGGTCACGATGTGCGCGCCACCGTAGAGCGCCGTCGCGGTCAGGTAGCCTGCGCGGCCCTGCACAAAACCGCGCCAGAAGAGCTCTTCCGCCGGCCCGATCACGAGGCCGAGGCGCGCGGCGAGCTCCTCCTTCGACCGGAGGGAACGAAGCGCGTAGATGTCGCCGATCTCCTCGCCCCCACGAGGCATGACCTGGCGCGCGACCGTGTCGCCGACGCGAAAGATCCCGTAGAGCCCCACGGCGGTCGCCAGTCCAACGGCGACTTCACGCGGCCCGATCCGCGCGCGGCGGGCGTCGCGGTCCGCCGCGAGCGCGAGCCCGCCAAGGACGAGCCCCGTCGCCGTCATGCGGTCCCAGAATCGGGCGCGCGGCCCGCGGAACGTGAGGCCGAACGCCGCGAACGCGGCGCCGACGCCGAGCGCGAGGAGCTTCACGAGCTCAGCGTGCGAGAAGCGCGGCGATGACTAGGCCCACGACCAGTAGGTAACCGAATACGGCGTGGAGCTGCGCGGTCTCGAGGTCGATCATCGCGATCGCGCGCTGCTGACCCGTCGCGCCGAGCTCCGACGAGCGGATCTGCCGGACGAGGAGCGGCAGCGACAGCATCGCGAGCAGCGTCCACGTCGGAAGCAGGCCGACGACGACGGCCGCCGATAGCGCGAGGTATGCACCCACCACCAGCGCCACATAAAGCCAGTGCGCGGCCGCGCGTCCGGCCTGCACGGAGAACGTCTTCGCACCCGCGCGTGCGTCCTCGCTGATGTCGCGCCACTCGTTGCCGTGGAGGATCGCGGCAACGAGCAGGCCGACAGGGATGCTCGCGGCCACGGCGCGGAGATCGAAGAGCCCGCTCACCGCGTAGAAGGAGCCGATCACCATGAGCGGCCCCATCAGGAGGAAGACGAGCGGGATCCCGACGGGGCCGAACTTGTACTGGAACGGCGGCGCGGTGTAGGTGTAGCCGCCGATCAGGCCGATGATCCCGAGGGCGACGATGGGCCACCCGCGCGCCGCGGTGAGCACGACGCCCATCAGGACAGCCACGCCGAATGCCGCGATCGCGAAGCGGTATGCCGCGCGCTCGCTGATCCGGCCCTTCACGATGGCGTGGCTCGCGCGCGGGGAGACGATCGTGTCGACGCCCTTGCGCACGTCGTAGATCTCATTGGTCACGTTCGTCCCGATGTGCAGCGCCACCGCGCCGACGAGCGACGCGACGAAGAGTCCCGGATCGAACGCGCCCGCGACTGCCGCGAGGGCGCCTCCCGCGGCGACCGGGACGGTCGACGCCGTGAATGAGAACGGTCGGGCGATCTCCCAAAGCGCGCCGATCTGATCGCGCGTCCGCTGAGCGAGAGTCTTCCGCTGTTCCGCGAGCGCGACGCGCGCCGCCGAGCCGACCTCGGCGGATCCGTATAGCAGCGCCGTTTCGAGCAATGCCTGCACCTGAGCCTCCTCCTGCACGACCGGCTGGAGGAGCGGGAGGTCCATCCCCGCTTCGTGATAGGCGTGCGCGCGCTCGGCGACCTCGCGCCGCGTGCCGCAGAGGATGTACGCGTCGAGCAGCTCGTCGGCGATGAGCGCGCCCGCGCCGGTGTAGTCCTCGGCGCGCCACTTGGCCGCGATGCGGTCGCGGTTCTCAGGCTCGAACCCGGCGCGCTTCAGGGTCACATCCGAAAGGATCGACATCATGTAGATGACGAACGGATCGCGCTTCGCACGGTTCAGAGCATCACGCCGCGTCTCGTCGATGAAGGTGAGGAGATAACCGGCGACGTCGATCGCGTCGGGATCGCGACCGGCTTCGCGCGCGGCGCGATCCATGACGCGTAGGAGCTTGCGCAGGCCGGGGATCGACTCCGCCGGCCGCGCGATGTAGCCGTCGCCCTTCTGCCCCGCGACGACCATCATCGGCGAGCGGTAGCCGGCGATATATATAGGTACGCGGTGCACCGGCGGGAACATCGGCTGGAGGGGCGGCAGGCCCGGCTTTCCCGGGGGTAGCCGCTCGCCGGCCCAGAGCTGGTGGAGCGTGTCGATCGTCGCGGTCGTGCGCGTGGCGGCCTCGTCCGGCGAGTAGGGGATGCCCATCTGCCCGAGTCGGAGCGGTAGCGCCGAGCCGAGGCCGAGCCGGATGCGCGACGGGGCCATCTCGTCGAGAGAGCTCACGGTCATCGCGATGAGCACCGGGTGCCGCGTGAACGGGTTGAGCGCGCCGAGGCCGATCCCGATCTCCTCGACCTGCGAGGCGACCGCGCTCGCGTAGGTCACAGCGTCGCGCTCGAAGTAGCTGTCGTGGAACCAGACCGACTCGAGGCCGGCCGCGCGGGCGCGCTCAGCCCAGGAGACCGCATCGGAAACCTTGCCACGCGAGGCGAGCCCGAGACCGACGCGGCGCGCAAGCGCCATCAGTCGCGACCTCCCGCGAGCAGCTCCTGCGCCTTCTCGATCCGTTTCAGCGCTTTCTCTTTCCCGAGCACCTCGAGTGATTCGTAGAGGGGCGGGCCGACCTTCCGTCCGGTGATCGCCATGCGGATGACGCCGTTCAGGTCACCCTTTGACCACCCGAGCTCGGCAGCGAGGCCCACAAGGGCAGCTTCGATGTTCGCCCCCACGAACGGCTCGATCCCACCCAGGACCGCACGCGCTTGCGCGAGGACTTCGACGGTCGTGACCCGATCGGCCTTCTTCGGGATCAGAAGGTTCTTGTCGAAACCGATGTCGTCCGTGAAAAGGAACCGGATCAGCTCCTGCGCATCCTTTAGCGTCTTCATGCGCTCCTGGATGTGCGGCGCGATCTTCCGTACCAGCTCGCGGTCCCATTCGGCAGGCACGAACGGCTCCAGTCGGCGGACCAGCTCGTCGATGGAAAGCTTCCGGATCCAGACCCCGTTGAAGTAGTCGAGGCGTTCCTTGTCCCACTTTCCACCCGCGCTTTGGACCTGCTCGATCTTCCACACGCGGATGAGATCGTCCATCGAAAAGATCTCTTCCTCTGTCCCCGGCGACCAGCCGATGAGCGCGAGGTAGTTGATCAGTGCCTCCGGGAGGTATCCGTCGTCGCGGAACTGCGACACCGCCGTCGAGCCGTGACGCTTGCTCAGCCTCTTTCCGTCGGGTCCGAGGACCGACGGAAAATGCGCCATCGGCGGCACGTCCCAACCGAACGCGCGATAGATGAGCAGATGCTTCGGAACGGAGGCCACCCACTCCTCCCCGCGCATGATGTGCGTGATGTCCATGACGTGATCGTCGACCACCACGGCGAGGTGATACGTCGGAAAGCCGTCCGACTTCAGGATGACCTGATCCTCGATCGTGCTGGCCTGCCACTCGACGTGGCCGTGGACGAGATCTTCGATCGAAAGGACACCTTCGTCGGGCACTTTGAGCCGGATGACGTGGGGTTCGGTCTTCGCCCGCTCAGCGGCCTCGTCCGGCGGGATATTCCGGCAGTGGCGGTCGTACCGCGTGATCTCGTGACGAGCCTCCTGCTCGGCCCGCAGCGCAGCGAGACGCTCTCCCGAGCAAAAGCAGTAGTAAGCGGCGCCCTTGTCGATGAGCTCTTGGGCGTGTCTCTGGTAGAGCGGAAGGCGCTCCGATTGGACGTACGGTGCGTGCGGGCCGCCTTCATGAGGGCCTTCGTTCCAGGTGATGCCGACCCAACGCAGGCCGTCGTAGATCGAGTCGATAGCGCCGGCGACCAAGCGGTCCTTATCGGTATCTTCGATACGCAGGATCAGCGCCCCGTCGCGCTGTCGGGCGAAGAGGTAGTTGTAGAGGATCGTGCGCACGCTGCCGATGTGGATGGCACCGGTGGGAGAAGGCGCGAAACGCAGGCGCACGCTCAATACATCGTCAGTTTAGGTCGGTATTCTGGTTATGTATGACCACTGAGCTGCGCCGCGATCGGCGCGAGAAGCAGAAGCGTCAGAAGCAGCGCCAGCAGCAGCAGCAGCGGCGACGGAGCTCGGGCGGGATCTCGAACCAGATCGTCGTCGGCGTGTTTGTCATCGGTGCGATCGCCCTGGCCTTGCTCGGCGCCCGCGCGGCGGGTGTCTTCGACCCGGCCGCCGCGGCGTTCGACCTCAATTCATCGGAGTTTCAGGTGCCCACCGGGACGACGGTCGGGACCCAGGAGCCGATCCTTGCGGCCGAGCACATCACGCCACCTGCGAAGGGGAACTACAACACGATCCCGCCGACGTCGGGCCAGCATTGGAACCAACAGGGCCTCGCGCCGGCGAGCTGGGGGATCAAGGACTCGACCCTGCCCAACGAAGTCACGACCCATAACCTGGAGCATGGCGGGATCGTGATCGGGTACAACAACCTGACTCCGACGGAGACCGATCAGCTGAAGAGCATCGTCCGCACGCTGATGAACGGAACCTACCGGAAGATCATCCTGGAGCCGTACCCGGCGCTGACCGACGCGAAGGTGGCGCTCACGTCGTGGGGCTGGCTGCTCAAGCTTCCCACTGTCGATCAGATCCAGGTCGTGCAGTTCACGCGGTCGCACTATTCGGACCCGAACTTCGCGCCGGAGTGGAACGTCCAATAGTCCTCGGACCTAGCGGTCCTCAGCAGCTCTGTCAGCCCAGTAGCAGCTCGTACCGAACTGGCCGTACCTCCGTACCTCCCCCAACTCGCTTCTTAACGCGCACCTTCGCGCGTGCGTTCATATGGCGGGAAGGGAGGGCATGTGTTCCATCAATTCCTCCTCCACTTGATCAAGGCCAAGCTCGAGTTCATCGCCCTCGCGAAGATCCCGGCGATCGCCGCGTTGATCGTGCTCGGCACGACGGGATTCGTGGTGAGCGGGACGATCCAGGCCAGGGGCGACGACGATGGCGAGCGGACCGTCAATCTGACGATCAAGCCGCTCGAAAGCAAGACGTGCGTCGACGCGCTCATCGCGCAGACCGAGACGCTGCTCGAGCTCGATGCCCTCGCCGGCGATGGCCAGTCGCAGCTGCGGCGCCTTCGCGATCGCGCGAGCGAGGACGCTGACGATCAGCACAAGACTCTCGATCCCGCCGCGCTCCGCACTCAGACCGAGGCATCGTCCGGGCGCATTCGCGACGAGCTGACGGCTGCGCGGAAGAAGGTCATGGACGCAGCCGATCTGAGCAAGTGCCAGGACGGCAACGCCGACACGGGTGTTGCCGTCGACGTCAACGCGCTCCGCGCGACGTATGACGGCATTCTCGGCGATTTCGACACGAAGCTCGGCGCGATCCTCGACGAGGCTCAGCAGAAGTTCGACGCGCTCGTCGCCGCCGCGCCGACGAAAGTGATCACGCCAGACAAAGAAAAAGACAGCGACAGCGACAAGGAAGAAGAAGATGACGACGACGACTAACCCGGTCCCGCAGAAGAGTCTTCGGACCGACGACACGATTCGGATGCAGCGCTGGCTGCGGACTCCGGCCATTCCTTTCGCGAAGGCGTGGTGGGGACGCCAGGCTAAACAGACTCGGACGGGCCTCGCGGTCGCGGCGATCTTCGCGATCGCGGGCACCCTCAGCCTCTGCGCGAGCCTGAGCCGACCCGGCCAGGTAGATGCAGCGAAGGCGACGGGCTCGGCGGCGCTCACACAGGAAGCGTACGCGCCCGATGCCGGAAAGCAGGGGAGCGGACCGAAAGAGACCGAGACGTTCACGGTGACCGGACACTGGCGGGTGGACTGGATCTTCAGCCCATCGTCTTCGGCCGGCGGAGTCTTTCAGGTCTACATCTACTCGGCTGATGGCCGGCAGCTCATGAATCTCGCGGCGAACAGTCAGAGGGGCGGCTCGGACACGACCTTCTGGGCAGGACCGGGCACGTACTTCCTAAGGATCAACTCGAGCGGCGGTGACTGGAAGATCGGCGTCCAGGACCTGCACTAATCGCCCCAATAGCGCTCTTGCTTCCAAGGATCCCCGCGATTGTGATATCCATTTTTTTCCCAAAAGCCTGGCGCGTCCGAGGACCTGAACTCGATCCCACGTAACCATTTCGCGCTCTTCCACGCGTAGAGCGGCGGGACGACGAGGCGCGCGGGATAGCCGTGCTCCGCGGTGAGCGGCTCGCCGTTGGCACGCAATGCGATCAGGCAATCGTCGCGCATGCAGTACTCGATGGGGATGTTCGCGGTGAA
>Ga0209474_10003752_pt1 | contig 13260 bp, 12 predicted proteins | sample GraSoiAngelo_145_FD_185902 | JGI IMG/M metagenome (GOLD analysis project Ga0209474, IMG submission 185902) | Grasslands soil microbial communities from the Angelo Coastal Reserve, California, USA - 14_1009_05_20cm (SPAdes) (version 2) | ecosystem: Environmental > Terrestrial > Soil > Grasslands...
TGCACGGCGCCGCCCACGAAGTCGAGGTCGCAGGTGCGGCCCCTCCACGTCACATGGTCGCCCTTGTACACGACCGTCGGCTTGCCGTACTGGGCCATGAGCGATCTGGCGAGCGTCTCGCGGAAGCGCGGGTGGGCGCTGATCTGCCAGGCCACCAGCATGTCGTTGCGGAAGTAGAAGAACACCGCGTTGGGCGTGACGTGGCCGAAGGTGACGCTGCCCGTCGCGACGCAGCGTCGGGTGCCGAAGTCGACGGTGGCATCGACGACGTCGCACGACTGCGTCCGGATGCGGAAGCGAAGCGTCTCTTCGGACGCACCCCACGGCACGTCGCGAAATCCGTTCGGCTCAGGAAAGCCGTGGCCCTCGTCGGCGTACGCGAGAGCCGCGATGGCCAGGAGCGCCGCGTAGAGCGCGCGGGCGACGATCTTCGCCGTCATCGCCGACACAGCAACGCAACGTCCGGGCCAGACGGCCTTCGTTCGGAAATCGAGGAGTTGCGCGCCCGACCGGCCTCGGCCGTGTCATGCGCGTGACGCCGGCCCGTGCCGCCGGTGTCAGCCCGCGCTCACAGATCGCCGAGCCCGTATTCCTCCCAGCGTTCGCGCACGCGCGCCTCGTCCGCCGGCGCGGGGCGGACCGTCGGCGGAAAGCGCTCGCCGCCCCACTCGGCACGCCGCTCGAATTTCCAGTTGCGCGTCGCATCGATCAGCACGCGGTTCCAGAGTCCCGTGCCCAGCTGGGCCACGTTGCGGTCCTCGAGCGGCGTGGAAGGATCGATCGGCGAGCCGAACGAGCCCGGGAAGATCACGATGCCCCCCTCGCCGGCGTTCACGCGATGCGCGACCGCCCAGTCGATCTGCTCGTAGGACGAGATGTCGATGTCGTCTTCGACGACCCAGACGTGCTTGTAGCGGTATTGCGCGGCGGCGTTGCCCCAGAGCGCGGCGGCGATTTGCTTGGGCTGTCCCTGATAGTGCTTGGTGATCTTCACGCACACGTTCACGCCATTGGTGATCGGGTGAACGAAGACGTCGCGGATGCCCGGAATGCCGGCGCCGACGAGGATGTTCCACGCGATGGCCGCGCGCTGGACGGAGGACATCACGCTGTTCTCGCTGTAGGAGCCGGGCAGCGTCCCCTCCAGGCAGCCCTGGAAGATCGGATCGCGCCGATGGGTGATGCACGTAATCTTCATCGTGGGCCGCGGCGTCGGCACGTCGGACACATAGCCTGTGAATTCGCCGAACGGTCCCTCGGACTCGTACGTGCTCGGGTCGTCGGAGATGAAGCCCTCCAGCACGATCTCGGCTGACGCGGGGACTTCGAGATCGACCGTCTCGCAGCGCACGAGCTCGGCGGGCTCGCCGCGGTAGCCGCCCATCACGTCCCACTCGCACACGCCGGTCGGAATCGGCGAGCCGGCCAGGAACGGCATGATCGGATCCCAGCCGATCACGCAGGCGACCGGCATGGCCTGGCCCCGGCCCGCGTACGTCACGAAATGCGCGCCCCAGTGCTGGCCGCCCTTGATCAGCAGAAACGGCGTGGTGTCCTTTCGGCCGATCATCCCGCGATAGATGCCGACGTTCATCACGCGCGTGTCGGGATCGCGCGTGACGATGCCCGAGAACGTATGGATGTAGCGCCCGCCCTCGCGGAAATTCCACTTGGGGACGGGAAATTCGGTCTGATCCACGGCGTCGCCGCGGACGATCACGTCCTTCACCGGACCCGTCGCCACCACGCGCGGGGCAATCGTCTCGCGGTTCTTCTTCATGACGTACTGCACCAGCTCGGCGTTGCCGACGTCCTTGGGGGAGCCGAGCGCCAGCGCGAGTCGGCGGCGGTCGCCGAGCGCGTTGGTCAGCACCCGCGTGCAGCGGCCAGCGCGATAGCCCTTGATGTTCTCGAAGAGCAGCGCGGGCGCCTTTTTCTCCAGCGCGCGGCGCGAGACCGCGCCGATCTCGCGGTCCCAGTCGACCTCGGCGCGGATGCGCCGCAGCTCGTTCTCCTTCTCGAGCAGCGCGATCCACCCGCGCAGATCCATGAAGCCCTGGCTCATCGGGTTCCTCCACCGATTGCTGTCACGACCGTAGCACGGCTCAGTCCCGCGAGCTCAGCACGGACTCGGCCACGGGCCCGGCACGGCGCCCGGCCGCGCGCTGGGACACGACGACGATCGCGAAGCACGCCACTCCCGCCAGGTCGCTCCACACGCCGGGCAGGATCAGCAGCAGCGCGCCCGCCAGCAGCAGCGCGCGCTCCCACGGCCGCGTGGGCGCCCGAAAGTAGCCGATGAGACCGGCGCCGAGCATCACGATGCCGAGCGTGGCCGCCGCCGTCCGCAACGCGATGTGCGGCACCGAGCCGCCGATCAGCAGTAGCGCCGGGTCGTAGGCGAAACTGAACGGGATCACGAAGCCCGACAGGGCCAACAGCATGGCCAGCCACTGCGTGCGCCACACGTCGGCGCCGGCGATGGACGAGGTCGCGTACGTCGAGATCGCCGTCGGTGGCGTGAGGTCCGCGAGAATGCCGAAGTAGAACACGAACATGTGCGCGACCAGCTTCTGCACGCCGAGCTGCTCGAGCGCGGGCGCGGCCATGATCGAGGTGATGATGTAGGTGGCCGAAGTCGGTAGCCCCGTGCCGAGCACGAGCGCGGCCACCATGGTCAGGAGCAGCGTCAGGATCAGGCTGCCGCCGGCGAGGCCGACGATGCCGGTGGCGAGCTTGAGTCCGAGTCCCGTGATCGACACGACGCCGACGACGATGCCGACGGTCGCGCACGCCAGCGCCACGGGCATGGCGGCCTGCGCGCTGTCGGCGAGGATGGCGAAGATCCTCCGGGCGTCGATGCGCGTCTCGCGCCGGAGCCACGACAGCGCGAAGGCCACGACGAGGGCCCAGAAGCCGGCGAACATCGGCGAGCGGCCTTGCACGAGAAACCATACGAGCACGGCCGGCCCACCGAGCAGGTGGAAGTCGCGGCGGAGCACGGCGGCCAGGCGCGGCAGCTCGTGACGCGGCAGCACGGGCAGCCCCTGCCGCGCGGCCTCGAAATGGACCATCACCCCGACGGCGACGAAGTAGAGAACGCCCGGAATGGCGGCCGCGATCGCGATGCTGCTGTACGGCATCTGCAGGGTCTCGGCCATGATGAACGCGGCCGCACCCATCACCGGCGGAATGAGCTGTCCGCCCATCGACGCACAGGCCTCGACGCCGGCGGCGAAGGCCGGACGGTAGCCCGCGCGCTTCATCAGCGGAATCGTGAACGCGCCGGTGGTGACGGCGTTGGCGATGGCGCTGCCGTTGACGGTTCCGAAGAGGCCACTCGAAATGACCGCCACCTTACCGGCGCCCCCCTGGGTGTGACCGGCGACGGCCAGCGCGGCGTCGGTGAAGAAGCGCAGGAGGCCGCCGTACGACATCACGCTGCCGAACACGACGAACAGGAAGATGAACGTTGCCGACACGAGCGTCGGGATGCCGAACACACCCTGCGTCGTCAGCATCTGCTGATCGATCAGGTTCAGCGCCGACTCGCCGCCGTGGGAGAGAAAGCCCGGCAGTCGCGGCCCGACGAAGACATACGCGATGAACGCCAGCGCCATCACGACGAGCGCGGGGCCGATGTGACGCCAGGCGGCGCCGAGCAGCAGCGCCACGAACAGCACGCCGACGGCGGCATCGATCGGCAGCGGAGCGTCGACCATCGCCATGCGGCTGGCCAGGCGCTCGTTGTGCCAGACGTAGTGGGCAGCGCACAGCAGCGCCAGCGCTGCCAGCGCGCCGTCGAGCCAGCGCCGCGGCCGCCGTCGCGCCAGGCGGGCGGCGGCCTCCGGCGAGTCCGCGATCGGAGCGGTGAGAAAACCGAGCGCGACGGCGAAGGCGACGTGCACCGGCAGCTGGATCAGCAGGTCGTACATCCCCGCGTAGGCCGTGTAGAGCTGGAAGACCGACCATGCCACGGCGAGCCAGACCCGCGGCGACCTGGCGTCAGGCATGACCGGGAGCCGCTATTTCAGCCACCCCTTCTCGCGATACGCTCGCTCGGCGCCGGGGTGCAAGGGGATACCGACCTTGTCGGGCTGCCACGCCGTCTTGGGATCGAACTCGGCGAGGCCCGCGTGGCCGCGCACGAGCGCGTCCTTGTTGTCGAGCACGGTCTTCGTCACCGTGTAGGCGATCGGCTCGGGCAGCTCCTTGTTGGTGATCAGCACCGTCGGGAAGCCGACCGTCGCCACCGGCTCCGGTTGGCCCTTGAACGTGTTCGCCGGCATGGTCGCCTGCACGTAGCCGAGCGGCAGCAGTGCCTTCGTCGTCTCGGCATCGAGGCCGAGAAAGCTCACGTTGCCGTCGTTGGCGATCTCGCTCACCGACGGATGCTTGGGAGTGACGACGGCAAAGAGCACGTCGGCGCGACCGTCTTTGAACGCATCGACGATGACGTTGTAGCCGACGTGCGTGGTGCTGCCGCCCAGCGCCTTGATGTCGGCGTATGACGTGCCGATGGCGCGTAGCAGCTGGCGGCCGGCGAACTCGCCGAGCGCGCCGATCGGCTGCGTATAGATCTTCACCGGCAGCTTCTTGTCGCGGATCTCGCGCACCGAGCCGATGCCCAGCTTCTTGCTCGCCACGGCCACCAGGTAATAGGTGTCGAGCCCGCCGACGAGGGCGCGAATGTTGTCGAGCTTCTCCGTGTACGCCTCCTTGCCCTCGTACGCCCAGCGATTGGTGACCGTGAAGCCGAAGCCGAGCGGTGTCTCGTTCTTCGCCACGAGGCGCGGATTGCCCACGCCACCGGCGCGCGGCTTGACGTCGACGTTGGAGCCGGGCGGCAGCGCTTTGCGCAGCAGCTCCGCCATGGTGGCGCCGTACACGTACCAGGCGCTGCCCGTGTCCAGCGTTGCAAAGGCCAGGTTGACCGGTGTCTGCGCCGCCGCGCCGCCGACGCCCAGGAGCAGCGTCAGGATCCCTGCGAGGATTCCCCTCATTGCATGACCTCGTCGAGCAAGCGCCGGAGCTGACCGCGCTGATCCCATGAGGCCAGGCGCAGCGCCATGTGGCCGAGCCCGGCGTCGGCGTACGCGCGCAGCTCGGCCGCGCACGACTTCGGATCCCCGGAGATCGTCCACTGCTCCACGAACCTCGCGGTGAAGTTGGTCGAGTAGTAAGCGTCGAGGAACTTCTTGGACTCCTCGAGGCCCGCCTGACGATCCTCGTTGACGTTGAGGTTGTGGTAGAGCGCGCTGCCGAGCGCGGCCGGATCGCGGCCTTCCTCCTTCGCCATCGCGCGGATGCGGCCGAACTGCTCGGCGAACTCGGACGGGCTCAGCTTGTTGGTCATCCAGCCGTCCGCGTACTTCGCCACGCGCCGGAACCCGCGCTCGACGACGGCCGCGGAGGCGCTCGCGCCCTGCTTCCACGTGAGACCGGTCGGATTGGAGGCGATCCAGATCGGCAGCGGCCGCTGCACGGGCTTGGGCTGCAGCGCAACGTTGTCGAAGCGATAGAAGCGCCCGGCGTGCGACGCCTTGCCCTCGGCGAACAAGGCGCGAAGGATCACGATGCCTTCCTCCAGGCGCTCGACGCGTTCCGCGGACGCGATGCCCATCACGGCGTGCTCCGCGGCCTGCGCCGCGTTGGCGCTGTCGGGACCACCGAGACACACGGCCAGCCACGCTCGGCCTTCGCTGAGCACGTCGAGGCTCGCCCACTGCTGCGCGAACAGCACGGGATGGCGGTGCACGAACGTCGCGAGACAGCCGACGCCGAGCCGCACGCGGCGCGTGACGCCGGCGAGCGCCGACAGCAACGCCACGGACTCCAGCCGTGGCTTCGCGAGCAGGCTGTCGCCGACCCACACGGCGTCGAAGACGCCCGAGGCCTCGGCGTTCGCGGCTTGCTCCAGCAGGTCGCGTGCTTTGATCGCGCCCAGCACGACGGCGCGGTTGGCGAGGATGAGACCGAGTGTCTGCGCCATGTTATCGCCCCCGGTATTTCGGCGGTCGCTTCTCGACGAACGCTTTCACGCCTTCCTCGTAGTCGTGCGTGCTCCGCAGCCACGCGTAGGCCTTGCGCTCGAGCTCCAGCGCCGTCTCGAGCGGCGCGTCGGCGCCGCGGTTGAGCACCATTTTGAGAGTCCGCAGCGCCAGCGGCGCACGCTCGGCGAGCTCGCCGGTCAGCGCGTCCACCGCCTCGTCGAGCTTGTCGTTGGCGACGGCCTGGGTGATGAGTCCCCACGCCTCGGCGCGCTCGGCGCTGATCCGCTGGCCGGTCATCATGAACAGCTTCGCGCGCGTCATGCCGATCAACCGCAGCGCGCGCTGCGTGCCGCCCGACCCGGGAATCATGCCCAGGCGGACCTCGGGGAACGCGAACTCGGACCGCAGCGTGGCGATGCGGAAGTCGCACGCGACGGCCAGCTCGAGGCCCGCGCCCATCGTATAGCCGTCGATGGCGGCGACCACGGGCTTGCGGAATCGTTCGGCCGACGTCAGCGTGTCGCCCCACTGCTCGAGGTCGGCCGGCGCCAGCGTCAGGAATTCCGCGACGTCGCCGCCCGCGCTGAACGCCTTGCCGCCGGCCCCGCGCACGACGACGACGCGCACGCCCTCATCCGCCTCGAGTCCCGCGAAGATGCCCGGAAACTCGTTTCGCATCGCCACCGTCATCGTGTTCATCTTGGATTGGCGATCGATCCACAGCGTGGCCACCGGGCCCTTGCGCTCCACTCGCAGGAACTCACTCATTTAGATATGTATGTGGGGGGCCCCGAAATGGCCCCCCACACCCCCCAGCGCTCGTCGCGCCCCGAGTGAATCGGGGTGCTCCTCGTTCACCCACTCGCTCATCTCGTCACCTCCACGTACTGGCCGTCGCGCAGCAGGCGGCGGAGGATTTTGCCCGACGCCGTCTTGGGAATGTCGCGCACGAACACGACACGCCGCGGCCGCTTGAACGACGCGAGGTCGGGCGCGGCGCGGCAGAAGGCGTCGAGCGTCTCGAACGTGAGGCCGGCCGTCCGCGGCACGACGAACGCCACCACGCGCTCACCCAGTCGCGCGTCGGGCTCGCCGACCACCGCGACGTCGCGCACGTCCGGGTGGCGGGCCAGCACGTCCTCGATCTCCACCGGGTGGATATTCTCGCCACCGCTGATGATCATGTCGTCGACGCGCCCGGCGACATAGAGCTCGCCCTCGGCGTCGAGCCACCCCATGTCGCCGGTGAAGTACCAGCCCTCGCGCAGCGCCTTCGCGTCGGCGTCGGGGCGGTTCCAGTAGCCGGCAAACGCCTCCTCGGAGGCCAGGCTGGCGATGATCTCGCCCTTCTCGCCCGGCGGCACGACGTCGTCGGGACCGACGCGGCGCTCGGTCGACGCCGCGACGACGCGAATCGTGCTGTGCAGCCCGGCGCGTCCCGCGCATCCGGGCTTGGCGCCGACGTCGGACCGTACGGTGAACGTATAGATCTCCGTCGAGCCGTAATGATTGACGAACACCGCGGGCCGGAACGCATTCACGCACGCCTCGGTGAGCGGCGCCAGCATCGGCGCGCCGGCGTACGCGAGCTTGCGGACGCTCGAGACATCCGCCGCCGCGAAGCCGGGCGCGTGCATGAGGTCGTAGAACAGCGTGGGGATGAGATAGAGCGCCGACACGCCCTCATGCGCGATGAGCGACAGCGCCTGCGCCGGGCTCCATTCCGGCTGGCACACGAAGCAGCCGTCGATGGCGGCCATGCTCGTCAGCGCGTGGATGCCCATGGTGTGGTAGAGCGGCATGACGCCGAGCGTGCGCTCCTGCCACGTGTAGCCGCATTGCACGACCTGGGCGACCGCCCCCGCGACGTGATTGCGGTGCGTCCGCGGGACGCCTTTCGGCCGGCCGGTCGTGCCGGACGTATAAAGGATGAGCGAGAGGTCGCGGGCGGCGACGACCGGCAGCGCGCCGGGCCGTGTCGCGCCCACCTCGTCGAACGCGATCGCGCCGGGTGGGCCGTCCTCGCCCACCGCGACGAGCTCCACGTCGACGCCGCGCGCCGCCTCGGCCAGCGCCCCGGCCGTGGACGTCTCGCCGATCGCGACGCGCGCGCCCGAGTCTTGCAGCACGTAGCGGAGCTCCGCCGGCGCGAGCCGGAAGTTCACCGGCGTCGGCACGCCGCCGAGCAGCTGCAGCGCCCAGTAGCCCAGCACGTGCTCGAGGCGGTTGCGTAGCACCAGAAGCACGCGATCCCCGCGACCGACGCCGAGACGGCGAAAGCCTTCGGCCAGCGCGCGCGCCCGCGCGGCGAGCTCGGCGTAGGTCAGCCGGCGCTCGCCGTCCACGACCGCGTCGGCGTGCGGGCGTCGGAGGGCGGCGCGCTCGAGGACGGCGGCGAGCGTCAAGGGACGAGCAGGACCTTGCCCTTGTTTCGGCGCTCGAGCACGTGTTGCACGGCGGGGCGTGCGTCCTTGAGCGCGAAGGCGCGGTCGATCACCGGCGTCAGCCGCCCGGCCGCGACGTACTCGAGCACCGTGCGCAGCTCCGCGATCGAGCCGAGGTTGGTCCCGACGATCCTGAGATTCTTCGAATAGACGTGACGCAGGTCGAGCCGGCCCCAGTGCGTGTCGTGTGAGCCGATGGAGACGAGCGTGCCGAGGCGGCTCAGCGCGTAGGACGAGCGCTCGAACGTCTCGCCGCCGATGTGCTCGACGACGACGTCGACGCCGCGCTTGCCCGTCCACCGCTTGGCCTCCTCGACGAAATCCTGCGTGCGGTAGTTGACGACGTGCTCGGCGCCGAGCCCGCGCGCGAACTCGATCTTGTCGTCGCTGCCGACGGTCGTCATCACCCGCGCGCCGACCAGCCGCGCGATCTGGATGGCCGCGCTGCCGACACCGCTGCCCGCCGCCTGCACGAGCACCGTCTGGCCTGGACGCAGGTCGGCCTGCGCGATCAACGCATGCCACGAGGTGAGCATGGCCAGCGGCACCGCCGCGCCCGCCTCGAACGAGATCGAGCCCGGCAGCGGCAGGAGGTTCGCGGCCGGCGCCTTCACGAGCTCGGCGTACCCACCGTCCTTGTGGGCGCCGAGGTAGCCGTAGCGCAGGCAGACCGTGCGCTCGCCGCGCAGACAGAACTCGCACGTGCCGCACGAGAACCCGGGAAAGATCACGACGCGCTCGCCCCGCGCGCGGCCGCTGACGCCCTCGCCGAGCGTCTCGATCGTGCCCGTCACCTCGCAGCCGTTGACGTGCGGCAGCCCTTCGGGCGGCGGAAAGCGGCCATCGAGCAGCAGCATGTCGACGTGATTGAGCGCGCACGCCTTGACGCGCACGACCACCTCTGCGGCCGCGGGCGCCGGATCCCGATAGTCGCCATACAGGATTTTGTCGCTGCCGCCGTGCTCCTTGAAGTACGCCGCCTTCAAAACGGCACCTCCGTTCGCTCGTCCTTCACCCGTCGCGCCTTGTGGTCCCAGCGCGGCAGCGCGCCGGGCTCAGTGGCCTCGACGGTGACGCGGATGCCCAGGCCGACGCGCAGCGCCTCGCTCAGCTGGCGACAGAGCCCGTCGCACTCCGCGCGCGCGAGCGCCGGCGACGGATCGATGCGCACCACGATGTCGTCCAGCCCCTCGTGTCGCCGGAAGACGATCTGGAACTCGTCGACGCCCGAGAACGGCCGCACCAGCTCCTCGACGCGACGCGGGTACACGATGATGCCGCGCACCTTCTTCATATCGTCCAGGCGAGCCAGCACGCCGCCCTCGAGGGCCAGCAGCGTCCGCCCACATGGGCAGCGACGGTCGGCCAGCTGCACCACGTCGCGCGTGCGGTAGCGGATGAGCGGCATGGCCTTGCGATAGAGACTCGTGAACACGAGCTCGCCGCGCCCGCCCGGCTTCACCGGCTCGCCGGCCTCGTCGAGCACCTCGGGATAGCAGTAATCCTCGTTGACGTGCACGAGGCCGGAGCGCGCGGCGCACTCGAAGCCCCACGCGGCGATCTCGGTCAGACCCGGCAGATCGTAGGCGCGAGATCCGAAGGCCGCCTCGATCTTCGCCTTGGTGGCGGGGATCGACGCGCCGGGCTCACCCGTGTGCCACGTGATGCGCACCTTGGTGTCCTTCGCGAGGTCGATCCCCTTCTTCGCCGCCTGCTCGGCGAGGAACAGCGCATACGACGGCGTGCAGCCGAGCACGGTGATCGGCCACGTCCGCAGGGCGTCGATGCGCTGCTCGGTCGACAGCCCGCCCGCGGGGAAGACGAGGCAGCCGAGATCCTGCGCGGCATAGAAGCCCGACCAGTAGCCGATCCACGGGCCATAGGAGAACGCCGCCATCACCATGTCGGCTTTGCGAACGCCGAACGCGTGCAGCGCGCGCGCGTAAGAGTGATAGAAGCCGTACCAGTCCTCGGCGGTGTCCAGAAATGCGAGCGGACGACCGGTCGTCGCCGAGGTCATGTGGATGCGCAGCACGTCCTCGAACGGCACCGCCAGCACGTCGCCCCACGGCGGCTTCGCCGCCTGGTTGTCCTTCAGCTCGTCCTTGGTCGTGAAGGGCAGGCGCGCCAGATCCTCGAGCGTCTTGACCGTCGGTGCACCCGCGAGCTTGCGACGATAGAACGGGCTGCGGGCGCGGGCATGCGCGACTTGCTGGCGCACCCTCCGCGCCTGGAGCCGTCGCATGTCGGCGCGCGACGCGCGCTCGAGTCGCGGCTCGAGGTAGCGCGCCACCGACTACTTGCCTTGCAGCAGCTCGGACATCTTGCGGAAGAACTTGTCGGCCAGCATCTTCGACACACCGCCAAGCATGCGCTGGCCGACCGACGCGATCAGCCCGCCGACCTGGACGTCGGCGCTGTAGGCAACCCGCGTGCCGTTGTCGGCGTCGCTGAGCTTGATCAAGGTCTCCCCGCGGATGAAGCCGGGACCGCCGCTGCCTTCCACCGCCATCTTGTAAGACTCGGGGGGCTTCTTCTCGGTCAGCCGCACCTTGCCCTCGAAGGTGCCCTTCACGCCGCCGACGCCGACCTTCATCGTGGCCTTGTATTCGTCCGGACCGATGGCCTCGAGCTTTTCGCAGCCCGGAATCGCCTGTTTGAGCCTCGCGGGATCGAGAAATGCGTCCCACACGGTCTGACGGGGCGCGGGGACCTCGTACGAGCCTTCGAGCTTCATGCGGCGACTCTCCTTTGGCCGGTCTGACGGACGCGGGCTCGAATCGTACCACGGGCATGCGCGTTGCAGCCTACCGCGACGGTCGAAACCACACCCCACAGGGAGGATCGTAGGCGATGAAGAAATTGCTATCGGGCCTCTGCGCGCTCGCGCTGGCAGGCGGGATGACGGTCGCGTGCAATCGCACGGAGACCGAGCGAGTCGGCAGCACGCCGGAGCGTCCGAGCCCGTCGGCGTCGCCGGCCACACCGCGCTCGTCGGACACGACGACGAGCTCCAGCACAACGACGAAGTCGACCGACACCACCGCGACGTCGCCGTCGACGAGTGGAAGCGCATCGGGCAGCGTCAGCGGTTCGGCGACGACCTCGCCGAGCGGCAGCAGCAGTTCCACCAGCACCAGCACGAAGTAACGGTCGCGGCGCCGGCGCGTCCGGGCTCTGCCTCGATGCGTCGGCGCCTCACCCGCCCCACGTCGCGCGACCCGCGATCAGCGTCGCGATGCGATCGGCCGCGACCGGCGTCTCGACGACGAGCCGACCCTCGTCAGGCTTGCACGCCCTGACGCGCGCGATGCCCAGTGTCTCGCCCGCGCTGCCGAGGACACCGAGCAGTCGTCCTGGTTCGACGTCGGCGACGGCGGTGCCGCGGCGGTCCCTCAGCGGAATGCGCGCGGTGTCGAGCTCGATGGTCGCGGCGCGCGCGAGGTAATCGCGCAGGATCCGCTCGCGGTGCTCGCGGCGACGCGTCGCCGTTCGGCGGACGACGGCCGACGACGGCGCCAGGCGGACGACGCGCGGGCGTGCCCCGCCACTCTCGAGCGCGCGCGCAATCGGCTCGCTCTCGTCCCGCCGCTGCAGCACGAGGACGAGATCGGGATCGACGGCGCGGATCTTCGCGCGCTTGAGGGCGAGGCCGAGCGGCCCTTCGACCAGGCCACCGGTGTCGACGAGGACGCGCTCGAAGCCGGCGCTCAGCGCGCGGCGCACGAGCCGTCCCGTCGCCTCCGCCGTCTCACGGATGTAGCGCACCGGCGAGGTGTCGCCGACGAACTCGAGTGCGAGCACCTCGGCGTCCGCAAGCCGGGCGAGCTCGCCCGTCACCCGGCCAAGACCGACGGTGGTCGGTGGGCCGATTTCCGACTGCCCGACGTCGGCGTCCACGACGGCCACGCGGTCGCCGCGCGCAGCGAGCGCTCCGGCCAGGCGCGCGGCGAGCGACGTCTTGCCGGTGTCGCTGGTGCCGAGGATCAGCGTGACGCGCGCCTCCGCCGCCGCCTCGAGCGCCGGATGGGGATCGAGGGGCGTCACGGCTGCGCCGCGACGCCCCGAGCGCTGGGGGGTTTGGGGGGCCATTTCGGGGCCCCCCAACTCAGCTGACGGTCGCGATCGCGGCCTTCATCCGCGCGAGGCCCTCGGTGATGAGGGCATCGCTCGTCGCGTACGAGAGCCGGACGTGGGCGTCGGAGCCGAAGTCGAGGCCGGGGACGACGGCGACGCGCGCCGCCTCGAGCAGGAAGCCGGTGACGTCGAGCGAGCCCTTCAGCGTCGTCCGCGTCTGGCCGTGCGTCCACGTGCGGCCGAACAGGCCGGAGACGTTCGCGAAGGCGTAGAACGCGCCCTTCGGCATCACGCACGACACGCCGGGCAGCGCATTGAGACCGGCGATGATCAGACGCCGCCGGCGGTCGAACTCGCCTGCCATCTTTGCGACGTCGTCCTGCGGCCCCGACAGCGCCTCGACGGCGGCCCACTGAGCGATCGACGACGGGTTGGACGTCACCTGGCTCTGCACGTCCGTCATCGCGCGGATGACGTCGCGTGGGCCGGCGGCGTAGCCGATGCGCCAGCCGGTCATCGCGTAAGCCTTCGAGCACGTGTTGACGACGAGCGTGCGCGCCTTGACCTCCGGCCCCAACGACGCAATCGACACGTGACGGCCGTCGAAGGTCAGCGACTCGTAGCACTCGTCGGAGACGAGCCAGAGCCCGTGCTCGACGGCCAACCGCGCCACCGTCTCGAGCGCGGCGCGCGAGAAGACGGCGCCCGTCGGGTTGTTCGGGCTGTTGAGCACGATCAGCTTCGTG
>Ga0209474_10003755_pt1 | contig 13252 bp, 13 predicted proteins | sample GraSoiAngelo_145_FD_185902 | JGI IMG/M metagenome (GOLD analysis project Ga0209474, IMG submission 185902) | Grasslands soil microbial communities from the Angelo Coastal Reserve, California, USA - 14_1009_05_20cm (SPAdes) (version 2) | ecosystem: Environmental > Terrestrial > Soil > Grasslands...
GTTGGTGTTGAACGGAAATGAGTTCCTGAAATAGTTGTAGCGGACGAATGCAGAGTGCTTCGTGTTAATCACCCAATCCACGCGGGTGTCGACAAACTGGCCATGCAGCAAGCCGGGGCCGGCCACGAGCAGCGATGGGTCAATCCCAATTTGGGCAGCATTCGCCGCAGTGATCGTCACCGGCGCTGGCTGGCCGCGCTCAAGATGCTCATACGCTCCAAACCAGAACAATTTGTCCTTGATTACCCGCCCCCCGGCGTTGGTGGAGTAATCGTTCAATTTCAATTCCGGCTTCGGCGCCGTCGGCGATAGCAGGATCGGGCGGGCGCTCGCGTCCACCCAGCGATGGATGTACTCGAACATGCCATGGATGTCGTTGGTGCCGGAGTTCGTGATTACGTTGAAGATGTTTCCCGAGGTCATGCCAAATTCCGGGGCGTAACTGTTTGATACCGTTTGCACTTCGCGCACGTACGTATCGGAAATTGGGAAGAGGCGAAGCCCGTGGCGGTCCTGCTGGCTGTCGACCATGCCGTCCATCTGGTAGTTGATGCGGTCCAGCAGGCCATTAGTATTGATGGTTCTGGGAATTCCCAGTTCGGGATTGGGATGGCCACTCACGCCCGGCTGAAACAAAATGAAGTTGTACGGATTGCGCGATGTCAGCGGAAGGTTCTCGATTTCCTTGGTATCGATCGTTCTGCCCACGTTCACGCGTGTCGGTTCGATCACCGGCGCGCCACCGGAGACTTCAATCGTGGTCGAGACGCTCGCCAGCGGCATGCGGGCATCGATCACCGCCTCCTTGCCGGCCTGCAGCAAGACTTTGGAGGCTCGCACCATGGCGAAGCCATCCTTGGTGACGACTACGTCATAGGTGCCTAGTGGCAAGTTGGGAAAAACATAGTAGCCGTCCGAGCCCGTCTGCACGCTTCGGGAGATGCCCGTAGCGGAGTTGTGAATGGCAACCGTGGCGCCTTCGATCGAGGCATCAGAGGCATCCGCGACTCGTCCGCGCACCGTACCGTTAATCGCATCGGATTGTGGGAAGGCTTGGGTGACCCAACTCGTACTAACCACGGCGAGAACTATTGCAAATACAAAGAATCGGGTTCCCCGAAAGATCCCCTCGCGCTGCCACTTAGAAGTTTTCATTCCATCCTCCTGAACAATGTCGGCCACTTATTGAAGCATCATCTTTAAGCATCTTCATCTTTAAACATCTTGCCGTAACACTTGGACTCCACAGAGCCCCTCTGTGTTATCAACCGGTTCGCGTCTTCACCGGAAATCGCAGATGCTTGCGCTTTTCAGACTTTCGGCGAAATCCATGCTGTTCCGCGGCCTGGATCGCGAGCCAAACCGCCCCATGCAGTTGGGCATCCTGTCCCAGACCGCTCGCAACCACCTTCGGGCGTGCAAACTCGTTACGCGCAATCGCTGTGCGTGTCGCTTCTACCAGAACAGGATGGCTGCCAATTCCTCCGCCGAGGACAACCAGGGGCGTGTCCAAAACCAGGCTCATGTTGACGATGGCTGCGGCGAGGTGCTCCGCCGTGCTGTGCAAGATTCGTTGGGCGCATTCATCGCCGCTGGCGGCAAGATCGAAGATCTCCGTAGGCTGTATCTGCCTGCCGTGGCCGTTGGCGCAAGCCAGCCATGCACGCTTGATGCCTTCGCCACCGATCGCCTCCTCCAGCGCCCCCAGGCCATTGATCCGTAGAGGTTGGCTCGGCAACCCCGGCACTTGCATGTAGCCGATTTCCCCCGATGACCAACGGGCCCCATGCAGGAGCGAGCCATTCACCACAATTCCGGCGCCCACGCCTGAGCCAATGGCAATGAAAGCAAAATTGTCGGCCTGCCCAGCGACTCCACAGCAGCCTTCACCAATGGCCCCGAGATTTACGTCATTTTCAATCGTTGTGCTGATCCCGGTTTTGTCCCGCAGAAGTTCGGCCAGAGGCACGTCATGCCACCCATGCAAATTCGGGGCAGAGAGAACCTGGCCCTCGCGCACGTTCGTGATGCCAGGTGCGCCGGCTGCGAGCTCCAGAACTTTTTCAGGAGCGATGCGCTGCTGGCGCAGCAAGCGATCGATCGCTGCCGCAATCCGCGTTGTCACTTGACCCGGAGTTCCGCTTTCGGGAAGCGTTTCATGGATCCTTGCGATGATGTTTCCGCCCAGGTCCGCCAATGCCAGGCGCACACTCGAACCGCCGATATCGGCGCCAAACACGCAGCCATAACCGGAATTGAACTCCAGAATGCGCGGCGGCCTCCCTCCCTTCGACCTGCCGGCCCCGATGAATCGCACCAGCCCTCTGCGCTGAAAACTCTCGATCGCCGAAGAAACTGTCGGAGCCGTCAGTCCCGAGATGCGCACCAAGTCGGCTCGTGAACAGGGCATGTGCTGACGCAGGAGGCGCAAGAGCTCTCGCGAATTGGCAGCGCGGACGCTTCCCGCCTGAGAGCCCGGGAAATGATCTCGCGCGTGGCGCAGCTTCGAGCGAAACGGTGGGAAATGGACTGTCGGCTCCATCCAGAAATTCTCGCCAGCCTTGGTAACTTAAATGTCTTTAGAAAGTGGTGGGAAATAATCTAAGGCTCTTTAGAAGGAAGGTCAACCATTTTTGCGCAACCGCCTGCTATTGATCGCTCCGTTTTCTAGCACATAAATCCCAAGACTAAATGAAGGGACACGCACGAATTCAAGGTATCGCTCGGTGGATCGCGCAAGTAATTCCGAAAAATTGAAGACATTGGCGTGCATAAGATCACCTCTGACTGCCGGTTCCTAGAGCATGGCGTAACCACCGCACGAGCATTCTCTTACCATCGTGCTCCACGGAGCCGCTATTGCGTAGCAGGTGGCGACACGAGAGAAAGCAGATAGAAGACAATACCGATGAACATCAGCAGTCCGCCTATTCCAAGAAACACTAGGAATGCGATCGGATTGTTCCACATCAGCGTGAACCCTTCAATCAAAAGACCAATAAATACGAGCACCGATGCAATCCGCAGTCTCGCTGTCATCTTCATTGTTTGAATTTCCATCTATTTCCCGTTCCAAAACTTCACTTGATTCGGCTTCGTGGTGTTGTGAATCTGATCGTGACAGCCGGAACTTTGGCATGACATCTTGTTCGATTTAATATCGGCCATGATCTGCGGATCGGCATTGTGGGTTGCGCCCTCCTCAAAGCTGCGCGAGCCTAGATGACAGTGCAGACACTCTCGGTTGTTGTACGGGTGATAAAGATGCAGCGGAGGCTTGGGAGTCCCGAAATATTGGACGTAAACGTGGTGTAGTCCGCGCCATTTGGCCTTGATGGTTCCATACATCACATAATCGGTGTGACACGTGTAGCAAGCCTCATCGCGCGGCACGCGATTGTTCTGGTAGTGGGCAGCGGGCAACCACGTTGGATCGTCAACATGCAGACTACGACCATAGGGTTCCATTACATGGCATGAAAGGCAGAAGGTCGTTTGCTTCGACCTGTCCATGTGGTGTTCATAACCCAGTCCGGCAGACAGCAGAGGCAGGATGAACAACGCGAGAAAGGCGAGTATCTTACCCCCGCGGCTGACCGTGATTGCGGGTGCAAACGCGACGGCAGCAATGACAATAACAGTGATAATGAGTACCGCATAGATGAACCCAACCGGCACTGCATCCTCCGCGCTATTCCATTTCCTTGATGTACTTGGCTAGAGCCTTGATTTGATCCTCGGTGAGTTTGCCTTTGTAAGCCGGCATCTTGTTCTTGCCTTCTTCTGTGACTTTCGCCAGATCGGCCTCCGTGAGCTTTGCTACATCAGGATCTTGGAAGTCTTTCGCACCTAACTTCTTTCCGATCGCTGTTGCCTTGCCATCGGCTCCGTGACAGCCCTGGCACTTCGATTTGTACAAATCCTGGACTCTCTGGTCGGCGGCATGAACCGCCGCCGTCAGAATCATCACAACAACGCTCGTTGTGATAAATCGGCGAAAGACTTTCATTTGAATCTCCCTTCATGCTCACATCGAGTAACGCATCGAGAGTGTAAACACATTGCCGCGGAAGTTGCGCGGAGCTGTCGGACCAGGATCGGACTTCTCGTTGTAGTCGTAGAAATTCCATCCGGTCTTGTAAGTCAAATGCTTATTCAAATCGATCGCCAGCGTCGCCTGCGGCAGGTGGTAGTTGTAGCTTAGCGGACCTGTAGGCGCATTGGGATTCAGGATCAGCGTGCTTCCAACGCTACTCGTAATTGTGTAAGCGATACCTGTGGTCACACGCGGGATAGGACGAAACAGCAGACCGCCGCCGCCCGAGTGCGCCGTCTCTGTATAGAACGAAAGCTCAGCTGCGAAGGGAGACCCACCGCAGCTGATCGATACTGGCGGAGACGGCGTTGTGACAAAGCAGATGTTGGTGCGGGAAAACACGTCGTTGTAGTCGTAGTTCAGATCGAGCGAGAACTTCTCGTTCGGAGTCACCGACGCGGTAAATCCATAGCTGCGATTGTGGTCGAGATGTCCGACATCGCTTACGTTGTTCCGGCCTTCACGGATCACGATAGCTGATCCGAAATTGATCCAGTCTTTAGGCTTGTAGGTAGCTCGCAGGCGGTAGTCCTGAAACTGGCGCGGAACAATGCGTGTGAAGGTATTGTCAGCCGAATACAGCTCCGTCTCGAAGCTAATGCGGAAGTTGTTCGTCGGCCGGGCAGAGAGGCCGAATAATCCTGAGTGCCCGTTAATCTCCGTAAAGTCGTTGTCATCGGCAAGAACAGTAGTCAAAGTGCAAATATTGTTAGCCACCTGCGTGCAACCGCCACGAGTGTTGCGATTGGGATAGAACGTCCCCACCTGAACGTACGACAGCCGCACATTGATGTCGCGACGCTGATAGCGATACCCGAGATGAGCACTGATCCGCTTCGTGAAGTCGTACTCCAGTTCAAAGGTATTGATCTTCGAGTCTTGGCCTAGAAAGTTGTTGATGGTCGACTGAATCACGTCAGGTCCGGAGCTGGCCGTGTGTTGCGGACACGCCGCGGCAGTAAAAGGCGCAGGACAAGTCGCAGGATTGTAAGTGTTAGGCGTGCTCAGCAAGTTCGCGCCGAAGAGATCGTTTTCTGACAGCAGCCAACTTCCTGGGATGCGGAAATTTGAAAACCGGAAGGTATCCACGATGCGGAATCGATCGGTCACGTGGACGGTGGTCGCGAAGTCCGCGGTCGTGTTCACCCTTCGTGATTTCGCTGGTCCGGTTTGCTGGTATGCGCGTCCGCCGGTTCGGGTAATGAGTCCATTGAAATTCTCCAGGTAATTCGGGCGGTCGCTGTCTGAACCGCTGTAGCTCGCCCTCCCCGACATATCCACTGCATGGAAGTAAGCGCTCTGAAAGCTGAGCTGTTCTACCGGATAGGAGTTCCTGATCGGACTGAAACGCGTGTAAGAAAAGTATCCGTTGCATGCCGGATTCGCGACGCCTCCGGCCACGATTGGAGTCGCGCACGGCTGTCCCGCAACGGTATTGAAGGGAAGACCCAAATCGACTGCCGCGCCGTTCGCCAAAGTGAACGGTAGCCCCGCGAGCTGCCAGGACGAATCGTTTTTGTAGTGCGTGTAGAACTGGTCGTAGTTCAGGCTGGTTCGGGGAAGAATCCGAAATGAAACTCCTGCCTGATAGTTATCGCTGGTGTTGCGAGTCGGTTGAAACAGCAATCCTTCTGTGCCCTGGTGAACTGTGCTGAAGGCGCCACCGTCGTTAATGTAGTGGCCATATCCAAACCGGATACGCACTGGCGCCTGGTCGAAGAGGTTGAGATTGAGATCGCTCATTCGCCGCGTGGTCGCATACAGATGCGGAGAGTCGAGCACCGGACGGTTCGGATTTGAGGTGGAAGGATTCAGCGGGTTCGCCAGCAAGTCGTAATCGAAGAAATTCTTGTCACGGCGGAGGTTTCCCTGAAAGTTGTAGAGAGTTCCTTTTTGAATCTGCAAACGCGTCACATTGTTCGGATCCCCGCCGTAACCGAAATTTGCGAAAGTGAGATCATCAAACAGGAATCCAGTGTGATTCGCCGAGTGCATATCGAGACTCTGCTCCAACAGTCTCGGGCCGCTATCGAGATTCACATACGAATCCCACATCCCGCGATTGCCGCTGGGGTTCGCGACGCGACCACCCAATTCCCAGGTTTGCCGGACCTCGTAGCCGCCCAGCGTTCCTCCTTCGTTCTGTCCAGTGGAATCGTAGCCCGGCAGATCCACAGTTTTCCGCGCTGAATCGACCGCAACACCCGGAGTGACCTGCTGCTCGGCCGGAGCGTTGGCGCTTGACGGTTGCTGTGACAGCAGAGGAGTTGTGAGCAGGATCACCAGCGCAAAGTTCATTGTTGGGAGTTTTGCACGGATCGATGAACGCCGCTGCTCGAACATGCTCGCCATCCTTCCTAGAACTTGAAGAAATCCCTGTCGGAATTGGAGCCGTGAATCGCCACGTGACACATGGTGCAGGCCTGATACTTTTGCGCCTGGTTATGGAACGACGGAATGCCGGGAGCCGCAGAATCCACTGTCAGCGTGTGGCACTCAAGGCAAAGCACATTCACCTGGCTACGTTTAAGCAGGCGTGGATTCGAGGATCCATGCGGCGTGTGGCAGGAGACGCATCCTTCGGTTTTCACCGGAGCATGTTCGAAGACAAAGGGTCCTGCTTTGTCGGCATGACAGGTGAAGCAAACCTGATCTTGCGCCGCAGTTGCGCGTAATTGCCGCGTGAGGAACCCACCGTGCGGGTTGTGACAGTTAGTGCACGAAATTAGGCCTTCGTTCACCCGGTGATGACTGGGTTTGGAAAACTGCGGTTTCACCTCGAGATGGCACTCGTAACAGAGCATCGGTTGCGCCATGGTCAGGAGCGCGCGTTCTACTTTGGGATGATGCGCCGAATGGCAATCAATACAACCAACGTTGTTCTTCAAGTGCTCGGAACGCAGAAAATTCGCGTGCTCTTCTCCAAATTCGTGACAATTCAGGCAGCGTTTGCTTGACTCCTCGCGCGAGAGCGTTTTGAAGCGAATGATCTTGGCGATATCTCCACCGCTCTCGGCATGGGCCTTCCCTGGACCGTGGCATGCCTCGCAGCCCTGATACTGCACACCACGATGGTTGAGCGTCGTTTTCCAGTGCGCACTGTGGTCGTAGGTTTTAGCAATGTCGTCGTGGCAGGTGCGGCAGGTGTCTGTCCCAGCATAAAGCGATGGATCGGCAGGATTTGAAGTCAGTTGCTCGTGATTAGCAGGTTCCTGACCCAATGATTGCGCCGAAGAAGTGGCCGATTTGTCTTTAGCCCGCTTGGCTGCTCCGGCGAAGGAAACGAGCGGAAGCAATAGAAGTACAACCCACAGCGCGACACGTCTGCGATTCATCGTTCGGCCTCGCAAGCGGGATAAAAAATGTGGAGTGCACAAATGATAAAGAAGGATCACCGGAGGATATGTGACCGCCGTCACAATCCGAGCTGATTTTTTTGTCGTGCCAAATGCGCGTCTGTCAGGGCATTCCCGAATTAAGAGCGTCAACTTAGCTCCGCAATTTGCTTCAGAAGCCTGTGGTCGGTAATTCGAAATGAGGATTTCTTGGTAGCGATGAATCCTCTGCGCTCGAATCTTTTCATCAACCGGGTGACCGTCTCGCGCGAAGCTCCGATGAGTTGTCCCAGCTCCGCATGTGTATATGTCAGAGCGAGCTGCCGGGATGACGAATCTGCATCGGCCAGGCGTAGCAGCGCAATTGCAAGCCTTTGTGAACTGCTGCACGGGGTGCGTAGCAACAAGGTCTCCGTTGCAATCTCGACATATTCCGTCGATAGATGTTGAGCAATGGCATCAGCTATCTGGGAATACTTTCGCATGCTGCGTGCCAGGTCTTCGCGACGGAGCAAACCCACAGATGATGGTTCAGTCGCTTGTGCGCTTGTTAGGTGCGGTCGTCCCGATAGGACAGCAGCCAGACCCAGCACTTCTCCCGGCCCTGCAATCTTCAGCAATGCAGTCTTTGCGTCGATAGCAAGAGCAGACGTCTTCACCCTTCCCGCAAAGAGAAAGAAGATGCCTTCCGCAAGTTCTCCTTGTCTGTAAAGAACGGACCCTGCGCTGTGCTTGGCCAGAATGAGTTTGCTGTCGAGGTCCCGAATGACTGGCTGCGGCAGCGACGAGAGCATCGACAGCGATCCAAGTGAACGGAAGGATTTGGTCTTGCCACTCTGCGCAGTGCTCATACGAGACTCCTGCTCATTGACTCCAGAGAGTAAGTCCCGTTCTGAGATCTCGAAGTGACTTATGGCATCAATAACTGTGATCTGCGTCACTGCGCCATCGCGGGCCGTGCGGCAATACTGGCGTCCAAGACTGGAGGCCCGCCATGCAGGACCGCCGCTGTCGTTGCACTCTTCAGGTTTTGGACAATGAGCTATCGTTCTTGAAGCTCGGAGGCTACGGTCGTCCTTTCCGCAGCGAGTGGCGGCCCACTTTGATCTTTCGGGATTCTCCCACCTGTTTGAATTTCGAATCCGGTGCTCCTCACCAGCCATGCGAGCGCTGTCCATTGTTCGAATTCATCCCTGAGGACAGGCGCAAAACTCTAATGCCCTGTCATCAAATTCCGCTTGATTCCGAAGGAGCGACGGTCGCTTCGCTATATCAGCACGGCACGCAGCAGCAATTGGACAAAGCCGTGCGGAACTGGCTGGAAGCCGCAATCGAGAAACTGCAACGAGAGGAGAACAACCATGAACGTTCTTGAGAGTTCCACACAAATCGCATTCAAAAACATCCTCTTCCTGACCGACTTCAGCGAAGCTTCGCAAACAGCAATGGAATACTCGGCCATGCTGGCAAAGCATCACAATGGAACCTTCTATCCCGCACATATCCAACCTCCCATTCCACCGGTGTACCTGGAAGGCGCAGCACTGGTGACATACTTCGACGAGGTTCGGGAGCAGAGCAGAGAGAAACTGCGTCAGATGGTTGGGCCCTTTGGTCTCACTTCGCACGTACTGGTAGGTGAAGGAATCATCGAGTACGCGATTCAAAGGTGGACAGCCGTTCACGGGATCGACCTCATCGTGACTGGCACGCACGGCTGGAGAGGACTGCAGCGTCTGCTGCTAGGCTCGACCGCTGAGCTGATCCTGCGAAGCGCGACGTGTCCAGTGCTCACCGTGGGACCACACGTGTCAAATCTTGAACGCGATCCGGAATACATCGACCGCATCCTCTTTGCGACCGATCTCACTCCGCAAACTGAATACGCGGTTTCGTATGCGCTATCATTTGCTCACGAGCGCTGTGCTCATCTCACCTTCCTGCATGTACTGCCAAAGCAATCGCACGTGCCAGACATCGATCGAATCAAAGCATATTGCGAGAAGGAACTCCGCCGGCTGGCACCGACGGATGCCGGAATGTGGTGTGATCCGCAATTCGTGATCGCGGAAGGCGATCCCGCGCAGGAAGTCGTCGATTTTGCCGAAACAGACAATTCAGACCTGATCGTCCTTGGGTTGCCCAAAGACAAAGTTTTCAGCACGCATTTCCGCAGCGGAGTTACATATAGTGTCGTCAGCAGCGCGCCATGCCCAGTCCTTACCGTCCGTGACATGCTCCAAGACTCTTGACATTTCCGCGATGCACGATTTGGGGCTGTGATCTTGCGTTCTAGCAAACAAAATAAAACCGGCGACTCGCTGGAGCCGCCGGTCTGTGCCGGTGAGTCGAGAGGAGTAGTGCCTTACCCGGCCATGTCCGTACAGAACGCTTCGATTTCTTCGTCTTTGCCAGGCGTGTCGGCGTAACGCTCCTCATTTCCGTTCAGCGCTTCAATCTTTTCCCTGAGCCAGCTGCGCAGGGCATTTTCCATTTCTTCGTGCGTTCCCCAGCGAGAGAGGCTATCAACAGTGAATCCTTCTCTCGTTAGTGGAATGTGGTGACATGGAACTGGCGCTGTGCGTCGCGCCTTCGGAACAAACCCGATCAGGGGACAGTTGCTGCATGCCTCGGGTCTGCCCGATCCCGCCGGATGAACGCAAGTCGGAGAATCGAGAAACACGAATTGCGGCCGCCACATCTCGGGATTGCGATAGCCGCCGTTATCCAGGAAGCGCAGTTCAGTTTCGAGAACCTTTACCAGGTTTTTACTATTGCTATACATAAATGCCTCCTTTTCAGAAGCCAAAATCTGTATTAGCCTCTGTACTCCTGTTCCCCAGTTACAGTGAAAACCGGGCACTCAGCGCGGCACATCACTTGATACGCCACTCCGGATTTGAAATACGTCAGCACGCCGGCATTGGACTTGCGGGTTCCGAGTACGATCAGATCCGCAGCTCGTTCTTCCGCAAGTTCGACGATTGCTTCGCCACTGCCACCATATTCGAGCACGAATTCCGGTTCGCACCAGTCTTGTGCATCTTCGGGAACGAGTTTCTCCAACTCAGTCTTGAAGAAGTTCGTCAGCCGCTCTCTATCGTTTTGCGCCCGTAATTCAGGCGGCAGCACATGCACGAGAGTGATCTTTGCGTCGTACTCCTCGGCGAGCGACAACGCGTAAGGAGCAGCGTGGGCCGAGTCAGCGCTGAAGTCCGTGGCATAGATGACGTGTCTTAACGATGCCTCGAATTTAGGACGCCGGAACACACGTGGGCCAACTGTCAGTACTGGGCACTTGGAAGTATGCGCGATGGACTCAGCTACCGATCCCATCACCAGGCGGTTCCACCGTTCTGCTCCATGTGTGCCGATCACGATTAGATCAGCATCCCGCGCTTCTGCGATGAAACGCAATTGCTCGGCGATTCCGCCTTCAACCAATTCGGGAACGCACTTCACTCCACTATCAGCCGCGGTATTTGTGAACTCTTCTAGCCGGTGCTTCAGCTCGCGTCGGACGCTGTCGAGGTAAGGCAACGGATCAATGCCGCCAAACATGGAGGCCGTGGAAGGCGTGGCATACAGCGCGGGACTGATTACATGTGCAGCGATCAGAGTGGAATCGTATCGGCGGGCGAAAGAGAGCGCGTAATCCATTGCCCGGTCCGACAAGCGAGAAAAATCAACTGCAACCAGAATGTTCCTAATTGCGATATGAGTAGGCTTCGTAAGCACGAATGACATGGGAGTACTCCTCTCAGCAAGAGCATCCCACCATCCTGGTTTGCGCAAAGTGACGGCGTACACAATGCTTGGTGATGGCCGTCACAACGTGATGCAGGCCGCTGCTGTTCAATGAAACAGAGGAATAAAACGTGCTTTCAAAGTGCGCCAATCCGAAGTGCTCAGCTCGCATGAAATACATGAACGATGGCTCAGTCTACGTGGTTCCAAAGGCGTCGATGGGTAAGTATTGGACAGGCGATGAGGGCGAATTCAGCGCTCCTCCTGGAAAACAAATCGAATGCTTCTGGCTTTGCAATGTCTGTTCCCGCCAAATGACGATCAGCAAACATGGAGAGTTGGAGTGCCGGAATATAACCACTCGTTCCTGGGAGGTCAGGGTCGAGACTGGACGAGCCATGCAGCAGAAACCAGCCCATGCTTCAGTAGGCGTGAGCATACTCCTTCCAGACTGGGGAGCAGGCATTCCTGTTTCCGACAGCACTTCGTCGGCGGTTAATTAGCTCACACGGTTATCATGTGCGCCACAGTGCGTCTCGGTTGTGTCTAGAAGATTGGGAAAGGCTCTGGCTTGTGGCTGCGAACGAGCGCGCAGTCCACATGGAAAGCGGGATCTCGCGAGCGAGCGAGGTCCCGCTTTTGTATTAGCTGCAGGTCTCTGCCTGAAGAGCTCAAGAACAAAAGGCCCCGGAATAGATCCGAGGCCCTTTCGTCTTTGAATTGCCTCTGATTTTAGATCAGTTTTCCCGTCCTGTTACCGTCAGCACTGGACATGGCGCGATAAGACCATAGGAGATGCCGGGTGCGCTTGTTTCTTGCTTCCCTTAACCAACCCAAAACGAGGGTGCCCTATCCTCCGTCCGCCACACGGAAAGGCTGGCGGCGATGATGCGTGCAATAAAAGCAGCAATCAGCATTTCGGCAATCAGCTGAAAGAAAGCAATTTAGCAATCAGCAATTAGCTAAGGCAACGTTCTTGGCTTTGGGTGGAAGCCCACGCATTCATGCGTGGGAGAGGCTTTCAAGCCTCGCAAAACGCGCGCATTCTTCTTTTTCTCCGGCTTTAGCCGTGCGGTTCTAGATCGGGAAGTCCCCGGGGCTAAAGCCCAAAAATCATTATGCGATCGCTTCTTTGCAACGCTGAAGCATTGCCCCCGGATAAATCCGGGGGCTCCCACCCACGCGCATTCATACGAGCGCCTTAGGTTTGGGTAGGAAGCCACGCATGCGGAGGCCGAAGCAACGTCGTGTTTGTTTGATGGGTAGAGGACGAGAGACAGTCACCCACCCGCTACTGCCGGCGGTTCTGCTCCACTGCGGCGGGACTCAGAATGACAGTATTAACGAACAGCTTCGGAATGACAGTCTTTAGACACGCTCAGCAGGCATTCTGACGAGTGGCTGGGATAAGGAAGAGGAGGGAATAGGCGCCGGGGCGCGCTCGGCTCTCGTTCTATCTCGGGAGCGGCCATCGCTCAGCACCGAACTTGCCTCAGCACCGAACCTGCCTCAGCCGAACCTGCCTCAGCACCGAACCTGGTTCGGTGCTACCACGAGTCAAGATTGCGAGTCAACCGAAAATTTCATTTTGGAACTCGCGCGGCTGTGGGAGAGTGCTCGTCGCCATCACCCGACGCTGGCGCGAGCAACGGATGCGAATTTCGGAATTCACTGCTTATTCACTGTTATTCACTGTTCTTTGTGGCGGAGAACAAACTCGAATTTCCCTAATCCCTGACGCGGCAGGCGGTTGCGCGGAATTGTCCGTTGCTCGCCTACCTTCTTAGAAAAAATTCGCTGTTAAATTCGCTGTTAAATTCGCTGTTTCGCGCACACCAGTGAATTCGGCCAGTTTCAGGCTGAATCCGTTGCTCTACCTGGGAATGGGTCCCTGCGAGCGCCATGCCGAGTCTGGATCTCCTGGGTGCGCGCACTTTGCCGCTTAGTTAAACGGTAGAAGTTTCGGCCGACGTAAACTTTGGCAACTTTACTGTCTTGATTTGCCTTGCGAGACCGAGCATTTTGAGCATCCATATCCCGTATCAGTTCATGTCAATTTCGTACCACCTCAGCC
>Ga0209474_10003758_pt1 | contig 13246 bp, 10 predicted proteins | sample GraSoiAngelo_145_FD_185902 | JGI IMG/M metagenome (GOLD analysis project Ga0209474, IMG submission 185902) | Grasslands soil microbial communities from the Angelo Coastal Reserve, California, USA - 14_1009_05_20cm (SPAdes) (version 2) | ecosystem: Environmental > Terrestrial > Soil > Grasslands...
TTCGCCTGCGGCGCGGTGCTCAAGTCCGTGTCGCCACCTCCCGGCGCCACTCCCCCAGCCGACTGGGAGATCTGGTTCGGAGATTGGAGCGCCGTATAATGCAGGCCGCCGTCGGTGGACTTCCACGCGAGCGTGCCGCTGGAGAGGCCGAGCTCCGAGGAGACGTAGAACGTGCCGGTCGCGTCGGCGCGAATCATGGGCTCCGCGGCGCCGTTGGTGCAGCCGGTCGAGCCCGGGCAGACGGTGCCGGGCGCGGCCCCCAGCTCGAAGTTTTCGAACGTGTAGGCTCCGCCGCTCACCGTGACGGCCGCGACGTCGTGCCCCCGAGCCGCTGACGAGGGCGCGATGCGGCTGTCGCAGGATGTCAGGAGCAGAATCGAACCCAATGCGATCGCGCCCCGCTGGCGCGGAAGGTGGATTACCATGAGCCGCCTCCGTCACGGTGAAGGGTGTCGACGTGTATCGCGGCCGCGGCAAAATCCGCACCCCGATGCTGCGCCCTGGCAACGCGCGCGGAGGGCGGTCGCAGGCGTGGGAGTGTGGCGGTCGCGCAACCTCACGTGTCGCGGCGCCTCAGCGGTGCGAGTGCACGCGATCCGGTGCGGTTGAGGGTCCACCGAAGGTGCGATAGTTTCTGCGCCCCATGGATCACGCTCAGTGGACAGGCCCGCGTTGGCCCGGTCGGATCACCGACGTGCACGTGCACATCCAGCCGTGGCGCGAGCTCAAGCCCGCGGCGCTCGCGGTCATGTGGCGCGGCAAGGACGTGGATCGCGACCGCATGATCCAGGTCATGGAGGATCCTCAGGCGCTGCTCGAGGTGATGGATCGCGCCGGCGTGTGGCGTGTCGGGCTCGTCAACTACCCTTCCCCCGACGTGATGGGCTTCACCGACGCGGCGAACGCCTTCTCCGCTAAGTACGCCGCGGCTAACCCCGAGCGCCTGCTGCCCTACGGCGGCGTGCACCCGCGCTTCACACGCGATGCCGCGGGCGACGTGGATCGCCTGGTGGACCTGGGGATCCGACTGGTGAAGATCCATCCGCCTCACCAGCGGTTCCCGGCGAACGCCTACAGCGACGGCCTCACGGCGCTGGGGGATATCTACCGACGCTGCGAAGAGCGCGGCCTGCCCGTGATGATCCACACCGGCACGAGCATCTTCCCGGGCGCGCGCTCCAAGTACGCGGTTCGCGGCGAACGCCTACAGCGACGGCCTCACGGCGCTGGGGGATATCTACCGACGCTGCGAAGAGCGCGGCCTGCCCGTGATGATCCACACCGGCACGAGCATCTTCCCGGGCGCGCGCTCCAAGTACGGCAATCCGCTCGAGCTCGACGACATCGCGATCGACTTTCCCGACCTGACGATCGTGATGGCCCACGGCGGGCGGCCGCTGTACATGGAGGAAGCGTTCTTCGTGTTGCGGCGTCATTCCCGAGTCTGGCTCGATGTCTCCGGGATACCGCCCGCGCGCCTGTTGGAGTACTTTCCGCGTCTCGCGGAGCTGGCGGACCGGGTCGTGTGGGGCACGGACTGGCCGAGCCCGGGGGTGAAGGACATGCGCGTGAATATCGACCAGTTTCTGGCGCTGTCCCTGAGCGACTCGCACAAGAAGGCCATTCTCGAGACCAATGCGCTGGCTTTGTTCCCTGCTGCTCGCTAGTCCGGCGCTCACCGCCGCGCAAAGCTCCGATTCTCCATCGCTCCATTTCGATTTCGCCGCCGTCCCGGCGACGCGGGATTCCTTCGTGTTTCACTTCCGCGGCCAGGAGCGCGGCTGGGCCGTGTGGCAGTTCGAGATCCGGCCGCTCGAGACGACGCAGCAGCTCGTGTACACCGCGCGCTCGGAGTTCCGGCCCGTCGAAGAGGAGCAGGAGCGGGTGGTACTCGACCGGCTCACCGGCGCCCCCCTCTCGACGTTCCACCGCATCGACCTGTTCTCGCCGACGAGCGATACCGTGATGATGGAGCACGATCTCGAAGTGCGGCACGGCGAGATCTCCGGGCGCCGCCGCATCGGCACCAAGAGCGGCGAGGTGAAGATCATTCCCGTGAGCCGGCCCCTCGCGCCGGGCACGGTGCTCGGCGACTACGTGTTCATCGCCGGCGCGGTGACGAAGCTCGCGCCCGGCGACTCGGTCGGCGTGCCGGCGTACAAGGAGTTCGCCGATTCGGTCACGACCCTGAGCTTCGTGGCCGAGCCGCCGACCACCATCCGCGTGCCCGCGGGCCGGTTCGACGTGCAACCCTTGAAGAGCGGCAACTTCCGCATCTTCGCCACGCGGACGGCGCCGCGGCGCGTCGTGAAAGGCGAGACGCTGGATGGCGTGTTCGCGTTCGAGCTGGTGCACTCGGGGCCGGTGGTTCCCGCGCCCGAGTCAGAGTGAGGGGATTCACCGATGCGTAACGGCCGAAGGGTTGGTGTGGGCGTCCTGGGGGCTTGGTTGCTGTGCGGCGGCTGGCTCGCTCCCCCGCTGGCGGCCCAGGCCGGCCGGATCGCCTACGAGGCGTTCACCCTGCCCAACGGCTTGCACGTGCTGTACTCCGAGGATCACTCCACGCCGATCGTGTCGGTGGACGTGTGGTACAACGCCGGCTCGCGCAACGAGCGGCCCGGCCGCTCGGGGTTCGCGCACCTGTTCGAGCACATGATGTTCGAGGGCTCCGCCCACGTGAAGAAAGGCGAGCACTTCCAGCTGATTTCGCGCGCCGGCGGCACGGAGAACGGCAGCACCGCGGAAGACCGCACGAACTACTATGAAACGATTCCCTCCAACCGCCTGAATCTGGCGCTGTGGCTCGAGGCGGACCGCATGCGCTCGCTCGCCATCACGGACGAGAACTTCCACAACCAGCGCGAGACCGTGAAGGAGGAGCGCCGGCTGCGGGTCGACAACCAGCCGTACGCGCCGGCGTTCATCGACGGCATGACCTGGCCGTTCGACAGCGCCGCGTGCTTCGCCTACGCCCACACGGTCATCGGATCGATCGACGACCTGAACGCCGCGCAGCTGCCGGACGTCCGGGCGTTCTTCGACACCTACTACGCCCCCAACAATGCCACGCTCGTCGTGGTGGGCGACTTCCGGCCGCTCGAGCTGCGCCGCTTCGTCAACCAGTACTTCAGCGAGATTCCGCGCCACCCGGACCCGCCCCCGGTGAGCTGCGCCAGCCGGGTCGCGCCGGGCGCGGCGCGGCGCGAGGTCACCGACGCACACGCCAATCTGCCGGCCGTGATTCACATCTACCGCGTGCCGCCGCACGCCGATCCCGACACGCCGGCGCTCGAGCTGCTCAACGTGATCCTCGGGGAGGGCGAGAGCTCGCGCCTCAACGTGGCCGTCGTGCGGCGCGAGAAGGCGGCGCTCGGCACGCAGGTGGCCATGAACCCGTTCGATTCGCGCCGCGGGCCGGGTGTGCTGCTGGCGCTGGCCATCGCCAACCAGGGCGTGGATCCGCTCAAGCTCGATACGCTGCTCACGGCCCAGCTCGACAGCGTGCGGGCGACCGGCGTCACGAGCGAGGAGCTCACGAAGGCGAAGAACACGTTCCGCGCGGGGTTCATTCACGAACGCGAGACGACGCTCGGCAAAGCGGAGGAGCTGCATCACTACGACATGTTCCACGCGTCCCCAGCCGAGATCAACAGCGACCTGGACCGCTTCCTCGCGGTCACCACCGACGACATCCGGCGGGTGGCGGGTAAGTATCTCGATCCGGCGAACGCGCTCGTGATCATCGTGAAGCCCGCGACGAGCGGAGTCGCGCAGTGAGGCGCGTGGCCTGTCTCGTCTTGGCTTGGGCCTGTCTGTCCGCCGGTCCGGCGCTCCGCCTGTCCGCCCAAGCGTTTCCCACCACGCCTCCCAAGCCCACGCGGCTCGCGCCCGTTCGGTTCCCGCCGTTCAAGGAGACGATGCTTCCCAACGGGCTCGCGCTCGTCGTGATCGAGCACCACGAGCAGCCCGTCGTGTCCGTCAGCCTCGCGTTCCGGGCGGGCGCCATCTGCGACCCGGCCGGCAAGGAGGGACTGTCCGAGCTCACCGCCGAGCTCCTCTCCAAGGGCACCGCGACGCGCACCGAAGAGCAGATCGCCTCGACCATCGAGGGTGTGGGGGGGCACCTGTCGGCGAGCTCGGCGGAGGACTTCCTCACGATATCGGCCGACGCCCTGAGTGACCAGCTCGAGCTCGTGTTCAACCTGCTGGGGGACGTGACCCTGCACTCGACCTTCCCGACGAGCGAGCTCGAGCTGGCCCGCACGCGCGCGCTCTCGGCGCTCGCGCTGCAGCTGTCGCAGCCCGGCGCGGTGGCGCAGCGGCTCTTCGAGCGCGAGATCTACGGCCGCAACCCGTATGGGCGCAGTCCCACACGCGACAGCTACAGCGCCGTCACGCCCGAAGACGTCACGCACTTCGCTCGCGAGCGCCTGCGGCCAGGCGGTGCGCTCCTCGTGGTCGCCGGGGATGTGACGGACACGCAGGTACGGGACCTGGTCGACAAGGCGTTCGCGGACTGGCGGGGAGCTCCGCCTCCCGTCCCCGCCCTGCCCGCTCCCGTCACGCGTCTCGCGGCCGACATCCTGCTGGTGCACCGGCCGGGCTCGGCGCAGGCCAACATCGTGGCCGGCAACCCGACGATCCTGCCGACCGACCCGGTCTATTACGCCGGGCGCGTCGCCGCGCAGGTGCTCGGCGGCGGACCGGATTCGCGGCTGTTCCTCGTCCTGCGCGAGCAGAAGAGCTGGACGTACGGCGCCTACGCCTCGCTGCGGCGGCACCGCGGGCTGGGCTACTGGCAGGCGACCGCCGAGGTCCGCACCGACGTCGCGGACAGCGCGCTGGTCGAGCTGCTGCATCAGGTCGACCGGGTACGGACCGAGCTGATTCCCGATTCGGAGCTCACGGCGGCGAAGGGCTTTCTGGTCGGCTCGTTCCCGCTCACCATCGAGACGCCGAGCCAGATCGCGAGCCAAGTGGCGAACGCGAAGCTCCTCGGGTTAGGGGATGACTACCTGCGCTTGTACCGGGAGCGTCTGAGCGCGGTCACGGCCCTCCAGGCCCGAGCTGCGGCCGCACGCCTGTTCCGGCACAATGCGCTGACGATCGTGGTCGTGGGGGACGGTGCCAAGCTGTACGACCGGCTCAAGGCCATCGCGGCCGTCCGCCTCGCGGACGTGGACGGCAAGGCGCTCGCGCTCGACGATCTCAATCCAGCGGCGGCGAACGTCACGCTCGACCCACGCCAGCTCGAGTCCCGCACCGACAGCTCGCAGGTGGTTGTCCAGGGGAAGGCGCTGGGGTTCGCGGTCGCGGACATCACGCGCGCCGGCGACTCGGTGGTCTACTCCGAGCACGCGGGGATGGCGAACGGACTGTTCGACCAGCGGACGACCGTGGTGTTTTCCGCGGCGGATGCCGGCGCGCGTCGGCTCGACCAGGTCATGATTCGCCAGGGGACGAAGGTCGAAGCCCACCTGGTCTATGCCGGCGGGCGCGTGAAGGGCAACAACCTCGTGCCGCAGCCCGACGGCAGCGTGCAGCAATTCCCGGTGGACACGACGGTGCCTCCGGGGATCGTGGACGAGAACGTCGCGCCGCTCGTCGGATCGTTGCTGGTGCTCGCCCCGGGCCAGACGCTCCGCCTCGCCGTGTTCACGCCCAGCGAAGTCGCGACGAAGGTCCTCACGTTCAAGGTGGGGCCGCCGGAAACGGTCGTGGTACCCGCCGGCACGTTCCAGGCGTACCGGGTCGACGTCACCGGGCCGAAGGTGCCGCTCGTGCTGTACGTCAGCGTCGACTCGCCTCACAGGGTCGTGAAGCAGGAATTCGTCGGGCAACCGGCGGTCATCGAGCTCGTGAAGTAGCGCAACGGAGAGGACATCCAGCATGCGACGATCGTTGCTTCTACTCTGCGCCCTCGCGGGCGGGTGCGCCACCGGAGCGGCCCGTGCCACCCGCGAGGCGGGCCCGGCTCCCGCGCCCGCCCAGGCGCCAGCCCCGGCCAGGCAGGCAGCGGGCGAGTCGAGCAGCGTCGATCGGCCGCAGTACCCGTCGACCTACCAGCGTCATCCGAATCCGCCGGTCTTGATCCGCAATGCGACGATCATGACCGCCGCCGGCCAGGAGATTCCGAATGGGTCGATCGTCCTCAAAGACGGGCGCATCGTCGCGGTGGGCGCGAAGGTGGACGCACCTGCCGACGCGGTCGTGGTGGACGGCACGGGGAAATACGTGACGCCCGGGCTGATCGACGAGCATTCGCACCTGGGGGTGTACGCCGCCCCCGGCACCGACGCCGAGTCCGACGGCAACGAGGCGACGAATCCGGTAACGGCCGAGGTGTGGGCCGAGCACTCGTTCTGGCCGCAGGATCCGCAAATCCCGCTGGCGATCGCGGGGGGCATCACGACGATTCAGGCGCTCCCCGGCTCGGCCAATCTGATCGGCGGCCGGAGCGCGATCCTGAAGCTCATCCCGGCGCGCACGGTGCAGGAGATGAAGTTCCCCGGGGCGCGCTATGGGTTGAAGATGGCGTGCGGTGAAAACCCCAAGCGCGTGTACGGGCAGAAGGGCGGGCCGTCGACGCGCATGGGCAACATGGCGGGCTACCGCGGGGCGTACATCCAAGCCGAGGGGTATCGCCGCAAGTGGGACAAGTGGAACAAGGATCACCAGGGCGATCCCCCCGAGCGCAACCTCAAGCTCGAAACGCTGGCGGAGGTGCTGCGCGGCGGCATCTACGTGCAGAACCACTGCTACCGGTCGGACGAGATGGCACAGATGCTCGACCTGGGCCGGGAGTTCGGGTTTCCGATCCGCTCGTTCCACCACGCGGTGGAGGCGTACAAGATCCGCGATCTGCTGGCGGCTGCCGGTACGGGGGCGGCGGTATGGGCGGACTGGTGGGGCTTCAAGGAAGAGGCGATGGACGGGATCAAGGAGAATGCCGCGCTGCTCCAGCAGGCGGGCGTGCGCGTCAACATCCACTCGGACAGCCCGAGCGGCATTCAGCGCCTCAACCAGGAGGCGGCCAAGGCGATGTACGCCGGCATGCGCGCCGGCATCCCTGTCACGCGCGACCAGGCGATCCGCTGGGTGACGGCGAATCCCGCCTGGGCCATCGGGCTCGATTCGCTCATCGGGACGCTCGAGCCGGGGAAGGTCGCAGACGTGGTCGTGTGGTCGGGCGACCCGTTCTCGGTCTACTCGAGGGCCGTGCAGGTCTACAACGATGGCTGGCTCGTGTACGACCGCAACGATCCCGCCCACCAGCCGCGGACCGATTTCCAGCTTGGCCAGACGCCGGGTCCCGGGAGTGACCGATGATCGCGCTCCTGCTGGCCCAAACCATCGCCATCACCGGGGGGACGGTGTACCCGGTGTCCGGTCCCAAGGTCGCCAACGCGACCGTGCTGATCCGGGACGGGAAGATCGTGGCGGTGGGCGCGGGGGTGACGACGCCGTCGGGCGCCGCGCGCATCGACGCCACCGGCAAGTGGGTGACGCCCGGCTTGATCGACGGCGCCGGCCAGCTGGGGCTGGTCGAGATCGGGGCCGTCCCGGGCACACGCGAAGGCTTCCTGCACGGCGACACGATCGCCGCGGCGTTCAACGTGGCCGAGGGTCTGAATCCGGCGTCGATGCTGATTCCGGTCACGCGCATCGAGGGAGTGACGACCGCGCTCGCGACCCCGCTCGGGAATCTGGTCGCCGGGCAAGCGGTGTTGATCGATCTGGCGGGCAACACCATCGAGGAGATGCTCGTCAAGTCTCCCGTCGGCATCGTCGCCGACCTGTCGGAGAGCGGGAAGAACGAGGCCGGTGGCTCGCGCGCGGGGGTGGCGGACCGGCTGCGGCGCGCCTTCCGCGACGCGCTGCTCTACGAGCGTCGCCGGGCGGACTTCAATCGGGCGCAAATGCCGCCGCTCCCGGAGTCGCCGCCGGACCTGGAGGCGCTGCTGCCGATGCTCCACGGGCAGGAGGCGTTGATCGCGAACGCCAACCGGCGGAGCGACATCGAGACGGCGCTGCGGCTGGCGCGCGAGTTCAAGCTGAAGCTGGTGCTCGCGGGCGCGCAGGAGGCGTGGCAGATCGCCGCGGAGCTCGCCCGCGCGGACGTGCCCGTCCTGGTCGAGCCGCTCGACAACATCCCGTCGTACGACGCGCTCGGCGTGCGGTACGAAAACGCCGGGCTCCTCGCCAAGGCGGGCGTGAAAATCGCCCTGCTGGAGACCGACACGCACAACTCCCGCAATCTCCGCCAGGAGGCCGGGAACGCGGTGGCGTACGGCATGAGCTGGGAGCAGGCGTTGCGCGCGGTCACGCTCTCCCCGGCGGAGATCTTCGGCGTGGCCGATCGCTACGGCTCACTCGAGGCCGGCAAGGTCGCCAATGTCGTGGTGTGGTCGGGCGACCCGTTCGAGTTCACGACCGGCGTCGAGCACGTGCTGATCCGCGGGAAGGAAATTCCCTTGAAGAGCCGCCAGACGGAGCTGTTGGAGCGGTACCGGAAATTGCCGCCGAACTACTAGGGCGGTAGAAGACGGTAGAGGGCGGTAGAGGTCAACTCCTCTACCGCCCTCTGCATCTTCTACCGTCTTCTACCACGCTAGTTCTTCGGGTACACACTCACCTGGTAGCGCTTCTTGTTCTTGTGCTCGAAGCGCACCTGGCCGTCGACCACGGTGAACAGCGTGTCGTCGGAGGCCCGGCGCACGTTCAGCCCGGGATGGAACTTGGTGCCCCGCTGCCGGACGAGGATCGTCCCCGCCGTGACGTGCTCCCCGGCGAAGCGCTTGACGCCGAGATACTTCGGGCCGGAGTCGCGGCCGTTGCGGGAGGAGCCGACACCTTTCTTGTGAGCCATTTACGCCTCAGTCGCCCTTGAGCTTCACGTCGGCGATCTTGATCTCGGTGAACTGCTGGCGATGCCCGCCGTGGCGCCGGTAGCCGGTGCGGCGCGCGAAACGGTAGATCTTGATCTTCGCGCCCTTGCCGTGCCGCACGATCTCGGCCGTCACCTTGGCGCCCTTGAGCACCGGCTTCCCCGCCTGCACGTGCTTGCCGTCGCTCGTGAGCAGCACCTGGTCGAACGTCACCTTGCTCCCAGGCTCGGCGGCGAGCAGCGGGACCTTGATCGTGACGCCGGGCTCGGCGCGGAACTGCGCCCCTCCGGTCGAGAAAATGGCGTAAGGCATAAGGCCGGAACGCTAATCCTGACTTGAGGTTTGTTCAAGGGGTACGCGGTGCGCTGTACGCGGTAGCAACCGCGCACTGCGTACCGCGTACCGTCAGGCTACCGCATACTGCTCCGTCACGTCGCGGCCCGCCGGCTTCGCCATCATCCGGAACTCGTCGAGCCGCATCATCGGGTCGTCGCGCACCTCGAGCTCGAGGCCGGTTTGCTTTTCGAGCTGGCGCAGGAAGTTGGGCTCCTGCTCGACCAGGTACAGCGCCACATCGGGATGCAGTCGCACGGCGAGCTGGCGCTCCTTGTGCTCCGCCCCGGCGCGCTTGAGCGAGCGCTCCATGCGGCGCACCACGACTTCGGGCCGGAATACGCGTCCGGTGCCGTTGCAGGTGGGGCATTCCGCCGTCATGGAGTGCCACAGCGAGGGCCGCACCCGTTGGCGGGTCATCTCGATCAGCCCCAGCTCGGAGACGGCGAACGCCTTGGTGCGCGCCCGGTCGCGACTCAGGTGGGTGCGCAGCTCCTGCAGCACCTTGTCGCGATTGCCGCGCGACTCCATGTCGATGAAGTCGACGACGATGATGCCACCGATATCGCGCAGCCGCAGCTGGCGCGCCACCTCGCGGGCGGCCTCGAGGTTGGTCTTCACGATGGTGCCTTCGGGATCCTTCTTACCCGTGTAGCGCCCGGTGTTCACGTCGATCGACACGAGCGCCTCGGTCGGCTGAATGATCAGGTAGCCGCCGGTGGGGAGCTCGACGCGCGCCTTGAACAGCGCCCGGATCTCCGCCTCGACGTCGTACTCGTCGAACAGCGGCGTTTCGGCCTCGTACAGCTTGACCCGCTCGATCAGGTCGGGGTCGATTTGCTTCAGGTACTGGACGACTTCGTTGTGCAGCATCTTGGAGTCGACGAGCAGCGAGTCGACCTTGTCGGAAAACAGATCGCGGATGATGCCCCTGGTGAGCGATGTCTCGCGCTGCAGCAACGCCGGGGCGCGCACCGACCCCGACTTGCGCTTGATCTTCTTCCACAGGCCGTACAGGTGATCGATCTCGCGCTTGCAGCTCTGCTCCGTCAGGTCTTCGGCGACGGTGCGGATGATCCAGCCGCCCGAATCCTTCGGGACGAGCTTCGAGACGAGGTCGCGCAGCTTGGCGCGCTGATCACGATTCTCGATCTTGCGCGAGACGCCAACCTTGGACGCGAACGGCATGTAGACTAGGACGCGGCCGGCGAGCGAAACCTGCGCGGTGACGCGCGGTCCCTTGGTCCCGATCGGCTCTTTGATGACCTGAACGAGCTTCGCTTCGCCGCGCTTCAGCTCGTCGCTGACGTTGGGCAGGCGGCGTCGGGAGGAGCGGCCCCCTCCACCCCCGCCCCCACCCCCGTTGCCGTTGCCGTCGTCCTCGTCGTCGTGATCGGAGGGCTCGTCGTCCTCCTCCGCCTCGATCAGGTCGGAGGCGTGGAGAAAGGCGCTCTTTTCGGCTCCGATGTTGACGAAGGCGGCTTGGATTCCCGGGAGCACGGCCTCGACCGTGCCCAGGTAGATATCGCCCACCATGCGGCGGGCGTCCGGACGATCCACCAGGAGCTCAACAAGGCGGTCGTCCTCCAGGATCGCCACGCGAGTCTCGCGCGCGGTCCCGCTGATGAGTATTTCTCGTTTCAAAGCAGGTGCCCTCGACCCCGGTCGGCCAACAGCCGGTCGGGATCCTGCGATTGGTCCAGCAGAAACTCATGCCGCTGAGATCAGTCTCGGATGAGTCGAACCGATTGGACGAGCGTCGCCCCGGCGACGCTGGGACGGCGCCAGAGAGCGACAGCAACGCACGAGTCCAATGCATAGCCTAAATATAAGCGGCCTTGCAACTTACGTCAACCGGGGTGAGATTTACCGATATGACGCCACAGTTCGCTTCTTTCCTCAGGGGGGTGCTCCTGACCGTCCTCGCCAGCGGTGCCGCGTCCACGCCAGCCGCCGCCCAGACCATCCAGTACCCGCCGGCCCCGAAGAGCGACGTGGTCGACGACTATCACGGTACCAAGGTCCCCGATCCCTACCGCGGGTTGGAGGATCCCGACGCGCCGGCGACGCGCGCGTGGATCGAGGCGGAGAACCGCCTGACGGAGGCGTATCTGGCCGGAATCCCCGCGCGCGAGCGGATCCGCGAGCGGCTGCGCCGGCTGTGGGACTATCCCAAGTACGGCGCGCCGTTCCACAAGGCCGGCCGCTACTTCTATTTCAAGAACGACGGTTTGCAGAACCAGTCGGTGCTCTACACCCAGGCCGCGCTGACGGGGGCCCCGGCGGTGCTGCTGGACCCGAATCTCCTGTCGGCGGACGGGACGGTCGCGCTCTCGACGCTGGCGGCGTCCGAAGACGGCCGGCTGGTCGCGTACGGGACGTCGGCGAGCGGCTCCGACTGGGAGGAGTTCCGGGTGCGCGACGTGGCCACCGGGCGCGACCTCCCGGATCATCTGCGCTGGATCAAGTTTTCCGGGGCGTCCTGGACCAAGGACGGCGCCGGTTTCTTCTACAGCCGCTACCCGCAGCCGGGCGACAAGGCGCTCAGCGACGTCAACCGGTTCCAGAAGGTCTACTACCATCGGCTCGGCACGGATCAGACGCAGGACGTGCTCGTCTATGAGCGACCCGACCAGCCCGATTGGGGCATGAACGCCGAGGTCACCGACGACGGTCGCTACGCGGTGTTGCACGTCTGGCTCGGCACCGACCGGCGCAACCGGGTCTACTATTTCGATCTCAAGGATCCGAAGCACCCGCGGGTCACGGGCGACGTGGTGCGGCTGCTCGACGACTTCGACGCGAGCTATGCCTTCGTGGGCAACGACGGCCCGGTGTTCTACTTCCTCACCGATCTGAACGCGTCCCGCAAGCGGGTCATCGCGGTCGACACGCGCCATCCCGAGCGTGCCCGCTGGCGCGAGGTCATTCCGCAGGGCCCGGACGTGCTGGAGGAGGTGCATATCATCCACGACGTATTCGTGACGAGCGCCATGCACGACGCGGCGTCCCGGCTCCGGCTGTACACGCTGGACGGCCGGCCGATGTCGGAGGTCGCGCTGCCCGCGCTGGGCACCGTGGGCTCGATCACGGGCGAGCGGCACGACGCCGAGATGTTCTACGCCTTCACGTCGTTCCTGTATCCCACCACGATCTTTCGCTACGACTTCGCGAGCGGGGCGACGAGCGTTTTCAAGGCGCCGCAGATCGACTTCGATCCGTCTGGCTACGAGACGAAGCAGGTGTTCTACACGAGCAAGGACGGCACTCGCGTGCCGATGTTCATCACGCATCGCAAGGGACTGACGCTCGACGGCTCGAACCCGACGTACCTGTACGGCTACGGCGGGTTCAACATCAGCCTCACGCCGAGCTTCTCGGTGGCCACGCTCGTGTGGCTCGAAATGGGCGGTGTGTACGCCGTGCCGAACCTGCGGGGCGGCGGCGAGTACGGCGAGGAGTGGCATCAGGCGGGGATGCTCGACCGCAAGCAGAACGTGTTCGACGATTTCATCGCGGCCGCGGAGTACCTGATCGCGCAGGGGTACACGTCGACCCCCAAGCTGGCCATCGCCGGCGGGTCGAACGGTGGGCTGCTGGTGGGGGCGGCGATCACGCAACGCCCGGACCTATTCGGCGCCGCGCTCCCCGCGGTGGGAGTGATGGACATGCTGCGCTTCCACAAGTTCACGATCGGCTGGGCCTGGGTGACCGACTACGGCTCCGCCGACAGCGCGGCGCAGTTCCCCTATCTCTACAAGTATTCGCCGCTGCACAACATCCGGCCGGGCACGAAGTACCCCGCGACGCTGGTCACGACGGCCGATCACGACGATCGCGTGGTGCCGGGCCACTCGTTCAAGTTCACGGCGACGCTCCAGGCCGCGCAGGCGGGACCGCAGCCGGTGCTGATCGAGATCGAGACGAAGGCGGGACACGGCGCGGGCAAGCCGACGAGCAAGGTGATCGAGGAGCAGGCGGACCGGATGGCGTTTCTGGTGAAAAATCTGGAAATGCGGTGAGGC
>Ga0209474_10003760_pt1 | contig 13245 bp, 15 predicted proteins | sample GraSoiAngelo_145_FD_185902 | JGI IMG/M metagenome (GOLD analysis project Ga0209474, IMG submission 185902) | Grasslands soil microbial communities from the Angelo Coastal Reserve, California, USA - 14_1009_05_20cm (SPAdes) (version 2) | ecosystem: Environmental > Terrestrial > Soil > Grasslands...
GAGCGACTTCGCGAGGCGCATCTAGTGCGCGTCTTTCGTCTTGTTGGCGCCCTTGACGCCGGGCTCGTAGCGGAGCCGCTCGACCGGCTTGCCGCCGAGGATATGCGACTGCGCGATCTCGGCGAGGTCGGACTCCTGCACGCCCGCGTACCAGACGTTCTCCGGATAGACGACGAGCATCGGACCGTGGCCGCACTGCGAGAAGCAGCCGGCCTTGTTGATCCGGATGTCCTGCTGGCGGCCGGCCTTGACGACCTCGGCGCGGAGGAGCTTCACGAATTTCTCGACGTCACCCTGGGTCGGGCACGTCTCGCCGCTGGTGCACACGAACACGTGGCAGTCGTACTGTCCCATCAGGCGCGCGCTCCCGCGGCGTCCTTGGCGGCCCGCCGCTCGGCGAGGTACTTGTCCACCTCCTCGCGCATGGCGTTCACGATGTCCTTCTCGGGCACCTTCCGGATGACCTCGCCGCCCTTGAAGATGAGCCCGATCCCGCGCCCCCCGGCCACGCCGATGTCGGCCGCCCGCGCCTCGCCGGGGCCGTTGACTTCACACCCCATGACGGCGATGTGGATCTCCTCGTTGAGGCCGCGGAACTCGTCCTCCACCTGCTTGGCGAGCTTCACCAGATCGACGTCGGCGCGGCCGCACGACGGGCACGACACGAAGGTGAGGCCGCCCTTGCGCAGGCCGAGCGATTTCAGGATGTCGATGCCGACCCGGACCTCCTCGGTCGGATCGGCCGAGAGCGACACGCGGATCGTGTCGCCGATGCCCTCACTCAGCAGCGCGCCGAGGCCGACCGCGGACTTGATCGTCCCCACCCCGGGGGTGCCGGCCTCGGTGACGCCGAGGTGGAACGGATAGTCGACCTGATCGGCGAGCTGGCGGTAGGCCTCGATCATCATCAGCGGGTCGGACGCCTTCAGCGACACCTTCATCTCCGGATAGCCGCAGTCCTCGAGGATGTGGATGTGCCGCAGCGCCGATTCGACCATCCCCTGCGCGGTGGGGCCGCTGTACTTCTCCAGAAGATCCTTCTCGAGCGAGCCGGCATTGACGCCGATCCGGATCGGAATCTTGCGCTCCTTGGCCAGCGCCACGACCTCCAGGACGAACTTCTTGCCCCCGATGTTGCCAGGGTTGAGCCGCAGGCCGTCCACGCCCTGCTCGAGCGCAATGAGGGCCAGCTTGTAGTTGAAGTGGATGTCGGCCACCAGCGGGATGCGGATCTGCCGCTTGATCTCGCCGAGCTTCTCGGCCGCCTCCCGCACCGGCACCGCGCAGCGCACGACGTCGCAGCCGGCCGCCTCCAGCGACCAGATCTCCAGCAGCGTGGCCTCCACGTTGCGCGTGTCGGTCTTGGTCATCGACTGCACGGTGATGGGGGCGCCGCCGCCGACCTTGACGTTGCCCACCTGGATCTGCCGTGTCTTGCGCCGAGTGATCATCCGTCCCCCGTCCTATCGGAAGAATTTGAACGCGTCGAGTCGCACGAGATCGTTGTAGAGCGCGTAGACCATGAGCAGCATCAGCAGCACGAACCCCACCTGCTGGGCCACCTCGCGCTTGCGCAGCGACAGCGGCCGTCCCAGCACCGCCTCGATGACGAAGAAGAAGAGGTGACCGCCGTCGAGCATCGGCACCGGGAGCAGGTTCAGCACCGCCAGGTTGACGCTGATGATCGCCGTGAAGAGCGCCAGCGAGGCCATGCCGTCGCGCGCCTGGCGGCCGGCCTCGGTCGCGATCTGGATCGGCCCGCCGATGTTCGAGGAGTCGATCTGCCGCGAGACGAGCTTCCACAGCCCCTTCGTCGTGAGCACGGTCATGTCCCACGTCTTGGTGATGCCGTAGCGGACCGCGGTGACGGGATCGTACGGCTCGAACCGCACGGTCTTGGTGGCGATGCCGGCCTGGATGCGGCCGACCTGGCGCTCCTGCCCGTCGCCGCCCTTTTCCTTCACGGCGTCGGGCGTGACCGTTACCGTCAGCGCGCGTCCGTCGCGCTCGAGGGTGATCGGGAACGACTGGCCCGGCCGCGTGCGGATCGCCTCGACGAGGTCCTCGGGCGTGTAGACCGGCTGCCCATCGACGCTCAGCACGACGTCGCCGGCCTTGATGCCGGCTCGCTCGGCCGGGGAGCCCGGGTTGACCGAGCTGATCTGCGGGATCAGCTGCGGGCCGGCGCCGATGTCCCACGTCTCGCGCGGCTCGCGGAAGATCGGGTCGGGCACGGTGCGCAACCGCGGCGTCACCGTGACCGTGCGCTCGGTCCCGTCGCGCCGCACGCGCAGCTCGAGCGGGCGCCCGGCCGAGGCGGCCAGCGCGCGGTCGAGGTCTTCCCAGTAGGAGATCGGTCGGCCGTTGACGGCGACGACGGTGTCGGCGGTCTGCAGGCCGGCGGCGGCGCTCGGGCTGTCGGGCGTCACGCGACCGAGCGTCGCCGGCCAGACGGGTCGCCCAAGTGTGGCCAGCACCGCGGCGAAGATGACGACGGCGAGCACCAGGTTCATCCCGGGCCCGGCGAAGACGATCAGGAAGCGCGCCCACAGCGGCTTGAGCGCGAAGGCCTTGGCCGGATCGTAGGTCGGGGTGCCGCCGCCCTCGAGCGGGTTTTCCTCGCCCATCATCTTGACGTAGCCGCCCATCGGGATGGCCGATAGACAGTACTCCGTCTCCGCGCCGCGCCAGCGGAACAGCACGGGGCCGAAGCCGATCGAGAACCGCTCGACGCCGACGCCAGTCCACCGGGCCACGAAGAAATGTCCCAGCTCGTGGATCAGGATCAGGATGCCGATGACCAGGACGAATGACAGCACGGTCGTCACGTCGATGAACCTCCGGCGCGCGCGGCGACCCACTCCTGGACGCGTCGGCGGGCCTCGGCGTCGACGTCCACGCACTGGGCGATGGACGTGAGCGGGGCCGGCGGCAGGCGATCGAGCGCGCGCTCGATGAGCGCGGGAATGTCGAGGAAGGCGATGCGGCGGTCGAGGAAGGCCGCGACCGCCACCTCGTTGGCGGCGTTGAGGACGGCCGGCGCGGTGCCGCCGCGCTCGAGGGCGGCGCGGGCCAAGCGCAGGCACGGGAACTTGACGGGATCGGGTTCGAAGAAGGACAGTGGGCTGGTCCGGGTGAGATCGAGGCGCGCGGCTGGCGTGGGCCGCCGCTCGGGAAACGTCAGCGCGTAGAGGATCGGGATGCCCATGTCGGCCACGCCCAGCTGGGCGAGCACCGAGCCGTCGACGTACTCGACCATCGAGTGCACGATCGACTGCGGATGCACGACGACCTGCACCTGGTCGGAGACGACGTCGAAGAGCCAGCGCGCCTCGATGATCTCCAGCCCCTTGTTCATGAGCGTCGCGGAGTCGATCGTGATCTTGGCGCCCATCTTCCAGGTCGGATGCTTCAGCGCGTCCTCGACGGTGATCGCCCCGAACTTGTCGGCCGGCCACTCGCGAAACGGCCCGCCCGACGCGGTCAGCAGGATGCGGTGGACGTCGCCCCGGTTGTGGCCGACCAGGCACTGGAAGACCGCGCTGTGCTCGGAGTCGACGGGCAGCAGCGCCACCTGACGGCGGCGCGCGGCCGCCGTCATGAGGCTGCCCGCCATCACGAGCGTCTCCTTGTTGGCGAGGGCCATCGTCCGGCCGGCCTCGATCGCGGCCATGGTGGGCAAGAGGCCGACGCCGCCGACCAGCGCCGACACGACCACGTCGGCATCCACGTCGCGCGCCAGCGCGACGAGGCCGTCGGCGCCGGCGAGCAGCTCGGGCCGCGGTGCCGGCAGCAGCCGGGCCAGCCGGTCGCGAGCGGCGACGTCGAGCAGGGCGACGGCGCGCGGCGAGTGCTTGCGGCACAGCTCGGCCACCAGCTCGACGTTGGAGCCGCGGGCGGCCAGGCCGGCGACGCCGAACTCGTCAGGGAAGCTCGAGACGAGCTCGAGCGTCCGCAAGCCGATGGACCCGGTGGCGCCCAGGATCGTGACGCGCTTCATGCGCACCCCGTCAGTCGCGAGAAGTAGTAGAACGCCGGCAAGTTGAAGAGCAGGCTGTCAATGCGGTCCAGCACGCCGCCGTGCCCCGGAATCAGCGCCCCGGTGTCCTTCAGGCCGACGGTCCGCTTGATGACGGACTCGGCCAGGTCGCCCACCTGCCCGACGAGCCCGAGCAAACCGCCGGCGGCCACCGCGGCCGGGAGCCCACAGGCGGGCAGCAGCCAGGCGCCGAGCGCGACGGCCGTGGCGACGGAGGCGATCACCTGGGCGACCGAGCCTTCCACGGTCTTGCGCGGGCTGATGACGGGCGCCAGCGGATGCCGACCGAGCGTGGAGCCCACGAGGTAGGCCGCGGTCTCGCCGACCCACGTCACCCCGACCAGGAACAGCACCAGCTCGGCGCCGTGCGGCGACGTGCGGTGCAGCAGGATGCCGTAGCCGAGCAGCCAGCCGATGTACAGCACGGCCAGCAGCGTGTTGGCGGTGGACTCCACGCCGGGCACGCCAGACTGCCAGATCGGCGCCGCCAGGATGGCGCCGACCGCGAGGGCCAGCACCAGCCCCGGCAGCAGCAGCGGGTCGGGCAGCCGCGATGCGCCGAACGAGGCGGTCAGCACGACGGCGGCCAGCAGGCCGAGGCGGCGCTGGACGGGACGGCCGGCCTGCTCGAGCATCCGCGTCAGCTCCCACGACGCCCGCGCGCCGGCGAGGACGACCAGCGCGTTGAACAGCCACGCCGGCGCCTTCACGACGATCAGCAGGAACGCCGGCAGCAGCACGGCGGTGCTGAGCAAGCGCTTCAGCACCGCCGGCCTTCCGGCGCCGCCGACGAGCCCGCCGGCCGCCACCGCCACGGCCACGTCACACTCCACCGAAGCGGCGCGTCCGCCGCTGGAACTCCGCGACGGCACGATAGAGGTCGACCGCCCCGAAGTCCGGCCAGTAGGTGGGCGTGATCCACAGCTCGGTGTAGGCGATCTGCCACAGCAGGAAGTTCGAGACCCGCATCTCACCGCTGGTGCGGATCAGCAGATCGGGATCCGGCACGCCGTCGGTGTAGAGGGCGCCGCTGACGTCGGTCTCCGAGATGTCGTCGGGAGCCAGCTCGCCGGCCCGCACGCGGCGGGCCAGCGCGCGGAAGGCGTCGAGCAGCTCGTCGCGGCCGCCGTAGTTGAAGGCCATCAGCAGGGTGAGGCCGCTGTTGGCGCGCGTCTCGTGCACGACGTGGTCGATCCCGCGCCGCACCGGCAGCGGCACGCCGTGGTGGCGCCCGATCACGCGCAGGCGCACGTTGCGCTCCATCAGCTCCGGCAGCTCACGGTAGATCGACTCCTCCAGCAGCCGCATCAGCGTCGTGACCTCGTCCTGGGGCCGGCTCCAGTTCTCCGTCGAGAACGCGTAGAGCGTCAGGTAGCGCAGCCCGACGGCGTCGGCCGCCCGCACGATGGCCCGGGCCGCCTTCACGCCCTCGCGATGGCCGGCCACCCGCGGCAGGCCCTTGCGCGTCGCCCACCGGCCGTTGCCGTCCATGATGATGGCGACGTGGGCTGGCGCCGGCTGCGACCGGACCAGCGCGAGCAGATCCTGCTCGCCGAGAGCCTCCAGGGCGGGTGCCGGCGCCGCGCGCCTCAGAATGACAGGATCTCCTGCTCCTTTTTCTTCAGCAGCTCGTCGACCTTGGCGATGAAGCGATCGGTGGTCTTCTGCACCTGGTCGTGGGCGCGCCGCTCCTCGTCCTCGGAGAGCACGGCCTTCTTGTCTTTGGCGGCCGCCTTGAGCTTGTCGTTGGCCTCGCGGCGCACGTTGCGGATGGCCACCCGCGCGTCCTCCGCCATCTTGGCGACCGTCTTGACGAGCTGCTTGCGCCGCTCTTCGGTCGGTGTCGGCATGGTCAGCCGGATGAGCTTGCCGTCGTTCACCGGCGTCAGGCCGAGGTCGGACTTCTGGATCGCCTTTTCGATCACGCCGATCTGGCCCGCCTCCCACGGCTGGATCGCCAGCGTGCGGGCGTCGGGCGTCGACACCGAGGCCATCTGCTGGATCGGGGTCGGCGTGCCGTAGTAGTCGACGCGGATCGCATCGAGCAGGGCGGCCGAGGCGCGGCCGGTCCGCACGGTGGCGAAGTCGCGGGTCAGGGCTTCCAGCGCCGCGTTCATGCGCGCGTCCACGTCCTTCAACACGGTCTGCATGATGTCCCCCCTCTCACGCCGACGACGTGACGATCGAGCCGACAGGCTCGCCGCAGACGATCCGCTTGATGTTCCCCGAGCGCGTGAGGTCGAAGACGACGATCGGCAGCTTGTTGTCCATGCAGAGCGAGATCGCGGTCGTGTCCATGACCTCCAGGCGCCGGTTGAGAACCTCGATGTAGGTGACGCGCTCGAGCCGCTCGGCGTTCTTGTCACGCGCGGGATCGGCGGAGTAGATGCCGTCGACCTTGGTGGCCTTCATGATGGCGTCGGCGGCGATCTCGACGGCGCGGAGGGCGCCGGCGGTGTCGGTGGTGAAGAACGGGTTGCCGGTGCCGGCGGCGAAGATGACCACACGGCCCTTCTCCAGGTGGCGGATCGCCCGCCGGCGGATGTAGGGCTCGGCCACCGCGCGCATCTCGATGGCGGAGAGCACGCGCGTCTGGCAGCCGGCCTTCTCGAGCGAGTCCTGCAGGGCCAGCGCGTTGATGACGGTGGCCAGCATGCCCATGTAGTCGGCGGTGGCGCGCTCCATGCCGCCCGCCTGCGCGGCCACGCCCCGGAAGATGTTGCCGCCGCCGATCACGATGGCGACCTGCACGCCGAGGTCGATCACCTCGCGCACCTCGGCCCCGATGCGTATGAGCACGGCCGGATCGAGGCCGTAGCCCTGGCTCCCGGCCAACGCCTCGCCCGAGAGTTTCAGGACGATGCGGCGGTAGGCCGGGCGGCGGCTACCGGCATCGGCCGCCACGCCTACCCGCCTCCGCCGACCTGGAACCGGGCGAAGCGCCGGACGCCGATCTTCTCCTTGGTGGCGGCGTTGACGCGGTCCATGAGGTCCTTCACCTTCGTCTTGCCGGAGGCGTCCTTGATGAAGGGCTGCTCGAGCAGGCACTGCTCGCTGAAGAACTTCTCGAGCTTGCCCTCCACGATCTTGTCGACCACTTGGGGCGGCTTCTTCTGATCGGCCATCTGCGAGCGGTAGATCTCGCGCTCCTTCTCGAGCATCTCGCCCGGCACGTCCTCGCGGGCGACGTAGGTCGGATTGGCGGCGGCCACCTGCATGGCGAGGTCGCGGACGAGCTCTTGGAACGCGTCGGTCTTGGCCACGAAGTCCGTCTCGCAGTTGACCTCGATCAGGACGCCGAGCTTGGCGCCGGCGTGGATGTAGGCGTGCACGAGGCCGTCCTTGGCGTCGCGATGCTCGCGCTTCTTGGCATCGGCGAGCCCCTTCTTGCGCAGGAACTCGACGGCCTCGTCGAGGTTGCCGTTGGCGGCCTGCAGGGCGGCCTTGCAGTCCATGACCCCGGCGCCCGTGCGCTCACGCAGCTCCATCACCGTCTTGGCGTCGGCCGCCATCAGGACACCTCCGCCTCGGCGGCGGTCCCCGCCATCTCGCCCTCCGGTCCGGTCTCCGCCCCGTCCGTCTCGGCCTCGTCCTTGGCCAGCGTGCCGCGGCCCTCGAGGATCGCGTCGGCCACCCGCGAGGTGATCAGCCGCACGGCCCGGATGGCGTCGTCGTTGCCGGGAATCGGGTAGTCGATGCCGCTGGGGTCGCAGTTCGTGTCCACGATGGCCACGATCGGAATGCCCAGGCGCTGCGCCTCGGCGACGGCGATCTTCTCCTTGCGCGGGTCGATGATGAACACGGCGGACGGCAGGGAGTCCATCACCTTGATGCCGATCAGCGCTTTCTCGAGCTTCTCCCGCTCGCGGTCCAGCTCGAGCGCCTCCTTCTTGGACACCCGCTCGAACTCGCCCGTCTCCTTCATCTCCTCGAGCTTCTTGAGCCGCCCGATGGACTTGCGGATCGTCGCGAAGTTCGTGAGGGTCCCGCCCAGCCAGCGCTGGTTCACGTAGAACATCGCGCAGCGGCTGGCCTCCTCGAAGACGGTCTCCTGGGCCTGCTTCTTGGTGCCGATGAACAGCACCGTGCCCCCGCCGGCCGCGAGGTCGCGCACGAAGGCATAGGCCTCCCGGAACTTCTTGAGGGTCTTCTGGAGGTCGATGATGTAGATCCCGTTGCGCTCACCGAAGATGTACTTCTGCATCTTCGGGTTCCATCGCTTCGTCTGATGGCCGAAGTGCACTCCGGCCTCGAGCAACTCCTTCATCGTCAGGGCTGCCATGCGTCCTCCTTCGGTTTGCCTCCGCCGCGCTCAGGGATCAGCGTTCGCACCGTCCCCACCGAATGTGCACGGCGTGCGTGATGTGTTACGTCGTGTACTTGCCGTTGAGCCGCACGTACTCCTCGCTCAGGTCGCTGGTCCACACGCGGTCTTCGCCACGCCCGAGACCGAGGTCGATCGTGAGCTCGTACTCCGACCCTCCCATGATCTCGCGGATGCGCTCCAGGCGCACGCCTTCTCTGAGCACCCCGCGCTCGACGAGGGCCTCCTCGCCGACGGCGATCCCCACCTTGTCCTGGTCGATCCGGGCCGCCGACTTGCCCAGTGCCATCATGATGCGCCCCCAGTTGGGATCGGCCCCGTTGAGGGCGCACTTGACCAGCGGCGAGTTGGCCACGCTGCGGGCGGCCACGAGGGCGTCGCGCCGGCTGGCGGCCCCGCGCACCGCCACCATCACGAGCTTGGTGGCGCCCTCGCCGTCGGCCACCAGCATCCGCGCCAGCTTCGTCATCAGCGCCTCCATCCCGGCCGCGAACTGGCGCAGGCCGCGCCCGCCCGCCTCGAGCGGACGGTTCTCGGCCAGGCCGTTGGCGAGGACGGCGACGGTGTCGCTGGTGGACTGGTCGGAATCGACCGTGATGCGGTTGAACGAGCGATCGACCGCGCGCCGCACGACCCCGCTCAGCGCGCCGCGCGCCACGGCGGCGTCGGTGGCCACGAAGCAGAACATCGTGGCCAGGTGCGGCTCGAGCATGGCCACGCCCTTGGCGATGCCGCCCAGCGTCACCACGCGCCCGTTGACCTCCACGCGGAGCGCGGCCTCCTTGGGCCGCGTGTCGGTGGTCATGATCGCCTCGGCGGCGCCGCGACCGCCCTGGGGGGACAGCGCCTTGACCAGCTTCGGCAGGGCCGCGCGGATCTTGTCCATCGGCAGCGGCACGCCGATGACGCCGGTGGCCGCGATGAGCACGTGCGTCGGCGGGATCCGCAGCAGGTCGGCGACGGTCTTCGTCATCTCGCGGGCGTCTTTCACCCCGCGCTCGCCCGTGCACACGTTGGCGCAGCCGCTCGACGCGAGGATCGCCTGGGCCGCGCCGCTGCGGGCGTGCTCCATCGAGACGAGCACGGGGGCGCCCTTGACCTGGTTGGACGTGAAGACGGCGGCCGAGCGCGCCGGCGTCGGCGAGTGGATCAGCGCCAGGTCCTTCCGGCCGGAGGGCTTGATGCCAGCGGTGACACCGCCGGCGAGGATGCCGGGGACGGCGGTGATGCCGCCCTCCAGCCATTCGAGCTCCGTCATCCGGCTCAGGGGTACACCGGCGCGGCCTCGAGCCCGGTGCGCTCGTTCCAGCCGAACAGGATGTTGAGGCTCTGAACCCCGTTCGCCGAGCCACCCTTGCCCAGGTTGTCGATGGCCGAGACGCACACGGCGCGGCCCGTGCGCGGATCGGCGACGACCGCCACGTCGCAGTAGTTCGAGCCGACCACGTGGCGCGTCGCCGGCCGCTCGCCCTCGCCGAGGACGCGCACGAACGGCTCGCCGGCGTAGAAGTCGCGGTAGACGCGCACGAGGCCGGCGGTGCCCAGCGCGCTCCCCAGCGGCACCGACGCCGTCGTGAACAGACCGCGATTGAGCGGCACGAGGTGGGGGGTGAAGGCGACACGCACCGGGCCGCCGGCCAGCGCCGACAGCTCCTGCTCGATCTCCGGGGTGTGCCGATGGCTGGCGAGCCCGTAGGCCTGCACGTTTTCGTTGGCCTCGGTGTAGAGGTACATCGGATCGACCTTGCGGCCCTGGGCGCCGGCGCCGGTCACCCCCGACTTGCCGTCGATCACGATGCCGTCGAGGCGGGCCAGGCCGTTCTTGAGCAGTGGCGCGATCGCCAGCACGGCGCCGACCGGATAGCAGCCCGGCGACGCCACCAGCGAGGCGCCGGCGATCGCCTTGCGATGCAGCTCCGGCAGCCCGTACACCGCCTCGGCCAGGCCGGCGGCGTCGATGTGCGGCGCCTTGTACCACGTCACGTAGTCCTCGGGATCGTGCAGTCGGTAGTCGGCGGAGAGATCGATGATCTTCCTCCCCCGCCCGCGGAGCACCGGCACCACGCGCTGCGACTCCATGTGCGGCAGCGCGAGGAACACGACATCGGCCACGTCGGCCAGCCAGCCGGCGTCGAGGTCGTGGAACGCCAGCTCGGTGAGCCCGCGCAGGTGCGGGTACACGCGGCCCAGCGGCTCCCCGGCCAGCCGCTCCGAGGTGACGCCGCTCAGCATCACGCGCGGGTGCACGAGGAGCAGCCGTAGCAGCTCGGCGCCCATGTAGCCGCTGGCGCCGGCGACGGCAACGCGGACCCGGTCGGCGGTCGGCACTGACGCTAGCGCTTGGAGTACTGGAACTTCTGCCGCGCGCCCGGCTGACCGTACTTCTTGCGCTCGCGCATGCGCGGATCGCGCGTGAGCAGGCCGGCCTTCTTGAGCGGCAGCCGTAGCTTGTCGTCGAAGCGCGCCAGCGCCCGCGCCAGTCCGTGGCGCACCGCGCCTGCCTGACCGGTGGGGCCGCCGCCCCCGACGGTGCAGAGCACGTCGAACTGGCCGACGGTGCTGGTCACCTCGAAGGGCTGCGCGATGATCATGCGCAGCGTCTCGCGCGGGAAGTACTCCTCGAACGCGCGCCGGTTGACGCTCACCCGGCCCGAGCCGGGACGAATCCACACGCGGGCCACGGACGTCTTGCGGCGTCCGGTGCCGTAGAACCTGTCGAGCACGGTCGCCATCTAGCGCCCCTCTCCGCCGCGGGACGTCGCCGGCAAGGCCTGAGGCTGCTGAGCCTCGTGCGGATGCGCCGCGCCCCGGTAGACCTTCAGCTTCTTCGCCATCGCCCGCCCCAGCCGGTTCTTGGGCAGCATCCCCTGCACCGCCCACTCGATGACCCGCTCGGGGTGACTCTTCACCATCTTCTCGAAGGAGACCTCGCGCAGGCCGCCGATGTATCCGGAATGCCAGCGATAGATCTTGTCGGTGCGCTTGCGCCCGGTCACCTGGATCTTCTCGGCGTTGACGACGACCACGTGGTCGCCCACGTCGAGGTGCGGCGTGAAGGTCGTCTTGTGCTTGCCGCGCAGGATCGTCGCCACCCGGGTCGCCAGGCGCCCCAGCACCTGCCCGTCGGCGTCCACGACGAACCACTTGCGCTCGATCTCGCTCTCCTTCGGAACCGGCGTGGCCATTCCCCGTCTGTCTCCGTCTCAGGTCGCGCGCACCGTAAGTGGGCGTCGCGGATGGGAAAATTTGTAACGCATTACTCTAGGCCAAAAGGGCCAGGGTGTCAAGGCGACGAGCCCCTCCTCAGCCCCGGGTCTTGCCCGGCCAGGGACACAGGGTCCGCACGGGGCACGCCGGGCAGGCGGGCTTGCGGGCCACGCAGGTGCGGCGACCGTGGGTGATCAGCAGGTGGGTCGCCCGGGTGCGCTGCCCGCGCGGGACGACCTCGAGGAGCTGGTCGTGGATCTCGTCGGCGCCGTCGGACCGGGCCAGCCCCAGGCGCTGGGCCACGCGAAACACGTGCGTGTCCACGGCGAGGGCGTCCTCGCCGAACGCGTTGCCCAGCACCACGTTGGCGGTCTTGAGGCCGACCCCCGGCAGCTCCGTCAACGCCTCGCGCGTGCGCGGCACCTCGCCGCCGTGACGCTCGACGAGCGCCTTCGCCATCCCGAGCAGCGAGCGCGTCTTCGCGCGATAGAAGCCCGTCGACCGGATTGCGGCCTCGAGCTTGTCCGGCTTCGCGCGGGCCAGCGCCTCCGCGCTCGGATAGCTCTTGAAGAGCGCCGGCGTCACCATGTTCACGCGCTCGTCGGTGCACTGCGCCGACAGGATCGTGGCCATCAGCAGCTGGAGCGGCGTGCCGAAGTCGAGCGCGATCTTGGCGTCCGGGTAGGCGCGCTCGAGGGCCTGGAGGATCTTGCGGGCGCGGGCCCGCTTGGCGGTCGCCGTCTCTCGCATGCCTACGGCGCCGATGATATCCGCAGCGCCTGATCCCGGACAGTGACGCGGCCGATCGTGACCGGGAAGGGCAGCCGACTGGCGATGCGCGGCGCCGGATCGAAGCTGCGGATGACCCAGCCGACGAGCACGTCCGGGACCGGCACGGGTCCCACGCGCACGCCCTCGGCGCTGATCGCAAATGGCCGGTCGACGGCGGCGGCGAGGCGCACCCGGGCGCTGACGTCGGGCCCGGCCTGCCGGATGGTCACCCGCAGCGCGTCGCCCTCGGCGGTGACGGTCGACCGGTTGAAGTGCTTGAGCCCGGCGAGCAGCGCCTGCAGATCGGCCACCGTCACCGTCGCCGACTCGAGCCGCAGGTGCCCGAGGTCGAGCGGGTCGAAGCGGCCCGCCGCGCGGGCGCTCCAGGGGTTCACGACCAGATCCTCGAGCACCATGCGCAGGTCGCGCGTGCGCAGCTGGGCCGAGCCCGGCCGCGCGAAGTCGCCGAGCGTGGCGGCCGTCGCGCGGATCTCGGCGCGCGACCGGAGAGGATTCCGTCGTTGTGGACGAGCCTGACCTCCAGCCCCTCGACGTCACGGGCGACCTCGCCCAGCCGCCGCCTCAGTCCGGCCTCGACGCCGGCCGCCACCACCGCGGCGGGCGCGTCGGTGACCGGCGGGATGCGGCGCGCGCGCACGGTCGCCGTCGAGCCGTCCGGGAGTGAGAACTCCGCGATGCTCGGGAACACGCGCGCGAGATTGGTGTCGGCGGTGAGCCGATCGGCGGCGCGTCGCGACTTCTCGGCGGTCCACGACGGGCCGACGGCGCCGGTCTTGAGGACCATGTAGTCGATGCCGATTGGCGGGTCGTCCCAGGCACGGACGAACTGCAGGTCGAGGCCGTCGCGCACCGCGTAGTACCGGAAGTTGCTGACCGAGAACAC
>Ga0209474_10003762_pt1 | contig 13244 bp, 11 predicted proteins | sample GraSoiAngelo_145_FD_185902 | JGI IMG/M metagenome (GOLD analysis project Ga0209474, IMG submission 185902) | Grasslands soil microbial communities from the Angelo Coastal Reserve, California, USA - 14_1009_05_20cm (SPAdes) (version 2) | ecosystem: Environmental > Terrestrial > Soil > Grasslands...
TTCGCCCCCACCGCCGGCGGGGTCATCAGCAGCAGCGGGCGGACGAGCTGCGCGATCTTCGCAAGGTAGGCGCTGAATTCAGGCCAGGCTTGGGCGTCTTTCTTCGAGAATTTGCTGATCTCGGCGTGCGCCTGCGTCGGCTCCTTGGTCAGCAGCAGATGAGAGCCGTCCGGAAAGGGTACGTAATAGTCCGCCGCGAGCGGGTAGAGCGTGAGGCCGTGCCGGCGCAACTCCAACTCGTTGATGACTTCGGGCGGCATCAAGGAGAGCACGTAGGAGAGGGTGGAGACTGTATAGCCTGGCCAGGGATGCTCGCTGACGGCGGCGCCGCCCAGGACGGCGCGCCGCTCCAGGACGAGGGTTTTCAAGCCCGCCCGCCCGAGGTAGGCCGCGGTCGCCAGGCCGTTGTGGCCACCGCCGACGATAATCGCGTCGTATTCAGCAGGCACCCGGCCGAGTATATCGACGAGGCGTTTGGCCAACCGTCCCTTGACAACCGTTCACCTTGGGTTCACATTTGCGCACAGGCTCCGCCCAAGGGCCAAACACGCTAAGGAGGGTAAGCATTGGTTGCAACAACGGCGTCGGCTGACGTCCTAGCAGAAAAGCGAAAGCTCAAAAAGTCGCTCTTCCGCTTCGACCTGATCTTCTTCACGGTCTGCGCGATCCTCGCTATCGACACCATCGGGCAGTCCGCGTCGTACGGTTCGCAGGCGATCTTCTGGCTCATCGTTTCGGCGGCGACCTTCTTGATTCCTTACGGACTACTTACGTCCGAGCTCGGCACGACCTTCCCCGTCGAGGGTGGCCCGTACGAGTGGGTTCGCCTCGCCTTCGGCCACATGGCCGGCGCGATCACGGCCGTCCTGTACTGGCTCAGCAACCCGATCTGGCTGGGCGGTACCCTGGCCGCCACCGCTATCGCGGCCCTGGACGCGCTCTGGGGAACCAAGATCGGTGGCAACACGGGCTTGTCGATCATCGTCGGCCTCGCCTTTATCTGGGTTGCGGTGACGATGAATATCCTCTCGCTGCGCTCCATGAAATGGGTGCCAAACCTGGGTGCGATCGTCAAGCTCGCGCTCTTTGGCGGGTTCGCGGTGCTCGTCTTGATCTCGGGTGCCCAGCACGGCTTCAAGGGAAGCCTGGGTGGCATGTTCGATGGCCTCGGCCCCGCCTTCATCGGCGTCATCGGGGTCCTCGTTTTCCAGTGGGTTGGCTTCGAGCTGACGAGCAATGCCAGCGAGGAGATGGAGAACCCACAGCGCGATATCCCGCGGGCGGTCACGCTCTCGGGGATCATCAGCACCCTCGGCTACGCCGTGCCGATTATCGGCGTCATCCTTGTGCTCAGCGGTGACCAGATCACGAATGTCAGCGGCTTCGTCGCCGGATACCAGACCGTGGTGAGCGATGCGCTCGGTAGCACGAGCGCCAACGTTCTGAACGGCATCGTGGGCGCGGCCGTCGTCTTCGCCCTGCTGTCCAGCGGGACAGTCTGGCTGATGGGGTCCGACCGGCTGATGGCGATCGGCGCGCTGGCCGGCTCCGGTCCTCGCAGCCTGGGGTACTTCTCGAAGCGATTTGGAACGCCGGTACCGGTCAACGTGGTATCAGGCATTCTGGCGAGCCTCTTCCTGGTGGCCAACTTCCTGATCACCGGCGGCAGCCTGAAGAACTTCTTCACCATCGTGCTCGGTCTCGTGATCTCGACCACGACCTTCTCCTACGTGCTCGTCTTCCCGGCGCTGGTGGTGTTGCGCCGCAAGTATCCGAACGTCCGCCGGCCGTACAAAATCGGCGGCGGCATGATCGGTGCCTGGGTCACCATGCTCCTCTGTGAGGCCTATGTCGTCGGGGCGACCATCTTCTCGCTTTGGCCGAACCTGTTCTCGGACAGCGTGACGGGGGCGGTTAAGGTTGGCGGTGTCGACATCCCACGGGGGGAGTACGAGCTCACGGTTTTCGGCGCGACCGCGATCATGCTCGTGATTGCGGTCGTCTTCTGGGCCGTCGGTCGGCGTCATGCGATACACGATCGCTGGCCCGAGGAGGGAACCACAGCCGACCGTCGGACGATGGCGGCAACGCGGGCGTAGACTTCGTCGCGTGTCGGTAACGCAAGATCGATCGGTGAGCGCGGGCGAGGATCTCGCCCGCGCTTTCACGTTGCCCGCCAGCGCCTATATCGAGGAATCAATCTACCGGCGCGAACGAGACCGGATCTTCGCGCGGACCTGGCAGCTGGTTGCCCGTGCCGACGAGCTATCGCGGGTCGGTGACCTGAAGCCCGCCACCATCCTCGACGAACCGATCCTCATCACCCGTGGCCTCGACGGCAAGCTGCGCGGCTTCTACAACGTCTGCCGGCATCGGGCGGCGCAGGTGGTGGTCGCCAAAGGGAACCGCCGCAGCCTCCAGTGTCCCTACCATGGCTGGACCTACGGTCTCGATGGAAGGCTGCAGGTGGCCCGAGAGATGGAGGGCACCGAAGACTTCGACAAGGCCGACTTCGGGCTGGTGCCCATCCGGGTCGACCAGTGGGGACCGTTCATCTTTGCGAATCTCGACAACGAGGCGCCCTCGCTCGCTGAGGTCCTTGGCGCTATCCCCCGCGAAGTCTCAGCGGCCGGCTACGACGTCGAGAAGATGCAGCTGGTGGAGCGGCGCGACTACGTCATCGAGTGCAACTGGAAAGTCTACGTCGACAACTACCTGGAGGGCTACCACCTTCCGATCGCGCACCCTGGATTGTTCAAAGAGCTCGACTACGACGCCTACCGGGTGGAGACCTTCCGCTACTACTCGAAGCAGCACGCTCCCATCCGGGAGCTGAAGCCCGGCGAGGAGCCCGGTCGCGATCGGCGGTACATCCGGCAGCCCGGGAGCGAGGAGAATGCCCTCTACTACTGGGTCTTTCCCAACACGATGTTCAACATCTACCAGGACAACATGAGCTCCAACCTGATTCTCCCGCTCGGCGTGGACAAGACGCTGACCGTCTTCGAATGGTTCTTCGCGCAGCCGGGCACCGGACCAGGCTGGGAGTCGATGCAGCAGACGATCGCCTTCTCCGACGAGATCCAGCAGGAAGACATCGCGCTGTGCGAGCACGTCCAGCGCGGACTGAAGTCCCGCTCCTACGACCGCGGGCGCTTCAACGCGAAGCGCGAGAACGGCGTTTACCACTTTCAGCGGCTGGTCTCAGAGTTCCTCTCGTAGACCAACTGGCCGTCGACGATCGTCGCCTGGACTGAGGTGCTGACGATCTCGGAGGTTGGCACGGCAAACAGGTCCCGGTCGAGCACCACGATATCGGCGAGCATGCCTGGATCCAGCGTGCCCTTGATCGCATTCTCGTGGGCGGCCCAGGCGCTTCCCGAGGTGTAGCCGGCTAGGGCGTCATCCAATGCGAGGCGCTCGTGCGGGAGCCAGCCGCCGGCCGGACGGCCATCCCTCGTGGTGCGGCTGACGGCCGAGTTGAGACCCAGGAACGGGTCGAACGAGACGATCGGCCAGTCCGATCCGAAGGCCAGCCGCCCTCCGGCGCGCCGGATCGAGTTCCATGGCCAGCCGCGCGACGCACGCGCGGGGCCGATCTTCGATTGGTACGAATCGAGCTGGGCGGGCTCAGGGTCGGCGTGATACGGCTGCATACTGGCGACGACGCCAAGCGAGCCGAAGCGCGGGATATCGGCGGCGTCGATGGTCTCGATGTGCTCGATCCGGTGGCGGCGGTCGCGGGGGCGGTTGGTAGCCGCCGCGTGCTCGAAAGCATCGAGCGCCAGCCGAACCGCCCCATCGCCGATCGAATGCACCTGGATCTGCCAACCGCGGCGATCCGCGACGCGCACCGCCGCCGTCAGCTCGCCGGGTTCCCAGTAGGGAAAGCCATAGGCGCCAGGCTGGCCCGGGGTGAGACCCTCGTACGGCGCCAGCATCGCCGCGGTTCCGGTCTCGATGACCCCGTCGGCGAACGCCTTGACGATCCCGGCCGAGATCCAGGGATCGCCCCGATGGGGGAGGGAGGCCACCTCGTACTCCTCGAGCCGGCGCTCCCAGTCGGCCATGGTCACTCCCGGCTCCATCCGCAATCCAAGGCGGGTGCGGAGCATCGGGCGACCCGACGCTCGGAGCGCCTCGTAAATCTCGAATTGTTTCCGACCGCCGCCGGCCTCCTGGACGCTGGTCAGTCCATGTCGAAAGGCGAGGCTGGCCGCGGATGACAGGCTGTCGATGTCCTGGGCGATCGTCTTACGGGGGAGCGCGGGGTCGACCAGCTCCATGGCGGTCTCTTTCAGGATCCCGGTGGCGTGGCCGGCAGCATCGCGTTGGATCTCGCCTCGTGGCGGATTCGGGGTGTCGTCGCTGATGCCCAGCCGGCGAAGAGCCGCCGTATTGACCCAGGTGGTGTGGCTGTCATAGGCCTCGACCGCCGCCGGCCGGTCCGGCACGACCTGGTCGAGCATGACCCGATCCGGCATCCCGTTCGGAAAGACCGCGTAGAACCAGCCCCTACCGAGCAGCCACTGTCGATCCGGATGCGTCCGGCTGAACTCGGCGATCCGCCGCAGGACGCCGTCTGCCGTCGTCTCGGCAGAGAGCTCCAAGTTTTGCAGGTTTCGCGCGCCCATGAGGAAGTGGACGTGGGCGTCGTTGAAGCCGGGCAGGATGAGGCCACCACCGGCCTCGACGACGGTCGTCGCGGGGCCGGCCAGTGCCCGAACCTCCTCGTCGGAGCCCGTCGCCAGGATGCGTTCGCCCGCGATGGCGAGCGCCGACCGGCCGGGCTTGCCCGGCCAGACACGGCCGTTCAGGAGGACGATCGATGCTTGGCTGGCGATGCTGGAGATAGTAGGTGCGCGACGAACAGATTGACGAAGGGGCGACCGCCTGCTACGTTTGGCCGAGACCTAAAGGGAGAGGAGGGAACCCGATGCCCGACGACGTCCTGACGCGTCCGCAGTCGACCGTTCCGGGAGCGGCCACCAGCCAGGAGGCGACCGACGCCCACGATCTAGGCCGATTTGGCTATAAGCAGGAGCTGAGGCGAGCCCTCGGCGTGTATTCGAGCTTTGCCGTCGCCTTCTCGTATATCTCACCGAGCACCGGTATCTTCACGCTCTTTGCGCCGATCGGCCTGGCGATCGCCGGGCCATTCTTTTTCTGGAGCTGGCCGTTGGTCGCGCTTGGCCAGTTCATCGTCGCCCTGAACTTTGCCGAAGTCAGCGCGCACTTCCCGGTTGCCGGGTCCGTCTATCAGTGGACAAAGTATCTCTCGAGCCGTCCCTATTCGTGGATCACCGGCTGGATCTATCTGTTCGCCGGCGTCCTTACGGTCACCGCGGTGGTGGCGACCATTCCGGGGCTGGTGCTGATTCCACTGCTCAACAACTTGGGACTCACGGTCACTAACAATGCCCAGACGCAGGTTGCCATCGCGCTCGTCATTCTGGCCAGCATCACACTGCTGAACATCTTCGGCGTGCGGCTCGTGGCGCTGATCAACAACACGGGCGTCGTCTTCGAGATCCTCGGCATGGTCGTTTTCGCGCTCGTGCTTCTGATCTTCTACCACCACCAGTCGGCGACCGTCGTCTTCGACAGCAGCTATCTCGGATCAGGGTTTACCGGTGGCGCCTTCCTGGCCGCGATGTTCATGTCGCTCTTCGTCATCTATGGGTTCGACACGGCGAGCACGCTGGCGGAGGAGACGAGAAATCCTCGCGCCATGGCCCCCAAAGCCGTGCTGGCGTCGGTGGTCGGCGCCTTCATCATCGGCGGGATCTTTCTCTACTCGATCATCGTGGCCATCCCCGACATGGGGAAGTACGTCGCGGATGCAGGTGCAGCCAAGATCGGGTCGCCTGCTGACATCCTGACGGCAGTGCTGCCGGGCTGGATGGCCAACGTCTATCTCGTGGTTGTACTGGCCGCCATTTACGTCTGCTGCCTGGCGATCTTGACCTCCACTATCCGCCTCGCGTTCGGCATGGCGCGTGACGGCAAGCTTCCTCTGGCTCGCTACTACAACAAGGTCAGCCCCAGCCTGCATACGCCTGTTGGCGTATGCATCGTGGTCGGCGTGCTGGCGGCGGTCCCGTTCCTGTACTACTCGGGGGCGGGCACGATCGCCATCTCGGCCACCGGCATGATCTACCTCTCGTACTTGCTGGGCAACCTCGCGATCCTCATCGCGCGGGTCAAAGGATGGCCCAAGGAGAACGCGCCCTTCAAGCTGGGCGGGTGGGGCACGATCGTCAACGTCCTAGCACTCGTCTGGGGCGGCAGCATGCTCGTCAACTTCCTCTGGCCACGGCCTGGAAGCATCATCAACCCGAGCCTCAGCGCCCTCCCGAACATTCCCGATCTCGGGCCGCTGGGCAATATCCCGATCTTCGAGGCAACTGTCGGCGTCGTCGTGATCGTCGGCGCGATCTACTACTTCGTGGCGCAGCGGGGCAAGACCGACCCGGCCATCAGAGTCGCTGCATAGCTGAAAGCCCACCCTGCCCTCCCCCGCGAGCGGGAGGGTAAGGGCCGGGCCGCCCTCATCCTTCGCGAGGCGGGGGAGGTAAGGCTGGGCCCGTCGCCCATCCTTCTTATAATGACCAGCACATCATGGCGGTCAAGATCCGTGTGCCCGGCGCGCTTCGGCAGCTGACCCGCGGCGCGGCCATCGTCGAGGTCGATGCTGGTGACGTCTCGCAGGCGCTGGACGAGCTGAACCAGAAGTTCCCGGGCTTCAAGGAACGGCTCTACGACGACAAGGGAGAACTCCGCCAGTTCATCAACATCTACCGAAACGACGAAGATATCCGGTTTGGATCTGGGCTCAAGACGCCGCTGAAGGATAGCGACGACCTGTCCATCGTTCCGGCGGTCGCCGGAGGCTGACTGCCGCCATGGCGCGGACGACGGTGCGCCTGACGTTCCGCGGCGACGCTCGAAACGACCCGATCATCTACCGGCTCGGCCAGGATTACAAAGTGGTGACCAACATTCGGCGTGCCGACGTCGGCAATGACACGGGCTGGGTCGAGCTGGACCTGGACGGTGAGCCCGCCGAGGTCGACCGGGCGCTCGAGTACTGCCGCAGCCGCGGCATCGGGGTCGACAAGCTGGAGCATCCGTGAAAGTCGCCGTCGCGATGAGCGGCGGCGTCGACTCGTCGGTCGCCGCCGCCCTGATGCGCGAGGAGGGCCACGATGTGTTCGGTGTCACGCTCCAGCTGTGGCCCAAGGAGATGGCGCTCAAGGACTTCGACAAGCATCATGGCTGCTGTTCGCTGGACGCGGTCGAGGACGCCCGCCGCGTCGCCAACCGGCTGCGCATTCCTTACTACGTCCTGAACTTCGAAGACGACTTTCGGTCGTCCGTGATCGACCCCTTCACGCAGGCGTATCTGGAGGGGCGCACGCCCAATCCCTGCATCCGCTGCAACGAGACGATCAAGTTCGGCCTCCTCTTGCGTAAGGCGCTGGCGCTGGGCGCCGACCTTCTGGCGACCGGCCACTATGCGCGCATCGATCAAGGTCCCGACGGCTACCGCCTGCGGCGCGCCGTCGATGACCGGAAAGACCAGTCCTACGTGCTCTACCAGCTCGGCCAGGAGGAGTTGGGGGTCCTGCGTTTCCCGATCGGTGATTGGTCGAAGGCCGAGGTCCGCGAGAAGGCTGGGGCGCTCGGCCTGGTCACTGCGCTGAAGCCGGAGAGCCAGGAGATCTGCTTCGTGGCCGACGGCAGCTACCGCGCGTTGTTGAAGGACCGTTTTCGCGAGCGGGTCCAGCCGGGCCCGATCGTGGACGAGACCGGCGCCGTCGTCGGCGAACACGACGGCATTGCCATGTATACCGTTGGGCAGCGCTCGGGCCTACGCCTGCAGGCCGGCGGTCCGGCGTCGCCGCCCTCGTACGTCAGCGCCATCGACGCCGCGAGCAACACCGTCACCGTTGGCGGCCCGCAGCACCTGCTCCGGTCGAGCTGCCGCGTCGAAGATGTCCGCTACGTCGCCGGACACGTCCCGGCCGCGGCCTTTCGCGCCGGCGTCAAAGTCCGCTCGCATGCGCCATGTGCCGGCGCGCTCGTAACGCCGCTCGGCGAGCAGGCCCGCATCGACTTCGATGACCCGCAGCGAGCGCTCGCCCCTGGTCAGGCCGCCGTCTTCTACGATGGCGACCGCGTGATCGGTGGTGGGCCGATTGCCGCGGGCGACGTGTGACGCGGCTCGACGCCGCTGCCGCCCACCCGCTGCTGCCAACGTTCGCCCTCATCGGCCTGGTGTACCTCACGTGCCTGGGCAGCGTCCTCGCCGCAAAGCTGGCCTGGCGCGGCCGCCCCTCCTATTGGCTGGCGGTTCTGGGCGCCTTCTTCTTCCTGATCGGGACCCTGTGGGGCCGTGGCTACCTCTCCGGCGGCGCGACCTTCACGTTCGGGGCCGCCGGGATCGTGCTGGCGGTCTTCGGGGTGGCGCTCGACCTGATCTTCGGTCAGCCGGGTAGCCCGGCTGCCGCCGAATAGGATAGGGCCGTGGCTGCGGACTCCGAGAAGTACATGAAGGCGCCGATCACCCGGCGGCAGGACTACTCCCCGACGCTGTGGTCGGTCTGGATGAATCCGCCCGAGACGCTCGCGTTCAAGGCGGGCCAGTACGTCGCCTTCGGGGTCGAGAACCACGACAAGGTCCTGGAACGGGCCTTCTCGATCGTCTCCAGTCCGTACGAGCCGGAGCTCGAATTTTTCATCGAGAAGGTGCCGGAGGGCGCGCTCTCGCCCAAGCTCTACGAGCTGCAGACCGGGGACACCGTCTTCATGCGCAAAAAGGCAAAGGGCGTCTTCAACATCGACGTCAAGTCGGGGCACAGCCAGCATTTCCTGGTCTCGACGGTCACCGGGATCGCGCCCTACATCAGCATGGTCCGCACGCTGGCGCTGGACCTGAAGGAAGGCCGCCTGGCGCAACCGTTTCGGCTTGTCATCCTCCAGGGGGTGTCCAAATCGAACGAGTTCGGCTACGACAAGGAGCTGATCGAAGCGGTCGGCCAGTATCCCTGGTTGACCTACATCCCGACGATCAGCCGGCACTGGGAGGATCCGGAGTGGACCGGGGAACGGGGGAGGGTGGACGACCTGGTGCGCAAGTACGCCGACACGCTGGGCCTAGCGCCCAAGGATACGACGGTCTATCTCTGTGGCAATCCCGGGATGATCGTCAATGTGCGAGACATCATGCGGCGGTGCGGCTTCGAGCACGCCGCCATCAAAGAAGAGACCTACTGGGCGCCGGGCGAAGGCGAGGTCGAATACTGAGCACGGTGCCGCCAGCTAGAATCTGACGCCGTGCCCTTGATCGGCGCCCTGCCGCAGCCCATCACCTCGGCGCCGCTCGTGATCCTGATCTATGCGGTCCTTGTCCTGATGCTGGCAAGCGCGCTGGCGAGTGTGTTCCTTCGCAGCACGGTGTTCGCCACCGGAGCCTTCGCGGCGACGATGGTGCTGGTCGCGCTCCTCTACCTCACGATCGCCCCGTTCCTCTTGTTCGCCGTCCAGCTGCTGGTCTTCACGACCGTGAGCTCGGCGCTGCTCGTTGGCCTGTTGCGCCGAACGACGGGACTGGAGTCGACCCAGGAGCCCTTCAGCCGGGAATGGATCGTTGGTGCGGCGGTCGCCGCCGCCGTCCTGGCCTTGCTCGTCGTGATCGTCGCGACCACGTCCTGGCCGGTCCGTCCTACCGTCAATGCGGCAGCCGGATTCGGGGCGACACTGGCCAATACCTACGTCGTGGGGCTGGCCGTCCTGGTTGTGATCCTTGCCTCCGCGGCGCTCGGCGGCGGGCTGCTGCTGGCCGCCCCCACCCTGGCGCGGCCGAGGGGGCGATGACGGTCGGGCTCAACCTGGTGCTGGCCGCCTCGGCCGCGCTCTTTGCGGTGGGCGCCTTCGCGGTCGTGGCCAGGCGCAGCGCGGTCATGATGCTGATCGGCACGCAGTTCATGTTCATGGCCGGGTCGATCGCCTTTGTCGCGTTCGCGCGCTTCGGCCTCGGAGCGGTAAACGCAACGGGGGGCGCCGCGGTCGTGATCTTCGCCGCCGCCACCGCTGTGGCAGAGCTCGCCTTCGGCATGGCGATGGCGGCGCTGATCTACCGTGAACACCGCAGCCTGGCCATCGACGCGGATCGTGGGTAAGGTCGCTACCTCGTGACGCTCACTCTGCTCGCCGCCGCGCCCAAAGGGCCGCTCGATACCTGGAGCCCGACCCTGCTGGCGCAGTTCGCGCTGTTACTGCCGCTGATCGCGCTCCTCGTCATCCTCGCGTTTACCATCGACTCGCGGCGGGCGAGTGCGGCGATCTCGATCCTCTTCACGCTGGCCTCGGTAATCTGCGCGCTGCTCGTGGTCGCGATCGAGGTCGCCCACCCGCTCCATCTCGAGCGGCCGGCCACCTTCCTCCAGTTCTTCACCGGGCAGTCGGGCGGCGCGTCCGAGTTCACGCTGCAGTGGGGCGTGCTGTCGGATCCGCTGGCCGCGACGGTGGGGCTTGCGGTCGTCCTGGTGAGCCTTCTGGTCCAGGTCTACGCCCTCTCCTTCATGCGCCGCGAAGATGGCGTCGTTCGGTTCTTCTGCGCGCTCCTCTTCGCCACCTTTGCGATGTTGGGCGTGGCGCTGTCCGTCAGCTACTTCGAGATGCTGCTCTTCTTCGGCATGGTGACGCTGTCAACCTATCTATTGATCGGCCACTGGTGGCAGCGGGAGGAGGCGGCGGCCGCCGCGGTCCGCGCCTTCATCATTTCGGCGATTGGCGACCTCGCGCTGCTGGCGGCCGTCGCCTACATCTATCTTCGTTTCAACGAGCTCAACTTCCAGACGTTGGCCGGCCAGTACGTCAGTGGCCGGATCAGTGCCAACGGACTCTTCGCCATTGCCATCCTCATCTTCATCGCGGCGGCCGCTAAGTCGGCGCTGTTCCCACTGCACGTCTGGCTCCCGGGTAGCGCGCAGGCACCCGCGCCGGCGGCGGCGCTCCTCCACTCCGCCGGTGGCGCGGTCTGTGGCGTCTACCTGATCGCTCGGACATACGGACTCTTCCACGCCAGCCCTCGAGCCCTGGCGCTGCTCGCCATCGCCGGCGGGATCTCGGCCGTCCTCGGTGTGCTCTGGGCGCTGTTTCAGGACAACCTGAAACGCGCGATCGCCTACACCACCATGGGCGAGCTCGGCTTGATGGTGCTGGCGCTCGGCATCGGCGCCTACGGTGGCGGCGTCTTCGAGCTCTTCACGCACGCGTGGCCGAAGGCGCTGCTCTTCCTCGCGGCGGGCGTGATCATCCGCGAGCTGCGCACCGAGCGGCTCTCGGAGATGGGCGGGTTGTGGCAGCGGATGCGCTTCACGGGGTCGGTGATGGTGATCGCGGTCGCCGCGGCGTCCGGCGTCCCGCCGTTCAGCACCTTCTGGAGCAAGGACACGATCATGTCGAAGGCGCTCGCGCTCAAGAGCCCGCTCACGATCGCGGTGATCGTGGCGGTGACCTTCCTTGGCGCGATGGCGCTGGTTCGGATCTTCGCGCTCGCCTTCACTGGCGAGACCGCCCGCCGGCGCCGCTTCGAGCCGGAGCGGATCCGTGACGTGGGCGGCCGCCTCGCCTTCGCCATGTCGCTGCTGGCGATCATCAGCGTGGTCGCCGGGATTCGCGCCCTTCGCAGCCGAATCGATCTGATCGGCTTCGTCACGTTCCCCGGGGTGCCCTTGCCCAACTCGCACTTCGTGGCGGCCGGTGTGATCGCCGGCACCGCCGTGCTGGGCGCGGGGGTTGCCTGGGTCATCTATGCGCGCCGGGTCCCCGTGCCCGCCGCGCTGCGGCCCGTTCGCCGCGTGATGGGAGAGGGGCTCTTCATCGAGCGGGCGTACCGGCTGGCCGCGCTCGCCCTGCTAATGCCTGCCAGCCGCGCCATGGGGTGGGTCGAGAGCCATGTCGTCGATGGCGCGACGGATCTAATCGCGGAGAGCGCCGCCTTCGCTGGAGAGCCGCGCAGCTGGTTGGCGCAGGTACGAATCCGCCAGCTGTTGATCGGACTCTTCGCCGGTATCGTCGCGCTGGGCGCGGTGAGCATCCTGCTCGCCGGCCGGCTCATCGGGAAGGCGTGATGACGCTCCTCGAGGCAATCCCGACGACGACGGCCGCGCCGGCCGCGCTCCCCACCCTGCTCCTCAGCGCCCTCGTCTGGGTCCCGGCGCTTGCCGCTCTCGCGCTCCTCTTTTTCCCGTCACGCACCGAGCTGCAGCGTCAACGGATCCGATCGTTTGGCATCGGCACAACCTCGCTTGTGCTCGCCTTCGCCGTCTTCATGTGGTACGGCTTCCGCGACCAGAGCGGGACCTACGCCTACGAGGAGACGCGTTCCTGGCTCTCCGCCGTCGGCTCCAGCTACCACCTGGGCGTAGACGGCGTCAGCATGCCGCTCCTGCTCATGAGCGCGTTCCTGTTCCTCTTCGCCGTTCTGTCGTCCAGCCGGGTGCGCGAGCAGCCAAAGGAATACCTCGCCCTGCTGCTGGTGCTGGAGACCGGCGTCAACGGCGTCTTCGTCTCGCTCGACTACCTGCTGTTCTTCCTCTTCTGGCAGATGCAGGCCGTCCCCATGTTCTTGCTGATCGCCCGCTACGGCGGCCCGCGGCGACTCGCGGCCGCGTGGAAATTCCTGGCCGTCGACATCGCGGGCAGCGGCTTGCTGCTGCTCGCCATCCTCATCCTGTATTTCAAGGCCCCGGTGCGGACCTTCGACATCGTCACCCTGCACGACGTCGCGCTGCCGACCGCGATCGCGACCCTGATCGCCTGGCTCTTCTTCATCGCCTTCGCGATGAAGCTTCCCGTTTTCCCCTTCCACACCTGGTTCATCGACGCGCAGGCGGAGGCGTCGGCGCCGGTGGCGCTCATCCTGGGCGGGGTGCTCGTCAAGCTGGGCGGGTACGGCCTCATCCGCGTCGACGTCGGCGAGTTCCAGACGGCACTCCACAACTTTGCCGGCGCGGTCGTCGTGATCGCCGTGGTGACCGTGCTCTGGAGCGCGATCGCGATGCTGGCACAGGATGACGTGCGACGCGTCGTGGGCTACCTGGTGATGAGCCACATGGGCCTGGTGCTGCTGGCGGCGGCGACCGCCGCACCGGTCGCCCTCAACGGCGCCATCGTGCTGATGGTCGCCGACGGCCTCACCGCCGGGTTGCTCGTGCTGCTGGCGGCGGCTATCG
>Ga0209474_10003763_pt1 | contig 13241 bp, 10 predicted proteins | sample GraSoiAngelo_145_FD_185902 | JGI IMG/M metagenome (GOLD analysis project Ga0209474, IMG submission 185902) | Grasslands soil microbial communities from the Angelo Coastal Reserve, California, USA - 14_1009_05_20cm (SPAdes) (version 2) | ecosystem: Environmental > Terrestrial > Soil > Grasslands...
CACCACGATCGCGTCGTCAATGATCAGGCCGATGGCCGCGGCAATGCCGCCGAGTGTCATCAGGTTGAAATTCATACCGCAGAGTTTCATCACCAGAATCGTCAATAAAACGGTGACAGGAATCACCACGGTCGCTACCAGCGTCGTTCCCCAACTCCGCAGGAACAGGTAGAGAATGGCGACGGAAAGAAACAAACCGAAGATGATGGCTTCCCAGGCGCTAAGCATTGAGTCGCGAACAAGCAGGGATTGGTCGTAAAAGAACGCCAGTTTAACATCCGGCGGCATGTCTTTGCGGATCGTGGGAAGCCGTTCCTGCAACTGCCGGGCAATGTCATAGGTACTCGCATCCGGCTGGGAATAGATGTTAAGCAGCACCGAATCAACGCCGTCGGCAGTAACCACGCTGAAGGTGGGTTCTCTGCCCCGCAAAATCCGGGCAAAATCCTTGAGGTGCACGGGATGGCCCTGGCCGGTGGTGATGGTGAGGTTCTCGAGGTCCTGCACGGAATGGACCCGGCCGTCCACGACTGTCAGGTACATTTTGTTGTCCTCCTGATGCAGCCCGGTGGCGGAAACCAAATTGTTCCGGTTGAGGGTTTCGGTCACCTGGGCCAGGGTCAGGCGGAGTCCCGCGAGACGCAGCGGATCCACCATCACCTGATACTCGGGCGCCTGTCCGCCGACCAGTTCCACGCGCGCCACGCCGGGAATGCGGAGAAATTTTGGCTTCAGGTCGTAACGCGCGAATTCCCACAACGACGAAATGTCCCGCCCGGGAGAGGTGAGGCTGATGCCGATGATGGGAAACGTCGAGAAGTTCATCCGATAAACTTCAGTCTGCGCGGTGGCGGGAAGGGTATGCCGGATTTGAGCGAGGCGGCTGAGGACGTAGAGCTCCGTCTCCCTCATGTTCACCTTCCAGGAAAAGAAGAGATCTATTTGGGCCGTGCCACGACCAGTCGTTGAGCGAATCGTCTCGCTGCCGAGGATGTCTTTCATCGCCTCCTCAATGGGACGGGTGACCGTGGCCATCATTTCGTCAGCGGGCATCACGCCGTTGTCGGCCATGATGACCACGCGAGGAAAGTCAGTCTCGGGAAAGACCGACGAACCCATTTTCCTTGCCGCATATCCGCCGCCGAGGCAGAGAGCCAGCACCAGAAAGACAATCGAAATGGCGTGCCTAACCGCGAACCTTCCGATAGCTGCCTTCATACTCTCGATTTCCTGGCGACGGCGGTGGTTGCCCCAATCACTCGCTGAGTATGCGGATTTTTGTTTTCCCCGGCAGTCCGTAAGCTCCGGTCGTGACGACCTTATCTCCTGGTTGGAGGACGAGGCTCTGGACTTGGACGGTGTCGCCCTCACGAAACCCAACCTTGACGGGCTGTTGGATTGCCTGCTTGCCGCTAACCAGGTAGATCACCCATTCGCCGCTTTGATTCTTGACGATGCTTCGTGACGGAACCGTCAGGCAATCACGGCGCTCTTCGGTGATGATTCGTACGCGAACGAACTGTCCGGGCCGCAATCCGGCTTCAGCCGGGACGGAAATATCAACCGGTCCCATGTCCGTTTTGGGATCAACCCGGTCTTCAACGAGCGTCACCGTTCCTGTCAGAGTGACTGGCGCCGGGCTGGGAACGGCGGTTTCGGCTGTGGCAGAGGTATCGTGAACCTCGGCCTGTTGCGGGACGATCTCCACTGTCTGGCCCACTTTGAGGGCTGACATTTGCGAACTGGGTACATTGGCCGCAATGATCAGGCGATTTAAATCAACCACTTCGACCAGGGGCGTCTGTGTTTCGGGATCGGTCACTTCACCGGGTCTCACGTTCACGTAAACCACCGTCCCCGAAAGCGGCGCGGTGATTTTGAGCAATGCTGGTTCGACGGAGCCATCCGGCTTGCGAATGTTATTGAGGGTGAACAAGGTCTGGCCTTTTTCGACTTGTTGACCCTCGAAGCAATTGACGTCGGAAACGATAGCTGCCGCTGGCGATTTGATTTGCGCGGAGGCAGGCGCTTTGTCCGCCGCTCCCGGCTCAGGCTCGACCGTGCCGTATGCCGTTACGCCATGGCGCAACGTCGCCAGAGAAATCTTTCCGACGTGGACGGCCACTTCCGTTTCGCCCAAGGCCTTCGGTTGCTCCTGGTGACGCGGAACCCCTTTGTGCCATAGCGCGTACAAGCCACATCCAACGGCTGCCAAAATGCATAACTTGACCAGCGGAGTTATTTTCATGGCTGGCTATGTTGACGATCGCTCTTCGTGCGAAAAAAGCGTTGGGTTAGGACATCGTCACCCAAAAATGCGTTCGTCTATCACGCCATTTTTGCATGTCGCGTCCGGCAGAAAGGGTGGCAACGCGACGGCGGTCATTTTCACTTCGCGCCGTGCTGACGTAAAAGCTCGATGATCTCGCTATTGCCTTGTTCCACCGCCTCATCCAGCGGTGCTTCCCCCTCCGCGTCCTTCTTGTTCACGTCCGCTTTCTCATCCAGCAGCAATTCTACCATTTCCTTTTTGCCGCGAATGACAGCTTGGTGCAAAAGGGGAATGTTCTCGTCATCCTTTACATTTGGGTCCGAGCCGCCATCCAACAGAGCTTTGGCCGCTGCCATGTGGCCATGGATCACCGCCAGCCGCAACGGCGTCCAACCATACTTCTCGACCTTGATGTTCATGTCTGCCTTGTGAGACAGCAACAATTCTACCGCGTCTCTCTTATTGAATGTTGCCGCCCAGTGCAAGGGCGTGAATCCTTCCCCATCCAATAAATTCACATCCATTTTCTCAGCCAGAAGCAGCTCCATCACTTTTGTTTGACCGTAAATCGCCGCCCAATGCAAAGGCGCCCTGCCGTCGCTGTCCCTGGCGTTGACCAGCTTCTTGTCCTGTTTCAGAAAAGCGGCAACCTTGTCAACGTGGCCGACAACCGCCGCGGCATAAATGTCTTCCTTTGCCCCCTTTGCTAACAAGAATTCTACGACCTCCTGTTTGCCGCTGCGAATGGCGCGGGCCAGCACCGTCTGCCCCTTGGCGTCCAGCAGGTCGATTTGGTTCGGGTCCTGCGACACATACGCTTTGACCCTTGCGAGGTCTCCCAATTCGGCAGCCTCATGGATTTCCGCGCCTTGGAGGGCTACGCACCAACCCATGATAGCCACGGCCAAGACCACGCTCCTTCCACTGAGGCCAATGGAAATTCGATTTCTCGAGGACGCGCGCTTGAGAGAGAATCGCTGTTCCGATCGGTTCATGAGTCGGCGAGGCGATAGTCAATGCCTTGTGGGCAGCCCCGTCAAGCGTGACAGACAGAAGTCACATCATCGCAGCAGACCGGCTCATTTTTTTGCGTTGGCCAACGCCCCAATGGCGATTGCAGCAGCGGCGGTGCGATTTTCAACGCTTAGCTTGGCCAAAATGTGCTCGACATGCTTGCAGATCGTCCCGGTGCATGCTTTCAGGATCACGCCGATCTCATAATTACTTTTACCTTGTGCCACCCAAGCCAGAACCTCCGCTTCCCGCGGGGTCAGACCCAGTGAACCAAGCGGGTCTTGTGCCGGCATTTTCTTGCCGGGGTCCGGGGTTCCGCCTGGCGATGGATTCAGGCGACCGCGCTTGACGATTTCTTTGATTCGGGAGCTGTCCAAGGTTTCGTAATCCAGCAAACCTTTTGCGATCCCTTCGAGTTTGTCCCGATCCGCCATGAGCGTTCTTCTGGCAAGTTGATATGCGTCATCCAGGAGTTTCCGCACCTCCAGGTTGATCTGCTCCACAGACGCTTCGCTGCGGTCGTAAGCACCAACGTTGAAAACGCGCGATCGATATGGGGGGGACATAGCAAAATTAATTGCCCGAGTTTATCAGAACGGCGTAAGGGCTTGCAAGGCTTTTTTGTACGCCATTCTGCCTATTGCACAATAAAGGAGAATCGGCGAAAATCCAATCCCCTAAGATTTTGGCCAAATTTTTTTAAAGTTTTTTCGAAACTTCAGGCCGAAAAATCCGTAGAAGTTAAGTGTCCCCCAATTTAATTGCTGAAATAAAACCTTAGCGACGAACAACCGAGAAACCAAAACATGAAAAGAACAACGACAATCACCCTTACAATTGCAGGATTACTAGGGCTGGCAGGAATGCTTTACGCCGCCGATCACACCTTCTTTAGAGGCGCCCAAGACCCTGCTCTCCATGCTGGGCCCACAGGTGCGCCCCCTGCGCCAGCAGCTCCCAATCAGTTGGCAAGTTTCTTCAGCGGTGTCCACAACCCCGCGCCGTCCCCCAACCAAGCCGGGCCCCTGGGCGTGGCCGCTGCGCCAGCCGATCTGATCGCGACCGAATACTGTGGCTTCGGTAATCCAGACCCAACCTTCATAAACGTCGATAAGATCGCCTGCGACGGGAGTTTCGCCACAATCGCGCAGATCGCGACCCCTAATGGCGGCGGCTGCCAGGAATTATACATGACTATTGCTCCAGCGCTGGCCGCCGGTGCCGTGCCGTTCGCATTCGCCCCACGCGACTATTTTATCACCGCAGGCCCCAACATCTATCAGTTGAGGCTACCCCTTTCCCCAGTACTGTTTACGTCCATCCCAGACGGAGGCTGCTCCAATCCAGGGGACCATACCGGGATTACCTTCGATCATGAGGGCATACCGGGACTTGATTTCAACATGATCGTGACCTGTAAAGGTAGCGGCGGCGTCTGGAAGGTGGAGGGCGACGGCGGCTTAGACTACGGCCATCCGGCAACTGTCGTGAATATCGGGTTCATCCGCGATCATAACAACCAGCCCCGCATAATTGAAAATCCAGCTGTGGTGTCGCGCACCTTCGGGCCAAATGGCGGCCAAATTTGGGTGAGCGACGAGGACTACCCCGATACTGTTTCGACCGTCCCCGGTGCTGTCCATGCAATAGACCCCGGCGGCGCCGTTACTTTAGACGTCGTGGAGTGGCACGGTGCGGAACAGGTTATTGCCATCCCCCACGATATATGCACCTTTTGCAACAACGGTACCCTCTTCCAAGCCATCACACTCAATGAGCAGGGGCAGGTAGGACTCTACCAATATTTTCCGGTTTCCTTCGCAGGCTTGAGTGGCGACGTCCTGATTCCGAGCGAGTCCGGCCAGGGCACCGCTCTGGTGCAGTTCGATGGCACGAACTATGTTACCTCCTTCTTCGATAACATCCCCGGCGGCACATTCGAGGGCGCCTCTTTCGTTGACTGCAACGTTCCCACGCCCACGCCTACAGCTACAGCCACAGCTACCTTTACACCTACTGCAACATTCACGCCTACAGCTACAGCGACATTCACTCCCACAGCTACGGCTACCTTTACTCCCACCGCTACGTTTACTCCAACTCCTACGGCGACAGCTACAGCAACGTCTACGCCTACGCCTACTCCAACGCCGTCGGCTACACCGATTCAGGTGAGCAAGATCACGCCGACAGGAACGACTTGTACCCAGTTCAAGAACGGCACGGCCCAGACCCTCAGCAGCATCAATTACTCCGTTAGCAACGGGGTGATACACAACGTCAACCCAGGTGTGTTCTTCTACTGGGTCAGGGTGACGGTGCCAGCCGGCAGCAACACCTTTACGATCACTCAGACGATCACGACCGGCAACTTTGCCACCTTTTTCGGCCTTGCCAGTGGGAGCAACGTGTTTGACTCCAACTGTAATAGTGTGGGGCCGACGATCACGCAAAACGGCAATACCACGACTGTCCAGTGGAACGCAGCGGCTGCGGGCACTTACTTCATCTCGATCAAGTACGACCCGCATAACGTGGTGGGCCAGCCGGCTCCCAGCCCAACAACCGTTCATTACAACTTCACGACGACGGGCGTGCCCGGTTCGACGAGCGGGCTCGATCTGATCAAGCAATAATTAAATCACAACGTTAACAGCGCGCGGGTAAGAACCTGAGCGCGCTGAAATCTAAAATTTCCACCGCGCGCCCTACTTTTTCACGTCGGAGTGCCTAGGTCGTGCTTCCTCTTGTTCAGACAGAGTAGAGCATACCAATAGGTGTGTTGACCGCTCAATGAGTTGAGCGTCTCGCGATGCGACCTCCGCAAGAAAAGATGCCAGTGGCTGGAGATTCTCGATTTTTGCCGCGACTGTGCGCAATGACCCGAGCGCATTGGGAACGTATTGCAGGAAATGCTTGTGGCCCTTAACCAGGCCAAGGAAGCCATAAGCACCCAGCGCCTGCATGAGGCGTTGCATCGCACAAAGCCGCAACTTGAAATCGAAGTCGCCGTCGATCGTGACTCCGTTTGCGCTTAGCCGATTGCGGTAATATGCGATCAACTCGGCACGTTCCGTTTCCGTGAGATCGACATACGGATCGTACAACAACGAAGCGAGATCGTATTCGGCAAGGCCGGGACGCATCCCCTGGAAATCGATCAGGTAAGCGTGCCCATTTCGAATGATGATGTTTTGCGATTGAAAATCGCGGTGCACCAAAACTCTCGGCAAACTAGCGAGCTGTTTTGCGATTTCGCGCAAACCAGGAAGCGCTGCCAGCTCCTTGCGTTTCGATTCGCTGACACTGAAATAGCGGCCAAGGCAATTCTGAAAAAAATATTTCTGCTCCCATCGGTAAAGCGCCGCGTTAAACTCTGCCGGTAAATGCTCCTTCATTTCTACGCACACCGACTCTGGCAAACTGTGAAGCTTCACAATTTGGTCGAGCGCCGATTCGTAGAACGCGCGGCGGACAAGCCAGCTCTCGTCTCGATAACCATAAAGGTCGCGCTCACCCAAATCTTCGATCCAGATCAGGCCTTCCGCCGGGTCGTGAAAATAAATCTTTGGCACGCGGATTCCCTGCCGGTCGAGAAATTGCGCGATCTGGACGTAATGCCGGTTTTCTTCGCGCTCCAAATTGTATTTAACGAGGACTAGTCCGGCAGCTGCCGAGTCCGCGCCGCATTGGATTCGATAAAATTTCCGATCCGAGCCTCCTTTTTCAATTGGCCTTATTTTGATCTGATCGACATCCAGACGCGGAAAATGCATTCGAGTTTGTCGGAGAAGCAGCGCCGTTCTCATGGTTAGATTTAGATGTCGATGTTGCGATGGATACCGCTGACCTTTTTTCGGGAGCGGACAATACAACCATGAAGCTGACTTTTGGAAGCAATTTCTGCGTTGGACCACAAAATAGTGTCTTCGAGGACCGCTTCTGCGCCGACGCTGCAGTCGGGCCCAACCACAGAACATCCGCGAACTTGCGCGGTCGGATCGACATGCGCGTTTTGCGCGACAGATTCGGCCCAGTCCCGTGTTTTCACGTAAACCGGTCGCCAATGTTCGGTCGAAATCGCGCGGTGGACGTCGAGATATTGCTTGCGTGAGCCGATGTTGAACCAATTCCCGTCATCCAGCGGCAGGCCGCCGATCGTTCCACCCTGGTTGATCCAATCAATCAAAATGGGAATGAATGAAATTTTCCGCTTGGCGGGAATGCGAGCGAAAATTTCCGGGTTCCAGACGGAAATGTTAGCGTAGTCAAAGTTTTCCTTGGGATTGGATTTTGTTGAGATCTCGACGATGCGGCCATCGCGCATGACTACGCCCGCCCCGAGGCCGGTGTTCTGCCGAAGCCCCAGCGTCACATCATTGCCGACGCGAAAATGTTCGGCAATCAGCGGTTCGAGCGCGACGTCGGTTAGAATATCGCCGCTGTAGACGATGAACGGTTCTTTCCCAAGAATGCCTTCGACGTTTTTGATTCCGCCGCCAGTTTCGAGCAGATCTGGCTCATGAGCGAGCGTAAGGGAATGACCGTCGTAAGCGTTTCCCGAGAAAAATTCATAGAACAAGTTCGGCAGCCGGTGCGTATTGATGACAAAGGATTGCACCCCTGCCGCAATCAAATGATCGAGCGCAAAAGTGATCAGCGGTTTTTGAAAAATCGGTATGAGCGGCTTTGGCAAGTCATCGGTCAAAGGTCGCAACCGTTTGCCGAGACCTGCGGCCAGGACAAATGCCTGTGTGATTGCGGCCATTAAGAAAAATTAGTGATTCCTCCCGCCTACGCTAAGCTACAGCGCGGCAGGGGACTTCATTCGGAATGACACAATGCCGACTGGCGGGCGCCGGTTACCTTAAATAGAGCGTGCGCGTGCCGAAGTCGATGATGCCGTGGTGGCTTCTCAGCGTTTCCCCGCCGAGCAGCCCGGCGACAGGTGCCCCGCCGTCGCGGGGTTCCAATAACCTCTCATGAATTAGTCCTTCCAAGTCGATGACACCTACGTCCTTACCGATAATATCGACCGAACCCACCGACAGCTTGCGAATACGCGCCACGCGCACGCCGCGCTCCTTCAGATTCACAGCTGACGAACTGTATGGAGTCTGCTGAGTCGCAATTCGCATCCGCCGGACGAAAGAGCGGTGCAGGAGCGTGGCGAACGAACCCGTATCGATCATGAGCCTGGCGGGTTTTCCATTAACGGAACCGTTAACATACAGATTATAATCATCGCTGACTTGAATCGGAACAGCTCGCAATCCGCGCCGGTCGAACCCAGGAACGCTACCGAAGACTTCCGGATTGGTCTTTAAAATGAGCAACTGCCGTTCGCAATCCAGCACAGCTCGCGTCGGGAAAAGAATGTCTGCTCCAATAATCCCGTCGATTTCCTGTTCGTGAAGACGTCGCGCGGCGCGAGCCGAGTAACCGAAATCCACAGTAACTACCGGCTCATCGACCAGCGTTAGCCCTCCGATCCGCAGTTCCCGCGCGATCGCTACGCTATTGAATGCTCCGTTAATCTGAACCCGTGCCGGCAGCTTCGATTCGGCCGCGGTTGGTTTCAGTCGAAAATATTCGCGCCGGTTCAAAGCGATTGCGCTTACCGGCGCGCCACTATCGACCGTAAGCCATGCTGGCTTGCCATTGATGAAGGCCCGCACCAGCAAATGGTTTTGCCGAGAGCGCACCAGCGGTAGCGCTTCAAACTGCGGGGTTGCCCGCGCGTAAGCGCCCTGCGGTGCGATGGCCAATTCGACAATCACCGCCAACGCAGCGCAGAAAATCGAGAGGAACTTACGCACCAAGGAGAGATGATTTGAGATCGGCACGGGGCGGGAGATTAGCACAGTTCCTTTTTAAGCGTAACCACTTTTGCGTTTTAAATAGCCGTTTTTTTGCATTGCATGATGCCCATGAGTGGTGATTAACTCTGCGCCAAATCAATCGGCCTAGATGACGACTGCGATAACTGAAACACCTGTAACCGAGCAGAAATTCGTCAGAGGACTCGGTTTACTCGACTCAACTATGCTCGTGGCTGGGTCGATGATCGGTTCAGGAATTTTCATCGTTTCGTCGATCATCGCTCGACAGGTCGGTTCGCCGGGTTGGTTGCTCGTCGTTTGGATCGTGACCGGACTGCTCACGCTGACGGCCGCATTGTCGTACGGAGAATTGGCGGCGATGATGCCAAAGGCAGGCGGTCAGTACGTCTATCTTCGCGAAGCTTTTTCCCCGCTTTGGGGATTTCTTTACGGCTGGACGCTTTTTCTTGTTATTCAGACCGGAACGATCGCCGCGGTCGCGGTCGGGTTCGCCCGTTACACAGGCGTGCTTCTTCCCTGGGTTTCAGAAAGCAATTATCTAATCGCGCCGATTCGTTTCGGCGGTTATGCAGTATCCCTCTCCACCGCACAACTCGTTGGACTAGCGCTGATCGGTTTTCTCACATTCACGAACACACGCGGATTGGAAGTGGGAAAGCTGGTGCAAAACGTTTTCACCACAGCAAAAACTGGCGCGCTGATCGCACTCATCGTGCTAGGCATCATCGTCGGCCTGCGATCCGGCGCAGGCGCTGAAAATTTTAGAGACTTCTGGACATTGCGCGGCGGTTTGCAGGACGTCGGAGGCGGCCTAACCGCGGCGACCGTGTTCGGTCTTTTCGTGGGCATCTGCGTCGCGCAGACCAACTCGCTTTTTTCGGCGGACGCTTGGAACAACATCACTTTCACTGCTGGCGAAGTGAAAGATCCGCGACGCAACGTCCCGTTGTCGCTCGCGTTCGGCACATTTCTGGTGATCGGACTTTATTTGCTCGCAAATGTTGCCTATCTGGCGGCCCTCCCATTCAGCGCTATCCAGAATGCGCCGAGCGATCGGGTCGCTTCCGAAACGGCGAATGTCATTTTCCCCGGTGCGGGCGCAACGATCATGGCGATCGCGATCATGGTTTCCACTTTCGGTTGCAACAATGGACTGATCCTCGCCGGCGCGCGCGCTTACTACGCAATGGCCAAAGACGGTCTGTTCTTTCGACGCGTCGGCGAGTTGAACACACACCGCGTCCCCGCGTGGGGTCTCATCATTCAAGGAATTTGGGCCGGGATTCTGGTGTTACCACGCACCGTGAAAACAGATGCCGCAGGAAAGGTGACGGGCTACGGCAATCTCTATGGAAATTTGCTCGACTACGTAATCTCGGCCGCGCTCATCTTTTACATTCTGACGATTGTCGGGATTTTTCTGCTGCGGTGGAAACGGCCGGACGCCGAGCGTCCGTACAAGGCATTTGGGTATCCGATCGTGCCGGCTCTTTACATCGTTGGAGCCGCCGTGATTCTTTTTGTGCTTTTCGTCTATCAAACAGCGACCACCTGGCCCGGGCTGATGATCGTGCTCACCGGCGTGCCTGTTTATTTTCTCTGGAAGGTTTTCGGCACAAAACCGCAGCCTGCCCCTGAGACAAGCGGTTCGATTTGACGTAGAAACTCACCATTCCAACAAGGAGAGAAACGCATGGCAGATCTATTCGCGAGAAAGCCCCTAAATCGCCTGATGGGCGAAGCGCAGGAAGTCGGTGAACACACGCTCAAACGCTCTCTAGGTCCGACTAATCTGGTGATGTTAGGGATCGGCGCAATCATCGGCGCCGGCCTGTTTGTTCGAACTGCGGCCGCAATTGCAGACCGCGCGGGCCCTTCGGTTGTGCTCGCGTTCGTCGTTGCAGGTGTGGGCTGCGCATTCGCGGGACTCTGCTATGCCGAATTCGCGTCCATGATTCCGGTCGCTGGCAGCGCCTACACCTATTCGTACGCGACGATGGGTGAATTTGTCGCTTGGATCATCGGATGGGACCTGATCCTCGAATATGCAGTGGGCGCGGCAACCGTGTCGATCGCATGGAGTGCGTACGCCAACCGCGTGCTCGATTGGTTCGGTTTGCGAATACCGTACCAATGGTCGCATTCGCCGTTCGAGCACGATATCGCGACCGGTGTGCATGGCGCCATGAACATACCTGCCGTGTTCATTCTGCTGTTGCTGACCTTGTTGCTGATTCGCGGCACTAAAGAATCAGCGTTCGTAAATGGAATCATCGTTATTTTGAAAGTGACTATCGTCTTAGTCGTGATCGGCATCGGCTGGCGGTTCATCAATCCTGCCAACCACACGCCGCTGATTCCGGCGCCAACGACTTACGTCACGCCGCAAGGAATTCACCACGCCTACGGCGGAATTCTCGGCATACTCGGCGCCGCAGGGGTTGTGTTCTTTGCGTACATCGGGTTCGATGCGGTGTCGACCGCGGCGCAGGAAGCGCGCAATCCCAAGCGGGATATGCCGATTGGTATTCTCGGCTCATTGGTCATTTGCACCATTTTATATGTGCTGTTTTCCTACGTGCTCAGCGGTGTCGCCACAGTCCAGGATTTTCGGACCGCCGGGCGTGAAGCCTCGGTTGCGTTTGCAATCACGAAATACATGACCGGTTTCGAATGGCTGTCGAAGTCAGTGACGGTGGCGATCCTCGCGGGTTTTTCATCAGTTATTCTGGTGATGCTGCTTGGCCAATCGCGCGTGTTTTTTTCCATGAGTCGCGATGGCCTCGTACCGAAAATCTTTTCCGATGTGCATCCGAGATTCAGAACACCGTACAAATCCAACGTACTTTTCTTCGTGTTCACGGGCATTTTTGCGGCGTTCATTCCCGAAGACGTCGTTGGCGAAATGACAAGCATCGGAACGCTATTCGCCTTCATCCTGGTGTGCGCAGGCATTTGGATCATGCGGGTCCGAAATCCCGAACTAGAACGCGGCTTTCGAGTACCGGCCGCGCCACTCGTTGCGACGCTCGGAATCATCACTTGCGGCGCAATGATTTACGGCCTGGGCTGGACGAATTGGATGCGGCTACTGGTTTGGTTGGTAATCGGCCTGATCTTCTACTTCAGCTACGGAAAGCACCACAGCCGCATCAATGCGCCGCCGCCCGAAATGCCAGAAGGCATTCAGTTGACGCGGTGATTCGTTAGGCGCGCTAACTCCAGCTGGTATCGGCGAATCCGCGACTCGGGCTGCTCGTGCCGAATCCTGGGCGCGCGCCGGTGCGCCTTGCAAGCTTTTCTCTGTCGATCTCGTCAAAAGCGCGCCGCGCTGCTGCTATGTCAGGCAGGGAAACGTCTAGCCTGCGAAGAATTCTTTTCTGCTCTGGACCCAGCCGCGCTCGCTCTTCGCTGCTCAATGCGCACTTTTGAAATTGCGAGATGGCGGTTGCCAACTCAGTGTTATTCGTTGCTCCAAGCGAATCGAGCATCTGTTGAAAACTGAGGTGGAACGGAATCGTAACAAGATCCACATCTGCAGTTTGGATATCATGGGGAGGCATAACAGTCTCATTCGACATCGCGACCGAATGCCAGAGGTCAGCGGGTTGATAGTAGCCAATGTCAAGCCGATAAGAGCCATGCGGTTCCGACGTTGTGACATAATGCATCCCAGCCATCGGCTCGACAGCCACAGTTTTTTCTTCCGGACCGTGTGCGCGATACACTCGAAGAAAGACTTGTCGATCCACCGGTATCGTTTTTTCAAACACCGACAGCCAGTCGATATTCCAACCAGCGAAGATGCATCGTGGATCGCGTGCGATGGCGAAGAAGATCGGCGCACCATAGGCACGCGGCAGTCCTACGCCACCACCGATGTTTTGTAGTGCATCGTTGGCGGCAGCCCGAACGACCGGTTCCTTGGAAATCTGGAAGCCCTCGTGCGCCTCCAATGTTCGCGTGTTGCGCTTTCTTTTTGTTTCCGTCATTTTTTACAAAGTCGTTCAAATCCATCAAAGGCCAACTGTGAATATTGCTGTACAATGCCGTGATGAGGTGAAGTTCTGACTAGGAAAAGATGAACGCGAAAATCGTCGATCTTGAGGAAC
>Ga0209474_10003764_pt1 | contig 13239 bp, 14 predicted proteins | sample GraSoiAngelo_145_FD_185902 | JGI IMG/M metagenome (GOLD analysis project Ga0209474, IMG submission 185902) | Grasslands soil microbial communities from the Angelo Coastal Reserve, California, USA - 14_1009_05_20cm (SPAdes) (version 2) | ecosystem: Environmental > Terrestrial > Soil > Grasslands...
CGTCGCAACTCGCCGGGATCTGCTCGTGCTGGTACGTTGATTGGGCTTTCTCCAGCGGAAGCTTGACCATGACAAGCGTGCCGCTGGCGGATTTGATGCTAATGCAGGCGTGCGCAGGCGCGAGCGAAACATGCGGCACATCCGGTGGCGCTGTGGCATCAGCAACGCCAGTTCGGATTTCCGGAAACCTGAACCCCGGTAATTGCGCTTGAATCGCGTCAGCACTGTCAGTCAAAGCGCCGCTTGAGCGGGCGTGCGAGCGCAACGCGGTGTAAACCTGTTGCACCAGACTAGCACGCCTGTTCTGGTTCGAGCGGCTCTCCGGGTCAATCGACTCGGTCAGATCGATACGCCATGCGCCGTCTTCCAACGTAAGCGTGTAGGTGTAACGACTGCGACCGCGGCCGAAAAATCCAAAAAAGCGGTCATAGGTGTAGCTCGCGGAGACCAGAGCGGTCGTGCTCGACATGCGCTCAACGCGGATTCGGTTCGTTTCGAAGTCGGGCAATTTTGCAGTAGCCGGTGTGTACTCGCAGAATGATTTTTCGACAGTCGAGCGTCCAACCACGGTGGCACGGGCAAGCTCGAGGCTGCGTTTGGAAAGCGCGGCCACGACAGCAACGCAATCACCACGGCGCGCGGCTTCGATGTAATTGCGCAGCGCTTTGGCCGGCGCCTGCCAACCGCTTAGCGGCGACGGCCGATCTTCCAGAAACCACCACAGCAAAGCGATGAGGGCGATGGCGAGCAGCGCCTTTCCCATGGCTCGCTTAATTGGCGACCGACCGTCCTCGTCGTCAAACATCGCTAATCTGTATTTGGTATAGTGAACTTCAATGAGTGAGCGAGATCAGAACGACTCGCAAGTTGAGATAAATGCACCGTGCAGGAATCGAACCTGCAACCCAGTGATTAAGAGTCACTTGCTCTGCCAATTGAGCTAACGGTGCTTTTCAATTTTAGATTCTGTGGCTTGTCACTCGAATTTCGGAAAGCGCAGACATGTCCACGCACTCCAAAGATCATGCCTGCGTGTGACGAACGTAATGCCTCTCGACACCTTTGGGGAGCAGGCGTTTGCGACGGCGTTGCCGTCGGCGCGCGAGTATAGCCCGACCGCCTTTGGTCCGCATCCGGGCACGAAAGCCGTGCTGACGTTTCCGTGTTCGTTTGGATGGCTGGTATGTTCGCTTCATAAAACCCGGAAATGGCTCCGGAGCGTTTAGAGAACGGGTATCCTAGGAGTGGGCAGGGCGTTGTCAATTGCTCGTAGCTTGGCAATTGTCGATCATTGATTCGGAGATTGCCAGCGCCTCAGATTTTTGACATAAACAATACAAACCATGAGCGAGAAAGTCATAATCGAACCAGCAACCGAGGCTGATTTGGACGAATTATCCGAGATGTTGGGCGGGTTGTTCGCACAGGAAAGCGATTTTCGCCCGGACAAGCAAAAACAGCTGCGTGGTCTGCGGCTCATTTTTGAACAGCCCAGCCGTGGACGCGTTTTCGTGCTGCGACGTGAAGGCGCAATTGTGGGCATGATCAATTTGCTATTTACAATCAGCACGGCCGAAGGCGGCTTCGTCATTCTCCTGGAGGACCTCGTGATCCATAAGCAGTATCAAGGCAAAGGCTACGGCTCGAAACTGCTCAATTACGCGATCGACTTCGCAAAACAGAAAAATTTTCTCCGCATCACGTTGTTGACTGATCGGCCGGAAAATGTGGCGCAGGAATTTTTCCGGCGTCACGGTTTCGTCGAGTCATCGATGATTCCAATGCGCCTGTGGATCCCGCCGCACAGCGAGCAGACGGATCAAACCGCGTAAGGCTGGCTCGAACCGCAACTGTGGTGACGGCCGTGCCACTCCTACTCTGCTTTGTGCAGGCGACCCGCCTTCGCGACGCTTCGACGTGGCAAGCACGCCTGCCTCTACAGATGTTTATCCCCTATCCAACCGCTCAATTGCTGTTCGAGGCGTCTTTTGAATTCCGCGCGGAACTGGACTTCGTCCAGGGCCTTTGCTACCTCCGGCGCGCCGGCCGGGGGCAAATTATTTTTGGCGTATCTTTTTAATTCATCGGCACGCGAATCATCCGAGAAGAAGGTGAAGAGACTGGGCGCATACCGGTTCGCGCCGGCCGCATCGGTCTTGGCGAGCAGTGCTTTCATATTTGCCTTAGCAAAGTCCCAAGCAATATCCGGATGACCACTGTCGCGCGCGACCATCGGAACCAGAAATGTCGCGCGGCTCGTTGGCAACTCATCGCTAAGCGCAATAGGAAGAGTGTTCTTTACCAGCCTGGGATCAATCGCTTCGGCCAGCGCTGCGTAGTAATTTTGTTTCTCCTCAATACTCGTCGTTTTTAAGCCAAGCTCGTGCAGCTTGGTCCAAGTCTTTTCATCGGCGTAATGGCCGACCACTGCAAAAACGGACGGACGCAGATCGGGAGCGACCGATGCTGGATTTGCAAGGTATTTTTCAAAACGTGTGCGACAGCCTGCAATCATTTCAGGGTCATTTAAATCTGCCAAAGCGCTGATCAAGCTCGCACGCAAATTTCCGGCTGTAGAGGGTTCACCTTCTTTAGGCTCCCAGCCCAGCGTTTCAAACGTTGGACGCAGAAGTGATCGAGCGTAGCGCTGAAATTTTTCGTATTCCGGACTACCTACCAACAGGCGATTGATGAAATCCAGCACATTGATGACTTGTTCGCGTTCAGCGCTGTCTGTCGAAGGCGGCAGTTTCCCCACTAATCCAAAATAAATCGAAACGGATGCGCGATTAGCTTGCACAAGCGCCCATGTGTCGCTCAGAAGGTTGACTCGGTCTTCAACGCTCAAACTCGGCAGAGATCGTAATAATAAATCCCAGGACGGCGCGTCGTATTCGACCCGATAATTTCCTGTGCCATTTACATTCAGTTTAAGCGCGCGATTTACGGGGATGTTTCGCAGATTGTCGATCTTGCTGGTCATCAACAAAGTCGCAGTCGTTTCTCCGACGACTGAATATGTAAGCGGGATTTTCCACTCCAGCGGCGGCGCATTTTTGAAATTTACTGTAAAGCGCTCCTGTGTGAGCCGGATATTTCCATCTCCTTCTCGATTAACCTTCACGACCGGAAACCCCGGTTGCTCCGTCCAACCAGCTGCGATCTCGCCGACCGGTTTCTTCGAGGCTTCCGAAAGCGCGTTCCACAAATCCGCAGTAGTCGAGTTTGAATATTTATGCGCGGCGATGTACCTGCGAATTCCATCACGAAAAACTTCTTCGCCGAGGAAACTTTCCAACATTCGCAGAAACGATTGGCCCTTTTTGTACGTGATATCATCGAAAGCGTTGTTGGCTTCTGCCTCCGTCGCGACGGGCTGCTGAATCGGATGTGTTGTTGATCTTGCGTCGCTTTCCATCGCTTGCTCTTTCGCGAAACCAACGCGCCGGGTAGGATCGCGCGGTAAATTTCGTCGCAGCCAGACCTCCCATTGCGGGTTGAAATGCACAGTGCATTTGGTGCCCATCCATGAAGCGAACCCTTCGTTGAGCCACAGATTGTCCCACCAAGCCATGGTTACAAGATCGCCGAACCATTGGTGCGCCATCTCGTGCGCGAGCACCTCATAGATGTTTTGCTTCGTTTCCGCAGAGGAGTTTTTCGGATCAAACAGAAGCGCAGACTCGTAATAAGTGATGCCACCCCAGTTCTCCATCGCGCCGCCGAAACCACCGGGGAGAGCGATCTGATCCAGCTTCGGCAACGGATAAGCAATCCCGAAGTAGTCGTTGTAGTATTGCAAAATTTGCGCCGTTGCTTCGAGCGCGTAGCGACCGAGTTCCGCTTTGCCTTTCGTTGCGAGCACACGAATCTGCGTCGGGCCGATCCGCGATTCGATGAGATCGAGTTCGCCAGCAACGAAGACATTCAGGTAACTCGACATCGGCGGAGTCGGGGCAAAGCGCACCTCTTTTCCGCCAGCGATTTTTTTCTCGCTCTCCACCGGCATGTTTGAGACGGCCAGCCAATTTTCCGGAACGACAACGGTCAATTGAAACCGCGCACGAAATACTGGTTCATCCCAACACGGGAAGAATCGGCGGGCATCGGTCGCTTCAAATTGTGTTCCGAACATGATTTTTTTCGTTCCGCTTCCGTGTTCCTGATAGCGCATGTAAAAAAGCCCCTGCCCTTGCTGGTTGATTTTTCCGGAAAAACTGAGCGCGAGAGTGTGATTTCCCGGCGGAAGCTCTGACGACAATGCGAGCGTGAGCAGTTCCTTTTCCTTATCGGCCTTGATTGCAGATTTCGGCAACTGTTTCCCGTCCAGAGACACCTCGGTGATTTCGAGCTCCAGCGCATTTAGGATGAGCTGATGAACCGGGCCGCGCACGTTCAGCTTCACCGTTTCCGTTCCAGTGAACGCGAGCTTGTCGATGCTCGGAACGACGCGGATGGAGTAATTGGTCGGAATGACTTCTTTGGGCAATTTTCCCGGTGTCTCTTTAAAACTGAATGGCCTTTCCGCATTCACGTTGACAGAAAAGATAATGAACAGCACAGCCGCGAATGAAAGAAACGGAGCGCGCATTTCTGGCACTAAACAATGGGCGCCGGAGTTTTCATCTGCGAACACATCTGGCTTCGCCGCTCACGAACCGGCCCCGCTCGAAGGTAGCTACGATCTATTGCACAACCAACACCAGCAGCAATTGTCCGCCGCCAACCTGTGGGCCTTTAATAATCAGCGGACTGCGTTTGCTTAGCTTGGCATCGGTTTCGAGCAACAGTTCTTTCTCCTTATAAAGTTTCAGATTCAAAAGATAACCGGCTTCCGTCTCGCCTCGCGCATCCACGTGCAGCCCAAAAAATTTGCTGGTGGCCAGCCAATCTTCCTGACCAGTTTGAAGCGTTTTGCGCGACTGGCCGATCACTTGAAATTGATTATAGCCGAAAAGTTGTTTGAGGGGTCGCTCGACTCTAGTCAGCTCCGGCGGAATCGGTTGCGGCTGCGCCACATTCTCGGCGATCACCAGCCCGCTCCAAACTGTTTCCGCGCTGCGCAGAGTCGGCACCGCGCTCAGGATCAGCGCGATAAAAACGATCAAGAGCCATTTCCCACGAGCCATTAGCGTTTATTTGGCTGCGTAATCCGCAGGCAATGACTGCAAACCCTCTGTCCAAAGCACGGTCACCCGATCCTCTTTCGCTTCGAACATCGAGATCGTTGCATTTGGACTTATTACTGGATCAACGCGCGCATTTAGAATCTGCGTGAGGTATTGCGACCGCCCAGCCGGATTTTTATCGCGCGTGACGAAAATCGCAAAAATCAAAAAGACGGCGAGCGACGCAGTTCCCGTCAACAACAGGCGGCGAATCGTCCACCATGTATGAATCGAAGCATTGCGCTCCCGAATGGGCATAGCGTGCTCGCACGCGATTCGTTCACGCAGTTGATGATTAAAAAACTCTTCGTTCGCCAGTGTCTGCGCTCTGAGTTCGCGTTTCAAAAGTCCGCCGAGCTTCTTGGCATCCGCTTTTTCGGCTTCAGCAGCAGCCCTGTCCGGCAGCGAAGCTTCGAACTCGGCTAGCTGCCTGCCAGTGAGCTGGCCGTCCAGCCACGCAGTCCATTTTTCTTCAAATGTTTTCATAAACGTCCCGCAGTAAATTTTGCAATTTCTTGCGCGCATAAAATAGGCGCGACATCACTGTGCCGATCGAGCACTCGAGTGCCTCCGCAATTTCGTGATATTGCATCTCTTCAATCTCTTTCATCAAAATAACGGCGCGATGTTCCGGCGTGAGTTGAGCAATCGCCTGGTCGATACGCTCCCGTATCTCGCCTCGTTCCATTGTCTCGTAAGGCAATGCGTCCGCTTTGGGCGCCGTTTTCGATGCTGGATCGATTTCCTTTAATTGGGTCGCTTCATCGAACTCGGTGCCGCCGGATTTGACTTGTCTTTTCCGCATCCAATCGATGGCGACATTCATCACAATTCGATAAAGCCAAGTGTAAAACGAAGAACGCCCGCGAAAGCGCTTGATCGACTTCCACGCTTTCACGAAAGCGTCCTGAGCCAGGTCCCAGGCGTCCTCCTCGCTATGGACCATGTTGTAAATCATGCCGAATACACGCGTTCGGTAGCGAGTCACGAGCTCGTCAAATGCTTCGGTGTCACCGGCCTGGCATCGTCTAACCAAGTCCAATTCCGAGACATCCGGCTGAGCCAGAGTCGCTTCCGTTTGCATCGTTAGACGGAGCCGACCCTATTTCATTCAACTCCGAAAGCCTTCGGAGCCGAAACGCCGCCGCCATTCACTGCGATATTCGCCCATCAGGGTGATAATGCCGTCGCGCACTTGAAAAAGTCGCTGCTGCAAAACCGAATGCTGCGTCCCGGTAACGCTCTTTTCCGATAAAAGCTGCGCTGCTGCGTCTAGCGAAATGGTGATCGCCTTAAGCGCCCTTTTTAGATACGCAATTGTCATCCCGATTTCATCGACGTCATTGCCGCTCAGAGCGGCAGCCAGTTTGGCGCTCGCCAGGGCGGAGTGCGTTGCCAATTTTATCGCAGCTGGCTCGTTTTGAAGTAACGGCTTTTGATCAAAGAGTTGGTCGATCCAAACTGTGAGCGCTAACGCAGCTTGATACAGGCCGTGCTCCTCAAACGTTTCGGCTGCTCGCGCCTCGTTCGGGTCAAAGCCATCCTCCTCTTCAGTGCCTTCATCGAGGAGCGCATCCACCTCTGCACTCCAATCTTTCGAATCCAGTAATCGCGTCCAGCCCATCTCGCGGGCGATGATTTCATCGCGCTGAGGGTCATCTAGATAGGTCTCGAGAAGTTGCATATACTTCTCGGTCTTCTGATCCTGTTCCTGGAGAAACCGCTCCCAGTCGTACTCATCCCACATCTGTTCAGACCCACCCTCGTAGCCTGCCATACTCGACTAAACGTCACTTTGTTCATTCGCGCAAAGCGTTTTGCGTGTCCTGATGTGGCGCACGCTTATAGCCTTCGATATCGCCTGCGCCTTACGAAGCTGCACCACAATAATCTCGGCGCTCATAGGGCGCCGCTAGAGAATTTGCGCTTGGTTTGCAGCCGCAATTGCCCGCAGGCCGCATCAATATCGCTACCTTTCTCGCGGCGCAGCGTAGCCGAAATTCCTTGCGCGCGTAAGATCGACAAGAACTCCTCCTGTCGATCCTGCGAAGGCCGCGACCACGACAAATCTTCAACCGTGTTGTATGGAATCAAATTCACTTTTGCTGAGAGGCGCTCTGCATGCACTGCGAGAAGATTCGCCTGATCATTGGAATCATTAACGCCAGCGATTAAGATATATTCAAAGGTGAGCCGCTGTTTCTTGCGCGCTACGTAGTAATCGCAAGCTGACAGCAACATTCCGATGTTGTAGCGGCGATTGATTGGCATGATCTGATTGCGCACTACGTCGGTGGCGCCGTGCAATGAAATCGCGAGGCGAATTTGCAAAGGCTCGTCGGCGAGCTTCCTAATTTGTGGCGCAAGTCCGCTGGTTGAGACAGTAATGTGCCGCGCGCCGATCCCGAGCCCCCACGGCGAGTTAATAATTCGAATCGCGCGCATCACGTTATCAAAGTTCGCGAGCGGTTCGCCCATACCCATGAAAACTATGTTGTCGATCCTTTCCCCGCTGGCACGCTCAATGGCAATAATTTGATCGACAATTTCGTTCGCGCGCAGATTGCGAGAAAATCCTTCCAAACCGCTAGCGCAGAATTTACAACCAAAGGCGCAACCTACTTGCGTCGAAACACAAAGCGTCCGGCGATCCGATTTTTGCCCGTAGAGGGCGGGCGACGCGGGAATCAGAACCGACTCGATCAAGTTTTCATCGCTCAAACGGAACAGAAACTTCCGAGTCGTGTCGCGCGATCCAAGAACGCGGATAATGTCCATTGTGCCGATAGGAAATCTCTCAGCCAAGCGAGCGCGTAATGACTTCGGCACATCCGTCATCTCTTCAAATGCGCGAATGCGCTTGTAATAAAGCCAGTCCATAATTTGCGCGGCGCGATAAGAGGGCTCGGCCGATTTCTCAAGCTCACTTTGAAGCTCATCAAGGAAGAGCGATTTGATATCGATTTTCTCGGCAGACGCCACGGCAAAGCTTAGTGGACAGCAAAGCTTGCATCAAACAGCCTGGAGGTTACGTTCGCTGGCTGTGACTAGACATTTTGCACTTCCAGCGGTTTTGTTTCTGACAATTGCGTTCTTCATCTCGGCTTGTGTTTCGCACGATGAAGACATCAGCGAGCGCTCGGGTTCGCAATCCGCTGCAACCGTTCCCGGCGAAAAAATTCCCGACGAGGGTGCCTTTACGCCAGGTCCTCCCGGATCCAGCGGAAGCGTACACTGGTGAGCTGGCGCTAGCTGATGCTCTCCGAGCGCTCCCTGTGGCGAAGCTAAATAGTTGCTGTGGCCTCCTCGCTCTGCCGAGACGTTCCCGCCGGGGCGTGCCCCGTACGGCGACACAGCATCGTGGCTACAACTTCAATGGTTTCCGTTCGTGAAATGCAGCAGCGCTTCGTAAACACCGGCGCCATAGTCTTTCTGCGCGACGTAACCGCCAGCTGCTCGTACGGCATCCTGCACTTCGGGAATTGCATTCGCTGGGCATGACGGCATACCGGCAACTTTCCCGTCCAACATCGAGATATCGTTGTGATGATCGCCCGCCGCGAAAATGTTTTGGCGCGGGACGTCCAGCAGACGCGACAGCTCCGCGAGGGCAGCCCCTTTGTGATAATCAGCGTGACAAAAACGCAGATAAACCGTGTTCCGTTGGTAATCCAACTTCGGATGCTCGGCTCGCGCCTGCTCGATAAATTCGGTGATGCGCTTCATTTCTTCGTCGTTCTCTGCGACGAGACCTTCGAGGCCCTCGGAATTGTAAATAAGACGCGCTTTCGTCTTTTGGCTGATAAAATCCACGAACTCAGCCATGACCGGCTCAGCTGAAGAAAATAACTCGGCGTGATCGCGTGCGCAGCGTTCGTTCCAATCGCCAAACGGCTCCCATTTGTCCCCATCTCGCCCGCGACGGAAAACATCGCGCTCGGTGGTAAGAATGAAATCCGGGTGGATCGGGAATGCGAAATCTGCCAGTCCGGATTCGAGCAGATCGACCGAGCGACCCGTATTAATCGCCCAGATCGCGCCCGCGTCACGCAATTCGCGAATCAATTCCATGCACTGCGCATCGAGAACCGGTTCGCTGACACGCGAAACGAGCGTGCCGTCGAAATCGATGCTGAGCAGTTGAATTAGTGAGTGCATTCAAAACAATTTAAGAATTGATTTCCGACATGCAATGCGTCGATTGGTTTAGGAGTTAAGATCGACAATGAAATCGGCTTACGAGCTTGCGATGGAACGGCTGGAGAAAGCGTCGCCGTCGCTGGCTCTCAGTGAAGACCAGAAGAAAGAAATCGCGGAAGTGGATTCCGTTTATCGCGCGAAGATCGCCGAGAAGGAGCTTTTCCTGAAAGATCAGATCCGCAAAGCGCAAGCTGCAGACAAATTTGAGGAAGCGGAGTCGCTTGAGAAACAGCTGGCCTCCGAGATTCGGCGATTACACGAGGACTGCAAAGCCAGGAAAGAAAAGCTGCGCGCGAGTTTTGCTGGCAATCGCTAAATCGACAACCGATCGGTGGGTGGAACGCGCAGTCCCTTGCGCGTTGTTAAAATTTGGGCGGCGACGTCGCCAGTTGTTCTTGCATCGCCTGCGGAGCAGTCGATCCAGCTTGGCCGCGTTTTGGCAAATCGGGATCGAGGAAACCGAGCATGTGCGCACGTTTGATGGTGCGGACGCCTTCCTGTTTCTGCAAATTGGCAATACTTTGGTGGAACTTTTCCATTTTCGTCCAGTGTACTTTCGGACGGAAATGGTGTTCGGCGTGATATCCGTTATAAAAGAAAAGCCAGTTGTAGATTTTTCCATAGCTGCTGACGCCCCATGCAATCGGTTTATCGGGGTTGGCGCCGTAATGACGGTAATAGCCGTTCAGGTAGCTGAAGCAATGGCCTAGATACCAAAACGGCAGGAAATAGAAAATCACGTAACGCCAGTTGAAGAAAAACATCGTCAGCAGCGTGATCGCGAACGCCGCCAATTCGAGATTTCCCCAGACATCGTCATTCTTGCCGCGTTTGTGCAGTTCCTTGCGAATCGCGCCGACATCGTCACGGAAAAAGCTGAGGAAAACATAGCGCCATGGACTTTCCGGCTCCCCATCGTGCCCATGACGGTAGATCGACAACCAATCAACAGTGTCGCCATTTTCATCCTGTCGATCCGAATTCCCCTTGTGATGCTGCATGTGGACGGCGTCGTACATTGTTTGCGAAAAGCAACATGCGACCGACTGCGTGATTGCAAACAGACGATTCAGCAATTTCGAGCGGAAGAACGGGTTGTGAATGAAGTTGTGCCCCACGCCGTTGATGTTCGCATTGACCATCAGCGAATACATGAAACCGAGGATCAGCATTATCCATAACGGCGCATGCGGGTATAGAAAGAAGAGGCCCAGGAAATACGCGAGATGAAAAAGTCCTGTCGCAGTTGGGACAGCGTCCCAGCGCGTATGTGCGAACACCTTTGAATCTGTAGTCGGCCGTTCTATTCGAATCGCGTCGGCGCTCATGTGGCAAATCCTCGAACCAACTATTTGCCAAGGAAATCACGCCTGGCAAGTTTTGAAGATTGCCAATGCTTAATTCGCACGCCTAAGTTAGGCGCTCTCAATGTTCGCCCTTCAGCCAGAATTAAAAATTTTCACGGGCTCAGCCAACCGGGATCTGGCGGAGCGGATCTGCAAATACGTTGGCGTGCCGCTGGGGCAGGCGACGATCAGCTCGTTCCCCGATGGGGAGACTTACGTCAGGATCGAGGAAAACATTCGCGGACACGACGTATTTATCATTCAACCGACCTGTCCGCCGACCAATCAGCATTTGATGGAATTGCTCATCATGGTTGACGCGGCACGGCGCGCGAGCGCAGACCGGATTACGGCGGTCATTCCTTTTTTTGGATATGCGCGCCAGGATCGCAAAGATCAGCCGCGTGTGCCGATTACGGCGAAGCTCGTGGCCAATTTGCTGCATGCTGCGGGCGTGAGCCGCGTGCTCACCATGGACCTGCACGCGCAACAGGTGCAGGGGTTTTTCGATATCCCGGTGGATCACCTCTATTCGCTGCCGGTGTTGATCAAGTATTTGCGAAAACGCCTCACTGGTAAAACAACGGTGGTTTCTCCTGATCTGGGCGGGCTGAAGATGGCGTCGGCTTATGCGGAAGCGCTGCACGCAAATCTCGCAATCGTGGCGAAGGAGCGCCGCAGCGCGATCGAGACCGAGGCATTGTATCTCATCGGTGAAGTAGAAGGCCGCGATGTGCTCCTAGTAGATGACCTCACTGAGACAGCCGGGACGTTGACTTCTGCGGCTGAGCTTTTGAAAAAGCGCGGCGCACAAGGAATTTATGCCGGAGTTTCGCATGCGGTTCTAGTCGATGTCGCAATCCCGCGTTTGCAAAAATCAAAAATCACGGAATTAGTAACGACTAACAGCACCCCGGTGCGCACCGTGGAAGGATTTAAGACCACGGTGCTCTGCGTCTCGGAGCTTCTCGGGGAAAGCATCAAGCGAATACATAACGACGAATCGGTATCGTCGCTGTTCAACATCGAGAACGAAACAAATGGCAAAACAGGTTAAACTAAAAGCAGAACCGCGGACGAATGTGGGACGTTCCGCCGTGCGCAAACTTAGGGCGCGTGGGCTGATTCCTGCCATCATCTACGGCGGCAACGAGAAGCCGCTGCCGCTGCAAGTCACCGCGCGCGACATCAACGCCATGATGAGCCACGCTTCCGGAGAAAACGTTCTAGTCGAACTCGAGATCGCCGGCGAGGCATCCAGTCGCACGGCCCTTGTACAGGAAGTGCAACACGCGCCCGTCGATGGCGATATTCGTCATGTGGATTTTCACGCCATCTCCATGGATCAGATGATTCAAGCTGAAGTTCCCCTTGAACCAACCGGCGCCGCCGTAGGCGTTAAGACCTTTGGCGGATTGCTGGAGCAAAGCTTACGGACGCTTACGATTGAATGTCTGCCGCGCGATTTGCCAGATCGGATCGGGGTAGATGTCTCGCAGCTGAACATTGGCGATTCCGTTCACGTTCGCGACATTCAATTTCCTCCAGGAGTAACGCCAAAGGTGCAGCTCGATCTCACGGCATTTTCTGTGCTCGCACCCGCCGTTGAAGAAGAGCCGGTTATCGCCGAAGCAGAAGCTGCAGCTGCCGGGCCGGAAGTGATCACCGAGAAAAAGGAAGAGGGGGAAGCCACTGCGCCTACTCCGGCCGCAAAGGAAAAGGCTCCGAAAGAGAAGGAGCAGAAAAAATAATCCAATTTCGAGTTTCGGATTTTGGATTTTGGATTGGGCGATCGTGGAAGAAAAACCAATTCGTTTGGTCGCAGGTCTCGGAAATCCTGGTCCCGAATACGCGGCCACGCGTCACAACATCGGGTTCATGGTGGTCGATCAGCTGGCCGCACAGTTTGGAGCGACATGGGAAAAATCGACAAAGTGGGACGCACTGTCAGCGAAATGTGGTGCCGTGCTTGTCATCAAACCGGTGAGTTTTATGAATCGCAGCGGCTATCCACTTTTCGCGGTTGCGGAGTTTTACAAAATCGGGCCGAAGGAAATTCTGGTCGTGCTCGATGATTTCGCTTTGCCTTTGGGTCGTCTTCGCCTCCGCGCACGCGGCGGATCGGGAGGCCACAACGGTCTTGAATCGATTATTATGCAATTCGGGACCGAGGAGATCCCGCGGTTGCGAATAGGGATCGGCGAGGCGCCACCCGAAGGATCGGTTGATCACGTGCTCAGCCGCTTTTTCGATGAAGAGAAACCTTTGGTTAGATCGACAATCAATCGCGCGGTAGAGGCAGTGAAATGCGCGATTGACAACGGGCTCGTTTCCGCGATGAACACTTTCAATCAAACTGGAGAAATATGAACCGACATTACGAAGCCCTGCTGGTGCTCAACGCAGAGGGCAAAGAAGATACCGTCAGGGATATTATTGATCGATTGGAATCGGATTTTCAAAAAGAAGGAGCTCAGATCGAACAAGTGCAAAAAATGGATAAGCGCCAATTTTCCTATATGGCC
>Ga0209474_10003769_pt1 | contig 13230 bp, 14 predicted proteins | sample GraSoiAngelo_145_FD_185902 | JGI IMG/M metagenome (GOLD analysis project Ga0209474, IMG submission 185902) | Grasslands soil microbial communities from the Angelo Coastal Reserve, California, USA - 14_1009_05_20cm (SPAdes) (version 2) | ecosystem: Environmental > Terrestrial > Soil > Grasslands...
ATGACGGCGCCCGTCGCCGCCGGGCGGTCCGATGGCTGACAGCCTGCGCCGGCCGGTCGTGCGCAGCCCCAAGACCTCCGAGGTGATCGCACGCGACCTCGCCGCCCGCATCGCGGAGGGCGGCCTCGCGCCCGGTTCCCGGCTCCCGGTCGAAAGGGTGATGCTGGAGTCGTTGGGCGTGGGCCGGACGACGCTGCGCGAGGCGCTGCGCCTGCTGGAGACGCGCGGCGTGCTGACGATCCGCGCCGGCCCCAAGGGCGGGCCGGTCGTCCGGCGGCCCTCCGCCGAAGACTTCGGCGACGCGCTGGCGCTGATCCTCCAGTTCGAGGGGGCCTCCCTCTCCGACGTCATCGAGGCCCGCAACGCCCTCGAGCCGATGCTGGCTCGGTTGGCGGCGCCGAGAATCGACGCCGAGCAGGCCGCCGACCTGCAGCTGACGGTGGACGAGATCCTCGCCGACCTCGAGGACCACGATGTCTTCACGGAGCAGAACCACCGCTTCCATGCCGGCGTCGCGCGGGCGGCAGGGTCGGTCGTCCTGCGCGTGCTGCTGGAGACGCTGAAGTCGATCGCCGACGGGACGACGGTGGGGGTCGAGTACACGCCGCGCCGGCGCCGGGCGGTGGCGGCGGCCCATCAGGCCGTGATCGACCGGCTCACCGCCGGCGACGCGGAGGGATCGGCGGAGGCGATGCGGCGTCACCTAACCGAGGCGGCGCACTACTGGCGCTCCCGCTACCCGGAGCTCTACGACTCGCCGGTCCGCTGGGTGGGCTGACCCGGAGAGCGGCGGCGCGGCACCCGCCGCATCAGACCATGTTGAGTCCGCCGTTGACGCTGAGCGTCTGGCCGGTGATGTACTCCGCCCGGGGGCTGGCCAGAAAGGCGACGGCGGCGGCGACGTCGCCGGGCTCGCCGAGCCGGCCGACCGGGATGCCCCGCTTGAGCGCCTCGATGAGATTTGGGCTCTTGTCCTTGATGCCTTGCAGTAGCGGCGTGTCGGTCGGCCCCGGGCAGACCGCGTTCACAGTCACGCCGTAGCGGGCGGTCTCGCGCGCCAGTGTCTTGCTGAAGCCGAGCAGCCCGGCCTTGCAGGCCGAGTAGACGGACTCCCCGCTCGAGCCGACGCGGCCCGCGTCCGACGAGATGTTGATTATGCGGCCCCAGCCGCGGTCGACCATGCCCGGCAGGAAGAGGTGGCAAAGCTGTATCGGCGCCCGCAGGTTGATCGCCAGCTGGCGGTCCCAGTCCTCGGCGGTCGACTGGAGGAAGGGGGAGATGCGCTCCCAGGCGGCGCAGTTGATGAGCACGTCGACGGCGCCGCTGGCGAGCATGGCCCTGGCGAACGTGTCGATCGCGCCGGGTTCGCCCAGGTTGACCGCCACCGCCTCGCCGGCTCGCAGGCTGCCGGCGACCTCGCGGGCGCCCGCGTCATTGAGATCGGCGACGATCACCCGGGCGCCTAGCGAGTCAAGCTCGCGCGCGATCGCGGACCCGATCCCGCCGGCCGCGCCGGTGACGACCGCGCGGCGTCCGTCGAGGGAGAGTCCTTCCACAACCATGATCATAATTGGACGGTGACGATCGACTACTGGTGCAACCTCTTCACGGCCGACGGGCTGCGCAAGGCGTTCGAAGAGCCCAAGGAGGTCGCCGACGTCGTCAAGTGGTGGGGCCTCGAGTTCACGTCGTACCAGCCCGCCGCATTCGTCGCCCACCTCGACGAGGCTGGCGTCGCGGCGGTCATGGTGCCGGCCGCGAAGATGAACTCCTGGCAGACGCAGCAGCTGATCTGGAACCTCTCCGAGGAGGAGGTGCTGGCAGCCTGCGATGCGGCGCCCGGCCGGGTCTACGGGCTGGTCGGCATCGACCCGAGGGAGGGTATGGAGGGAGTCCGCCGTCTCGAGCGCTGGGGCCGTGACCCGCATTTCGTCGGCGCCCACCTGCATCCCTACGGCTTCGGCCTCGAGGTCAACCACCGCCGCTACTACCCCTTCTATGCCAAGTGCATCGAGCTCGACCTGCCGCTCGTCGTCCAGATCGGCCACTCCGCGGAGCACATGCCCTCGGCGCTGGGCCGTCCGATCCTGCTCGACGACGTGGCCCTCGAGCTGCCGGAGCTGCGGATCGTCGCCGCGCACACCGGCTGGCCGTGGGTCGAGGAGCTCACCGCACTGGCCTGGAAGCACCGGAACCTTTACATCGGGACCTCGGCCCACCACCCGCGCTACTGGGACCGCAACCTCGTTGCGTTCGCCAACACCCGCGGGCGCGGGAAGGTTCTCTTCGGGACCGACTGGCCGGTGCTGGATTACGCGGACGCGATCGCGGCCGTGAAGGCGCTCGGCCTTAAGCCCGAGGCCGAGGAGCTGCTGCTGAGCGGGGCGGCGAGGAAGGTCTTCACGAAGCTGCCGGCCTGAGCTCCGGGCGGGCACCTTGCCGGCCTACCGGCCAAGGACCTCGCGCGCGACCACCAGCTGCTGGGTCTCCTGGGTGCCCTCCTCGAACCAGAAGCCGCGGGCGTCGCGGTAGACCCGCTCGATCGGCGCGTCTTTCGTGTAACCCCAGCCGCCATGTACGCGCAGGGAATGATCGGTCACCCGGCCGACCATGTTCAGGCAGAAGAGCTTGGCCGCCGACGCGATGGCGGTGATGTCCTCGCCGGCGTCATAGACGGCGGCCACCGCCCGGACCAGGGCACGGCCGGCGTGGAGGTCGGCCTGCATGTCGGCGATGTGGGCCTGGACGGCCTGGCGGTCGGCGATTGGCCGGCCGAAGGTGGTGCGGCGGCGGGCGAAGGCGACCGCCTCGTCGAGCGCCCGTTGGCCGAGACCGACCATGCAGGTCGAGAGCGAGAGCCGCGAGTAATCGAGGAAGGAGAGGGCGACCTCCAGCCCCTGGCCGGCCTCCCCGAGGCGCGCGGAGTCGGGGACCTCCATGTCGTGGTAGCGGAGCCAGCCGTGGCCAGTGCCGTGGATGCCCATCGTCCGCTGTGAGGCGTCGATCTCGAAGCCCGCCGTCTCCCGGCGGACGAGGAAGGCGGTCAGCGAGTCGCGGGCGCCGCGGTCGTCGCTGGCGACCACCAGGATGAAGTGGTCGGCGCGGTCGGCGAAGGTGATGAGGTGCTTCTCCCCGCTGATGAGCCAGCCGCCCGACGCCGCCCGCACCGCCCGGCTGTGGAGGTCGCGGCCGGTCCCGCCCGCGGTCTCGGTTAGCGCAAAGGCGACGCAGGCGGCGCCGGCCGCAAGCTCGGCTGCGACCGCGCGCTGCGCCGGCGAGCCGAACTGCGCCAGCGGGCGCCAGATGCCGTTGTTGACGTGCACCAGCATCCGGCCGGCGCCCGGGCCCATGGCGGCGGCCTCCAGGTAGGGGAGGTAGTCGCCGGCGCGGAGGCCGTGCCCGCCGAGCTCGGCCGGCGGTGTCAAGCGATAGGCGCCGAGGGCTGCGGTGCGATCGAGGAGCGCTGCCGGGATGCGGTCCAGGGCCTCGATCTCGGCGGCCGCGGACTCGAACTCTTCGAGGAAGAAGCGGCGGAAGGCGGCGAGGTCGGGGAGGTCGGGCAGGGCCGCCGCAGCCACCGGCTGAGTATATCTATGACTACAATTAGCACGGTCATGCCCCGGTGAGCAGCCTCGCGGCGGTCGCGACCTACCGGCCGTGCTGGGCTTCCGCAGCGGGGCGCGTGCCAGGCCCCGACGAGGACTTCGTGACCATGGCGGTGGCTGCCGCCCGGCCGCTCCGGCAAGGGGCGGAGGTGCGCGGAGTCGCCGTCGTCCACGACGGCGAGCGCGCGCGGGACGGCGCGGCGGCGGTCCTCGCCGCCGCGCTCGACCTCGGCGCCGAAGTGCCCGTCGAGCTCGTTCCCGGCGGGCCCGCGACGGCCGCGGAGCGCCTCGGCGCGGCGCGGCCGGGAGAGCTCGTCATCGGCGTGGAAGGCGGCGACCGGCGCGGCGGGGCGGGTGCCGCCGCCGCCCTGCTCGGCGCCGGCGAGGGCATCCGGGGGGCCGGCCAGTCCCGCGCGGCGCTGCCGGTGGAGGCGGCGCTCGCTGCCCACGACCCGCGCCTGGTCCGGGAGCGCGCCTGGCGCCCGCTCCTGTCGAGCCTGCGCGGCGGCGACAGCTTCCACGTGGTCGGGATTCCGGCGGCGGCGGCGGCGGCGTTCGGCGCCGAGAGGGCGGCTGGCGCGCTCGCCGGCGCGGCCGGGGTAATCGACCTGCTGGCCGCCATGGTGGAGGCCGATCGCGGCGGCAGGGTGGTCGGTGTGGAGGGCGGCCGCGCGGCCGCCCTCGACCTCGGTGAGCTGCGCGCCGACGTCCACCGAGCCGGCCGCCGGGGTCTCGTGGACCTTCCCCGGGCTGCGGCGCCAGGCGAGATCCCGATCTCGCTCAGCGGCTACGACCGCGCCTTCCCGGCCCGGGTGGGATTCAAGGCGGCCCGCTGTGAGTGCGGCGAGCTGAGCTTGCCACCGCGCCGCCACTGCTTGCGCTGCGGTCGCCAGGGCGCCACGACGCTGGTCGAACTGCCCCGGCGGGCGAGTGTGTACTCCGTGGTGACGGTCCACGCGCCTATCCCCGGGCGCGCCGTGCCCTACTCGCTGGCTGTGGTGGAGTTGGCCGGCGTCCCGCTGCGCCTCCTGGCGCCGGTCACCGACGCCCGCCCCGGGACGACGGCGATCGGGTGCCTTGGCGCCCTCGTGCTGCGCCGGGTCGCCGACCGCGAGGGCGTCCCCGACTATGGGTACAGCTTCCAGCCCGACGAGGAGGAGACCGGTTGAGACAGGTGGCCATCGTCGGCGCCGGGATGATCCCCTTCGGTGAGCATTTCGAGATGGGGATCAAGGAGATGCTGCCGGCCGCCGTCGCGGAAGCCCTGGCCTCGGTCGACAAGGGCCTCGACCGGGCCGGCATCGAAGCCGCGTGGTTTGGCGAGCTGGCGACCACCGACGGGTTCCCGGCGGGCGTCTTCGCCGACTCGACGGGGCTGCTCGATATCCCGGTGACGCGCGTGGAGAACCAGTGCGCGACCGGTAACGACGCCCTGCGCAACGCCCTTTTCGCGGTCGGTGGCGGGTACTACGACGTCGTGCTGGTGGCCGGCGCCGATAAGACCCGGGAGACGGCGCCGGGCAACACCTTCTGGAGTTGGATGGGCATGGCGCGCGACATGGCGTGGGACTACCCGCTCGGCCTCATCGCGCCGGCCAGCTTCGGCCTCCACGTCGCGCGATACATGCACGAGACGGGGACGACGAGGGAGCACCTCGCGCTGGTGGCGGTGAAGAACCACGCCAACGCCGTCGCCAACCCGAAGGCGCACCTGCGCTTCCCGGTCACGGTCGAGCAGGTGCTGGCTGCGCCGCTGGTCGCAGAGCCCTTCGGCGTCCTCGACTGCTGCCCGCAGTCGGACGGCGCGGCGGCGCTGATCCTTGCTGCGGGCGAGCTCGCGGGCAGGTACACCGACCGGCCAGTGTGGGTCCGCGGCGTCGGCCTCGGGCTCGACCGGGTGATGCACCAGAACAAGGCCGACCTCAGCCGCTTCGCCGCCACCGGCAAGGCGGCGGCCAAGGCGTACGCGATGGCCGGCATCGGCCCCGCCGACGTCGATGTCGCCGAGGTCCACGACTGCTTCACGGGCGTGGAGCTCATGGACTACGAGGACCTCGGCTTCTGCGGGCGCGGCGAGGCCAAACAGCTCGTCGAGAGCGGCGCGACCGGGCTTCGGGGCCGGCTGCCGGTCAATCCCAGCGGCGGCCTAAAGGCCAAGGGTCACCCGCCCGGCGCAACCGGCGCCGCGCAGTGCGTCGAGCTGTTCGAGCAGCTCCGCGGGGAGGCGGCAAACCAGGTCGGCGGGGCACACTGGGGCCTCGCCCACAACGTGGGCGGACCCACCGCGGTGAGCGCGGTGACGATCCTGGAAGGCAGCAGACGGGGGTGAAGAGCAAATGGCTGAAGGAACGTTGATCGAGCTCGACGGCGTCAAGACCTACCTCGTCGACAGCGGCGGCTCGAGCCTCGCGCTGCTCCTGATCCACGGCTCGGGCCCCGGCATCGACGGCGCGTGGTCGTGGACTCCGGTGCTGCCCGAGCTGAACAAGCGCTACCGGACGATCGCCGTCGACTCACCGGGCTACGGCGAGTCGGAGATGCTGCCCGGCGTCCGCGATACGCCTGAGAACGTCGCCGAGCACTATCTGAAGCTGCTCGACCATCTCGGGATCGACCGCGTGGTCGCGGTCGGCCACTCGCGCGGCGGCCGGATCGCGGTGGAGCTGAGCGCCAACCACCCAGACCGGGTGTCCCACCTCGCGATCGTGTGCTCCGGCTCGGCCGCGCCTGGCGGGCACACGAGCGCTGATGGCAAGTACACGCCATCGTCGCTCGCGATCGTCGGGTTCGGGCTCGACGGCGACCCCAGCTTCGAGAAGTTCAAGGCTGCGCTGATCACCTCGCTCTATCACAAGGAGCTCTGGCCGGACGAGATGCTGCGCGGGCGCTACGAGCGTTTCATGGGACGCCGTCTCGACGAGTGGGTGCGCCGGATGCGGGAGTTCGACCCCCTGCACTTCTACCACGTGGAGGACGCCGAGCGGTTCGAGCGGAAGGTGCGCGGCCTGCCGATGCCGGTGATGGTCATCGCCGGGCGCGAGGACGAGACGGGGCCCTGGAATAAGTCGCTCCCGCTGGTGGAGATGGTGCACGACGTCGAGTTCCACGTGCTGCCCTTCTGCGGCCACATGCCGCAGTACGACCAGCCCCACGCGCTGGTCGCGCTGCTGAGCGACTTCCTCGCCCGCAAGGGCGCGCCGGCGGCGGCGCCCGCACCGGCGGGATGAGCGCCCGACCGGCGCACCTGCCCGATCTCCAGGGCCGCAGCGCCGTCGTCACCGGCGCCGGCGGCGGCATCGGCCGGGCCCTCGCCGGCGCGCTCGCGCGGGCGGGCGCCAACATCGTCGTCGCCGACATCGACGCCGGCCGGGCGCAGGCCGCGGCGGCGGGCATCGCGGAGGAGACGGGCGTCAAAGCGATCGGCGCCGGAGTCGACGTCTCCCGCCCCGAGCAGGTGGACGCGCTCGCCGCGCTCGCCCGCGATCAGCTCGGCGGCGTCCACGTACTCTGCAACAACGCCGGTGTGCAGCTACCCGGCAAGACCTGGGAGTTCACCGCGTCCGAGTGGGACTGGCTCCTGGGCGTCAACCTCTTCGGGGTCATCAACGGGATCAGGTCCTTTGTGCCGGCGATGATCGCGAGCGGGGAGCCCGGCCACGTGGTCAACACAGCCTCCGTGGGCGGGCTCGTCGCCTACCCGGGGATCGCGATGTACAGCGCGGCCAAGCACGCCGTGGTCGGCCTCAGCGAGACGCTTGCCCACGACCTCGCCGAGGTCGGCGCGCCGATCGGCGTCACCGTCCTCTGCCCGGGGCCGACCAACAGCAGCCTCCGCGAGAACAGCGCCCGCCTGCGGCCGGGCGGCGAGCAGGGCAAGCCGGTCCCGGCGGTCAGCCATTGGGAACGGATGCCGGCCGAGGCCGTCGCCGATCTGACGGTCGAAGCCATCCGGACCAACCGGTTCTGGCTCGTCACCCACGCCGAGTACCTCGACATGGTGCTGGCGCGGGCGCGCGGGATCACTGAGACGGATGAGCTGGTGGCTCCGCCCTCGCTCGACGAGCAGGCGGCGGCGCGGGTCAGCGGCCGGCGCGTATGACCGCGGCGGCTGGGCCGCTCCTCGAGGACTTCCACGCCGGCGACGTCATCACGACCATGGGGCGCACCATCGCCGAGGCCGACCTGCTCGCCTTCGTCCAGCTGACCGGCCTTTTCGAGGAGCTCTGGCTTGACGCCGGCAAGGCGGCGCGGACGGGGCTCTACCAGGGCCGCCTGGTGCCCGGGTACCTCACCCTGAGCTTCGCGGAGGGCCTCGTCGTCCTGGCCGGGGCGATGCGCAACGCCGTCGGGATGCTTGGCGTCACCGACGTCAGCTGGAAGGCGCCCGTCAGCGTCGGGGACACGATCCACGCCGAGGTGGAGGTGGTAGAGGCGCGCCCGAGTGCCAAGCCCGACCGGGGCGTCGTCCGCCTCCGGCACCGCGTCGTGAACCAGGACGGAGCGCTCGTCCTGGAGTACTTCAGCGCTCGCCTCATCCGGACCGCCGCCGGCGTTCCCTCGTGAAGGTCAGCTTCGCCGTCATCCCCGGCGCTGGCAGCGCGGGCCTGACCTGGCGGCCGGTCGCCGGCCGGATCGGAGCCAGGGTGCTGCCTATGCCGCCCGGGGAGAGCGTCTTCGAGATCGCCGCCTCGCTCCAGCCCGAGGTGGCGGCCCTGCCCCGGCCGCGGGTGCTCGTGGGGACGTCGGCCGGTGGCATGGCGGCGATCGAGATCGCGCGCCGGACGACTGTCGACGCGCTCGTCTTCGTCGCCGCCGGCTTCGGCATCACCGTCGGCGAGGCCGCCCTCCAGTGGCTCATCGACTACCCGCCCGACCTCCACGCGAAGCTCGCCCGGGTCTGCCTCCACGACCGGTCCGACCTCGAGCGGCAGCGGCTGATCGTCGAGGACTACGAGGCCTGCGGCCAGCCCGACCACGTCGCGCACCTCACCGCCGTGGCGGCCTACCGGCCGGAGCCGCTACTCGACCCGCCGCCCACGCTCGTGCTCTGGGGCGCCCACGACCGTGCCATCCCGCTCGAGGACCAGGTGGAGCTCGCCAAGCGGATGGCAGGCGTGCTGGTGCCGATCGCGGACGCCGCCCACGTCCCCTTCTTGGAGCAGCCGGACGTCGTCACGGGCTGGCTCGAGCTGGCCGGTCGGCTGGGGGCGCGCGCGAGCGCCGAGAATTCCTTGTTGTAAGAGATGTCGGACCCCTTCCGTCTCGACCGAAAGGTGGCCCTTATCACCGGCAGCAGCCGCGGCATTGGCCTCGCAGTCGCCGAGGAGATGGCGCGGGCCGGCGCGCGCGGCCTTGTCCTCGTAGCCCGCAACGCAGAGGCGCTGGAGGAGGCGCGGGCGACTATCGAGGGCGTCGGAGCAGAGTGCCTGGCTGTCGCCGCCGACGTCACCAGCGAGGAGGACGTGGAGCGGATGGTGGCGGCCGCCCGGGACCGCTTCGGGGAGGTCGACATCCTGGTCAACAATGCCGGCGGGGCGTCGTTCCGCGGGCAGCTCAAGGAGATGCGGCCGGGCGGCTGGCGCAAGATGATCGAGCTGAACCTGGTCAGCGCTTACCTCGTGTCGCGGGCGATGCTGAACGCCTGGCAGGAGCGCCGGCCTGGCCGGGTGATCGTCAACATGGGATCGACCTCTTCGCTCCGCAGCTGGCCCGAGCTGAGCTACTACTCGGCGGCCAAGCACGGGCTGGTCGGGCTGACGCAGACACTGGCCCGGGAGGTGGCGCCGGACGGCATCCGGGTCAACCTCGTCTGCCCCCACCTGGTGGAGACGCCGCTCACCGCCGATTTCCGGAACGGGCCCCGCTATGAGCAGCTGGTCGCCGACATCCCGATGAAGCGCTGGGGCGAACTGGAGGAGGTGTCGCGGGTGGTCCGGTTCATCGCCTCGGACGCCGCGTCCTACATGACGGGCGCCGTGGTCCCGGTCGACGGGGGCTGGTCCGCCTAGTCTGAACGGCTCCTCCCTAGCGCGCGAGGTAGCCGCCGTCCACGGGGAGCGCGACGCCGGTCACGAAGGCGGCGTCGTCGCCCGCCAGGAAGGCGACCGCGGCGGCGACCTCCTCCGGCAGCCCGGCGCGGCCCATCGGGACGAGACGCTGCACCAGCTTCGGAATCTGGGCCTCGATCTCGGGATTGGGCTCCCGCGTGAAGAAGCGCGCCAGCATGGGGGTCTGGATCGGCCCCGGCATCACCGCGTTGACCCGGATCCCCTTCGGGGCGAGCGTGAGCGCGAGCGACTTCATGAGGAGCGTGACGCCGCCCTTGGTCATCCCGTACAGAGGAGCGCCGTCGGAGCCCACCTCGCCGCCGGTCGACGCGTTGAAGACGATGGCGGCATGGCCCGCCGCGCGCTCCAGCAGGGGGACCGCCAGCGAGCTGGCGAAGTAGGCACTCTTGAGGTTGATCCCCACCGCCCACTCCCACTCCTCTTCGCTGACCTCGACGCCGGCCGCGCCGGGGATGCCGGCGTTGTTGAAGAGGACGTGGAGGATGCCGTGGCGCTCCTCCATCGCCCGGAAGAGCCCGCGCAGCTGCTCGACGCTGGAGACGTCACAGCGGTATGGCTCGGCTTCGCCGCCCGCGTCGCGAGCGGCGGCCGCGGTGGCCGTCGCGGCCGCCTCGTCGATGTCGACGACACAGACGTGCGCGCCTTCTGCAGCGAGGCGCAACGCGGCCGCGCGGCCCATGCCCGAACCGCCGGCGGTGACCGCGGCGACGCGCCCCTCGAACCGGCGGGCTGGAATCGGCGCCATCATCGGGCCGTGAAGCCGCCGTCGACGAGCTGCATGCTCCCGGTGATGAACGACGCCTCGTCGGAGAGCAGGAAACTGACCGCGGCGGCGATCTCGGTGTGCTGGCCGAGCCGGCCGAGCGCGTGCTGGGCGCGGAGACCGCCGACGACGTCCTCGCTCCGGGCGCGTTGGCCCTTCACCGGGGTGACCATGAAGCCTGGCCCGAGGGCGTTGACGCGGATGCCCTGCCCCCCGTACTCGAGCGCCGCGGCCTTGGTCAGGCCGACCACGCCGTGCTTGCTGGCGGCGTAGGCCGAGGCGGTCGGCGTCGCCACGACGCCCATCACCGAGCTGATGTTGACGATCGCCCCGCCGCCGCGCTCCAGCATCCGCGGGATCTCGGCGCGCATGCAGTAGAAGACGCCGCTCAGGTTGACCGCGATCACGCGGTCCCAGCCCGCCACGGAGAGCCTGCCGACCGGCTCGGGCTCGGCGCCGACGCCCGCGTTGTTTACGGCGAGGTCGAGGCCGCCGAATTCGCGCACGGCGACCGCCACGGCGGCCTCGACGGAGGCGGGGTCGGAGACGTCGACCGCGACGGCCGCGGCGCGGCCACCCGCGGCGCGCAGCTGCTCGACGGTCTCCCCTGCGGAGGCCTCGTCGATGTCGGCGGCGACGACCGCCGCGCCCTCGGCCGCGAGGCGTGTCGCGGACGCGCGGCCGATCCCGGACCCGGCCCCGGTGACGAGGGCGACCTTCCCCGCGAAGCGGTCTTCGACGGGCACCCTACTTCCCCTGGAAGCTGGGCTTGCGCTTTTCCTTGATCGCCGCCAGCGCTTCGCTGTGGTCCTCGCTGACGAAGGTGAGCAGCTCCAGCCCCATCGAGTAGTCGAAGGTGGTGGTCGCCACCTGCTTCACGTACTGGTTGACCGCCGCCTTGGTGTAGCGGACGGCGAGCGGCGCGCCGGCGGCGAGCCTGCGGGCGAACTTGAGCGCCGTCTCCTCTAGCTCGTCGGCCGTGGTGACCCCCGTCACCAGGCCGTAGCGCTCGGCTTCGGCGGCGGAGAGCGAGTCGCCCGTCATCAGGTAGCGCTTCGCGAGCGCCGGACCGAGCACCAGCGGCCAGATCGCCGCCCCGCCATCGCCGGCGACGATGCCGACGCGGACGTGGGGGTCCGCGAGGATCGCCGTGTCGGCCATATAGACCACGTCGCAGAGCAGCGCGATCGTCGCGCCGAGGCCGATCGCGGGGCCGTTGACAGCGGCGACGATGGGCAGCTCGACGTCGAGCAGGTTCCAGACGATCTGCTTGCCCTCACGGCGCATCTCGTAGAGGGCGTCCTTGGTGACGCCGCGCATCCAGTTGAAATCGCCGCCGGCGCTGAAGGCTCGGCCGGAGCCGGTGAGGAGGACGGCCCGAGCCTCGCGCTCCACCTTGAGGTCGGCGAAGAGCCGGCAGAGCTCGTCATGGAGCTCGCCGTCGACCGCGTTGAGCTCATTGCGCGGGTTGGCGAGGGTCACCTTCAGGATGTCGCCGATGCGCTCGAACCGGATCGAGCTGTAGCCGCCGTAGTCGCCCATGCTTGTGCGCCTCCTGCTGGTCGGGGTATGCGCGCTTGGGAACGCCGGCGCGGGCGGCCCCCTATTATCTCCCTTACCGACGGGTCGGTAAATTATGGAAAGATGATCACGTCGGCCGGCGCGGGCGAGGCGCCCGGCCCGTCGCGCGGGCGCTGGTCGATCCTCGCCGGCCTCGCCTGGATGAGCGCCGGCACCGGCTTCGTCGCCGCCTCCCTGGCCCCGGTGGTTCCCGCCCTGATGCGCGACCTCGCGCTGTCGCCGACGACGACAGGGGTCGCCCTCGGAGCCTGGCAGGCGGCCCTCGGCCTCTCCTCGGTCGCCGTAGGCGCGCTCATCTCGCGCTGGGGCGCGGCGCGGGTGGTCGCCGTCGGCGCCGCGCTCACAGCCCTGTCGAGCCTCAGCCGCGCGGCCGCGGTCGACGGCCTGACCCTGGTGCTGGCCGTCGCCCTCGGCGGCGTCGCCTGGTCGATGGTCATCAGCGGCGCGGCTTCGCTCCTGACGACCGCCTTCGAAGGGCGGGCCCGGCGCCTGGGCGCCGGGATCACCTTCGGCGGGTTGAGCGCCGGCTTCGCCCTCATGCTGGCGGTCGGGCCGCATCTCGCCGGGCTTCCGGGCGGCTGGCGGACGGCGCTGGCGGCCGGCGCGGTGCCGATGCTCGCCGGCCTCCCCGCCTGGCTGCTCCTCTCCCGCGAGCTCCGCGCCCGGCCACCGGCGGCGGCCCCGATTCGGCAGGTGTTGGAGCAGAGCGCCGATCTCCTGTGCCGCCCCTCGATCCTGTCCGTCCTGGCCGCGACGCTGGCCGGGATCTCCGCGGGGCACGCGCTCGCCAGCTGGCTGCCGACCGTCCTCGGTCGCCAAGGCCTCAGCGCGAGCCTGGCCGGCCTCGTCGCCGCCGGGTACATGGCGATCGGCATCCTTTCCTCGATATCGGTCACGGTGGTCGCCCGTCCCCACCATCGGCGTTGGTGGATCACCGGCGGCCTGGCCGCGGTCGCCGCCTCGCTCCTGCTGCTGGCCCTCGGCTCGGCGCCGCTGGTCGCGGCCGGCATCGTCGCCGCCGGGGTCGCGATCGGGTTTCTCCCCTCGCTGCTGGTGCTGGCGATGCTGGAGAGCCCGCCCGCCCGGTCGCTGGGCGGCGCTGCGGGCGGCCTCTACTACTCGATGAGCGGCTTCGCGGGGCTGACCGGGCCGGTCGTCATCGGGGTCTTCGCCGATTGGACCGGCGGCTTCACGGCCGGCCTCGTAGCGATGG
>Ga0209474_10003770_pt1 | contig 13229 bp, 13 predicted proteins | sample GraSoiAngelo_145_FD_185902 | JGI IMG/M metagenome (GOLD analysis project Ga0209474, IMG submission 185902) | Grasslands soil microbial communities from the Angelo Coastal Reserve, California, USA - 14_1009_05_20cm (SPAdes) (version 2) | ecosystem: Environmental > Terrestrial > Soil > Grasslands...
GCCCATCCGACACCCGCGAGGATGCGAAAGATCATTCCCAACCAGAACCCATCGGCTATGAAGGCGAAGCCGAGATGCGACAGCGTGGTCAGGCCGGTGCCGAGCAGGTAGATCCGGCGCACCGGCAGCCGGTCGGTCAACGCAAGCAGCAACGGCACCGCCGCGACGTAAGCCGCGAAGAAGATTCCGACGAGCCAACCCGCTTCGGTAGCGGTCAGACGCCACCGGGCGATGTAGTCGGGCAGCAAGGCCGGCAGCGCAAATGCGCCGAGTTGCGCCAGCATTTGCGCGGCGACGATGGTCCGAACATAAGCGCGGCTTCCCGGGATAAACATCTCGCTGATGCTATCCCGCCGAAGCCGGCGGCTCGTCGGTCAACCTTTCCTCAATCACCGGGGGCCGGCAGTGTTGCGGTAAAGCCAGCCGAATAAGGCCGCCGAGGCCAAGGCTCCGGCGAACTGCGCCAGGATAAACGCCGCGGCATTCTCCGGGGCGATGCCGGCGAAGGTTGCCGTCAGCGACCGCGCAATCGTCACCGCCGGGTTGGCGAACGACGTCGACGAGGTGAACCAATAGGCGGCGACGATATAGGAAGCGACCGTCGCCGGCAGTTGTGCCGGAAAGCGCCGCCGCCCGCATTCGATGACCATGATCAGCCCGAAGGTGGCGACGAACTCGCCGGCCCATTGCCCGATGCCGGTGCGCAGTTTTGGCGAGGTCTGCAGGATCGGCATGTCGAACATCAGATGCGCCAGCCAGACGCCGGCGATCGCGCCAGCCGTCTGTACCAGCGCATAGGGCAGGACGAGCCGCCACCGCAGCTCGCCATTGATCGCCATCACAAGGCTGACCGCTGGGTTGAAGTGCGCCCCCGATAAACCATCGAAGCTCAGGATCAGCGGGTAGAGGGCCGCCCCGGTGGCGATCGCATTGGCCAGCAGGGCAATCGCGTTGTTCCCGCCCGACAGCCGCTCCGCCATGATGCCGGACCCGACGACGGCGGCCAACAGCAGGGCCGTGCCAACCCCTTCGGCGATGAGGCTCCGTCTCATGCCTCCGGTGCTAGTCGCTGCAGCAGGCGCCTGCGGTCGCAGGCTCTGGGTGGAGCTTTGTGACTTCGGAAGGCCCGCAGCCGCAGGTCGAGAGACCGCCACTCGCCTCGCCGAGTTTCTCGAATGCGGCGCTGCGGCCGTAAACCGTCGACTCGCCATAGGTGTAGAAGGTTTCCCACGGCACGCCCTGCGGGTCGGCGATCCACTGCTTGTCGGATCGGGCGTAGCAGCAGGTCGTCGCCTTCTCTTCGAGCACCGGACGCTCGGCCGCGGCGAGCCGGTCATAGATCTCGGCGAGCTCGCCCTGATCTTCGGCCTGAATGCCGAGATGCGAGATGCCGGCACCGTGCCCGCCGCCGGTGCTGATCGCGAAATTGACGCGGGGGTCTTCCAGCATCCATTTCGCATAATCGGGTTTCAGAACCGTGGGTTCGGTCGCGAACAGCGTCGAATAGAACCGAACCGACTGGGTCAGATCCTCAACCGTGACGTGAACGTGAAACCGCTTCATCGTGCTCTCCTTCGGCGAGGGTTTCGGCAGGATTGCAGGCCGGAGCGCAGGAAATGCCGCGGCCGCAGCAATTCTCGGTCAGATACCCGATGAGCTCGGTCATCGCGCCGTATTCGGCGGCGTAGATCAACTGCCGGCTCAGGCGACGTTGGGTCACGAGCCCGGCATGCAGCAGCTGCTGCAGATGGAAGGACAGGGAGGACGGCGCGACGCCGAGCCGCTCGGCGATCGTGCCGGCCGACAGCCCGGCGGGGCCGGCGGTCACCAGCAGCCGGAACAAGGCCAGCCTGGTGTCCTGGGCGAGCGCCCCGAGCGCCGCAATCGCGTGGTTCTGGTCCATCAGGTGTGACCGTCATCAATTCGATAGAAGCAGAAATATCGAACCGACGGACCGCTGTCAATCGATATTTCGACGAATATCGAAATTAAGGTGCGGAATCGGCGCCGCCCCCGAGCCCGCCCGCTACTCCCCGGCGCATTTGGTGGTCATTCCGGGGCACCGCGCAGCGGCGAACCCGGAATCCATTTTCCAGAGGCCCGTGTTCATGGATTCCGGGTTGCCGGCGCTTCGCTTCGGCCCCCGGAATGACAGTCGAAGAGCTAGCGGAACGCGGGTTTTGTCAGGCTGGGTCGCCGGTGTCGGGCGTGAGGCCGGCGCTCTGGATGCCGTGCACAGCGCAGGTCTCGTCCTTGTCCGAGGTGTCGCCGCTGATGCCGACCGCGCCCATCACGTCGCCGGCGCTGTCGCGGATCAACACGCCGCCCGGGGCCGGCACGACGCGTCCTTCGGAGGCGGCCATCAGCGCCTGTATGAACACCGCGCCGCCCCCGGCGACGCGGCGGGCGAATTCGCGGCCGCCGAAACCCATCCCGAGCGTGCCCCACGCCTTTCCGGTCGCGATCTGGGTGCGCAGGATGCCGGATTTGTCCTCGCGCTTCATAGCGACCAAGTGGCCGCCGGCGTCGAGCACGACGACGGTGAGCGGGTGAAGCTTCAATTCGCGCCCCTTTTCGAGCGCCTTGTCGACGATCGTCGAAGCCTGGGCCAGGGTCAGCGTGCTCATGCCAGTGCACCTTATCCAGCTGTTGAAGAGGGTTGTGAATGGCCCGCCACACCCGTTCCGGAGTGGCCGGCATGTCGATCTGCGGATGTTCGGGCAGCGCGTCGGCGATCGCGTTCATGACTGCGGCGAGCGAAGCGGTCGTGCCGGCCTCGCCGACGCCCTTGACGCCGAGCGGGTTGGTGCGGCACGGCACCGGGCGGAAGCCGCTCGAAATATCCGGCAGATCCTCGGCGCGCGGCATCGCGTAATCCATCAACGAACCCGCGAGCAATTGGCCGCTGACATCATCGTACACGCCGCTTTCGAGCAATGCCTGCCCCACGCCCTGCGCGACCCCGCCCTGCACCTGGCCTTCGACCAGCACCGGCTGCAGCACCCGGCCGCAATCGTCGAGCGCCATATAGGCCGCGAGTTGGATATCGCCGGTCTCGGGGTCGATCTCGACCTCGGCGACATGGACCCCGTTCGGGAAGGAGGGCGGCACGTCTGCGGTGCGCCTCGTGTCGAGGTCTTCCGGAATAATCCCCTCCTGCGCCAGGGCGCGAGCGCGCTCGGTCAGTTCGAACAGCGGGATCGAGCGGTCGGTGCCGGCAATCTCGAAAATACCGTCGCGATAGGCGATGTCGGCCTCGGCGGCTTCGAGCACATGGGCGGCGACGCGCCGCCCCTTCTCGACAACCGCGTCGATCGTCGCGATCACGGCGCCGCCGACCGACATCGTCGAGCGCGAGGCAACCGCGCCAAAGCTCGGCACGCCATCATCGCTGTCCCCCTGCGCGACCTCGATCGCCTCGGCGGAGATGCCGAGCCGCTCGGCGGCAAGCCGCCGATAAAGCGTGCGGTGACCTTGCCCGCTCGCCTGCACGCCGATCGCCAGCAGCAATTTGCTCTGCCCCGGAAAAGCGATGCCGGCGCCCTCGCCGGGCTGTCCGCCGGCGATTTCAAGAAAGCACGCGACGCCGAGGCCGCGGCGCCTGCCGTGGCGCTCGGATCGCGCGACCCGGGCTTTGAAATTGGCGATGTCGGCTTGCTCCAGCGCCGCCTCGAACAGCTCCGGGAAGTTGCCGCTGTCGAAGACCGTGCCAACCGGCGTCTTGTAGGGCATGCGGTCGGACGCGATCAGGTTGCGGCGGCGCAACACCAGCCGGTCGATGCCGCTCTGACGCGCCGCCGCATCGACGAGGCGCTCGACACAGTAATTCGCCTCGGGGCGGCCAGCGCCGCGATAGGGCCCGGTCGGCACCGTGTTGGTGAAAACGCAGCGGATGCGCAGCCCGATCTGCGGGATGTCGTACATGCAGGGGAAGCAGCGCGCGAAATTGACGGTCGCGATAAAGGCGCCGACCTGGGTCAGATAGGCGCCCATATTGGCGATCACGTCGATATCGAGCGCGAGGAACCGCCCGGCTTCGTCAAGCGCCAGCGCTGCTTCGATAATCGTGTCGCGCGCCTGATTATCGCTGAGGAAGCCTTCGGAGCGGGTCGCCAGCCAATGCACCGGCCGGCCAAGCTCCTTCGCGGCGATCAGCAGAGCCGGATATTCCGGATACCCGGCCGTGCGCATGCCGAAGGCGCCGCCGACATCGCCGCTGAGGACCCGCACCCGATCCGGCGCGACGCCGAGCGTTTGCGCCAAATTGTGGCGCAATGCGACGGCGCTCTGCGAGGCGCAGTGCAGGATGTAGCGGTCTGCCACGCCGTCGTATTCGGCACGCGCGGCGCGCGGCTCCATCGGCGCCATGACGATGCGCTGGTTGACGAGGCGCACCCGCGCAACATGCGCCGCACCGGCGAAAATGCGCGTGAGCTCGTCGCGATCGGTCATGCCGGGAAAGCCGGGCCAGTCGAGCGCGATATTGCCGGGGGCCTCGGGCCACAGTTGCGGCGCATCCGGCGCGACGGCGCGCATGAGGGCCGTCACAGGATCGCGCGGCTGGTAATCGACCGCGACAAGCTCGGCCGCGTCCCGCGCCGCGGCTTCGCTCTCGGTAACGACCAGCGCCACCGCATCGCCGACATGCCGCACGCAATCGCCCGCGAGCGCCGGCCGGAACGGCACGCGGAGCCCGGCGCCGTTCGGTATCGGCGCCACGACCGCAACATTGCCGACGCCGGCTCGTTGCATGTCGGCGGCGGTCAGCACGGCCAGCACTCCCGGCTGACGCCGCGCCTCCGCTGTATCGACCCGCCGGATCGCCGCGAAGGCATGGGGCGAGCGTACGAACACGCCATGGGCCGCGCCCGCCACTCGCTCGTCATCGAGGAATTGGCCGGCGCCAATCAACAGCTGGTGATCCTCGACACGCGGCTCGAACGGCAGGCTCATCGGTGCGCGCCTCTATAGGAGGTCGGCAGTTTAATACACGAGTTTGCGCAGGTGGCGGCGTTTCGCCCCGCCGCAAGCGCTTAACAGCGCCCGCCGATGCTGGTCTAATGCCTCCGCCGTCGCGGCGCCGGTCAACCGAGAACAGCCGAGGGGAGACGCTGATGCTGCCGATGACCGCGAGCGCCATGGACCGGCGCCGCGCTGTGCTGCCGCCGTCCGGCTGCGATTAGCCGATGGCTGTCTCGCTCGATCTGCTGATCAATGCGATCGTCGCCGGCGTCCTGCTCGGCGGCTTTTACGCCGCGGTCAGCGTCGGCATCACGATCTCGTTCGGCATGCTCGACATTGCCAATATCGCGCAGCCGGCCTTCATCCTGCTCGGCTCGTATGCCGCCTATATGTTCAACTCATCCCTCGGCGTCGATCCGATCCTGATCGGCATTGTCATGCTGCCGGTGTTCTATGTCATCGGCATGATGGTCTACCGCCTCTACTACTATTCATTCGAATTGCGCGGCGAGCAGGCGATCCAGGGCCTCGCCTTCTTCTTCGGCCTGTTGTTCGTCGCCGAGGTGTCGCTGATCCTGATCTTCGGCGTCGATTACCGCTTCGTCGAGGCGCCCTATACCGAGGGCAGCCTGCATTTCGGCATGTTGAACCTGCCGTTCCGCATGCTGATCCCGTTCATCTTCTCGCTGATCATGATTGCGCTGCTGCAGCTCTACCTGACCCGCAGCTTTATCGGCCGCGCGATCCTGGCGGTATCGCAGGACGGGCTAGCCCTGCAGCTGATGGCGGCCAGCCCGATCCGCATCAAACAGATCGCCTTCGGCATCTCGGTCGCGACCTGTTCCTTGGCGGGCACCTTCCTGATCATCATTCAGCCGATCGAGCCTTCGATCGGCCGCGACTATATCGGTCGCATCTTCGCGATTTGCGTGCTCGGCGGCATGACGAGCTTTCCCGGCATGGTCATTGCGTCGATGCTGATCGGGATCGTCGAGAGCATCACCGCGACATTTTACGGCCCCTCCTGGGCACCGGCGGTGGCGTTCGGTTTCCTCCTGGCGGCCCTGGCCGTGCGGCCGGCCGGCCTGGCGGGCCGCTGAGGATGGCTCCGTTGCGCCGGTGCAACTTATCCCTCTCTCGCATTGCGGGAGAGGGTGCCGAGCCGCACCGCGGTGAGGCGGGTGAGGGCCAGCGGTCACGACCCGCAGGACCTTTGCCGGGATTGACTCGGAATGCTCGGTTGCTCCGTCGCAGTTCGACCGATGCCGAACGTCGCCTTTGGGCCATCCTGCGGAGCCGTCGCCTCCGGGGCTATAAATTCCGTCGACAGCTTCCGATCGGGCGTTTCATCGCCGATTTTGCCTGCACCAAATACCTCCTGATTATAGAGGCGGATGGCAGTCAGCATTTAGGCAGCCAAAAGGACGTGCGCCGCACCGCTTGGCTCAAAGCTCGGGGATGGCGCCTACTCCGGTTCTGGGACAACGACATCTTGAGCAACACCGAAGGAGTTGCCGAGATGATTTTGAGAGAATTGCAGGATCGGGAGGCCCTCACCCTCCCACGCCTGCGGCGTGGGTCCCTCCCTCTCCCGCAATGCGGGAGAGGGCCTGTGCTCCGGCAGACGGAGCCACAACAATGAAAATCGGGGTGTTCTGGCTGATTGCCGCCGCGGTCGGGCTCGCGCTGGTCGTGCTGACCCGCCTGTACTTCACCAATGAATATTTCTTTTTTGCTGCTTATGTCGTGCTGCAATACGTCGTGCTGTCGACGGCGTGGAACATCCTCGGCGGCTATACCGGCTATATAAATTTCGGCACCGGCGCGTTCTTCGCGATCGGTGCCTACAGTTCGGTCGTGTTGCACAAGCTGCCAGCGCTCTTGAAGACATTCGACATGGTGATCCCGGCCATTCCGTTGCCGGTGATGATCCTGGTCGGAGGCATCGTCTCGGGGATGGTCGGGCTCGGCACCGGTTATCTGACGCTGCGGCTGCGCGGCGTGTTCTTCGCGATCGCGACGCTGGCGCTTGCGGTCGTGGTGCAGACGCTGATCGTCAACTGGGATTATGTCGGCGGCTCTCGGGGCATCTACATGATCCGCCCGCCAAAGGCGCCGCTCGGCGGCAGCTACATCCAATATCTCTACGCGCTGATGATGGCGCTGTGCGTGATCTCGGTCGGCATCGCGCGCTGGATCGAGCGCTCGCGCCTCGGCCTCGGCTTTGCCGCGATCCGCGATGACGAGCTGGCGGCCGAGGCGGGGGGTGTCCCGACATTGCGGCTGAAGCTGATCGCGACGACCTTGTCCGGGGCGCTGATGGGCATGGCCGGCGCACCCTTGCCGTATTATGTGACCTATCTTGAACCCGCCTCGACCTTCAACTTGGCTTACGCCGTCAACAGCGTCGCGATGCCGGTGATCGGCGGCATGACCAGCTGGGTCGGCCCGATCCTCGGCGCGATCCTGCTCGGCACGATCCAGCAGCTCGGATCGGTAGGATTCTTCTTGGACCTGAATATTCCGCCGACCTTCAACCTGTTGATCGTCGGCGTCTTGCTGATCCTCTTCGTGATCATCATGCCCAACGGGATCATGGGCCTCATCTCGGCGCGGCAGCGGCGCCGCGCGACGATCATTGAAACCGCCTTGCAACAGCAGAGGGCGGCTTGAGCTCCGCCCAGACCGATAACGGGCCGCTCCTCGCCGTTAGTGGCCTCGGCAAGCGCTTCGGCGGGTTTGTCGCGCTCGAAAATATCGATCTGACGATCGCCACCGGCGAGCGGGTCGGGCTGATCGGGCCGAATGGGTCCGGGAAGAGCACGCTGGTCAATTGTCTGTGCGGCACATTGCGCAACGAGACCGGCGCTGTCCTGTTCGACGGCCGTCCGGTCGACGGGCTCATCGCGCATGAGCGCACGCGCCTCGGCTTGGCGCGCAGCTTTCAACTGCCGAAGCCGTTTCACACCCTCAACCTGATCGACAATCTGCGGGTGCCGCTGCTGTACACGGTGAATGCCAGGCCCGGGCATCATTTGTCCGACGAGCAGGTCGCGGCGCGCTGCGCCGAGTTGCTGGAAGCGGTGGCGCTCGCCGACAAGGCGCGGCGGCTACCGCGCGATCTGACCCAGGTCGAGATGCGCAAGCTCGAACTGGCTCGCGCCGTCGCGACCGAGCCGCGCCTGTTGTTTGCCGATGAGGCGATGGCGGGGCTGTCGCCGTCGGAGGTCGAGGAAATCATCGCCGTGCTGCTGCGGCTCAATCAGCAGGGCATCACGATCGTGCTGATCGAGCACATCATGCGGGCAGTGATGAGCTTTTCGACTCGGCTGGTCGTGCTGGTGGCCGGCCAGAAGATCGCCGATGGCATGCCGCAGGAGGTGGTCCGCAACCCGGAAGTCGAAAGGGCTTATCTTGGCGAATAGCCCGGCTTCGAAGAATAGCCTGACCATCAACGGCCTCGATGCGGGGTACGCCTCGGTGCGGGTGCTCGAGGACATCTCGTTGTCGGTCTCGCATGCCGAAACCGTCGTGCTGCTCGGCACCAACGGCAACGGCAAGAGCACGCTGATGAAATGCGTGATGGGCATGCTGCGCCCGGCGAGCGGCAGCATCACAGCCGAGATCGATGGCGAGCGCTATGACCTCGTCGGCCGCTCGACCGAGGAGATCGTCGATCTCGGCATCACCCTGGTACCCGAAGGACGGCGCCTGTTCCCGAAGCTGACGGTCGAGGAAAACCTGCTGCTCGGCGCGTTCCGGCCGACCGCACGCGGCGCCATCGGACGCAATCTCGACTCCTCCTACGAGACCTTTCCGCGGCTGCGCGAACGGCGATCGCAGCTTGCCGGCAGCCTGTCGGGGGGCGAGCAACAGATGCTCGCCTTGGCCCGGGCGCTGATGTCGGCGCCGCGCATTTTGCTGATCGACGAGCCCTCGGTCGGCCTCGAGCCGATCCTGGTCAGCCGCACGATCGACAAGATCCAGGAGCTGAAGGAGCGCTTCGAATTGACCGTGCTGATGGCCGAACAGAACTTCAATCAGGCGGTCCGCATCGCCGATCGCGGCTATGTCATCGTGCACGGCCAGATCGCCTTCGAAGGGCGCAATGCCGACGAGCTCAACAACAACGAGCTGGTGCGAAAATTCTATCTGGGCCTGTGATGCTCACCTGTGACGGTATTGATACAGTCCCGTGCAATCAATGCTCCGCTTTAACCCTTTACTAACCGCGAAGCTGTTTTTGATCGCCGTACATTTGCAACCGACGGATCAAAAACATGCCTATGGCTCCTCTTTCGACCTACCAGGACGCGATTGTCGATCGCTACAAATCTCCGGATGGCACACCCGATTACGAGCGTTCGTGGTCTTACCTCGACAAGATCCTCGCCCGCGAAATCGGCAAGGCCGGCGGTTTGTTGACATTCAATGCCGTGCTGATCGCCGTGGCGCTCGCCACTGGCCCGTGGTGGTCGGTCATCTGCCCGGTCGTAGCGTGCCTTGTGCTGCTGCTGTTGATGGGTGTGTCGCGCGAAACGCCGACCGATATGGCGACGCCGCGCACCGACTGCATCGCCGCGTCAAAGACGGTGTGGCAGGGGATGTCGCTGGTCGACGTTGCGATCATCATCTCGGCGATCGGGATACTGGTCCTCGGCGTACAGCGCTGGGTCTGACCGACACCCCGTAGGGGCCGGGGTGATCCCCGGCTTCTAGAACTCGGCGGAATAGCCGCCATCGACCGGGATGGCGGCGCCGGTCACGAAATCCGAGGCCGAGCCGCCGAGGAACACTGCAATGCCGGCAAGGTCGGTGGGCGTGCCCCAGCGGCCGGCCGGCGTGCGGTTCAGGATGCGTTCGTTGAGCCCCGGCACTTGCCGGCGCGCGTCTCGCGTCAGCTCGGTGTCGATCCAGCCCGGCAGGACCGCGTTGACCTGGATGTTGTCCTTGGCCCAGGCCGAGGCGAGCGACTTCGTCAGCTGGACGATAGCGCCCTTGCTTGCCGAGTAGGCCGCCGCATAAGCGGCGCCGAAGATCGACATCATCGACCCGATACTGATGATCTTGCCGCCGCCCTGCCGCTGCATGTGCGGATAGGCGGCCTGGCAGCAGACAAGCGCGCCGGTCAGGTTGGTGTCGAGCACCCGGTGCCACTCCTCGACCGTATAGCTTTCGGGCGGCTTGCGGATCGACATGCCGGCATTGTTGACGAGGATGTCGAGCCGGCCGAAGCGCTCGGCGGTGTCGGCGACCATCACCCGGCATGATTGGGGATCGGCGACATCGAGCGGGATGAAGGCGCTGCGTGCGCCGAGCTCCGCCAGTTCCGCGACGGCGGCCTCGGATTTATCAGGGTTGCGCGCCGCGATGACGATTGCGGCGCCGGCCATGGCGAGCCCCGTCGCCATCCCGAGCCCGATCCCGCCATTGCCGCCGGTCACGACCGCGACCCGGCCGGAAAGATCGAACAGTTTCATCGGGCGCTCCTGACTTGGCGGTATCTTAGCCAATAGTGCGGCAATGTTGGCGAAGCCAGCAACCCGCCCCGCAACGAAAAGAGCCCGGCACGCCGGCCGGGCTCGTTCGGAGCGGTACGACGCCGCTCAATAGCCGTAATAGTTCCGGTAGCTCCGGTAATTCGAATACCCGCTATAGGGGTAGGAATGCCGGCTGTACCGATCGGAATAGCCCCAATAGCGGCTGGAGTAGCCATTGTAACGGTTGGAGTACGTGCGGTCAGAATGAAACTTCTTATACAGGCCGGGCGGCATGTTGTGGCCACCCCAACCCGTCTTGTTGCCGTGGCTCCAGCCCGGCGGGTTGGAACCGCGGGTCCAGCCACCGTCAGGCCCACCGCCATGCTCGTTGCCATGCTTGGCGAAGGCCGGAGCGGCCATGCCGGCACCGACGACAACTGCTGCGATTATTGCCGCCGCGGCCATACCCTTGCGCATAACGCTACCTCCACGATTTCCTGCTGGTCGCAAAACGCCTTGGGCTATTGCGATGTTCCGTTATTCCGGCTGCCGGGCTGGCGAGGCCGGCGCCGTCACCGGTGTGCCGTGCCGCCGCCCAGGCTGCATTTGCTGACGCGATGAACTGGCCTATATCCCGACAGGTGCACCGAAGAGCGATCCTATGCATGACTGCAGCGATAGCTGTGGCAGGCAACACCGCCGCGACCGGCTGGGCGGACAGCAAGTCTCCCCTCGTCTTTGCCGCGGCCAGCCTGAAGAACGTGCTCGACGCTATTAATGACGCATGGCGGCGGGAAACCGGCAAGCACGCGACGATCGCCTATGCGGCGAGCTCGACCTTGGCGAAGCAGATCGAAAATGGCGCGCCGGCCGATCTGTTCATCTCCGCGGACCGCGACTGGATGAACTATCTGGATACCCGCAAGCTGATCAACCCGGAGAGCCGCAGCGACCTGCTCGGCAACAGCCTCGTGCTGATCGCGCCGGCCAGTGGCACGGTCAAGTTGTCGATCGTACCGGACTTCGGGTTGGCGGCGGCGCTTGGCGATGGCCGGCTGGCCATGGCGGACCCCGCTGCCGTCCCGGCCGGGCGCTACGGCATGGCGGCGCTCGAACACCTCGGTGTCTGGTCAAGCGTGGAAAAACGTGTCGCTGCGGCGGAGAATGTTCGCGCCGCCCTGTTGCTGGTGGCGCGCGGCGAGACCCCGCTCGGCATCGTGTACCGCACCGACGCTGCCGCCGAGCCCGCGGTTAAAATTGTCGGCATCTTCCCGCCCGACACGCACCCGCCGATCGTCTATCCCATTGCGTTGACCGCGACCTCCACCAACCCGGACGCGCCGATTTTGTTGGCCTACTTGCGAGGTGCGGCAGCGCGGGGGCAATTCGAGAAGGCCGGGTTCACGGTGCTCGATTCCGCGCGGTGAGTTGGCTGTTCGCCTTCTCGCCGGAGGAGCTGACCGCGATCCGGCTGTCATTATGGGTCGCGTTCTGGGCGATGCTCGGCAGCCTGCCGGTTGGCGTCGCGCTCGCGCTTGTGTTGTCGCGCGGCCGTTTCTGGGGCAAGTCGCTGCTGAATGTGGTGGTGCATCTGCCGTTGATCATGCCGCCGGTCGTGACCGGCTACCTGCTGCTATTGCTGTTCGGCCGGAAGGGACCGATCGGCGAATTTCTTGCCGAGAAGCTCGGCATCGTCTTCGCTTTCCGCTGGACTGGCGCGGCGCTCGCCTGCGCGATCATGGGTTTCCCGCTCTTGGTGCGCTCGATCCGGCTGTCGATTGACGCAGTCGATCGCCGCCTCGAAGATGCTGCCGGCACGCTCGGCGCGAACGCGCTGTGGATCTTTGTGACGATCACGCTGCCGTTGATCGTGCCGGGCATCATCGCCGGCATGATCCTGTCCTTTGCCCGGGCGCTCGGCGAATTCGGCGCGACGATAACTTTCGTCTCAAACATCCCGGGCGAAACCCAGACCCTGCCGACCGCAATCTATATGCTGATCCAGGTGCCGGGCGGCGACCTCGCGGCGTTGCGCTTGACCCTTGTCTCGATCGCGATCTCGATGCTGGCCTTGTTCGCCTCCGAGGCGCTGATCGACCGCGCCAGCCGGCGCGTCCAGGGGCGATAGCGGGTTATGCTGAGCGTCGCGGTCGCACATCGCCTTGGCGATTTCTTGCTCGATGCCGCCTTCGAGAGCGGCGGCGGCTTGACCGCGCTGTTCGGCCGCTCGGGATCGGGCAAGACCTCGCTGGTCAACGCAATCGCCGGGCTGATCCGCCCGAGCCGCGGCCGTATTGTCGTCGATGGCGAGGTGCTTACCGACACGGCGAGCGGCGTTTTCGTGCCGGCACGGCGGCGCCATGTCGGCTACGTGTTTCAGGAGGGCCGGCTGTTTCCGCACCTGACGGTGCGGCAGAATTTGCTCTACGGCCGTCGGTTCGCCCCGACTTCCCGAAGGAACGGGCGTGGGCGGGCTGGCGAGGTCGAGCACGTCATCGAATTGCTCGGCATCGGCGAGTTGCTCGGTCGTCGCCCGGCCAATCTGTCGGGCGGCGAGAAGCAGCGCGTCGCGATCGGCCGCGCGCTGTTGGCGCAGCCGCGCCTTCTCGTCATGGATGAGCCGCTGGCTTCGCTCGATGAAGAGCGCAAGACCGAGATCCTGCCCTATATCGAGCGGCTGCGCGACGAGTTCGCGATCCCGATCGTCTATGTCAGCCACGCAATCGCCGAGGTGACCCGTCTCGCGACGACGATGGTGGTTATGTCTGAGGGGCGGGTCGCCGCGGT